>Ga0315273_10003893_pt1 | contig 18096 bp, 14 predicted proteins | sample YL17G02_0_MG_FD_205753 | JGI IMG/M metagenome (GOLD analysis project Ga0315273, IMG submission 205753) | Sediment microbial communities from Yellowstone Lake, YNP, Wyoming, USA - YL17G02_0 | ecosystem: Environmental > Aquatic > Freshwater > Lake > Sediment | place: USA: Wyoming | collected...
GCGCACCAGATGGGCGCCGCCGTGGATAACAGTCGCCTGGCATCGGCCCGCGAGGAAGAAGCCTGGATCTCCACCGTGCTGCTGCGGGTTTCCGACGTTATCCGCCGGGTTCAGCCGTTGGACAGCACATTGGCCCAGGTTGCGCGCCTGGCGCCGGAACTGACCGGTGTGGACCGGTGCGCGCTCCTTTTGCGCGACGACGATGGCGCCTATCGCGTGCGGGCGGCTCACGCTCAACCCGAGTCCCTGGCCGAGCCTTACCGGGACCTCGAGATCTGGTCTGGTGAGTTGCCTTTGCTCGACGAGGTCTGCGAGGTGGGCCAGCCGCTGCTTGTCGATGACGATTGCGGCACCGGGCGCCTGGGGACTACCTGGCGGGAACGCTTCGGCAGCTGCACGCTCCTGATCGTCCCTCTCGCCGTGGCCGGTGAAATAGCCGGCGCGCTGCTGGCCGACAACGTGGATGATACACACGTGTTCACTCCGCGGCGCGTTCGCATTCTGAGTGGTATCGCCAACCAAACCGCATTGGCTGTCGAGAACGCACGCCTGCAGTTGCAGGAGACCGAGCGAGTTCGTCTCGGGCGGGAACTCGAGCTGGCCCAAGATATCCAGCGCGAATTGCTGCCGCAAGAAGCGCCTGATGTGCCGGGTTACCAGATCGCGTATCGATGGCGCTCGGCGCGGGAGGTGGGCGGCGATTTTTTTGACTTCATCCAACTGCCGTACAGCAACGTTGGCCTGGTAGTGGCCGACGTGTCAGACAAGGGGGTGCCGGCCGCCCTCTATATGATGTTCGCGCGCACCCTGATGCGCGCGGTGGCGCTGAGCGGCCGCGAGCCCGCGGCAATGCTGGTGCGCACCAACGAGCTGATCGTCACTCAGAGCCGTTCCGACATGTTCGTGACGGCCTACTACAGCGTCCTAGACGTGCGAGCGGCGACCCTGACCTACGCGAGTGCCGGTCATAATCTGGCGCTTTATGCCCCGTCTGCCGGCGGTGAGGTGCGGCCGATGCTCACGGGCGGCATCCCCTTAGGGGTTCTTGCTCCCGCGGAGATCGAGCAGAAGGTCCTCGCGTTGGCGCCGGGAGATGTGGTCCTGTTCTACACGGACGGCCTGACCGATAGCTTGGATCAACAGGGTGAAGCATTCGGTGATGAGAGGCTGGGATGCGTTTTGAGTGACCATCGTGGGCAGACGGCCGTGGAAATCGCAGACGCAATCGATGCTGCCGTGCGCGAGTTTGTTGGCGGTGCACCTCGTTACGATGACCTCACCCTGATCGTGTTAAAGAGAAACCCGGCTTCGTGAAGAAACCGGGTTTCTGAGCCCTTCAGATAAGCCTTACGGCCTAGTACATGTCGGGGGAGGGAGAGGGCGGGCCAGCCTTTTCCCTCTCAGGAAGGTCGCTGATCAAAGCTTCGGTGGTCAGGATCATGGCTGCAATCGAGGCCGCATTCTCTAGACCGCCGCGGGTGACCTTGGCCGGGTCGATGATCTGCTTCTCGACCATGTCGCCGTAGTCCTCGGCCATCACGTCGAAGCCGATCCGCTTGTTCTTCTTTGACTTCTGCTCGCGCTTGACGTTCTCGACAATGACCGCGCCGTCGTAGCCGGCGTTCTCGGCCAGCATGCGCATCGGCTCGGGCAGGGCGCTGCGGAGGATCTTGACGCCGGTCAGGATGTCGCCTTCGACGGTCTTCTCAACCGCGGCCAACGCTTCTATTGCATTCAGCAAGGCCACACCGCCGCCGGGCACGATGCCTTCCTCGACGGCCGCGCGGGTAGCGCTCAGTGCATCTTCCACGCGATGCTTCTTTTCCTTCAGCTCAACCTCGGTGCCGGCGCCGACGCGGATGATCGCCACGCCGCCCGCCAGCCGGGCCAGCCGCTCCTGCAGCTTTTCTTTGTCGTAGTCGCTGGTCGAGGCTTCGATTTCGACCCGGATCTGCTCGATGCGGCCCTTGATCGCCGAAGGCTCGCCTTTGCCGCCGATGATGGTGGTCTCGTCCTTGGTGGCAACGACCTTGTCGGCCTGCCCCAGGTCGCTGATCATGGTGGTCTCGAGCTTGCGGCCGAGTTCCTCGGTGATGACCGTGCCGCCGGTCAAGGCAGAGATGTCCTGCAGCATGGCCTTGCGGCGATCGCCGAAGCCAGGGGCCTTGACGGCGATGCAGTTGAACATGCCGCGCAGCTTGTTCAGGACCAGGGTGGCCAGCGCTTCGCCGTCCACGTCTTCCGCAATGATCACGAAGTCGCGCTTGCCGAGCTGGACCAGCTTCTCGAGGAGGGGCACGATGTCGGCAGCGGCCGAAATCTTCTTGTCGGTGATCAGGATATACGGGGCGCCGAGCTGGGCTTCCATCGTCTCGGGGCTGGTGATGAAGTACGGGCTGATGTAGCCACGGTCGAACTGCATGCCCTCGACGTACTCAGTCTCGAACTGCAAACCCTTGGCTTCCTCGACGGTGATAACGCCGTCCTTGCCGACCTTCTCCATGACCTCGGCGATCAGATTGCCGATTTCAGGGTCCTGGGCCGAGATGGCGGCCACGGCGGAGATTTCTTCCTTGGTGGTGATGGTGATGGCCTGGGCCCTGATCGCCTCGGAGAGGGCAACCACGCCCTTTTCGATGCCGCGCTTGAGAAGCATGGGATTGGCGCCAGCGGCCACGTTCTTGAGGCCCTCGTTCACGATCGCCTGGGCGAGGACGGTGGCGGTGGTGGTGCCATCGCCGGCGATGTCGTTGGTCTTAGTCGCCGCTTCCTTGAGCAACTGAGCGCCCATATTCTGGAAGGGGTCCTGAAGCTCGATTTCCTTCGCAACAGTCACGCCATCGTGCGTGATGGTGGGGGCGCCCCACTTCTTGTCCAGGGCGACATTGCGGCCCTTGGGTCCAAGGGTGGACTTGACGGCCCCGGCCAGGGTATCTACGCCGATCTTGAGACTGCGGCGGGCTTCTTCGGAGAAAAGCAACTGCTTAGCCATGTTTTAATACTCCTCTTGGAAGGTGTGGCCTACTCGGTATGTCGTCAGTCGACGACGGCCAGGATGTCCGACTCGCGCAGGATCAGCAGTTTCTTGCCGTCCTGCTTGATCTCGGTGCCGGAATACTTGGCGTACAGCACACGGTCGCCCAGCTTGACTTCCATGGCAATGCGCTTGCCATCCTCATCAACGCGGCCCGGTCCAGCAGCAATTACCTTGCCCTGCTGTGGCTTTTCCTTAGCGGTCTCGGGCAGGATGATGCCACCGGCGGTGACGTCTTCCTGCTCGATCGGCTCAACAACCAGACGATCAGCGAGCGGTTTGAGGTTCATATTCGAACAGCCTCCTTGTGGTGTGCTACGCCCCGCCCACGGCGGGGCCGATCCGCGGCCCAGTGTGCTGGGCCGTTTCAACCTGCGGTTGCCACCCTTAGCACTCGTGGGTACAGAGTGCTAACCACAGGAATTCTACAATAGCTCCAGGAAATCGTCAAATCCACGAGGAGGTGTTTGTAGAGGACCTATCGAGGGGACCTGGAATGCATTTGTGGCCGATGGCAGGGCGCCTAAGTGACTCAGGCGCGGCCCTTGGCGCGCGCGCCCTGCTTCTCGGCCTTCTGCGTCTCGCTGCCGCGGAAAGTGGGCACAGCAAGTGCGAAAACCGTGCAACGTGCCGCGTCCAGCATCCGGGAGCGCAGCCGCTTGTCGATCTCCTCGATGCTATCCGTTGTGGTGATTACGGTGGCCAGCCGGGCAGCATAGCGGTGATTGAGGAGCTGGAACAGTTTCTCCCTGGCCCAGGGGGTCGCACTTTCCGTGCCCAAGTCGTCCAACACCAGCAGTTGCGTCGAGCGCACCTGGTCAAACACCTTGTCCAACGTGGTCATGCTCGACGGGCTGAAGGTGGCGCGCAGATGGTCCAACAGGTCGGGCACGACGACGAACATCGGGGTGGCACGTCCGGCTTCGATCTGGTGGTTTGCGATAGCGGCTGCCAGGTGCGTCTTGCCACAGCCAAAGCCCCCTGTCAAGACCAGCCAGCCGCTCGGCTTCTCCGCGAATGCGTGGGCGCGCGCCAACGCGCCTTCCAGGTTCTCACGCATCGCCGGATCCAGCTCGCCCGAACGTTTTGAAAAGGTCCTGAAGGTCTGATCATTGTGCAGGGAGAGGGTGCTAAGATTGGCAGCCCCGCGCCCGGCAGCGCGATAATCATGCGCCAGGATCTCGAAGACCAAGCTAATGTCAGGATCGACCAGGCGCGATGTGACACGTGGGTCCTGCTCCTCAGCCCGCAGGTTGGATGTGACGACGGTCGGCAGCCGGCCGTTGTAACGATGGTTGAGGATCTGGAACAGTTTCTCCTGGGCCCAGGCAGTGCTGTTGTGTGCGCCCAGGTCATCCAGGATCAGAAGGGGGGTTTCTCTGATCGCTTCTAGCCGCTCGTCATAGCCTGTGGAGCTGGTCGGGCTGTAGGCCGACCGCAGATGGTCAAGGAGGTCGGGCACCACCACGAAGAGCGCGGCGTGGCCAAGGGCGAGGCGCTGGTTGGCGATGGCCGCGGCGAGGTGCGTCTTGCCGGAACCATAGCCGCCCATGAGTACCAGCCACCCTTCCGGTTCCCGGGCGAACGCGATGCTCGCCTCGCAGGCGCTCCGCAGGCTGCGCCGCTCGACCTCACTCAACCCGATGCCGCCAGGCATGAAGGTGTCGAACGTCATCCGGCTGAGGGCGCCGAGATTGCTGACCGCGAACATTGTGCGGCTGCGCTCGTCGGCAAGGCGCGCCTGGGTGCACCGGCACGGCACTGCCTTGCTGAAATCGGGGTGCCCGGGCGGCACGTCATACACCAGGTACCCCTTGCCCTTGCAGATCGGACACGTATCGTCGCGACCTGACGACAACCGGGGCGCCGGCCGCGGGCCGTCTTCCGGCCGGTCATAAGACGGTAAAAGGCTACCTAGCTTCCTAGTCGACATTTTCGCTATCCACCGGCTCAGTGCTCGATCAGATCCTCGTAGCCTTCGGGTACGTAGTGGCGCAGGAGGGCATCACCCTCTGTGGGGATCACACCCTTATCATGAATCGCGCCCCGGCCTTCGGTGCGCCAGCGCTCCAGGATCCGCAGCACGTAGCGCCAGCTCCGTTTGTTCGCTTTCACGGATTCACGGAAGGCGTCGGCGATCCAGTCGGCGGGGAAGCGCCTCTCGGCATCCCGCAGCTCATCGGTGATCATCGGCGTCAGCATGCCAATGTTCTGCTCGTAAAGCGTGAAGATCAGCGGCCGCTCGACCTCAAGCTGGACGTCCTCGGCGATGTCGCCCAGCAGGTCCAGCTCCCCCGAGCGCAGTTTGTCGAGCACCTCGCGCCCGTTGGCGCTGTTGACCATGTACCACTCTTCCGATTGGCCTCCGCGCTGCAAGGTCGTGTGGAGCAGGGTCCCCCGCGCCACTGCGCGCTCCAGCGACTCGACCAGCGCGTCCTCGACCGGCATGGCCCGATCCGGCAGCCCGCTCAGCAGCAACCGGTCGCTCAGCAGCTCGGACAAGCGGGCGTAGCGCAGATTGCCGCGTTTTCGCCCGATCAGCCAGAAGACGTGAAGCGTGACCTTGAGCTCGGCCAGGTCGTCGAGCATCGGCAGAAGCTCGCTGAAGAACTGGTTCGGGATGGGCGTCGTGGGCATCTTGCCGGCCGGGAAGCCGGCAAAGCCCTGCATTTTGTCATTCATGTGCTGCGTGTGCCATACAATGAGCCGTCCATAGTTAGGCCGCCCTATGCGGCTGCGACGTAGTCCAGTGGTTCCTTGGTCAGCTCGAGATCGGCGAATCGCGTCACAGCCTGGTCGAAGTAGAGAGGGATCGTGTCGGTGGGTCCGTTCCGGTGCTTGGACACGATGATGTCGGCGATGTTCTTGCGGTCGGAGTTCTCCTTGACCATATCCTCACGGTAGATGAACATGACGATATCGGCGTCCTGCTCGATGGATCCGGATTCCCGCAGGTCCGAGAGGATGGGCTTGTGATCGCTGCGCGCTTCGACGGCGCGCGAGAGCTGGGACAGCGCGATGAGCGGCGCCTCCAGCTCGCGGGCCAGCCCCTTGAGCGAGCGCGTGATGTAACTGATCTCCTGGACCCGGTTCTCGTTCCGGGAATCGCTGCGCATCAACTGCAGGTAATCCACGATGACGAGATCCAGCCCGTGTTCTGCCTGCAGCCGGCGAGCCTTTGTCCGCAACTCCAGCGCCGACATGGCCGGTGTGTCATCGATAAAGAGCATCGTCTCCGAGAGGACCCCGGCTGCTTCCATGAGCATCTGCCAATCCCGCTCGTTGATGTCGCCCAGGCGCAGCTTCTGCTGGTTGATGCCCGTCTCGGAAGCGAGGAGGCGTTGGACCAGCTGCTCGGCGCTCATCTCCAAGCTAAAAAACGCGACCCGCTGCCTGTAGCGCTTGGCGGCGTTGACGGCGATATTGAGCGCAAGGCTGGTCTTGCCGACGCCGGGCCTGGCCGCCAGGACAACGAAGTCCGATTTCTGGAAGCCGCCGAGCAGCCTGTCGAGCTTGACGAAGCCGGACGGCACCCCAAGGATATCCCCCTTGTGCCTGTGGAGGAAATCGATACGGTCCACGACGCCGTGCATGATCTGCCGGACCGGGGCCAGGTCACGGCGCACCCGGCGCTCTGAAACGTTGAAGATGAGCTGTTCGGCGCGGTCCACGACCTCGTTGACGTCTTCCGACTCTTCGTATGCCAGCGTGGCGATCTGTCCCGCCGCGCCGATCAGCCGGCGGAGGGTGGCCGCCCGCTCCACAATGTGCGCATAGTGCTCTACGTGAATCGCCGTGGGAACGCTGTTGACGAGGCCGGTGAGGTAGGCCGCACCGCCCACTTGCTGCAAACGGTCCTGTCGCTCAAGCGCATCGACCAGGGTCACAAAGTCCGGTGGTTCACCGCGCAAATGCAGATCAATCACTGCTTGATAGATCCAGGCGTTCTTTTCCCGATAGAAATCATCGGCTTGTAGGAACGAAGCGATCTTGATCACGGCGTCCGCGTCGATTAGCAGCGACCCCAGAACGGCCTCTTCGGCTTCCGGGTTGGACGGGATGGTCTTGTCGGGCATGTCCATGGTCGGTTGGTCCGTTTGTAGCGCTTCGGAGTTAAAAAACGCCGGGCAGAAGCCAGGCGCCCCAGGTGCGGCGGGTCGAATCGGTCCTAAACGGCGGCGTGGCCGGCCACGGCGCGCCGGCCTATTGCAGGCCCGTCAGGTCCAATCCCTCCAGGAAATCGCGGAATGCGTCCGGTGCTTCTGGGCCCGGGGTCTCCACCGGAGCCGGCCCTTCGCGGGAGCCCTCCATATCGGGCTCAGGCGTGATCGCAGCCTGCTGCATCACATCGTCGGACACGAAGACCGAGATGTGCGTTCGCACGGCCAGGGCAATCGCATCGCTCGGGCGTGAATCGAGCTCCAGCCGGCGCCCGTCGAGCTTGAGCGTGATCTGCGCGAAGAAGGTGTCGTTGCGTAAGTCGGTGATGGCCACGCGCTCGACCGACGCCCCGAGCTGCTCGATCGCCGTCTTCAGGAGGTCATGAGTCAGGGGGCGAGCGACCTCAACCCCCTGAAGCTCAATCGTAATGGCGTCAGCCTCAAACGGCCCGATCCAGATTGGCAGAAAGCGCGAGGATGCCACATCCTTCAACACTACAATTCGGTGTTGCGACATCAGGCTCACGCGCACACTATCGATCGTCACTTCCACCATCTTGCGGCTCCCCCATGTCCCCGGTTGGGCCTAGGCCACTGAAACACAGTAGGCCTGGGCCGGTCGCATCGCACCCGAATACGGGGAATGCGCCCAAGCTGGCAACTCGGCCCTCGCCATGGAGTGATTATAGCACAGCCTACCGGGAGCAACAAGGGCATTAACCGAGCGGATGGATGCGGTCCAGGTAGGCGATCAGCCAGTCCGCTTGTGGGCTGAAGTGGCACCCTTCGACCATCAATGCGTAAGCCATCTCCCGAAGAGTGGGCCCATCGAGTTCCCGGGTCCAGGCCCGGCCGGGCAACAACATCACCTCCCACACGGGCATCTGGGGGCGCGCCCACGGTGGCCGGGCGGTGAAGACACCGGTCGCCACGGCCCCGTGGCGTTGGTAGAACCCGATCCGTCGCGCGCGCAGGCGACGATCGGCGCGAGGGGGCGGCCCATCCAGCGTCTCGACCTCAGCCAGCGTGCCGCGGCAGCCCGAGTGCCCCTCGGCCAGGGCCATTTCTTCGGCGATCTGTGTGACGGCCCTGAGCATCTTGCCGCCTAGACCGCCGTTCCGGTGGTGCTCGTCGGTAGCCAGGCACAAGAGATAGAGGTAGTTCGACTCGCGCAGATAGCTGGTAAGAGCGAGCGAAACAGGCACATCATCGCGCAGGAGAGCCAGCGCACGGCCGCTGGGCTGCCCTTCGGCCCTCTGGGCAACAAATTCCGGTAGCTTGTCCACCGGGATGTCCCAGGACTCCCCGAAGGAATCCAGGTAGATGCGGGTCAGCCGGTCCATCTGCGCAGGGGAGAGCTGCGCCATATGGGCCAGGCTCAGGCCTTCGGCGTAATCCAATTCACACCTATAGCTGTGCCCGCCAGGCGCCGGTCCAGGCCGGGTCCATCCGCTGCAGCCGGTTCTTCCGGAGGTTTTCCTTCATGATCCAAAGGACATCCCTGTCCGTGCTGACGAACCAGCGCTCCATCAAACGCTTGCCCAGGTCCGGACAGGCAGCTACTGCTACGCTCCAGCAGTAACCCAGACCTTTGCGCAGCGCCTGGAAGTCGGCGCCCCTGCGCTCGCGAACGCCTGACAGCGACTCCGTGATGCGATCTAACAGCGTGAGGACTTCCACCACCTGACCGGGATTACGCAAGAGCCGGGGCTCGCAAAGGGCTGCGGCTGCCGCGCGCTGTTCCAGCAGGCTGCCTCGGCTCCAGCCGGCCATCTCGCGCAGGAGCGCATCCATGTGAGCATCGCCCCAGCGCTGCAGCGCCATTGCCACCCCTTCGCGGATTCGCCAGCGCGGGTCTGAGGCACAGCAGCGGAGCACCACCAAAGGCGGGGCATCTTGCAGCCGCAAGGGGGGCGCGACCTGCTGCTCTGAAGGGGCGGAGTCGCTCCATTCGGGGATTTCCAGAGGGGAGGACACCCCCTTACGCGCCAATAGGGCACCCATGCCGACCACACCGCAAAACGCCACGAACTCCTGAGGCGAGTTGACTGGCGCCTGGACTGGGCCGTAACCGAGCCAGTGCCGAAACTGCGCCTCAACGCCGAGATCGGCGGCGGCCTTCGCTAGTTCAAGATTTCCCCGCGGCCCCGGAAGCCTGGACTCCTGAAGCAAATAAGGTTCCCAATCGTCGAGGCCGCTGAGCACTGCCACATATTCTGCTGCGCTGGGCATGCACGTCTCCCTGGGCTGGGTATTAGCCTTCGCCGCTGTCCACTGCCTTGATCAATGCCTCGCCCTGTCGCATGAGAACCTCGGCGCGTTCCTTGGGCACTTCTTTGACCTCCAAATAGCGTGCCAGCAGCTCCACGGGCGATAGCGATTCGACGGCGACGCCGCCTAGCCGCTGCCGTTCGCTCGGTTCTATCTCCTTGTGCAGTGGCGCGACGAAGTATGCGGTTTCCAGTGCCCGGTAGACCTCCCTCTCCACGAACGAAGGCACCTGTTCCTGGCGAAGACGCACCAAGACACGCACAACCGCCTCGGCCAGGTTGCCATGGCGGCGAATGGCCGCAATGGTTGCAGCCGTCGGATCGGCTTCGGCGCGTACGTCGGCGCTCAAGGTGACAAATGGCCGCGCCTGACGCCGGTAGCCGTGGACAAACTGCCAGGCGGTCGGCTGATCGCTTATCTCGGCCACCACGAACCCCTTCGGCTCGTGCTCCTCCCCGAAATCGATACGCTCGATGCTGCCGCTGTAGAGCACGGGCGGCTGGGCGTCTCGATTGAGGCTTTGATGCTTGTGGATATGGCCCAACGCCACGTAACGCCAGGTTGGGTCGGCCAGGACTGAGCGCGGCAGCGCGGCGTCCCGCCCGATCATGATATTCTGCTCCGAGCCGTGGCTGGCTTCGTTGACGCTGAAATGCCCAACGAGCACCGCCGGAATGTCGGGGTGGCGCCGGGCTTCCTCCGCAAGCGCCGCGAGGTTCTCGATCATCTTTTCCTGAAGCAACCGGTCCAGGTCGGCCAGGTTTCGCCCTTGGAGCTGTTCGCGATCCAGCAACGCCGTCCGCAATGGATATGGCACTGTGGCCACAAGTAGCGGCTGACCGCCCCGGCAGGTGATTGGCAGCAACTGCTCCCGGTTGCCGACGAACACGTTCGGCACCTCCAACGTGCCGAAGATATCGATGCTGCTCGCACGGCGAGCGACCGAGGGCAGGTCGTGATTGCCGACCAATAACACGACCGGGATGCCGGCGTCGGCCACTTTCTTGATGCGGCGGGCGAACTCTCGCTGGTATGTCGGGCTCGGGTCGCGCGTCTTGTAGGCGTCACCCGCGAAGATAAAGACGTCCACGCCCTGCTCGATGGCGTAGTCCGCCACATCGCTGAGTCGCCTCAGAAAGTCCATGACGCGGGCATTGATCCCTGTTTCCGGGTCCACGCGCCCGTAGTTTTCCATGCCGATGTGGATATCGGCCGTGTGCAGAAGTCGAATTGATTCCATCTTGAATCAGTCGAACCCCTTGAACTGAGCGTCGCCGCGCATCTTCTGGACGTTGTCGCTTGCCCGTACGTCGACCTCCTCCGGATCGCGAACGCCCATAGCCCGGTAGAAGTCGACGTCGTAGCGGCGGGCCTGGACTACGACAGGCATCGGCACGGCGTGCCCCAGGATGAGGGCCTGTTCGCGCGTATCGAGCCGCGCCAGCACCTCGCGCAGTCCTTCCGCTCCGCTTACGCCCGAAAGCACGGCCTTGATGTCTTCCGGGTTGTCCAGCAGCATCGTAACGCGCGTGCCGACTTGCGACATGACCTCCGCCTCGATGCCGCTCGGGCGCTGGTCCACGATGAAAAGCGTGACGTTGTACTTGCGAAGCTCGCGGGCGATCGTGCCGAAAATCGTGTTGCCGGCGATGGCGGGGTCGAGGAACTTATGCGCCTCTTCGATGGTGATCACGAGCGGCACCGGCTCCTTGCCCTCCGACCCGAAGGACCGTTCCTTCTTTTCGACATAAAGCTTGTGGATGCGCCGGGTTAGGAAATTCGCCACGAGGATGTAGGCGCCCAGGTCGCCGCCATAACGGCCGAACTCCAGCACCACGTTGACGCCCGCTTCCAGGTGCTTCATGATGCGGCCCACCGAATCGTCGAGCGCCTTCGGCCTGACGAACCCGTAGGTGCGCATGCGCTCGAAGCGACGGTGCAGCGCCGCCAGGGTGTTCTGGCTCTGCCCCGTGTCTTCGGCCAATGCTTTGAGGCCGCTGGTATCCTTGCCGGTCTGCGCATCGACCCCGGTGTAAGCATCCACCCAGGCGTCATCAAGGAGATGGGCCAGCCAATCGCGGCCGAGCTTGCGGTGCAGCGCGTACACCGCGCCGATCTGGGCGTCGGACAAGTTCAGGACCCCGGCCAGCATCTCGAGGTCCTCTGGCTCGATCTGGTCGTACCCGATCGAGACGATGAAGTCCGGGTTGGACCCACGCCGCCGGGATGACTCGTCGTCGAGAGTGAAGATGCTCACCCGGCCGGGGAATATCTGCTTTAAGCCCTTGACCTTCTGCGTGTGCTCCGCGCCGGCCTCCCAGCCGTACTCGTTGTGCATGTCGAAGATCAGGTTGACCGCTACTCCCTCGCGGATCACGCCGGCCAAGAGCAGCCGGCTGAGAAACGTTTTGCCCGTACCCGACTTGCCGAAAACGCCGCTGGAGCGCTCCACCAGGCGTTCCAGGTTCAGCGTGATCTTGACATTCTCCATGTCCAGAGGCGCGCCGATGTGGAAGAAGTGGACGGCCTTCCCGCCGGCTCTCCTGACGCCCTCCTCGCCGAAGACCTGATCGACCTCGCCCTGGCTGGCAGTCGAGATAACCGTGAAGTGCTCCGGCACCGTCTTGACCGGTTTTGGCTCCGGCTTACCATCTTCCAGGACGAGGAGCGGGCTCAAATGCAGGAGTCCGAAGGTGGTCGTTCCCTGGTAAATCTGCGCCAGGAATGGATCGGAGACATCCGGCGGCTGTTTGACGACCATCGGGTTTGTGTTGTCGAGCGCCACGTCGTCGACCATGCAAAAGAAGCGGGCGCGCCGGCCGCGGGCGACCACATATCGCCCGATGGCCAACCCCTCGAGAAGCACCCCGCGATCCAGCTTGACCGAGAGCCCTTCGGAAAGCGACCCTCCGACGATGACGCCCAGCCGGTCGGCGCGCTCGGCGACGGCCCGGCCCGCGGCCAATTCCTCGCCTGCGCTAGTCAGTGCATCAAACTCCCCGTCCGAGGAGGTGGGGTCCATTTCTACCATTCCTTGGCGATGAACAGGCACGGCCTCATGGAATTGGGTACAGGTCGTCGTACTTGCCGCGCAGATAGCGGAGGTACGGCGCGATGGTGAGCGGACTGCCCGTCACGCGCTGCACTAGCTCTGCCGAGGTAAATTTGCTGCCGTGCGTGTAGATATTGTCGCGCAGCCAGCCGAGCAGTGTCGCAAACTGGCCGCGGCCGATCTCGGCCGTGATCTCAGGATGGGCGCGCAGGGCGGCCTCGAAGAACTGCCCGCTCAGGATGTTACCCAAAGTGTAGCCCTGGAACGAGCCGCCGATGAACCCGGAGTACCAGTGCACGTCCTGCATGACACCGTCGCGATCGTCCGCTGGCGCGACGCCGAGATCCTCTTTGTATCGCTCGCGCCACGCATCCGGCAAATCACGAACCGCCAGGCGCCCGTCAAGCAAAGCCAGCTCCAGATCGAAGCGCAGCATGACGTGCAGGTTGTAGGTTACTTCGTCGGAATCGGTGCGGATCAGCGACCGCTTGACGCGATTGATTGCCCGGTAGAACGCATCCAGCGAAACTTCTCCCAGCTGGGCGGGGAAGGCGGCCCGGAGGTGCGGGTAGTAGTGTTCCCAGAAGCGCCGGCTGCGCCCGACGACGTTCTCCCACAGGCGCGATTGGCTCTCGTGAACTCCGGCGGAGGTGCCCTCTCCCAAGGGTGTGCTCTCATAGTCGCGGGAAATGCCCTGTTCGTACATGGCATGTCCCGCCTCGTGCATCGTGCTGAACAGGCCGCTGGTAAGGTCGTCTTCGTGGATTCGCGTTGTGATCCTCACATCGCCAAGTGAGAACTTGGTCGTGAATGGATGGTGTGTCTTGTCTTGCCGCCCCCGCTCGAAGTCGTAGCCGAGACTCCGGATAATGTCTATTCCGAACGCCCATTGCCCGGCCTCGGGGTAGTTGAGGCGGAGGCACGAATCGTCGGCGAGCTGCCCGGATGTGATGGAATCGACAATGGGGACGAGTTGTCCCCGCAGCTCGGTGAAGAGAGCGCTGATCGTCTTCGCAGTCATTCCGAAGTCTGCCTCATCGATCAGGGGATCGGCGATGTGCGCGTAGCCCGGGAAGAACTCGGCGTACCTCCTGCTCAGGTCCAGAGTTTTCTCCAGGAACGGCTGCACCCTGGGAAAATCGTTGTCCGGCCGAGCTCCCGTCCAGGCCTGGTAGGATTCGGCGGTGTGGCTGCTGAGCTCGGCCACAAAAGCAGGCGGCACCTTGATCACACGCTCGTACTTGCGGCGGGTGACGCGAATCAAGGCGGCGACGTCGGAGTCGTACGGCAAGCTGTCGGCGTAGGGCTGCAGTTCGTCCAACAGCCTCCCGATTTCCGGGTCGGAGAGCTTCTCATGGGCGATGCGGCTGAGGATCGCGGACTGGCGTGCCCGCGCCGCTGCACCGCCGGACGGCATGTAGGTGGTCTGATCCCAATACAGCAGGGCATTGGCCAGGGCGATATCGTTGGCCTCCATAAGTCGTGACTTGAGTTTTGCAATCCGGTCGTTCACGTGAGCTCTCCGATCATTTCCTGTAGGCCATAGTGGTGGAAGCCTGCGCGGTCGGCAGCATGACGATATCCTGGATGTTCACGTGCGGCGGCCGGGTGGCGCACCACAATACCGCATCTGCGACGTCGTCCGCGGTGAGCGGCTGGATCCCCTGGTATACTTTGGCGGCTCGCTCCGCATCCCCGTGGAAGCGGACGAGGCTGAACTCCGTCTCTACCATCCCCGGGTCCACGCTGCTCACCCGGATCTGCTGGCCGAGAAGGTCCATCCGCAGCCCGCGCGTGATCGCGTCGACGGCATGCTTGGTGGCGCAGTAGACAGCGCCATTCGGGTAAACATCGTGCCCTGCGATCGATCCGATGTTGATCACGTGCCCACGGCCACGTGCGACCATCCCCGGGAGAATCGTCCGCGTGACGTAGAGCAGCCCTTTCAGGTTGGCGTCGATCATCTCGTCCCAATCCTGGAGATCTCCTTCGTGAAGCTTATCCAGCCCGCGAGACAATCCCGCATTGTTCAGCAAAATGTTGATCGCCGCCCAGGGCTGAGGCAAGTTGCCGAGGACGTCAGCGACTTGGGCGGAGAACCTCACGTCGAGCTCCAATGGGAGCACGTCCACGCCGAATTCGGCGTGAAGGTCAGTGGCGATCGACCGGATCTGGTCGACGCGGCGCGCGGCTACAATCACGCGCGCGCCCGCCGCTGCAAACGCTCTGGCGCTGGCGGCTCCGATGCCGGAGCTGGCGCCCGTAACAAGAACGACGTGGCCTGCGATGGAGTTCATGTGCTTTCTGCTCCCCCTACGCGCGCAGATGCCGCAAGATGCCGTCCAACCGGGTCAAATCGAGGGCCAGCAATCCGGCCAGCTCACGTCCTGCCGCGACCCGGTAGGCCTCCTGCAGATCGGACGGCCGGGCTTCAACGGCCGCGCGCACTGATGCCACTAACAACTGATCGGCCGGCGCATCTTCTGCACACAGCACAGTCCGCAGCCAATCGTGGTGGGCAGTGAACCGCACCACTTCTGCCTGGCCGCACGTGACGATCGGATCCAATGTGGCCGGAGGTTGTGGCGGCAGACGATGGAATATCTCCCCTCCGCTGCCGAATCCTGCGACGAGGACATCGACGATGATGGGCACCTGGCGCCTCTGGCGTTGGTCCTCGATGACTTCGGCGCTGTCGACGCCCGCTGCCACAAGCTGGCGAACGAACGCGTCGTCCTCGATCGTTACGTTGTAGATCAGCCCGTATACGACGTGCCCATGGTCGTGCTCCGCCTTCACCAGGGCGCCGAACTCCGGTACGCGCTGACCCTGTTGCGAAATCAGCTGCCGGCAGCCAACAGTGAAGGCCGTGGTGCTGGAGCGCAGCACGCGCCCCACCTGAACCGGTCCCTGGCCCATGATCCTAGCCCCTCCGCCTGCTTCCGGTCAGACGCTTGTTCTCGGCTTTGAACGATGTCTCGGGCAATAGCCCGTTTTTCAGCATGGACTGTACGAGCATCGCTTCGAAGTCGCTTCGCTCTTGCTGCGTTACGAGTGCCAGCTCGTGAGCGCGAGCCAGCACGTACGGGTAGCCGGCTGGCTCGCAATTATCATGAACCGCGGCCTGCGCGAGATCGAGAAGCGCCGCGTTTTCGGCGACCCAACCCGGCAGCTCAATGCGCACCACGATGCAATTCTGGGTTCCGGGCCGGCGTGAGACATTGAGGTAGGCGAATGCAATCCGGTCGCCACCCGAGATCTGTTCATAGCGGTCATTTGCATTTGAGTTAGCGGTGAAGAGCCCACTCCGCGTGTTGGGTCCGAGCTCCTGGAAGAGCAGCCGGTCGGTGAGCCGCCGAAATCGGCCCTGGCGCAAGGTCTCCCGATCGATCCGCTCAAGGGGGAGATCGACCAATTCCAGGATGCGCAGAACGAATGCGCTTCCCGGTCGATCGACGTATCCGATCGGGACGATGCGTGCCGCGCGCAGGCGCCACATTTGTTCGGCGAAGAAGCCGAGCTCGTCGCGAGCGATCTGGTTGTCTTCTCCGCCGGGCGGCAGCCAGGGCAGCAGCGGCCCGTCAAGCAAGGCAATAATGGGGACCGACATATCCCCGCCGGCAGCCTCGCGTTCGGCCTCCGCGAGCAAGACGAGCGCCTCCAACTCGCGCCGGCCGCGCTGCGCATCAATGTAATCAGACGTGCGCACCTGTCCTTCAGAGTCGAACAGCTCAGCATCTTCGAAGAAAACCGTGGGGGCAGTCTCAGTACTGGGGGCTTGACCGCTGCCCGTGCGAAATACGATCGTGCCGGTGTTGAGCAGGTAGTAGGTAGCGATCCCATGGCGATCGGGGTAGATCTGGCTGCCGTCGGCCGCTATGAGCGTCGCAGAGGGTTGAGCGTTCATTACCCGGCACTGTTCGTCAAGCCGTTTGCCGAGCGGTGTGGCTCCCCGCCGCCACGCATCCATCTTGCGCGCCCTGGCTATCTTGTCAAGCAGCTCATCAGTCACTTCTGGCCGGTCGTTAAGCACCCGCAGTGCCTCGGCCGCGCGTCCTTGAAGATCCTCTTGCCTCACGGCCATGGCCTGGCCCATTGCTTCGACCTGCGGGGTGAGTTTGTTGAGTTCCAGCGCCACCGACGCCTCCCGAGCAGAAATCCCGAGGCATTATAGCCATAACTGGCGGACGAGGCAAGCGGTTGACAAAACAGGAATGCTCGCATAAAATCACGCTACAATCCCCTACCTGGTATCTGCAAGCTGCAAAGGAGCACTCTCTGATGGGCGAGTCACTCAAGACGGTCATTGGACAATTCAGCAGCTCCGGTGGGCAGGTGCAGACGCGGGCGACCAACGTGCGCGCTGTTGAACCGGCAACTGATTTGCCAGGGGCTGAGCACGGCAACCTCTACATCATGGTAGAGGTCACCGGAACCGGGGGTGGGCACGCCGCGATCTACCGGCAAATGTTGAATGCTGCGCAAACTGCGTTCTACGAAGCGAGCGGCAACATCTCCGCATCGCTGACGAGGGCCGTGCGCAACGCGCACCTGGCTCTGGCGCAAGCCAACAAGGCGCTCCCCGACGCCGACTGGCGTGCCGGAATCAGCTGCGTCGCGTTCCAAGATGGGGAGCTGACAATTGCGCAAGCGGGACCGGGCTTCGTGCTGGTCAGTCACCCGAAAACGGTGGATCAGTTCCGCGCAGCACCAGGTCCGGCCAGCGTGCCGTTGGGCGGCTCTGAGCGCCCCGACGCGGATCAATTCCGCAGTACCGCCGAGCCCAAGACGATCTTGCTGCTGGCCCAGAGCAATTGGCTAAACTACGTCACCCCTGAAGCGCTTGCGGCTGTATCCTTCGCCGAGAGCGTTCCTCTCGCGCTCGAGTATCTGAGCCAGCTGGCGGGCGATGCCGATCTCAGCGCGCTTATGATCGGCTTCGATGACAGCTCGACGCCCGATGCAGCAGGTGCAGCGCACCAGCCCGCGCCGGCCGAGGCAGCTTCCTCCGGCTCGGAGACGGTCTCAAGGGCTGGAATCTTCGGATTCGCGCGCCGCGCGCCGCGCGAGCCTGCCGCTCCTGAGTTGGAGAAGGACGAACAAGCGGCGGTAGTCGCAGCGACCGTGGCCGCCGCTGCAACCCTTGCAGCCACAGCGTCCGTGGCTACCGTTACAACCGCTGCGACCGCTTCGACACCGGTGGCCGAGCCGGCCAAACCCAAAGCGCCACCCGCTGAGGCGCCTTCCAAGCCCAAGCCTCCTCCGGCCGCCAAATCACCCAAAAGCCGGGAATCGGAAGTCGGGGAATCGCCCGGGCGCAGTCCGTGGCCGTGGCTCGTGGCAGTCATCGTGGTGCCCCTGTTGATTGCCGGCGTCGTGCTCGCAATGCTCTATACGCGCACAAATTCGACCGGCGCCAAGTTCGATGAGACCCTGAGCGGCGCCGAAAGCTCGCTCGGCCAGATCCAGGACCTGGACGAAGAGACAGCCCGCCTGCGGCTAAGCGCCGCGCGCGACTACCTGGATCAGGCCCGCACGATGCGTCCCGACGATCCCTCTCTGGCCAAGGTGCAAGCGGT
>Ga0315273_10003897_pt1 | contig 18086 bp, 17 predicted proteins | sample YL17G02_0_MG_FD_205753 | JGI IMG/M metagenome (GOLD analysis project Ga0315273, IMG submission 205753) | Sediment microbial communities from Yellowstone Lake, YNP, Wyoming, USA - YL17G02_0 | ecosystem: Environmental > Aquatic > Freshwater > Lake > Sediment | place: USA: Wyoming | collected...
AGAGAGAGCTGCGGTTTCATCATTTTTCATTTTTTCAAGTTTTTCAAGTGCCTTTATTTTTTATTTTTTTTGCTCCATCGTTTTCTTCCAGCCTCTTCTTTCTCTCTTTTCAATATTTCCAGTCAATCCCAGAGGTCGCGCGGGAGCTCGTCAAAGCTCCACTCCATCCCGAGAGCCTCCATGGTCCTGCGGAACTCCGGGGGCAGCGGCGCAGAGAGGCGCAGCACTTCCTCGTCTCCCTCACCGCCGCCGCTGCCGCCAAAAAAACTCCTAGGGTGCACGAGCTCGAGCGCCGCTGCGTGCAGCAGTAGCCTGGGTGCCAGCTCCCTGCCGTCCACCAGCGGCACGGGACCGTAAAGGTCGTCCCCCAGGATCGGGTGCCCGCAGAAAGAGGAGTGGACCCTGATCTGGTGCGTCCTCCCCGTCCTCGGCGCGCAGGCGAGCAGCGCCGCGCCGTCGCGCAGCGAGCGCAGGGTCCCTGCCGCCCGGGCGAGCTCCCCCAGGGCGTACAGCGAGGAGAAAGGGGCGGCAGGAGAAGGCGGGCCTCTCCGTCCTCCCCGCATCGCGCGCTCGGCGGCGGCGCCGTCGCAGCGGGCGAGGACGGCGAAGCGGGTGAGCGCGGGCTGCGCGTCGCCGTCGCCGTCGTCGTTTTCTTCGGTTTCGTCGTCGCTGTCTGTCTCTCCGCCGCCGCCGCCGCCCCCGCTCCCTCCTCCCCGATCCAGAACAACGGCCCTCCTCCCGACCTTGAGCTCCGGGTGCCTCCCGATCGCGACGTCGCACTCCCACCGCTCCCCGACGCTCCTCCCGCCGCCGCCGGCGACGAGCGCGAGGTAGGTCTTTTTGGCGGTGCGCCCGCGGAACTGCGCCTGCAGCGCCGCGGCGGCGGCGCTGGTCTTGCCCATGACGACGACGCCGCTGGTCGCCATGTCGAGGCGGTGAACCGGGAAAGGGAGCAGGAGCGGCGGCGGAGGAGGAGGAGCGGGGACGGCGCCCTTTTCTCGAGGAACGCCCTCTCCTCCACCTGTTTCTCCCTCGCTGCTGCTGCTGCTGCTGCTGCTCTTCCTCCCCTCCTGCTCCTCCTCCTCCTCCTCTTTCCCTCCTTTTCTATTCAGGTGCGCTATCGCCCTGGCCACCAGCGACCCGCCCTCGTGCCGGTGCTTGGGCGCCGTGATGATACCCGACGGCTTCGCGAGCGCCAGGACGAGCTCGTCCTCGAAGACGACCTCGGCCGCCGGGGCGTCGTTGTCAGCCACCAGCGGCGTCGCGCGCACGGCGAGCTTGAGGGAGAGGGCGACGCGCGATTCGGGGAGGTTCAGCAGCGAGGCGACGTCGCTGACGGGCATTCGAGAAAAGGGAGGGGCTGGCGGCGCCCCGGCTCCTTCGTCGCCCGCCGGCGGCGGCGGCGGCAGCGTCCGGAAGCTCAGCTCGAGGATCCTCTCACGCAGGGCCTCCTCGGCCCTCCTGGCCCCCTCCAGGAGCCTCTCTGCGGCCTCGATCGACTCGGCCGAGAGTGCAGCAACAGCAGGAGCAGCAGCAGCAGCAGCAGAAGAAGAAGAGCAGGAGGACGAGGAAGAGCCCGGAGGGGAACGAGGGCGGAACGCAGCGCCGCCGCCGCCGGCCTCGGCGTTGGCCGTCGCGGCCCTCCAGGCCTCGGCGGGGACAAGGTCCGGGCAACAGGCCCTGAGGTGGCGGGCGAAGACCCCCGGGCGGACGCAGCGCGTGCCGCAGGCGGGGCACTCCCAGTGGGAGGGGAGGCGGGGCTTCGAGCCCGCTCCCGCCCCTCGCTCTCGGCGCTGCCGCTGATGCCGCGGCGGCAGAGGAGGGGAGCCATCGCCGGCCGGGTCGCCGACGCTCGCCGCCGCATTGGCGCTCACTAGCCACGACCGCCGCCGGAGCTCCTGGTGCCTCTGCTGTCCCGCTGCCGCTGGGGCCAGCGAAGGCCGACCTGCAGCTGATGCACCGCCGAGCCTCAGCAGCGCCGCTCGCGCCGCGAAGGCGCGACGAGCGAGTGCGAGCATAGCCATATGAGAATCGAAAAAGAACTAGTGTTTTTCTGCTGCTGATTTGTTTTTCTTCTTTCAAAAAAAAAAAAAAAAGCCCTTGTCAACTCAAAAAGAATTCGTCTCTCTCTCGTGCTCTCCCGCTCTCTCTCTCTCTCTCTCTTCACGATCTCAAGGAGACATAAGAACTCCGCCTGCAGCCAAGGGACGGGGCCCGGAAACCAAGCTCACGTCACGGGCAGTAGGGCGGATCGCTCTTGCTCCAGTCGAAGATCTGCTCCCACTGCGCGGCGCTCCCGTCCCAGCTGCAGTCCCGCGCCATGCACCTCGCGCGCAGCCTCGCGAACGCGTCGGGGTGGTCCCGGTACATGGTGAGCGCGTGCCCGCAGGCGGCCGCGAACGCGTCGGTCGTGCAGGGGGAGAAGGTCCAGCCCGTCGAGCCGTTGGCCTCGTCCTCCGGGTCGTAGGGCACGACGGTGTCGCGGAGCCCGCCCGTCGCGTGCGCGACGACGGGCGTCCCGGCCAGGAAGGCGTACATCTGGTTGAGGCCGCACGGCTCGAACACGCTGGGCATAAGCAGCACGTCGGCCGCCGCGGTGAGGCGGTGGGAGAACGGCACGTTGAACCCGACCCACGCCCTCGCGGCGGCCGGGTGCGCGGCCTCGAGGCCGCGCAGGCCGGCCTCGAGCCGCGGGTCCCCCGACCCCAGCAGGACCACCTGCGCGCCCTGCGCCACCAGCCAGGGCGCGGCCGCCAGCACGAGGTCCGCGCCCTTCTGCGGGTCCAGCCTCCCGATGAACGCGAACAGCGGCGCCCCGGCGTCGACGGGCAGGCCCAGCTCCTTCTGCAGCGCCGCCTTGTTCGCCGCCTTCCCCTCGGCGACCGTCGCCGCGGTGTACCTCTTGTAGAGGTGCTTGTCCGTCGCCGGGGACCACTCCTCGACGTCGACGCCGTTGAGCACGCCGTCGAGCACGTAGGACCTCGAGCCCAGCAACGTCTCGAGCCCGCACCCGCCCTCGGGCGTGGTGATCTCCCAGGCATACCCGGGGCTCACGGTCACGATGCGGTCCGCCGTCGTCAGCGCCGCCTTGAGCGTGTTGATCGCGCGCCCCTCCTCCTCGTAGCTGCCCATGCGCTGGTGCGGCGGGTACTGCCACTCCATCGCGCCGTACCAGTCCCCGGGGACGCCCAGCTCCGCGAAGGTCGAGGGCGGGAAGACGCCCTGGTGGATCAGGTTGTGGATCGCCGCGACGGTCCGCGCGCCGCGGTAGACGCCGTGCGGCCTGAAGCGCGAGGCGAGGTAGACCGGGACCATCGCGGCGTGCCAGTCGTTGGCGACGAACACGCACGAGTCCGGGTCGTAGGCGCCGGGGCCGAACTTGTCGGGCAGCTCGGCGCGCAGGCGCAGCGGCGCCTCGAGCGCCGCGAGCGAGAGCAGCGCGAAGCGGAACTGGTTGTCTCCGTAGCTGCCCGCGGCGTCCGAGTAGAAGCCGCCTCCCGGGCGCGGGTAGGAGGGGTGGTCGACGAAGACGTAGTCGACCTAATAAGAGGAGGGAAAGGGTAGCGCGCGAAAGAGAGCGAGCGAGCGAGCGAGGGCGAGGGCGAGGGCGAGGGCGAGGGCGAGGGCGAGGGCGAGGGCGAGGGCGAGGGCGAGAGAGAGAGAGAGAGAGAGAGAGAGAGAGAGAGAGAGAGAGAGAGAGAGTGAGAAGCGAAGGAAAAGACCAAGGACGTGGGAAACGGAAGGAGAAAAAAATGTATTGAGGGAAAACAAAAAGCTCAGAAACTCTTCCTCTCACCCCGTCGTCGGCCCTGTGCGCCAGATAGAACCCGACCGTGTTCCCGTTGCAGTCAGCGTTGACCCCCGTGTACTCTGCGTCCGGGTACTCTGCGTACCGCGGGGCCACCACCATCACGCGGTGTCCCCGGGCCGCCAGCGCCGCGGGCAGCGCGCCGCAGACGTCGCCGAGCCCGCCCGTCTTGGACCATGGGGCGACCTCGGAGGAGACGAAGACGACGTCGTGGAGCCTGGTGGGTTTCGTCTTGGAGGCGCCGCGGCCGCGGTTGATGGTGGGGCGGGCCGCCGCCGCGGCCGCGGCGACGGCCGAGGCAACGGCGGCCGAGGCCGCCGCCCTCGGAGGGAGCGGGGCCTTTTCCTTGGCCGGGGCGGCAGAGGTGGAGGCGGCGGAGGTCGAAGCTGCGGACGAGGAAGACGAGGGCTGCGCAGCCGCGAAGGAGGGGCCTCTTGCCGAGCGGAAGGAGAGGCGCGCCGGCATGGGCGCGAGCTGTGGAGACGATGGCGGGGTTGCGAGAGAGGGAGCGAGGGAGAGGGAAGAGGAGGAATGGGAGAGATACTTAGAGCCAAGCAAGAGGAAGCAAAGGAGGAAAAAAAGGCGCTGAAATGATCTCTCAGGCGCCACCTCGCTCTTTCTCCCTCTCTGCGCCACCAGTGGCCTCAATTGCGCTCTCGGAGCGTTCCTGATGTCTAGGGTGCTCTCAATGCACGGGGGACGCGAGGAGAAGGCGAGCAGAGCTGGCTGGAGAGCCACGGGAAAAGGGCAAAAGCTTGCCGACCGTCGATGAGAGAGGTGCCCTCCCCCTCCCTCGCTCTCTTTCCATTGAGCTCTGCAAAATTCTTACCAGCGCCGCAGGGCGCTGCAGCGGCGCCGTCGCGCCTCCCGCTCCAGCGAGGGGGAGGACGCGCATGTGTGCGTGCGGGAGCGCGCTTCTAGAGAGGAGCAGCTGGGGTTTGCTGCGTGAGTTTCTTCGCGCTCAGGAGTCGTTCGGAAAAAGCTCTCGCACGTTGCAAGTTTTTGGCGAGAGTGAGAGGGCGCAGGGCAAGTCGAGGAGCGAGGAAAAAACGAAAAAAAAAATCCGACGCTCTTTTGAGAGCCCACTAAAAATTCTCTCGTTTTGAGAGCATTCCGCTTTTAGCTCTTTCTCTCTCTCTCTCTCTCTCTCTCTCTCTCTCTCTCTCTCTCTCTCTCTCTCTCTCTCTCTCTCTCTCTCTCTGTCACCTCAGGGATGAATTCCTTGCTCTCGACGATGAGGAGAAGCAGCAGCAGTGGAAGCTTGGCGGCGAGCAACACGCGAGCCGCCAAGCTCGAGGTGCAGCAGCAGCAGCAGCCGGTCTTTCGTCGTCGGCGCCCGTTGGCGCCCACCCGCAAATCGCTCGTGACGAAAATCGACGGCGTCGCCGCCGTCGTCGTCTCTGCCCTGGGCCAGGTCCGTCGTCGTTCCAAGCTCTTTTTGCTTCCCCATTTCCGCTCGAGGGGAAGCACTCGTTTGATAGCGTGCCCCAGAGCTCAAGTGGGGACGAATGCGCGCGCGTGTTGTTGATGCTAGGGGGCTTTGTCGATCTTGCTGAACGGAGCCCCGTTCGCCGTGGCTCCGCTGAGCTCACGCTAGAAGAGGAATTGTGCCTTCTTCTTCCACGGTTTCCTCCCCCCTGTCGAATCCACCCTTGCTGACCTTAATTCACTTTCTATCAATCACGATGCGATAAAAGCAGGCCTCCGACGATCGCGAGACTGGGAGGCAGCAGCAGAAGACGGCCGCCACGGCCTCTGCAGAGGCCGAAACATCGACGGAGGAGAGAGCGACGCCGTCGCTCTCGCCGCCGCCGCCGCTGTCGTCGTCGAATCAGCTCGAGTCTCCTTCCTCGACCGGGGAGGCCCTGGCCGACCGCGTGCGCCGCAAGGCCGCCGAGCGCCGAAGGTACGTCATCCTGTGAACTCTCTGATAGATTAGATCCCGGAAGAGAAAGAGAGAAAGAGGGGAGGCGATGGGGGGGGGGACCCCACTCGAGCGAGGGCAAAAACAAAAGGGTTCAGAGTCGTCGACGCGGGCCCGTCGCTGCCTTTCTTTCTTCTTCCACCCCTTACACAACCTCGACCTCCTTCTTTTTCTTCTTCTTCTTCTTTTTCCTCTTTTTCAAACTCCAACTCTACCTACACAAAAACAGGGAACAGCTCGTCTACAAGTTCTCCGCCATCGCCGCCACCGTGGGCATCGTCGCGCTCGCGGCCTTCGCGGTCCATGCCCGCTTCTCGTGGATGCGCGAGGAGGGCGACGTACCGGCGACGGAGGCCGCGGCGACGATGCTGCTGGCGCTCGGGGGGATGGTGCGTTCCTCTGCGCTTTTTTTGGGGTCTTTTTTTTCGTTACTTGGTTTCGACTTTTCCTTTCACCGGGGAGAGGAGGGGGAGGGTGCGGCGAAGAGCTTTGAAATACGCCGGTGAAAAGAGGAAGAGGGAGCCCCTTCTTTTGCTCGCCGTCGCAGTCAAAAGAAAAAAAACAAAAACTCGGGTCTCATTTCCTTTCCTTCTCCTTCTTCTTCTTCTTCTCCCTTTCCCCCTAACAAAACCCAGGTCGGCATGGAAATGTACGCCCGCTGGGCCCACAAGGCAGTCTGGCACGATAACGCCGCGGGATGGTCCCTCCACAAGTCCCACCACGAGCCCCGCACGGGCGCCTTCGAGGCCAACGACGTCTACGCGCTCGCCAACGCGCTCCCGGCCACCGCCCTCTGCGCTTACGGCTTCTTCACCCCGACCTTGACGGGCGGGCTCTGCTTCGGCGCGGGATTGGGCATCACCGTGTTCGGCATCGCCTACATGTTCGTGCACGACGGCCTCGTGCACAGGCGGTTCCCCGTGGGCCCCATCGCGCAGGTGCCGTGGCTGCGGCGCGTCGCCGTCGCGCACCGGCTGCACCACACCGAGAAGTACGGGGGCGCCCCTTACGGGATGTTCCTGGGCCCGCAGGAGCTGGAGGGGATCCCGGGAGCGGAGGAGGAGCTGGACAGGCTGGTCGAGGCCGCGGAGGAGGCAGAGAGGGCGGCGGCGGTCCTGCAGGCGGGAGGAGGGAAGAGGTAGGGAGTTCCCCCCCCCCTCCCTCCCTAAAAAAAAAAAAAAAAATCAATAAAAAACGGCATTTTTGACTCCTCCGATTTTTCATTCTAAACCTTCCGCTCTCTTTGAAGCAATTTTCACCGACAGCCACACCAAACCACCTCAACAATGCACTTGTAAAAAAAAGATAAAAAAACGCATTCTTCAAGTTTTCTCCATTTGCATTATTTTTTTGTCTCAACATCAACACCGCCCCCCAGCGACGACGTGGCCCGCCTCTCCGCCGCTCGCGGCGCTCGCCCTGTGCCTCGCGAAGAACGCCGGCGCGATCTCGGGCAGCCAGCTCGCCTCGATCGCCGTGACCCCTCGGGCGTAGTCCCTCGCGGTGCGCAGCAGCTCGTCGAAGACTACACACGCCGGGGGGGGCGCCCGGCGCTGCCTCTGCTGCTGCTGCTGCTGCTGGCTCGACGACGACTTTCCGCCGCTGCCGCCTCCACCGCTTCCCGCTCCGACGCCGCACAGCACGGACGAAGGGTGGATCGCGACCTTGGTCCCGGTCGCGATGACGTGGTAGGAGCCGTCAGGAGAGCGCAGGGCTGCGTGGGCGAAGAGGCCCGCCACGAGGGCGCGGCGGAGCGGGGCGGTGTCGGCCGGCGGCTCGGGCGCGTCGAGGTGCGAGTCGACTTCCGGCTTGCTGCTCCCCTCGCTTCCCTTCTTCGCCGACTTTTTCCTCCCTTTCAGAAGGCCCAACCCCACCAAGTGGTCCAGTAACTGACCGTAGATGTCCACAGCCTTCCTCAGGGCGCGATACGAGAAGTAAAAGTCCGAGCACCACCCTTTCCGGGCCTCGGGGGGGGTCGCCTGGAAGCCCCGAAACACCCGAAGGGCGGTAACGGCATCGCCGTCGCCGCGGGCGGCAAACCGGGCCCTGAGCTCCATGGCGCGCTCCCTCTTGCTGGGCGAGTCGAGGAAGACCTGGTCCGTGGAGACCATGGCGACGACAGCGGCCGCGTCGAGAGTAATCGGAGAGGAAGAGGAAGAGGGGGAGGAGGAGGAAGACGGATCCTCGCCATCGTTGTCCGCAGCCGCAGCCGCGAGCAGCACCCGCGCCAGCGGCGGGTCGACGGGCAAGCGCGCCATCGCCGCGCCGACCTCGGTGAGCCTGATCCTCCCTCCTCCTCCCTCTCCCTCTCCGCCCACGCCCCTGGGGATCTCAAACGCCCCGAGCGCCACCAAGCTCTCAACGGCCCTCAGGAGAGCCGCCGCGGGGGGCCTGTCCATGAAGTCGAAGCGCAGCGGGTCCTTGACCCCGAGCGCGGCGAGCTGCAAGACCGCGCCCCGGAGGTTGACCCGGGCGATCTCGGGCAGGGTGGTGGCGGCGAGCCCGCAGTAGCTCTCTTCCGTGTAGAGCCTGAAGCACTTCCCGGGGGCCTCTCGCCCGGCGCGCCCGGCACGCTGCTTCGCCTGCGCCTTGGAGACCGGGACCACGGCCAGAGAGTCGGCGCCGCGCGCGGCGTCGAAGGAGCGGAGCTTGACGAGGCCGCTGTCGACGACAAAGCGGACGCCCGGCACGGTGACGCTCGTCTCGGCGACGTTGGTCGCCAGCACGACCTTCCGGGTCCCAGGGAGCGGGGCCGCGAAGGCGGCCGCCTGCGCGTCGGCGGAGAGCGCGGCGTAGAGCGGCACCACGAAGAGCCTCTCGCCGCGCGGGGAGAGGAGCGGCAGAGCCGAGTTGGTGTTGCTATCGTTGCCGTTGCTGCTCTTGTTGAAGAGGGGGAGGGGCGACGCCGGCGACGGCTTGTGTCGTTGCCTCTTTCCCGCTGGCCCGCATCCCCGTCCGCCTCCCGCCCCTCCTCCGGACGCGCTCTCCCCTCGCGAACGATCCACCAGCAGCCTCGCCAGCGCCTCGATCTCGTCCTGCCCCGTCAGGAACACCAGGATGTCCCCGGCCTCCTCCTCGGCGTGGACCTGCAGCACCGCCCGCAGCGCGGCGTCGACGTACGACGGCTCCGGCGCCGGGAGGTAGCAGACCTCGACCGGGTGCGCCCTCCCGGGGACCAGCACGACGCGCGCGGGGGTCGCCGCCGCCGCTGCTGCTGCTGCTGCCGCTGATGCTGCTGCTGCTGCTGCTGCTGTGGGTGCCTCTTTCTTCGCGCCGCCTTCCTCTTCGTCGCCGGCTCCGGGGGGGGAGGAGCTGCCAAAGTACCTGGCCGCCGCCGCGGCGTCGATCGTCGCGCTCATCACGACGACCTTGAGCGGGCCTGCCGCGCAGGCGGATGCTCCGCCCCCGCCCTCCTCCTCCTCCTCCGCCGCCGCCGTCACCTTCCGCCGCCTCTTCTCCTGCGCCGCCTTCACCAGCCCGAACAGCACGTCCGTCTGCACCGTCCGCTCGTGCGCCTCGTCGAGGAGCACGGCCCCGTATCTCGACAGCAGCGGGTCGAGCAGCGCCTCGCGCAGGAGCATGCCGTCGGTCAAGAACTTGATCCTGGTCGCAGGGGAAGTGGCGTCGACGAAGCGGACCGCGTAGCCGACCTCGCCTCCCAGGGCACAGCCGCGCTCGGCGGCGACGCGCCTGGCGACGGTGGAGGCCGCGACGCGGCGCGGCTGCGTGACTGCTATCCGAGGAGGGTGGCGGTGTTTTGTGCCTTGGCCGTTGTTGTTGTTTCCTCCGCTTCCGCCTCCGTTTCCGGCGAGCCCCGCGTCCAGCATCAGCTGCGGGAGTTGCGTGGATTTCCCGGACCCAGTCTCTCCGACGAGGATGATGGTGTCGTGGGCGCGCAGCTGGGGCAAGTGGTTGGTTTTGGTCGAGGAAGGAGAAGGCGAAGAAGAGGAGCTGAGAGTTTTTTTGCCTCCTTGCTTTTGTTTCGTCGATATGACTCTAGTAAAGAAACAAAAAAAGGCTGAATCAAAACGTCTCTCTCTCTCCCTCAATTTACCTCTGCCAACAGCTGTTTCCGTGCCAGCCAGATAGGGAGCGACGCCCTCTCGGACTGGAAGCGGGCGAGGCGACTGGGGGAAGGAGCCGGAAGCAGGGAGGTGGTCGAGGTGTAGGTGCCGTTTCCAACGCCGGCAGCAGTGTCGGCGCCCCCGCCGACGAACCCATTCCCTTTCCTCTTCTGCGACCCTCCACTACCGTGATAAGTGCCATTGGCAGCTAGCTGCTGCTCGTGCTGCTGCTTTCGCTTCTTCATACGAGCAAAAGCGAGCGCACGCAGAAGCGGGACAAAGCGCTCTCGCGCGCGGATTCTTTGCGAAGCAAAAAGTGAGAAGAGCATCGTTTTTCTTCCGCTGCTCCTTTCACAGCCGTCGTTCTCCTTCTCGCTTCCCCGACTTTGCGCCTCTCGCTCTCGCTCTTCTCTCCTTCCATTACCTCTCTTTCTCTCTCTCTCTCTCTCTTCGCATCTACAAACCATGGAAGCGACGCGAGCAGCCAACAGGCAGCGTGTGCTGCTCGGCCACCTCCGCCAGGTAGGGAAGAGCGTTTTGATTCTGCGTGTGCAGGAAGAGAGACGGGGAAAGCGAGAGGGAGCGAAAAGAAAAACGAATGCCATCATTGTCGACGTCGGTGCCCTCGACTGTTTCGCCTCGTCGCACTCACGGTTCACTCGTTCTCTCCTTCTTTTCTCAACTCTTCTGGACAGACCGACGGCTCCTCTAGCGTGCAGGTGAGGAGAAAAGAATTACAACAGAGCAGGAGAAGCAGCAAAAACGCTTCCCCGTCGAGATCGGTTTCTTCTTCTTCCTTTGGCGGCCAGTGTCGAGGCGAAGAGGCAATGCGCTGGCGTTTGAAAAGGCTCTTTCTCTCCCTCTCTTTCCAGCGTGACGCTCTTTGGCGATGGCGACGACAACAACAGAGCATCATCTGCTGCATCTCTGTCGCGTGTCCATTGTGGAACCGGGCGATGAAAAGGCTTGGAAGCTCCCTCCAGCGAAGGCTCCAATCGTTTCTCTCCCTCCCTCTCTCTCTCGAGCGAAACGATCTCGAGCTGACTCAACTTTTTTCTCGGCCTCCTCTTCTCTTTCTCTTTTCTTTCAACCCACTTCTCCAGTCCCAGCAGTGCGCCGCCGGCGACTCCGCTGCCTACGCCCGCCGCAACTCGACGCTCGACGACGTCGTCATCGTGTCGGCGCTGAGGACGCCGATCACCAAGGTACGGTATTTGTGGGTGCTCTCAGAGAGAGAGGAGGAGGAAGAGAGAGAGAAAAACTTTCGCCACCGCGCCGAGACCTCAAAACCCTACCGCCCCCCTCCCCCCCGATTCTACGTCAAAAAGGCCAAGCGCGGCGGCCTTAATGACACCACCCCGGACGACCTCCTCTAGGCCGTCTTCGAGGCCACGATCCAGCGCACGGGCGTTGACCCCAAGGACATTGGGGACATCGTCATCGGCTCCGTCCTCGGAGACTCGTCGCAGCGCGCCATCCAGTGCCGCATCGCCGCTCTGCTCTCCGGGATCCCGGACACCGTCCCGATCCACACCGTCAACAGGCAGTGTAGCTCGGGCCTGCAGGCGATCGCGTCCGTGGCCGCGGCGATCAAGTCGGGCTTCTACTCCGTGGGGCTGGCCGGCGGTGTCGAGTCGATGTCGACCAACCCGATGGCGTGGGAGGGAGGGATCAACCCGCGCATCTCCGAGAACGAGAACGCGCAAAATTGCCTGCTGCCGATGGGTACGTTATCGGTTGGTTGGGTTTTTCTGGAGGCAGTGGTTTGCGGCGGCGGAAGGGGAAGAGAGACGGCGTCGAAAGAGGCACGGAAAAAAAGGGGTCGACGTCCCTTTTTCATGCGTCATTTTCCGCCGCTTCCGGGCCTTTTGCTTTTGCTCGCGTCCACGCGAGCAAAAGCATTCCTAATTACTCCTCGGCAATTCTCGCGCGTTCGGGGACTTGTTCTAAAGCGATCGGAGCGTTGCAAGGGGTCGAGAGGGCTCGAAAATCGCCGAAAAGGGTCGAAAATGACACTTTTTGCATATTTCTTCCTCGTTCCGGGACCTGCTTTTGCCTACCCTCGAGATCATTGGTGCTTACATGCTTGTTCTAAATATCGGGCGCGGGCTTGGAGTGATCGAAGCGGCAGAAGCGGCGTTTCGGACGCGAAAGGTGTGAGAAGAGCTCGAAAAATGACCCTTTTCGCCTTCGTTTTCGACCTTTTCCCACCTTTTTACCTTTTTACCCTTCTCATCTCCCTCGAAACAATTCAGGCCTCACTTCCGAGAACGTCGCTGCGCGTTACGGCGTCGGCCGCGACGTCCAGGACAAGCTCGCCGCTCGCTCGCACGCGCGCGCCGCCGCTGCTCAGGCTTCCGGCCGCTTCCATGACGAGATTGTGCCGGTCAAGACGAAAATCATCGACCCCAAGACCGAGGAGGAAAAGGCCATCGTCGTGTCTGACGACGACGGGATCCGCCCCGGAGTGACCGTGCAGTCTCTCGGGCAGTTGCGCACCGTCTTCAAGAAGGACGGGACGACGACGGCCGGGAACTCGTCGCAGGTTAGAAGTTTTTTGTTTTTTTTGTTTTTTCGAGAGGGGGAGCGAGAGGAGGTCGAGAGAGGAGGTCGAGGTCGAAAAGCTCTCGACATTCCTTTTCCGGCTCCCGCGTCTATTTGCGTCCGCGACTGTTCTCAACAGGCAAATGCACCGTGCTCTATCGATTGGCGGCAGAGGGAGAGTCTGAGACGTAGCGGAAGGGGTGGTTTGAGAGCGATTGGAAGCGGAGAGAGAGACGCCGTCCTCGCCCCCCCCCCCACCTCTTTTTTCCGAAAACGACGCTAGTTGCTTCCACGCCCCCCAAAATTCGAGTCGCCCTTTCGTCTCCATTTCCCCGTAGAGCGACTCTAGGAGGCCTCCCGAAGCTCACTGAACGAATGCGGAACCTCCAAAACGCCAATTCCACAGGTCTCTGACGGCGCTGCTGCTGTCCTTCTGATGACCCGCGCCGAGGCGCTCAAGCGCGGCTTGCCCGTGCTTGGCATCTTCCGCTCGTTTGCTGCCGTGGGCGTCGACCCCGCTGTGATGGGTATCGGGCCCGCCGTGGCGATCCCCGAGGCTTGTCGCTTGGCCGGGCTGAGCGTGGACGACATCGACTTGTTCGAGTTGAACGAGGCGTTTGCGAGCCAGGTGAGTTGACGATTTTTTTAGTGTTATGTAGGGAAGAGAGCGAAGGAGAGAGACAAAAAAAAAGTCAAAACACCTTTGTGCACATTTGCATTCTCCCCACTACCGGGCTCGAAGATGCGCACAGCCGCACGCCTTCTGTATTTAAAACGAGAGGAGCGCACGCGTCTACGATGCGCGCGGCGATATCGGAGAAAACACGCGTGGTGTGCAACTCCGCAAAACTCACCCTACCACTCCCCTTTCTTCGCATTTTCTTCAATTCCCCGCAATCGCACAGGCGTCCTACTGCGCGGCGAAGCTCAACCTTGACGAAAACAAGGTCAACCCGAACGGAGGCGCGATCGCGCTGGGTCACCCGCTCGGCGCGACCGGCGCGCGCTGCACCGCGACGCTTTTGAGCGAGATGAAGAAGAGGGGCACGTCCGCGCGCTTCGGCGTCGTGAGCATGTGCATTGGAAGCGGGATGGGAGCCGCTGCGGTCTTTGAGAGGGGAGACAACGTCACGGACTTGGCAAACGCCGCGCCGGTCGCCGGCAAGCAGGTGCTCCTGTCCCGCGACTCGGTGCTCTAGAGCTCCGCAGTGCGACGATGGTGCTGTTAGACGCAAGCGCGTCGAATGTGGTGCGACGCAAAGGCCTCAAAACTCGACTATCGTTTTTACTTGCTTGAGTCGTTTTTTAATTTCACTTAGGATTTAGGCCGTTCTCTTAGCGTCACATGTAAACGAGATCTGAGTGGGTTTCGGTGCGTCGTTAGAGCGTGCGCGGAGAGAACGGCGTGGCGCAAAGTGGAGAAACAGCGAAGCTTGCTTGCGGAGTTGGAGGCCAAGGCACGATCCTCGCTTGACGAGGGCCGCTCTGCGCCGCGCATGCGCCGCATCCTTTACCTGTGTGCTTTCCGTGCGGCGCACACTACGTTTGTGCGGAATAGAGGAGCACACGCTCTCTTGTTCGCAATGATGGTCGTGACGATTTTTGCGATTCGTCGCGAGGCTGTTAGGCGCAAGCGTTGCGCCCTGCGCCGGACGAAACACATCATGCGATGTTTCCAAATGGAGATGCGAAAATGTGCGGAGAAAGAACAAACGAAACCGGGCTCACGCGCTCAAAAAGATTTTTTCTTCCGACACTCGTCGGTCTCAACAGAAAAATATCAACGCCGACTCTCTTTAGAGTCCGCAAGCTCGCGGCCTCCTCGCTCTTCCACTGACGCAATGCCTTTGTACTGATAAATCGGCGCCGTTGAAGCATAGTTTGATAGCCTGAGCTGTTGTTTTGTCGGACGCGAACGGAGCGGCCCTCTGCTTCTCGACAACTTTTGCCGTCGTCGACCACGACCACTCCTCCCTCCGGTCCCCCTTCGGAACATCCATTTCCGCTCCATTCCAGACCCTCGTGTCGCTTCCATTGCTCTCGGAGCGCTTTCAGAAGTCGCCCGGAATTGGTTTGGAGCCAAGAGGGCGACTCGAATTTTCGGGACTCGCGAATCAACTTGCCGCGTCCAGCTGCGGACAGGTCTCTCTCACCCGCAGCAGGAAAAAAACTGCCTCTTCGCGTCAATTTTCGTGAAACGTCTCCATTTGGTTCAATATTACACTTGGAAGATAGGCCTGTATAATCCTAGAGCAATATTGCTCGAGCAGAAAAGCAAAAGAAGAAGCGGACCCTACCCCAAAAGCCCGATAGAGTAGCGAGAAAAGGTGTTTTTGGGCCCATTTTCACTGGTTTTCCGGCTAATTCGATCCCTGCTCCCTGTCGTTACGAATTGTCAACCCTTGCATGTGATGCATTTTAGCAAGACACGTCCATCGATACCAAAATTGCACAACGAGAAGGTGTAGAAGCTTTCTCAAGTGACCGGCAGAAACTGACTTTTCAAGAGGCAAAGGGAGCGGGCTCTCGCGCCCTCTACCCTGGCCCTTTTTTGCGAGACCGCTGCCCTCTGCTCCGGGTCCCCCCGGAAATGCCTCTTTCACCCAATCTCAAGACCTCGCACAGCGCACATTGAGCTCAGCACACTCTCGAGGGTCGCCCAGACCTGATTTGGAGTCGAATCTCGCGCATCGATTTTTGTCTGCTTCCTCAGAAAGAGGTCGTCGTCCAAAAACCTGTGCTCACTCTTTCTTCTTCGCCTTTGACGCCGGGCCCATCGTCGGCGCCGAGCTCGCTCTCTCTGTTTTTTGCTTCGCCCTTGCGCTCCCTCTCATATTTTTTCCACCAAAATGGCGAGGATGTCGATTAGCGACAAGCACGAGCGGATGCTGCGCGCCCTGCTCAAGCTGCCGGACAACAGGCGCTGCGCCGACTGCGACATGCTGGTAGGGAAGGAGAGATGGGTTTTCGCTTCGATGGTCTCGTGCTCGGCGTCCATCATGCTCATTTTTCCTTGCCTTTTGGGCCGTCTCGCTTCGTCGGCTTTTTTTTTTTCGACGCGACAGCGTAGCTGAGACATCGCTCGAGGGTGTCGCGGCGTGGTTGGAATCGCGCTCGAGACCGTCGAGTAGCCTGAGAGTCGGAAGCGGAGGTCGAGGAAGAGAAAGAGAGGGCCATCGCTTTCTCGCTCCTCCTTCAGCGACCTCCTGCATCGGCTCAACCTCTTCTTAAGAAAAAAAAAAAAAAACAGGGCCCGCAATACGTCGTCACCAACTTCAACATCTTCGTCTGCACCGTCTGCAGCGGCGTCCAGTAAGTATTTTCTTGTTTTTTCGGTGGCGGCGTTTGAAGTTTAGGCGCAAGGTCGGGAGGTCTTACGATTTCCGTCTTCCGTCTTTTTTGTCTCGTCTTTCTCGTCTTTCTCGTCTTTCCTTGTTTCCTTCCTTCTCTTCCTCTCGCCTCGCCGCTTCCTCTTTCTTAAAACACAAAACCCCGCCCGTGCTCGAAAAACAACCAGTCGCCAATTCTCCCACCGCGTCAAGGGCGTCTCCCTGGCAACGTTCAAGCCCGAAGAGGTCGCCGCCCTCGAGGAGACGGGCAACGCGCTCGTGCTGGGCACCTACCTCGCGCGGTGGTCGCCCTCGGACCTTCCCAAGCCGACGGGCCGGGAGCCGGCGAGGATAGCGGACTGGGTCGAGGCCGTGTTCGTGAAAAAGAGGTTTTACGCCGAGCCCGACATCGGCAGCGGGAGGGTGAGAGTGGTGCCTCGGTGTTTTTTGACTTGGAGAGAAAAAGGGGGGTGGGAAAAAGGGGGGCGTTTTGGAGCGAAGTGCATCTCCTTTCCGCGCTCTTGACTTTTATCCGCGGACGCAGACCGAGAAAAAAAAACGCCAGCTATCACTGTGTGGGCCTTTCGAGTCGTCGCGATGACCAGAAGGCGCTTCTTTGCTCATTTGTTTTGCATCAATAAATGAAAAAAAATCATCGAAACAGACCACGCCCCGAGTCTCCAACGCCGGGGCGCCCGCCGCGCCTTCTTCTTTCACGGGCCACCTGACCGCGGCAGCAGCGGCGCAGCCTCCTCCGATCGCTTCCGCAGCAGCCGCCGCTGCTCCTGCTGCTCGCGACCCGGGCTTGATCGACTGGGGTGGAGGCGGAGGGGGTGGAAGCGGCGTCGCCCTTGCCGCCGGCGACCCGGGCGTGCTCTCCATCCGCCCGGCCAACGCCGCTGCTGCCGCCGTCGCCGCAGGAGCAGAGCCAGAGGCGCCGTCGCCGTCTTCTTCAGCAGGATGGGCTGCGTTCGGGAGCGAGGCGCCAGCTGCTCCCGCGGCCAACGGAGGAGGAGGCTGGGCGGCTTTTGGCGACGACGACACTGCGGCGGCAACGGCGACGACGACGGCGACGGCAGCAGCAGCAGGGGCAGCAGGAGCAGCGGCGGCTCCTCCTCCAGCGTCGGAGCCCGCAGCCTGGGCCTCCTTTGACGAGACACCACAGCAGCAACAGCAGCAGCAAAGCCATTCCTCTCCCTCTGGAACAAGAACAGCAGCAACGACAGGAGGAGGAGATGGAGCCTGGGCGTCGTTCGGTGCGGAACCGGCAGCAGCAGCAGCAGCAACAACGCCAGGAGCCCCGGCGTCGGCCTCGGCGACACCGACGTCGACAGCGGCGCGCAGCGAGCTCCCGTCGGATCTGTTCTCCGTCGCCACTCCCGCTCCCGCTCCCCCGATCCCGCAGCCTTCCTTGGACGCTGTTGCCGCCGCCGCCGCCGCCGCCGCAGCAGCTTCTTTCACTCCGAGGGCCAACGGAGCAGCGCTGCCGCCGCCGAGCGTCGAAGGAGGAGTCGTCGCCGCTCCTCACGACCCCTTCTCGACGCTCGTGCCGGGCATGCGTGGCGCCCTCCCTGCCGCGCCTGCGGCAGCGGCGTCGTCCGGGTGGACTGCCGGGACGACGACAACGGGAGGGTCTCTGTCGCCCTCGGCGTTTGCGAGCGGCCCGGTAGCAGCTTTTGGAGCAGCAGCAGCAGCAGCAGCAGCAACAGCAGCAGCAGCAGCAGCAGCGCCTCTCAAGTCGGCGTCGCCCTCGACCTCGCCTCAGCAGCAGCAGAGCTTAACTCCTGCTGCTGCGAAAAAGAGTGGCAACCCTTTCGCTTGAGAGTTGACTTCTTTTATTGGTCGAGAAAAAGCGAGAAACAGAAGAAGAAAGAAACAGAGAGAGAAAGAGAAAAGAACCAAAATATAAAGCACCAGCAGCAAGCAGCTTTTCCGTTTTCCGTAGCACCCTTTGTTTCCTTGTCACAAAAGTAGATTGTCACTTGTCGCATCCTGAAACGTAAATGAGTTCGGTTTTGGAGATGGAGTTTAAGTCGAGAGAGAGAAGGAGAAGAAGAAGAAGAGAGAGCGCAGAGCAAAACAAAAAACAAAGGCGTGCTCTGCTTTCGCTTCCCTTCTTCTCTTCCCCGTGCTCTTGCTCGCCGCGCAATCATCACGCCAGCAACCGCGCAATCATCGCGCCAACAACAAAACGACAACTTCCCCTGTTTTTTGTCATCCCAAGTAATTTATTTTGCTCTACAGAATATGGCGTTGCCGGTAACGAACGGAAAAATACGTTTGTTGCTCTCCCACTGCCTGGGGGATCGTCAGCTGGGGTTTCTTCTTTGTTATTGTCGGCGCATCTCTCTCCCGCTCTCGTTCTCTCTCGTCCCTCTCGCGAGGGGAAAAAGGTGCGAGCTCGTGTGCCTTCAACG
>Ga0315273_10003898_pt1 | contig 18084 bp, 16 predicted proteins | sample YL17G02_0_MG_FD_205753 | JGI IMG/M metagenome (GOLD analysis project Ga0315273, IMG submission 205753) | Sediment microbial communities from Yellowstone Lake, YNP, Wyoming, USA - YL17G02_0 | ecosystem: Environmental > Aquatic > Freshwater > Lake > Sediment | place: USA: Wyoming | collected...
ATTGAACCCAATTATAGTTTTGATTTATGTAGGTTAGCTTGTTCCATTTTTGACTATGTTGTTGATGATTTTACAATGATTAAAAATATTGATGATTGTACACCATTTGTTAAACTAATTATAGAGTGGTGTATTGATGATAATGGTATGAATATATTATATAAAAATAATGGTGATGAACGTTATCCTGATTTTAAATTATATAAAATGATTACACGTTGTGTTCATAATCATACCCCTCAATCTCAATTAGAACGTAATGAATTTAGTAAATACTTAGTGTCATTTAAAAATATTCCTAAAAATGAAACTATTATAAATATTGACGAATTTCCATCCTATTGTTAGTTTATCTTGTTAATTAATCTTTTAGTTAATCTTGTAAAAAATATTATTATCTATATTTATAATAATATTATGTCAAACTATGGATTTATTATTACAAGACATGTTAATTCGGAAATAACAAATAAATATTGGAATCAATCAGTTAAACTTATTAGAAGTATTTATCCTTTAAGACAAATTGTTATTATTGATGATAATAGTAATCAAGAGTTTGTTAAACCTGACTTTGATTATAAAAAATTAATTATTATCCAATCCGAATTTCCACAAAGAGGAGAATTCTTACCATATTATTATTATTTAAAATATAAATGGTTTCCTAATGCTGTTATTATACACGATAGTTTATTTATTCATAAAAAGATTTTTTTTGAAAAATTTTCACTTCCTGTATTACCATTATGGCATCATAATTACGACAAGGAAAATATACATAATATTTTACGTATAACTTCTGGTTTAAAAAATAATAGTTTATTAATTAAAAAAATACATAAAAAAGAAGAAATAGTTATTAACTTAGGATTTTCTGATGACAAGTTTAATTTATGTTTTGGTGGTCAGTGTTATATAAAATTGGGATTTTTAGAAAGAATTGAACATAAATATGGAATAAGTAATTTAGTTCATTTTATACATAATAGAACTGATCGATGTTCATTAGAAAGAATTTTAGGTTTATTGTTTTGTCAAGAATATCCAAGATTACTAAAAATACATTCGTTATTTGGTGATATAATGAAATCTCCAAGAGCATTTAATTATAATTATAATGATTATGATAATGATATAAAACAACGAAAAATTATAAGTCCATTTGTGAAAGTATGGACTGGTCGTTAATTGTTTGTTGTTAAAATGGTGGATTATCTGTAAATGCCAATGGAGTTGTGCTTATATCTATATCATTAATTACGGGTTTTAATTGATCTATAACAAACCAACCAAGTATAGAACTTATATAAACTAACAAAGAATCTCTAATTAAAATTTTAAGAGGTTTAGGTTCTTTATCCACATATTGCATTTCTAAGAATTTTGCAATAAAAAAAATAACAGATATTATTCCTGCTGCTAAAAATATATTGTCCATATTACTATATATTTTTAGATTTCTTATTAAATAACGCATTTATCTACCTTTTAAAAGGTGGAGCCAAATACTTTATTATCTTTTGTTTAAAATGGGGGCGTGCGGGGGGTATCCTCCGCATTTTATGCTAAAATTTCTATATCATCAAATAAAAGATCTGTATCCAATTTTATTTCTTGAGAAATAGGATTAATTACTTGAACGTCTAAACTATCTAAAGATACATCTTCATTTGAGATTTTTAGTTTTTCGTCGTCTTCTTCCTCCTCTATTTTTCTTTGTATATTTCTTAATGCGCTTATTTCTTCAAGTCGTTCAATTGTTTTTGGGGCTTCGATAAGTTCTTCTTTACCGTTTTTACTAATAGCTGAATCAACGTCATTAAATTTTAAACTAACATTGTTTTCTCCCTTTCCTTCGAAAATTGCTTGTTTTTCGGAAGTTATTGGATTATCGAAAAGTTGTTCTTTAATTTCTTCAATAACATCCTCTTCAACCGTTTCATCCATATATGCCTTTAATATACTTTCAAGAGGAATACTATCTCTTACTGCGTTTAAAATGCATTCTTGAATAATTAATTCTAATTCTCTATTGTTTTTTTGAATTTGAAGAGGTTGACATTTTAATTCAAAAAGATAAACATTTTGATACATTTTTCTCGCCACATTTATATAACATTTATGAATAAAATCATCTAGTTTTGGTATATTAATGTCAATTTTCTTTTGTTTTTTTCCAACACGCATTGCTGTTAGTAATTTAAGTTGAATAATATGAATACACGTTACTAATTCTTCTAAATAAGAACATCCACTTCTATCAATAATTCGTTTTCTTTCAGTTTCGATAATTGTACTATTCCATTTAGGAATTCTTGTAATAAAGTTTTGAAAAGTCATAAGATATTTTTCAGTTTCATTATTATCAATACAAAGTTTATATGATTCATCAAAAATAGATTTAAATCCTTCAATAATTAATGGTGTTAAAATAGTAAGTAAACGTGCTCCCCACTCATTTTTTGATTCGTGTAACGAACTAACATTGAAGTCATCCATAATGTAAATATAATATTAATTATTTTCATTATTTAAACTAATTTCTAAATACTTTATAATTTATAAAATACTTATATAAATGATAAATCTTATATAAATGATAAATCTTATATAAATGATAAATCTTATATAAATGTCATATTTTCTAAACACATTTTACTATCAATAAATGTAAAATTCATTATGAACATTATTAATAATTTTTCATTCCTAAATTCCTTTCTAATTTTATTGAATGCTATTAATAATTCACATCTTTTATTATCATCTAAACCAAAATGTTCCTCTTCAATTAACCTTATTATATCTAATGCGTTATACGCTTTTTCGCATATTTTAGTTACAAATATTTGTAATTTTTCGATAGTCATTGTTTCTTTAATAGATTTATTGATTTCCTTTTTTAACCATTCATCTCTTTGATTTTTAATGTCTGTTAGTTTAAATGTTTCTTCAAGATTGTATTTATATAAATTTATTTGTTTACCTTTATATTCCGGTTCTGATATATATATTTCACAAAAACGTGATAATATTGGCTTTAAAAGTTTATATTTATCTTCTACAATAATAAAAAAACGTGTATTATGACTAAATAATTCAATACAGCGCCGTAACGCCGATTGAGCATCCATTGTTAGTTTGTCACCATTAAATAATACAATGCTTTTAAAAGTATTACCTTCATTTGAATAAATATGCGTTTTAGCAAAAAATTTCAACTCTTCTCTAATAAACTTAATACCTTTACCGTGAGCACAATTCACATACATTACAAAATTCTTTATTTTTTCACGATTTCCGTCATAAATTAATGAAATAAACTCATTAACAATTGTGCTTTTACCTGATCCACTTGGTCCATTAAAAATAATATTTGGTATTTTATGATTTGAATGAAAATATTTTAATTTTTCTTTTATATTTTGATGAATTTCTAGTGTCATATTAAGTTAACTAATATTATTAGAGCGTTTTTATATTTAAATATAACGTATTTATTATTGTTTGTTAGTTTGTAAATTTGTATATTTATATTATTTTATAATTATATGGATATACCATTAATTAGTTTATTATCTTGTGTAATGTCAAGATTATCATATTTTGATGATACACAATTTTTAAATAAGTATTTACAAATACTTAACATTAATGAGTTAAATAAGCAAATTATCAATTTAAAAAATCAAGATATTAGTAATATTTTTGATTTAAAAATAACAAATATGATACAAATTAATAAACAAATTAATGAAATTAATTATAATAATAAACCAAATATTTTATCATCTGAATATATTCAATATATCTCTATTTCAACATCAAATTATTCTGGTATTTATATTGTTGCAAATAAATTAATGAATACTATTTTTGTTTGTTTTCGTGGAACATATTCAGTAAAAAGCGGTTTATCTTATTTAAAATTTAGCTCTTTTTATCCAAAAAATGTTTGTAATGGTTCAAATGATGGTTATTTACTTGGTGTATTTAAAGTTATATCTGAAATTTTTTATACAATTGAAGAATCTATTAATTATTTATCAACACACTTTTTAAAAACATCAAAAATTAAAATAGTTACAACAGGACACTCATTAGGTGGAGGAGCCGCAAGTATTTTTTCATATTTATGGGTTAAACATAAAGCAAAATTAAAAATAGTGTGTATTACTTTTGGTAGTCCACGTGTAATGAATAGTCACTTAATTCAAAAATATAATAAATTTATACACAACAAAATAATAATGTTTAAAAGGTATATTACAAATGGAGACCCCTTCGCTAAATTACCTATTACTAGTAAAAAATTTGAAAATTCATATTATTTTCCCGATGATTATGATAATTCTTTGAAATTTGTAGCAATTACTTGTAAAAATATAAAAAAAGGCCGAAAAGTATCGTGTAATTTAAAACATAAAACAAAAAAACGAAAAATAAAAATTAAATATCATGGTATGTATTTAGGTATAATATATAAGAGTGCAGCAAATAATGTTACTAATATTAATAAAGAAATAAAACGTGACGCAAATAATGATACGATTTGTAGAATTATTATAGGAGGAAATAATGAAAAAATTAGAGCAGTTTTTTATAATCTTAATGAAGCAAAAAATAAAAAACAAGAGTTTATTAGTTCAAAAATATATAAAATAAAAAAAACATTTTTTCAACTTGATTATAAACATCAAGATATTTATATTAATAAAGAAATGTTTGAAAAATTAATAAAAAATAGTACCGAATTAGATAATGAAAATTTAAATCCTTTAATAAGTGATAAAATAGTTAAAATTCAACATAAAAACCCTAATCAAGAGTTAAATTGTATTTAATTATAAATTACGCTACACTATTATATGAGAATACATATGGATTACTTTTAACTGCGTCCAGTATATCCGGATTAATGCGATCACATCCAATACAATTATCCATATATTGTGGTACCTGCGCCATTTTTCCATATGTTTGAACAGAAGGACCATTTGGTATAACCGCCTGAGGAGCCCACAGTCTATTATTATCACGATCAGAATCTAATTTAGACATTGAAACATTCACTTGTGAATTATAATGTTTTGCGTTACCTTGATTTACACGTCCAGCAATACTTTTCTCTTTTGCTTCACTATTTGTCTGTCTGTAAACCGAATCATATTGTCGGGAACCGTGTTTAGATGACATACCCATAAAATTATTATGATTAACTGTGTCCCTTTGACAATCAAAAGATTGTTGTTCTGAAACTAAATAAGCCGCATTTTCAGTTTGATTTCCAATAAAACTATTTGGTTGAAATAATGTGGTTTCTTTAACAGTTGTATTTGGAATATCACCTGGTGTCAATACATAATTACTCGGGGTTTCCCCTACAATATTACCAAAAATGCGCATATTACAAGAGTATTCTTCTTTTCTTGATGGTTTTAATATATCCATTATTGGAGCAATCACTGCACCAACCGCTTTTGAAAATCCTGACCCAAATGTATTAGCGTGTTGATTTACTGAACGGTTATTTTCATAATTTGTATGACTATTATGACGATTATCTATTGCATTATGCTCTAATGGAGCACTTCTTGAACCAGAATGTCCAATATCATATCCATTCAATTGCGTTCTTTTCGATTCTTCGTGTGTTGTAGGGACATAACTCGCGGTCTTAAGAACAGCATTTGGAGTTCCGTGTTGATAATTGCTTGTTTCATTTCTTGTTGACGGTTTTACAATAAAATCAGGTACCAATTGTCCCGCCTTTTCAGCACCAGTTGTCGTTAACCAACGATCTTGTGTATTAATGAAAAATGTATCCGGTCTATACTTCTCTATTTTGCCTTCAATTCCTACATTTTTAATAACAGATTGCGCTGGTCCTTGTAATCCATTCAAATCATATTCTTGTTTTGGATTTGTTGAAACACGAAGTTCATCAACCGTTTTTGGTAACCATTTATCACGTGCTTCCATTCCAGAATTAAAACCAAGACTTCCTTCCGTTGAATATCCTTTATCTAATCCTGGACCAACTCGAATAGACTCAAATGGTTTAACCATATTGTTTTTATTTACTGGATTTTGTCGTGATTGATAAAAATCGCTCATAATTGGCATACCGTGCGTCCACTGTACATTGTCTTGGGGTTTAAATAAAGGCGCTTGTTCAATTTTTTTTATAATTTGAGAACCATTTCCTACATAATTATCCAAAATTGTTTCAGCATTATTATTATTATATATTTGCCCTTTTGGTTTACCTCCATTAAAAGGAACCATATTATTATGCGTAAACATTTTTGTGTCCATATAATTCCCTGTTAAAGAATACAATTGTTGAATATTATTGCTAATTGGCGTTCCATTTATTTCTTTTTGTTGATATGCATTTTGATTAAAATACTTATCTGTTGCTGTATTTGGATTAGGATATTCTTGAACATTATCTATAAGTTCTTTATTGTTCATAATCGGATAATTCTGTGGAGGAATATTTGTATTTGGAAGATAATTGCTAAATTTCGACTCAGGTGATTTTTCTTGTAAGTTAGTTCTAATTCCCATATTGTTAAATCCATCTGTCTTTCTTTTTAATCCTTCTTTATTTTTAGTTTGGTTAGAAATAACATACATTCCACCTAATGCAACTAATGGTATAGCTAATTCCATATTATTATATACATATAAAACATTTTAAATATAAAGATTATAAAAATATTTTTTAGTATTTTTATAATCCATTATTATATTCACATTTTTCTACAATCACTTTTACAAATATTTGTTCCCGCACTATTTTGACCTTTATATTGAACATTATAAACATCAGATGGAACTGTGTAAAATTGATTATTTTCGGGAACACAATCATATTCCCTTTTAAAACTATCTTTCTCTAAAATTCTTGTGCTTGTATAATTTTTAAATGACATTTCCGTATTTGCTTGCGGATTTTTCGGTAAAATATATGCGTGATTTTGTTGTAAATCTCTTGCAGTCCACGCTGGCATTATTGCTCTACTTTGTTCAGTTGTTAGTGTCTCGCATACAGGATAATCTATTGGTGATGCATATACAGTTTGACGTTTAAACTTTGACTGGTCAATACAATCTCTTGATAGTTGGCGATCTATTCCTAAAAGTGAACTTTGAATATCTATACTATGTGTCCATAAATTGCCTCCCCATTTTTGAGGAATTATATAAGGGTCTAACATAAAACAGGGTTTATCTCCATTACCCGGGACATCTAAATGCCATCTTTCTTGATCCGTTTGTTGTTGTAATTGTTTTATTATTCTTGCCTCATCGTCGTGAAATCTTGTAAAAGCCATTTATATATACTTTTTATAATAAAATACTTTTTATAACAAAATAATTTATATATTATATGTTTGGGTTAAGCCTTTTCTAAAGGCTTATTTTTATCTTCTTTTTTATACTATTATTCATTTCCATAACTAACATCATAATATCAAATTGTATTGCTTCTTTCTCTCTTGGTTCTTTATCTAAGCGCTCTTTAGCATTTACTAAACTTCCACCGCAAGGAGGCATATACCTTTAGAAAAGGTATAACCAAATTTAACTATTTTGCTCCACTTTTATAAAAGTGGATTTAAACTATATTTGTTCTTATTAATGTCAGTAGCATATTATAACTTGAAGATAAACTACTATCACCAGCAAAATATATTCTCATATCTAAAGGAAAATTAGTTGACCCAGTATTATATAATGCCCCTAAATCAACATAATCAGTCCAATTAATAGGTATATAAGGGCCATTACCAGTTTGATATCCAAACTCCTTTCCATCTATAGAAAATGGAGTATTAAGATTATAAGTAATTGGAGAATAAACATTTGAAGTAGCATCTATAAAATCAATATAAATACCCATTCCTTTATCGCCCATAGTTGAAACTTGAAACATATTGAAAGCAAAATCTATTTTCCAAATAGTAGAAGTCAAAGCAATACCCATTGGAGATATTGATACGAATTCTTGAGGAATATCAAAATTTCTTTGTAAAATCAAATCGAAATTTTGACCTCCTAATGAGTAAGAAAAACTATCTGTTCTTTGTTTTGTAAAACAAATAGGCATAGCATAAGTATAAGAATTAACATTAGGAGCACTTAATACTATACTTTCCAATCCTACGCTTGTTAAAGTAATAGTATCCTCAGCCGTAATATCCATAGCACCGGTATTTGCTGTCATAGTAATAAAATTACTTGCGTTAATTTGAAACCCAGAGCAATTAGAAACTGTATTAGCATTAAGAGAATTAAGTGTAATGTTATTATTTGTAGCATACAATTCGATATCATTTATTGAGCTAACTAACAAATTACCGTAAATTAATACATCTTGTCCTGTTACGCCAATTCCAGTATAACCTATTCCAGATAAACTTATTCCATTCATTGAAGTCCATTGACTTGGACCTGTGTCTCCTTGTGCTCCTGTTGATCCCGTTGCTCCCGTTGCTCCTGTTGCTCCTGTTGCTCCTATTGCTCCTGTTGCTCCTGTTGCTCCTGTTGCTCCTGTTGCTCCTGTTGCTCCTGTTGCTCCTGTTGATCCCGTTGATCCTGTTGATCCTGTTGCTCCTGTTGTTCCTGTTGCTCCCGTTGATCCTGTATCACCTTGTGCTCCTCCAGCAGGTCCCGTTGCTCCTTGTGGTCCTCTACAACAAGCTCCAGTAGGTCCTTGAATTCCCTGTGCTCCAGTAAATCCTTGAAAACCAAAAGACCCTATTGGTCCTGCAGTTCCTTGAGCTCCTTGGGGTCCTATAACTGTTTTAGCTAAATTTGTTGCACAACATTTTTTAGCGCCTAAATAGTTTGAATGGCTAGACATTATAATATACTTCGAGGAAAAATATATATATTTTAATGTAATTAATTTAAAAATATGTGAAATAAAAAATATTTTTTATTTGTCTCTATTTTTGTAATAATTCTAACAATTCTAACAATCTTTCTTTATCAATATTGTCATAATTAAATAAATATTCATCCGTCCATTTTGTATTTATGTTAGTTGGAGAAATATATAAATGTTCTTTACAATTGTCTCCAATAAACCCTTTTTCAATAAGAATTGTTTCAGGTATTACATAAAATCTAGGTGTATTTTTACAATGTAGCCAATAAAAATCATTATCTCCCAATTTATAAGAACAATTATATTTTTTACCATCACTTTTATTTAAGCTAAATCCAAATGAATTAGGATTATTTTTACAAATAAATCCAACTTTTTCTTGGACCTTTTTATCTTCTATTTTAAAATCACATACAGTTCCTTCAAATTCAGGATAAATAAATGGGATAAAATCAAGTTTTTCCTCTCTTAATTTTCTATATAATTGTTCTTGTTTTTGTGTATCACTTGTAGGGGTGTCTAGTACATCAAATTGAAATTTAGGCATATTTTTATAAAAACACATTAATTTATTGGTTATATTATCAATAGTTACTTCATAATGATTATATTTAGATTTGACGGATATTTTAATAGATGTTATTTCTTTAACGTCTTCATAAGGAATTAACCACATTTTTTTATCTTCCAAACAAATACATAATATTAAATAATTATCATATTTTTTTCTATTTAATTTAAAGTCATATTGTCCCCTATTACTTTTTTTACAAGTGCTTTTTACTTGAATTCCTAACCATAGGTCTTCCATACAATCTATTGGTCTTAAAACAATATCAGATCTACAACCATCAAATGTTTTTTTTATTTGAAAATATTGATTAACCACTTCTATAAAATATTGAATACATTTATATTCTTGTTCAATTGAACTATTTTTATTTTCTCCACTTCTAAGTTGTTTTAATTTTGCTCCAGTATTATTATTAACACATAAAGGACAATTAATTCCTTGATTTAAAGAAACAAAATTTGACCAACGAACAATATTACTATGTCCACAAGAAGCAATATAACTAATTTTGCTTTCAACATTAACTTTATTTTTGTCATCATAAATAGTATTAAATTCTTCTTCTGTCATAGCTAAATTACATCCTTTTTCTGAAAGACATTTTATAATAGTTTGAAATGTAAGTAAATTTAAAGCACACGGTTTACATTTTATTCCATTTCCTATTAAAAACATTTTTAATGATACACTATTTGTATGTCCGCATGTAGCTATATAGTTTAACTTCTGTAACTGATTGGTATATGTTGTATCTAATAAAACACATTTATTAGATTCAAAAATAGTAACAACTTCTTCAAATAAATATCGTGTAGGCATATTGTAATTATTATTAATTTATATTTAACTATTTTTTATTTCAATTTTATTTGATATAAAAATAGAATTTATGTATTTGGTAATGCTATTTGAATATATTAACTTAGGATATATTAACTTAGGTAGACTATACTGCTAAGTAGGACATATCAAATTAGGTAGAGGGTAACGGTACTAATGCGAGCGTTATCGAGCCCAAACTAGCAACATTATATTTAACAACGAGAGGTAAATCGTTCTCCAAATAAACTTCAATTTTTTGACATAAATTTGTGCATTTAATAAAATATCCAAGATTTTTAAGAGAAAATTCGCCCTGGATAACTTTAGAAGAATCTTGTTTTTGGATAAATTTCATAGATTCATCCGCTTCGGCTCTATGTATTTCAGCCGACGCAAATTGTCCTTGACATTTAAAAATAAGTTCATTTCCAACGGACTTAATTTCGATTTTATCGGAAAGACAAGATAGATCTCTAATGATTTTTTGAAAATCCGCAGATGGGAGATTAATAATAGACGAGAATTTAACATCAGGGACTTCTAATTCGTCTTGTTCCGGTTCGATTAACTTGAGTTTTTGTGTTTTACATTGTTTAATGTCTCCGTTTTCAAATTTGAATGCTAAATGAGAGACAATTCCTTCAAAATAATCATTATTTTCAATATAAATCGTTAATGTATCGTCATTATCAATGGAATTAATTAATTTAAATAAATGAAACATATTGACGCCAATAATAATTTTTTCTTTTTTACATTCATAAAATTCAAAATTCGAAGCAGCTAAATAAAGATGTACTAAAATAGTGTGAGATTTATCCATATTAATAATTCTAATTCCGTCTGGTTGAAAAGAAATATTTGTTTCTAAAAGAATGTCTTTAAGGGCAGTCATTAAGGTACGAAAAGGGGCAATTTGGACGGTTTTAATAGTTAAAACATTATTACTTGTAAATGCGTTTATATTGATAAATTGAGACATTATAAATACATTTAAACACAATTCTTTAAATACTTATGTTTAACAAATATTAGTATTAATATAAATTAACTTTAGGAACTTTTCGTTTTCCATAGCCGTGTATTTTACGCGCCTTTTGAGCAGCTTTAAAACCCTTTGAACCTGGTTTACATCCTTCGTTTAATATGTCGTAATCAACCGCACCAGCTTTTCCTGATGTTAATGCGCTAGCTAAACGTGCTATTCCCCACGATTGTGCGGTTTGATTAGGTCGTGAACCGGATGAGTAATAAGCTCCCGCACCTTTACTAATAATTTTTGCTAAAGCCGATTTTGAACAACCCGTTTTTCTTGCTAATTCATTAGTTGCACCAATTTTTTCAACATTATACATTTTTTTAGCATTTAAAACGTGCGAAGATGGCTTTGATTTAAATGACTTAACTGGTTTACGTGTATAATATTTACCCTTTTTATACATTTTTTTCGATTTTAATAACATTTTAGATTGTTTTTTTTTGTCTTTGGATGATAGTCTTTTTGGTAAATATCTTAGAGTGGTTTTCTTGATCTTATGTATTTTTTTACGTGTTTTCATAATATTATATAATATATTATATAAAAGTAACTTAAAGACTAACAAAATTATTGTAGTAATGGAAGAAACAAAAATGAATGAAATAGTTCATATGATTAATGAGCTAAAAATAAAGTATAATGATAATCCGTATATGATTCAAAGATTAGAAACACATTTATTAGATTTACCTGATGTTTTAGATCGTGAACATAAAAAATATAACGAACGTGTTAGTAGATTTAATGAACTAACATTTGAGCAAGATAATTTTTATAAAGTGTTTTTAAGTAAACATCAGTACTATTATATGCCATATAATAGTATTTATTACGAATATGATGGAAAGACATATAAGATAGTAAAAGACGATGATATTCATTACAGATTGCTATCAACTATTACAGATGAAGGTAAATTAATTCAATGGAAACATAAAACAAAACAGAATATAATTAAACAAATTAAAGAGAGATCATTATTTAAATCTACTCCTGAAACATATACAATACAAAACGTTCTTGGATTTTTACAAACTATTTTTCACACAAAAGCAGAGGCGAAATATTTTTTAACTGTTATTGGTGATTGTATTTTAAAAAAAAATACTGATAATTTATTATATTTTGTTAGTTCAAATCTTAAAAAATGTATTATACAAATTGATTCTATTGTTTATATTACAACTGGTAATTCAATTATGAGCAATTTTATTACAAAATATCACGATAGCCATAAATTACATTTATATCGTTTGATTAAAATAAATGAATCAACCAATTCATTATCAAGTGATATTATTAAAAATGTTTTAAATACAATTGGTATAGATTTACTATGTGTTGCGGGTCATTATTCAGAAAGATATGGTAACTCTGATAACTATTTTACAAGAATACAAAATACAAAGGATGAAGACAATATTAAAAATAAAGTTCTTTATTTTATTGAAAATCCATTACAATCAATAATCAATCATTTTATAGAACAATGTATTGAAGTTGTTAGTTTAAAGGGTTTACAAGACTGTGAAATTTCTTGGAAAAATATGCATTATATCTGGAAGCTATATTTATCACATACAAATATTCCTAATATGATTTATTCCCAACAATTACAAAATATATTAATGAATAAATTGAATTATAAATTGGATTCTGAAAATATTATATTTACAAATATAACAAGTAAATATTTACCAAGTGTTAGTTCATTTCTGTCTTTTTGGGAAAAACATATTACAATCACAAATGATTTAAATATAGATGATGAATATGAGATCGATGAATTAACCACATTATATAAATTGTACGATAAAAAGGGTAGTCAAATGTCAGATATAAATATGATTAAAATGATTTGTCATTATTTTTCTCCACAAGTGGAAGTAATTGATAATAAGTATATTACAAATATTAAATGTAATTTGTGGTGTAAACACGATGACATTCAACATTTTTTGGCGCAATATAAAGTTAATACAAAAACCAGTTCTGTAACAAGTTCAGAGAATTTAATAAGTTTTGACGACTTATATCAATCATATAAAATATATTTTAACGCAAAAGCAACGGTAGATAAAAAAACATATCCTATTGTGTCTAAACAATTTTTTGAAAAGTTTATATTAACCGAACTAACAAACTATATAAAATTTGAAAAGTTTGTTAGTTCAGAATGGTTTTAAAATAATTTATATAAATTTATAAATTATTTATTTAAAAGTTTAAGAAGCTCCTAGAGATCTCATTAAAGGATCACCACTATCATAATTAGCAGGACTTAAATGAGCACGATTATAAGTTCCACCTCTCATTTTTCTACTCCGACTCCTACGTCGGCGACCTCCAACAAGATTATCTCCAGCCCAATTAGCACTTCCGGGGCTATCTAATTGGAGTCCATAGCCAGAACCACCAGCCATTCCAACACTGCGACTACGGCCACGACCACCAACAAGAGCACGATTTTCTGGGCTGGACGACGATTGTGCATTAACATTGTCGATCATATAAGACCCATTAACATCAGCTGGGTTTAAACCATAATGCATACCTCCTCTCATTTTTTTACCTTTCTTGCCTTTTCTGCCACGTTTTTTGCTACCAGTTTTCACAAATCCAAAATGCCCCTTTTCGGTTCCATATCCGTATTCTAATAGGCGATTGTGTTTTTTAGAGCTTATACTTTTTTTTCTAGATACAATTCTCCTGTGTTTATTCATAATTAAATCTGATTTATGAAGACCTCCAGGTGTTTTTTTAGCAGTTCCATTCCAAACTTGACGACGAGAACCAATAGTTTGACTAACCATTATAAAATAATCAAAGAAAAAAAATAAATTTATCTAAATAATAATAATAATTAAAACGCATTTAAAATCGGTTTCTTAATGGTCGTGGTAATCCTCCAGGCTGACCTTCCCATCCGCCGAGGTAATTTATGGTAACAGGCTTATAAAAATTTCCATACGTGATTTTTCCTCCTAAAGTTCCAGTAAGTATTTGTGAAATGCGTTTATTTTCGGTTTGTGATGGATCATTCCAACCTTGTTTAATCTTGTTAGCTTGTGGTTGACATCCACAAAATGTTTTATCCGCATTATTAATATTTTCATTTGTGCGATAAAATTGTTGAATATATGCTTGATTCATAAATAATCGTAAATTACTTTTGCGTCCAGGTGTGAACCCATTGGTGTTATATCCTGTCATAATTAATATAAACTAATATAATTATTCCAAAGTAACTTAAAGAAAAGAAGAAAACCTCTTTAAGTAGTTTTAATATATATTATTCCAAAGTAACTTAAAGAAAAACGAAATATTCTCTTTAAGTAGTTTTAATATATTATATTCTTGGATTTTTAAAAAAAGCCAAAAGTGAATTGGGTTTTCGAAAATGGACATTTATAAATGTCCAAAATTGAGAACCTGAAGATAGTTTCCAAAATACACACGTCGAAGACCACTTGTGACCATAATGCTCTCATTTCCGTTTTTTGTTCGTTTTATTTGTGACGATAAATTTTTAACATATTTTCGTAAACTACTTAGAAATATCTTATTTAGTCAATATATGTCAATATTTAGCAATCTAAAAAAACAGTTTTCAAGCCTCCAATATTCCTGTATAGACTGTGACTTCATTACTAATAAGAAAAGTAATTACGACGCACATTTATTAACACGTAAACATAAATTAGCAATCAATGGAACGCCGGAAATCAATAAAATCCAGCCATTTCAAGCCGTAGAATTTACTTGCACATACTGTAACAAAAAATATAAAGATAATTCAGGCTTATGGCGACACAAAAAGAAGTGTTTAGAGGATAACGAAAAAATAAAGGAAAGCGTGATAACGGATAAAGAGCTTATTGTGATGTTAGTTAAACAAAATAGTCAGCTTATGGATGTTATTAAAAATGGAACTAACAATACAATAAATACAAACTCTCATAATATAAACTCACATAACAAGACATTTAATTTACAAGTTTTTTTAAATGAGACGTGTAAAAATGCAATGAATATTGATGAATTTGTTAGTTCAATTAAACCACAGCTATCCGAATTAGAAGCAACTGGAAGACTAGGATATGTCGAAGGTGTTTCCAATATAATCATTAGAAATCTAAATTCATTAAACATACACGATAGACCATTTCATTGTTCGGATCAAAAAAGAGAAGTTATTTATATAAAGGATAATAATGAATGGACAAGAGAGGAAAAAGATAAACCTATACTAACAAAGGCAATTAAAACAATTGCGAATGAAAATATTAAAAATATAAATGAATGGAGAAAAGAACATCCAGATTGTGTTAAAGCGGATTCGAAAAAGAATAACTTATATTTAAAGATTGTTAGTAATTCAATGTGTGGACTAACAAAAGAAGAAACCGATAAAAATATTCATAAAATAATAAGTAATTTGGCTAAAAATGTTATAATCAATAAAACCTTGTAGGGAGGGGTATACGATTTTATTATAATAAATAAAATTGAAATAATTTAAAAACAACAATGTAAGTTATATATTGCTAGAATGAACACGAATAACGAAGTAAAAGAATTATATTTTGATGTCCAACAAAAGACGGATAAGCAACATATTTTAGATAACCCGGACACATATATAGGGTCTGTTGAAACGGTTGATACAAATATGTGGATTATGAATGAAACAAGTGATAAGATTATTGAAAAAAATATTAGTTATGTTCCTGGATTATTTAAATTATTTGATGAAGGTATTGTAAATTGTCGAGATCATGTTATAAGAATGCAATCCAAAGTGGATGCCAATGTTGATAATTCGTTGCCGGTTACTTATATTGATATTACTATTCAGGACGATGGTACTATTGTTATGATAAATGATGGTAATGGAATTGATGTAGTTCAACATCCGGAATATAAGACTTGGGTTCCTGAATTGATTTTTGGACATTTGAGAACTTCAACAAATTATAATAAAGATGAAAAGAAAATTGTTGGTGGAAAAAACGGATTTGGTTTTAAACTGGTTTTAATATGGTCTACATATGGTTCGATTGAAACAGTAGATCATATCCGTGGGTTAAAATATACTCAAGAATTCAAGGATAATCTTGATGTTATTTGTACTCCCAAAATAACTAAAGCATCAAAAAGTAAACCTTATACAAAAATTACGTTCAAACCGGATTACCAGCGATTGGGTATAGGAGAAGGCGGTAGCTCTGCTTTAACCGAAGGTAGCTCTGCTTTAACTCCAGATATTATTGCTCTATTAAAAAAAAGAGTTTATGATATTTCAGCAATAACTGATAAAACAATAAAGGTAAAGTATAATTCATCTATAATTCCTATAAAAAACTTTGAACAATATATTAATTTGTATATCGGAGAAAAATCAGTAGCCCCTCGGGTTTATGAAGAAGCAAATGAGCGCTGGGGATATGCTGTAGCATTAACACCGACGAATGAGTTTATACAAATATCATTTGTAAATGGTATTTACACGTCAAAAGGTGGCAAACACGTAGAGTATATTCTTAATCAAATTACAAGAAAATTATCTGAATATATTGAAAAAAAGAAAAAGATAAAAGTAAATCCAAACTCAATAAAAGAACAATTAATGTTATTTATAAGATGTGATATTGAAAATCCAGCATTTGATAGTCAAACAAAGGATTTTATGAATACTCCAATGGCGAAGTTTGGTTCGAAATGTGAAGTTAGCGATAAATTTATTGAAAAGATTGCAAAAATGGGTGTAATGGATGCGGCGTGTGCAATTACAGAGTTAAAAGAAAATAAAGCTATAAAAAAAACAGATGGAACAAAAAGTAAATCAATTCGTGGAATTCCGAAGTTAGATGACGCAAATTGGGCGGGAACAGATAGATCGAATGAATGTATGATTATATTTTGTGAGGGAGATTCGGCTAAAACCGGTGTTATTTCTGGACTGTCTTCAGAAGATAGAAATACTATAGGAGTGTATCCACTCAAGGGAAAAGTAATGAATGTGAGAGGTGAAACAGTTAAAAAAGTATCTGAAAATAAAGAAATTGCGGAAATAAAAAAGATACTTGGATTGGAAACAGGAAAAATATATAATAATATTGAAGAAGTTAATGCACATTTGAGATATAGTAAAGTAGTATTTATGACAGATCAGGATTTAGATGGTTCTCATATTAAAGGTCTGTGTATAAATTTATTTCAAAATGAATGGACAAGTTTAACACATATTTCGGGATTTATTGGATTTATGAATACTCCTATTTTGAAAGCAAAAAAAGGTGATCAAGAACTAAAATTTTACAATGAGGGTGAATATGAACAGTGGAAAAATGAAAATGAAACAAACGGATGGAAAATAAAATATTATAAGGGTTTAGGTACTTCAACAAAAACAGAATTTAGAGAATATTTTGAAGAAAAGAAATTTGTAGGATTTGAACATACTGGAGTTGGAAGTGATGATTCAATAGATATGGTATTTAATAAAAAAAGAGCAGATGATAGAAAAACGTGGTTGGAAACCGTTTACGATCGAAAAAGTTTTGCAGACACGAGTAAGCAGTTGATTCCATATGAAGAGTTTATTAATAAAGAATTAATACATTATTCAAAATATGATTGTGATCGTAGTATTCCAAATTTAATGGATGGTCTTAAAATAAGTTTAAGAAAGATTTTATATAGTGCGTTTAAAAAGCGTTTAACAAGTGAAATTAAAGTAGC
>Ga0315273_10003899_pt1 | contig 18082 bp, 15 predicted proteins | sample YL17G02_0_MG_FD_205753 | JGI IMG/M metagenome (GOLD analysis project Ga0315273, IMG submission 205753) | Sediment microbial communities from Yellowstone Lake, YNP, Wyoming, USA - YL17G02_0 | ecosystem: Environmental > Aquatic > Freshwater > Lake > Sediment | place: USA: Wyoming | collected...
GGAAAGGAAAGGAATGGAGGGCGCGGCGCTGACGTGCGTCCCGCTCCTCCCCCCCCTGGCCCCGCCGCCGGCCGCGCGCGACCTGGTCTGCCTCTCCACCCCGCCGGCCACGCGCCTGGCCTGCCGGCACGGGCCGCCGGGGGCGCCGGCCTTACCACCCTCTGCGCTCCCCCCGGGCGCTCCCCCCGGTGGCGGTCTCACAAGGCACCAGCTCTTCATCATTAGCCAAACCCTCATCACCCTCTTTCCCGGCGAGGTGGGATACTCCGGCACGTGCACCTTCTGGGACGCCAATTCCGTCACTGGGAAATTAGCCCTCCGCTTTGGCGGGGTGCTGGAATTGGTGGTGGCGGGTAAGCGGCGCGGACCAGCTCGCCCATGACAGCAGCACCAATGGAGATGCAGGGCCATCGTCGACCCCACCCCGACGGGCGTACGCCCTCCCAATGGTAATCCTGTGCTGCATTTCGTTTGCGTCGGCTATCTATCTTGCTCACGCCAATCCAGCGGCTGGTTACTTCACGACAATCACCCACTTGCATGAGCTTGGAATGGGTGGCCTGCTGGGCGTGTGGGCGGCTGGGCTGGTGGGGGGGGGAAATACGGACGGCCTGCCACTTGGCAGTGAGAAGCTTGGTAACGAACCAGGGCGATTCCGGCTGTGCCGCTCCTTGGTCGCAACCGCTGGCCTCGCCGCTATTGGGGGCAGTGCGTTTTGGTACACGCCCGCCATATCGTTTCCGGGAAAGGCCGCCCTAGTGCCTATCCTGGGAGCGGTGGCCGTAATTGCGGCGGGTGAGGGTGGTGCGGCGACCCACGCATTCACATCAGCCTTTGCCCATCCCTGGCTGCAATACATCGGCGATATCTCGTACTCTCTTTACCTCGCCCACTGGCCGGTGGTGGCGATGTACCCGAACCTGACTGGGCGCCCTGTTGATGGCTTTCTAGCTGACGGCGGGATGGCTGTCGTAGCGTCGATCGCCCTCGCCCACGGCTGCAAGCGCTTGTGGGAGGATAGGTTCCGGGGCCATGCCTTGGACGGGAACGAGAGTGGGATTTCCGAATTCGCCCGGAATAAAGCCGGCCATGCGCTAGCCATGCGATCTTCGCGCAAGCTGCTCAACATGATATCGCGCTGCCGTCGATCCCCGCTCGTCGGCGCACTCTTCGTGACCGCAATGATGGCGTCTGCAGCAATGTCGGCATCCCTCGCTCTGCACCTCAAGTGCCGGCCATCTATGACCGACGACGCTACCGGGTCAGACCTGTCTGACAGGTCTGCCTTTGATGAGACACCAACATTGCTAAACTCGAGTGCAGTACCGGAGCCGCATCGGGCAAGTATGCGACGGAGCACGCATTCACATCAGCCTTTGCCCATCCCTGGCTGCAATACATCGGCGATATCTCGTACGCGAGCTTGCCAGTCGTGAGGGAAAATGATTTCCATCAAATGAAGCATGTTTCCATAACTGCTCGACGCCTCTTTCCTCATGCTCCTTGTGACGTCTTGACAGGCTCGGGATTTGTCTATTAGCTTCGGCGCACACCATCATGCGTCTTTTCCGCATCAACATGAGAAGCCGTAATTGCTCATGTTTTCGCAAATCTTATCTCGGTCAATCACGGCCACATCAGGAACAGAAAACAGCCGCTCGTTTGCCGGAGGAAAGGGGAGGTATGCATTTCCCGATTGTTGAACCTTTTCATGCCATTCGGCCCAGGCACTCCTATATATCAGCCTCGGAGACATTGGTGAATTGTAACCGCCTCCGATAGAAGACAAGCTATTCTCCCGATCCATGTAAAAGATGCCGATTGCATGAACAACTTTCAGTCCTTCGAAGCCTACCATGGTACCTATCCTGTGGAGTATTTCTCCGTCAGCTCCAAATGCAATCGCGTCCCAGGACCCCAGATTTTCCAGCATCCACTGACGGTCAATGAGCAGGGTTGTAAGCGCCGTTTGCGAAATTCCGTCCGGGCTAGACATCCGATATTCTTGATCTCTCTCGACGACAGGGTGGTTCAAAATTGTTAGATCGTTTTTCAACCTTACGGCATCAGCAATCGTGGCTCGCACAAGCCCAAAGCTCTTTAAGATAGGTCGCATTTGCAGTTCTATGCGTTGAGGGTGTGCCCAGTCGTCGGAGTCCTGTCCAGTGACATACTTACCGCGAGCTTTTAAAAGCGCCATGTTTTTTGAGACGTACGGGCCAACGTTGGCAACATTCCTCATCAACTTCACATTTTTGTATTCAGCCGCAATCTCCAGTAGCACCTGCCATGTTCCATCGGTACTGGCGTCATCGACAATAATCAGCTCGATCGAGGTCCACGTCTGCTGAATGATAGAAAGTGCCGCACCACGAACCCTTGCTTCAGCATTCCAGGCTGGTATGATGACAGATACAAGTGGGACATCAACCACGGGCTGCGGTGGTCCAACAGGCTTGAGCCGGTGCACCAACAGCTCATTATCGACGTCACTCAGAGCAATCAGAGACTGTCCATGCTGTTGCAAATAATCATTGATCTGCATCAACCGTTGTTCATCGTAGCGGATCGCCGGAGCGGCCAGAGCAATGGCTTCCTGATATGAATCCGCTGCTTGCGGCACGTGTACCGAATGCAAGGAGGTAGGCAGCTCATCAACCTTGGCAGATGCTTCGTCGTTTGCGGGCACAGCATTGGAGAATGAGGCAGTAATCGACGGGTTGTCCGCCTGGGGACGGCTTTCAACCTGTTCAAGTGGTGGTGGTGGCGGTGCCGCTGCGCTAGCGGTTGGCCCATGTTGCATGACCGGGTCACCTGGCACTGAGTGCAACCATTCGCGTTTGACCCGTCCCAGCGCGTAAAAGAAACCGACAACACAGCAGAGGACCGCCAAAGAGGGTCGTTGCCTTCTCTGTCGATCGGCGATGCGGCCGCCGTTCAGTAATGGTAGCGCCATCGTAGGCATGTGGTAAAGCAGCTGAAAGCTCGTTCGCGGCCGTCAAGGCGCGCGATCTTTGTCTATTATATGTACTTTTTAGAATGGAATAGGGAGACGGCTGCGGCCAATTTTCCAGGGAATAGTTTTTTTTTTTTTAAATGTTAATTGGCATTGTTAAGTGCTGCGCTGGTTTGCCGACAATTCTCTCCATCAGCCCCCACAGGCCACACCTTTTTAACGTTAACACGTTTATTTGATGATGCCATCAACAAATTGATGGGCGGGAAGCGCACATTGCCACGGCGGCCACGCCATGCAAGCTCACTCTCAAGCCATAGCAAGTTACCATTATTTTGGTTGACTGCCATGTCCATCGCCGCGACGTCGTGTGCGTGGCCTGTCATGGGTCAACGGCTGCGATGGCCTCAGTCGGCACCCCAGAACGCAACATCGGCGCGCCTGCTGCTCTGGTTGCCAGCCCACTTATCCGAGCCAGACGACCATGTCCACGCTGCAGTCAACTGCCTGTTCCGACGGTTGATGCCCAGCACAAGTGGGGAAGGCTTTGATGTGCTGATAACGCTGGCTGGGGGTGAGCAGGCTGATGCCGTTGGCATGACCGAGCGAGCGGCATCGCTGCAATCCATTATCACCGACGGCGTTCAACACTTGAGCCTACCACCACGCGTGACCGCTCTCTCTATCATCTTATCCGCCGACACATACGATGTGGACGAGGCCCGTGGCCGCAGCTCATCGTTTGCCGGGCCTAACGAGCTGTTTTACCGGGCCATGATTCAAGATGAAAGAGAGCCTGAGGGCGTAACCAGCACAACAAATCTTCCTTCCGACTCCCTCCCCACCCTCATTGCCCGCTACGCATTTGTGCAGGTTGTGGAGACCGATTGTTGCGCGACGGCCGATGGCTGGCTGGATGACCTGTTGAAACCTATGAAAGACGACCCTGCCCTCCTCATCAGCGGGTCACGTGGGCGAGGGGCCTGCTGGACGGGGGCTGAATACGGCGGGTGCAAGCCGATGGTCGACCCGGCTATCCCACATGCTCACCTGCGTGACCACATCAACGGCAATGCCATGTACAGGGTGGGTCGTGAGCTGGCGCACCTGGTCACTTCTGCACGGGACCTCTATGGCAGCACCGTGCCTTTCGATGTTGCGTTACACCTGGTGAGCGGTGGTGACCGCGCTGCCGACAACGGCCGCTCCTACAGCGTCATGGGCTTGCCTGTGGATGAGAGCCGGTTTGCGGAAGCGTCCTACTATGGGACGACTTACGGCGTCATCTCATTCGTCCACGCCCCCCGCCGCCTGCGCGCCCCATCCCTCCAAGCCGTGCTGTGCCGTTTGGACTCAGCTTGGCCTGTGACGGTGGTGGTAGTGTCGCCGCGAGGAGTGGACCAGGTGATGCTGTATCGCTTGCACGAGAGCCTGGTCCGAATAAAGGAAGCCTGGAATGCGGTCTACCTGGTCGCAGATGAGGGTGGGTATGCGCTGGTGGCCAACGTGGCCCCCATGAGGGTGCTGATGATGGGTGGGGGCGGTCAGGTAGCTCCTGGCTCAGCCAACCTCCTCAGCTCGCTCTCGTCCATGGTCCGCGCTGGCCTGTCCACTTTTACGATGGGCCTGGATGCGACGATCTTACAGCCGTACATCCCTCACCTGATGGCGCTGGCGGATGAGCAGCCGGGCAACGCGTGGGTTGTGGACGGACCATTGTCGCCAAGGGCGGAGGGTGCGATGTCAACGCAAACCCTGCCCGGCCTGCTGTTTGTACCCGCCAGCGAGCAGGCTGGCAGGTTTTTGGAGGCGTGGGCGAAGGAAGCGATAAAGAAAACGGCCCCCCTGTCCATCAAAAATCTAGCCGCCCGCCACCATCTGTCCCTCGCCCCATTACCACCCGACCTCTTTCCGCTGGCCTCCAGTTATGCGGGACCCTTGTGGACGGACGAGGCTCGACGCAGCGTCGCCGCTGTTGTCTCGTGGGATGGACAACAACCATCACTCGCCACGGCTGCTGCCTTGTCTGCTTTAGGTCTATGGCGGTCTTCGTCGTCGTCGTCAACCCCTTTCCGCTGCGCCAATTATTCCGTGCTGGGGACACGCCCGCTGCCCTTGACCAATCTGCCCATCATCCATCGGTCGCTTGCTGTCCGTGCCGCATTTGCGAGCTTTGTGCGGGAGGAAGCGATCGCCTGCGTCGTCCTGCCCGGGTTCAGGCTGGCTACGACCGGCAACGTTATGCCGGATGGGGTGGTGGTGGGGAAGGGAGTGGGTGCCTTGCTTACGGGGGGCACTGTCGTCTTTACTAGCCTGGCCGATCTGAAAGCGGTCGGGAAAGCTGTCGGTGGCCTCGGAGATTTGATACAATTTGAACACGTGAAACGCACGGTCGCAACGTCGGGCTGGTCGTCTAGGTGGAGCAGGCCTGCCCGGCGGTCTATCGCGTGCGCAGCATTTGGCCGCCCTGCAGGCACGTCCTGTTTTTCTCCAAGCTTAGCCGCCCTCGTTGACGCTGCCATCACCGCTTTACCCCCATCCTACCAGTGCGCCCTGGACGCGCGCCGCACGCACCAGGAAGTCACCCTACTGTCCCTGGAGGGCCGCCAGGGCGAGGTAGGAGGGTTGATGAGGCAGCGGCTGGGTGGACGAGGACGCCAACCCATCCTCCTCACGGGCGCGTGGCGGCATGCTTCTGGTGGTCAGCTGACCGGCAATGCGCACACCGCGTTACCAGAAATCATCACCCTGGCAGACCTGACTGCGCCGCCGTCCGCCTCACTCGACCCCATCTCCCGCTTTGTCCGGTTTGGCTCCACCAAATCCACATTCTCCCTTGCGGATTCGCCCTGGGCGGACGTCATCGAGTACGCAGTATGCCAGGGAGCCGAGGGCGTGCGCGACCTAATGGCAGACGAGCCGGACTCCGACCTGGGTTTTTTGTCTTCACCTCTCACCCCGTCCTCCGTCCTCGCCCGCCTGGCAGCGCTCATTCCGCCAGCTGTGTTGGCCGCAGACTTGACAGCCCTGGCACGCTGGCTGGACCGGCCCGACCGGCCTAGCTTGGCGTTGGCGGCACAGTGGGCGCGGCTTGACCTCGCTGATAGCCCGCCCATCATGGCGGACGATTTCCGGGACGCCATCGTAGCACCCTCGCTGGGCTTGGCACAGGCGGTCGGGGCGAAAGCGGTCACTCTACCTCCCCTTCCTGTCCCCTGGTCGGCCCTCGTCGGGGAGCCGGCCCTGCGCCGAGCGTACACCGACCATGCTACCCTGCTGCCAGGCAGCGTGGGGGGGTTGTTGGGACTGCCCGCTGGCATTGGCACCAACATTTCACAGGGGCTCAACCATCTTTACCCAACCTCCATCGATGTGCTGCACTCGCCAGTTCACCGCGGTCCTGTACGTGCGCTGGAGCGTGCTCTGAGCGTTCCGCACGGCAAAGCACACAAGCTTGTAGCTTCTCAAGTTCTTCAGCTCCCCGCAGCCGTGTCCCCAGCCCAGCATGGTCGGCTCAAGCATTTTGCAGCCGGTGCTCGGAGCGTAGTTTTTTCCTTTTCGTTTTGAAACAAAAAAATGGCCCATCAAGCCTTTTCTGATTCCCCGCGCCATGTACTTTGATAGAAATCAACGACGCCCTTAAACCATGGGTCGGGCACGTAAAACCTGTATAAATGACGTTACGAACCATGTCATCAAGGGACAAAAAAGCACGCGCTCACTTTCGAGCAAGACAGCCGTGCCTTACCTATCGAAGCTCTTGGATGGCAGGGCCAAAAGTAATCGGCGATGCGTGCCTACGCTTGACTGCCGCTCCGTCTTGCGGGCGACTAGGAAAACCACACCGATGACAAGGAAGGCGGTTTGCGCGCGACAGAGACACCGAACACCGTGCACGCACAGCAGATGCGACCAGGCATGACGTCGGCGGGCATGTCCGAGGGAAGTTTGCATTTTTAATGTGCATGTTCCTAGCGACCCCAAGGGGAAGGTCGTCCTACATAAAGTAAGAAATGGGTGCGGGCAAATACAAAATGCTGTGCACACAGCACGCTCATGCTCAAGCGCTGGCGAAAGTTGCAGTTGCAACTATCGCATTTTGAATAACTATAAAATACAGCTGCTATCTCTTTACCAATCTCCCACCTCTCACTTCTACATCTGTCATCATGCGTACGTTCCAGGTAAGAGGCGTTCGATAAAATCACCTGGACAGACGGCAGCGTAGAGGAGGCAAACATGCCTTTCTAGCCAACAAGCGTCAGGCGCGTGGCCGCGCACAGGCAGCAGCAGGCACATTGAAATCGGGACCCGGAAAACACAAATTTATTTTTGCCATCCATTTTTCAAACCATCCCGTTCCGCATCATTCCTTTCAGGGCATTGGTGCTGCTGCCCTGACTTGCCTGCTAAGTTTCCGCGATGCTGATGCCTCCTTGTCGGGTGGCATGTCTGCGGTGGAAAAGCTAAAGGTAATCAAAAGAGAGGGATGGGGCTGAGTGGTTGAGCGAGCAAACGCTTGCTCCCAAACGTTTGCTCCCTCGGATCATCCACAATTCCAAAAAACGCCTCTTGCTCTTTGAATATATTCCTCGCCAGTTTAATGTTACCGCCGCAAAACTGGTGCCCGACATTAAAGAGGCCAAGCTGATCAACACGACCACGACTGCGGTCGCAGGCCTGAAAAACTCAACCTTGGGCATGATTCTGGACAAAGAGGTCGAGATTGAGGAGATCAAGGCGGCGCTCAAGGCGGATATCTGGGCTGCTCCCAAAGCTGTGCCGGCTAAGCCCGCGGTGACGGCCTCCTTTGCTCAGGCGGCGGACCACAATGCCGATGAGGCCGACAAACAGGCAGCCGGCTGCAGGGATGCGGCGCCCAAGGACAGCCAGCGATTCTCGTGCGACCAGCAAAAGAGCTGGGGCAAGTGCGGTGAAGGCTGGATGACGTCTGAAGGAGCACCGAAAAATGGGTGGTGCGCCAAGACGTGCGGCCGGTGCTGAAGACTGCGTGCGCGAGCTTGTGGCCTTACCGGGCCCCGCCTCGTGGGCGCCGTCGAACCCTACTCCCGGACTCAATAATGCTCGCGCCGCGAGCCCAATAACAGAGGTCATTTCGCCACTGTGCCGGAACGGGCGCTGATTCCGAATGGATAGATACCAATGCCCCCTCCCCTTCCCGACCACAACCCTAGCCTTTCGGTATGCGGATAAATAACGTCGGTCACTGACAAAGAGGCGATCGACTGCTGGGATGAGCCGGCCCCGGCTGAGAGAAAGCATGCTGAGGTTTGGAACACCAAATGTCATCTTTGACGCTCGTTGCCAGTGAGGCGCACTATGTAATGTAAGGGCCATTCTCCAGTTTTGCATCCCATGCATGCACTCTGTATGGCATTGCACAAGTATTGTATATGTACCCGTAATGAGCCCGTAATGACGGATAAAGACCATCTTTTGCAGTCCTGCAGTGATCAAGCTGCAACCCTAACCCTAGGCTGCAAGCCTACTTGCGGGCAGCAAGAAGAAGGGCATCGGGTTGGGGAGCGATGATGACGTGGCCTCACTAGAGCATGGGTTTGACGCCTTGTGGAATAGGTGTTGTCGCTTTACCCTGCAACCCAGATTGCTTTGTTTTTCTTGTGACCCTCACCCTCAGTTCGTTCAAATGGCAACCTTGGGAAAATGTAAGAGTGTCACCGATCTGGACCCCCACGGTGGCACACAAAAATCGCGCCAGCCTGTTGACAGTCGGCGATGAGGAGGCCTCTTTGAAATACTCCGTGTCATTGACCGGATACGACGATCCTGGCACTGCCGACAAAGTGACAACGCCTGTATTTTTGCGGCGGCCGGATGGCTGCATGGGGTACATGGACGCCATGCTGAGCCCGCGGTGCATGTCTGTCGGGACGTATACCATGCGCAAACAGGTCGCATTTGCAATTGTTTTTCGGTATTGTCCTTTCGGTTGGCTGCAAGGGCGCAGACCTGGCGACTTTGACGATGACGTCTGCCGTGGACCTGTTACAGCGTGTGTGGACTTTTCCCTGGGCAAGCCCTGGAGCGTCCACGTTGGCATGGCCACGTTTCCTGCCCCAGGTACCAACTATTTACGCCCGAAACCAGCTACTGATGACGCACCCGCTTCTTCGGTCCCGTCGAAGCAATCCGCATCCACTGACCAAAACAGCTCCGGTTCCGAGGCAAACGGCGGTCCAGCCTCTCTGACATTGACACTGGTGGTTGAAGGGCCGTGGAATTGCCACCAGGCCTCGGCAGCGTGTTCATCATCAGTGTCGTGTGCGGAAGAGATGACATAAGTGATCTGCGCCGTATACAGCTGCCAAGCTTTGCGTCTCTCCAAGCGTGGGAATTGGGGTGTGTGGAGGGGGGGGGGGGGGGGTCTAACGAGTCGCTGACGAATTATTGCTATGGCAACAATTATTAGTTTCTTGATTTTTCTATCGCTGTCTTTGATCGGGTAAATGGAACGTATACTTCACCGCTACAATATTTGATGTCCAGAATTCGTAAGACAGCGTGTGTCTCAAGCTCCATCACGTGCACAAACCTTTACTTCGCAGCATCCAGCCACTGACCGCCGGGTTGTCACAGGCATCATACACCAGTTTGCCAATGTTGCCTTCACCGCGACCGCCGTAGGCGGCCTGAGGGAACTCGACGTTCTGCCCAAACCAGGACGCGCACTGGACTTTGATGTTGGTGTCCGTGTAGACCCCAAGACGTGACGGCGACAATGGCAGTGCGCGCAGTGAGTCGGCGCCTAGGGCCACGCCGGACATGGCTGCGTTGAGTCCGTTATTGACGATCCAGGGACTGTGTAAGGAGCCAAGCATATTGCAGCCGGTGTACAGGGTGTGGTATTTTCCTTTTCGTTTTGAAAAAGCCAAGCATGTAAAGAGTCACGACACACGCCGTGGCAACTACTGCGTATATTTTTTACGAAGCCTCCAAGCCATCCGATGCCTTGCCGCCATGATCATTCGGGCTGGGGACATAGGCTCGGAATCGCCCCTGCGGAGCGTGGATGTCCCACTCTTCGGGAGACATGTGTCACAGACACTTCACCTACCCGATCCAGGCGCGAGAATATGAGAGTGTCCCCTACTTGCACCCCAGCCGTTTCACAGAATGCGCGCCAACCCTTGGTAAACCTACGGTAGCATGCTCCGCGAACCACCTTCCCAGTCAGCGTCACAGGGACCGATACTCCCCGAGCCATTGTCAGCTGTACCGTGCACGCACTAGACCGGCTGCCGGACGTTTGTTTGGGGTGCGCAGCGCCCAAGCCGAGGCAGGCGTGCATGTCGCGAGGCACATACAGAAGCCGTAGGCATGCGACACCTGTGATAAGCCGCTGGAATTCTGGAGGTTTGTGCCGGCGAACAGGCTTGCCCGGGGCCGGAGAATGGGTGGCTGCGCATGGCATGCACTGACCACTGACATTGTGGGCGATTGCTGCGGATGTGCCCTTCCCCGAGCCATGGTTGGGCACCCAGTCAGGCGCTTTCCATACTGGACTTTGGACTGCCTGTCCAGCCCGACCAGCTTGTGCTGCCGACTGCGCCGACCGTGCCGCTTGGTAAATGGATTCCGGAGGGCTCTGCTCCGCCTCGTCATTGTAGCCAGGGGAGGGTCTATGCACGCCTATCCCACCCTCGACGAGCCTGTCCTCGATGTCTGTGTCTTTACCCAGGCCTGTCAACAGGCCGAACGAGGCCGCGGCCAGGCCGGCAAAGGCAATCGGCGAGCACTGGGGCAGCACTGGCCAATCGCCACCCCCATCCACCACATTCATTGCACATGGCAGGACGCACTGGTTGGCCGCCGTGTAGTTGACTACGTGGTCGACATCCTCCAAGTGACGGACAAATGCTGACAAGTTTGGGTTGTGCATGGGCGCACCCAGGGTAGAGGGTGAGACACGGGCGTATCAGATACGTTTGCGGGGGCCGTTGATTTGCGGGGTGTCCCAGCAGCAGCATACACTTTTAGTGTGTGCTGGGTGAGGCTGGGTGAGCCCAGTAGTGTGAAATAAAAGAGTATCACGTCCCTGCACAATTTGCATAGAAGCCGAGATGTTAGCTTCACTTTCACTTTCACAGGCATGTTTCGTTTTTTGCGCACACAATATACGGTATTGCCCACGGAGCGTGCGTGCTTGGTCTGCTGACGACGCTGTGTTACCCTTTTGGACGTAAAACTCTTTTGCATCGCCACAAGTCCATCTGAGCTCAGCAAATGACCCGGCTGATTCATCCCTAGCATTCACCCTTTTGCGAGTGCGTACCGAGCGAATGGAAAAAGCAATGGTTTGCGCCATCTACAGTGGCGCATGCAATTTTTTTGCGCGAGGAGGTTTGGGCCTGTTCTAGGACTGGCCTGTCCAAGGCCTGGCATGCTTGATCAGAGGCGCTGGCTCGTAGAAAAGGCAGGTAGCCCGCCAGGACGCGCTGCTCAAAGTCCTGTCGTAAACTCTTATCTTGATCCCGTACCCGGTCTGGTCGAGTGACTCAAAGACTACCTACTTTGAAAAGTTATGGGTGCGAAGTGTTGTTTTGATAAGGGAAGTCCGTGCCATGCCCGCGCTCGCCCTGCTATATTTAGCAGGACGATCTGATCAACATGCAATGCACAATATGCCCATATGCATCAAGGCCAATAATGGTCGCGCACCCATTCCACCCTTGTCTCGTGCATCAGCCGCAGTGCGGCCGGGTCTTGTGTTTGGGGAGACTTGGAATGCACATGCCGGCTCGCTCAGTGGCCTTGCCCCGGGGCCAGCTGGGGCCTGACTGACCACGTCTGGCACGTCGCCGGCGCCAGGCCGGGCGCGGCCTGGACTTCAGTGACGGCGACCGCGGGCGCCGTCTGGCCCGCCACGGGTGCGCACAGCCATTCGATGGGCACGGCCGACCCGGCGAGGACCCCGAAATCCACGCCTGCCTGGGGCATGGCGATGCACACCAGGTCAAAGTGCTGCACTAGGGCCGCCACGGTCCAGTCGTTTTCGTTCAGCACGGCCAGACCGTCGACGTCAGCCTTCCCAGCCCCCGCCAGCGGGTCGTGCACGGTCACAGCCTTACCCAAACGGCTCAGAGCCTGCGCCAGTTCCAGCCCAGGAGAATGGATGGTCAGGGCCTGCCCTGGCTTGAAGCCAATGCCGGACACCAGGATGCGCGACGCGGACGGGTGCTTGGCAACGAGCGCTGCCGCCCGGGCTGCCGGCCGGCCCGCATTGGCCCTCATCGCCCTTTCCAACAGGGGCAGGTCATTGTTGACCAGAAGGTAGTGCGGGTTGACCGGAATGCACGGCCCACCCGCGCCCAACCCCGGCACAAACGGCATGTACCCGTACGGCTTGGTCGCGCACGCGGTCACCATCTCGTACGGGTCGATACCGTGGCCGGCACATGCGTCCGCGATCTCGTTAGCGTATGCAATGTTGACCAGGCGGAAGCAATTTTCAAACAGTTTGCTCATTTCCGCGGTCTCCAGGGTTGAAACTGAAACGACATGGTCAAAGACGGCGCCGTACAGAGTTTGCAGACGGTCCATGGATGGCTCATCAATGGCAGCTAGGACTTTGGGGACGGCGTGTGCGGGCGGGTCGACCCGGCCCGGGTCCACGCGCTCGGGCGAGAAGCCAATGAACAGGCCACGCTCGCGCAGCGGGGACAGCACCCGTCGGGTCGTGCCAACCGCGACCGAGCTTTCCACAACGACGGCCGCGCCGGGCTTGGCCAGGCCCGCCACGGTGGCGACGGCCGCGTCTAGGTACGTCAGGTCGATGCCGCCGGCGCCCCCAGCCCGGATCGGCGTCGGCACCGCAATGCAGAACAGGTCGGCGTCCACCGCCCGATCGGGCGACGTCGCAAACTCCAGGTTAGGGTGAGCGCCGTGCACGCGCTTCAAGTGGTCCACCCGGGCCGCGGACACTTCGCAGCCAAGCACCAAGAACTTGCGGGCAAAGACACATGCCAGGTGCTCACCCACGTAGCCGACGCCCACCACGCAGACCTGGGGTTTGGGCGTTGCATTCATGGTGGTTGTCGGGGCGAGGCACACTGCACGGTTGTGTGTAAAGGATTCCCCAACCAGGCGGAGCAATCGTTGCCCCAAGTCCTGTGACGACCGACCGGCTGCGTTCCTTTGTTGTTCTACAGTGGTTACACTAAACTAGTGTCTTTGGTCCAGTAGCTCTAGTGAACTGCGAATGAAAGTAAATCGCGATCGTCAATCACCGAAAACTATTACACAGCCCCTAAAGCAGAAGAAATGTACTCTAGATGCACTCAATTGCTTTTGGAAAATAAAAATGATTTGAAATGCTATGGTTCGATCCATATGCTTTGTGTTACACGCTTTTTTTCTTTCTTTCTTCTTCTTTTTTTGGGCTGAAGTGGTCGTCAAACTAGTCCTTCCCCTCGGCATCCCAGTGATAGATTAATTTGTGTCGATGTGCATAAGCAAGAAAACTTCCCTCTTTATCGAATGAATGTGAACTTGTACTTACGATGTTAGGCACACGCCTGTCGATGAAATAGTGAAAGCGGGCGATTTGCGATTGGTCAGAGGTCTTCAGCATACCGGCAGTGAAGCCGTAGACAGACACATGATCGCAATGAGACATGGCAAACAAAATAGCCGACAATCCTGAAGTTGGAGAACCATGGATGAAGTTGACGCCCGCCTCGATGAACTCAGGGGCAGCTGCATAAAACCCAGGACGAACTGGCTCAGGAAGGCCTGCTGCTTTTGCATTCGCAGCGTACTCGGCATTTACCAAGTAAAACGCATCTCGCATATGAAGATACATTTTATACAATTTGGCATTGTTACTGGCTCTAAGACATACGTGCGTCTCCTCATAAGCGTACGCAGCGGCCGAACCGCAGATGGGCGGGAAGGATAACCGAAGAGTTGTCTTTGAGCCTACATCGTTATGAAAACCCAAAATCGGGGCTGCATTCATGCGGAATACTGCCTCATGAGCATCGATCTCGAAGCCAATGCCTGACGAAAGCATGCTGCTGCTACTGCCTACAACAGCGCAAGATGACCAGCGGGCGTTTGCAAACGGGTCGGTTTCTGGATGAACTCCGCATGCCCACAGTTTCGAGTGGCTCAGGCAAGCCGACGAGGTAAGAATAAAGCGAGCCCCTTTTTTAACGGGCAAAGGTATCGATGTGTCCGATAGATTTACCGTGCGGTTACAAATAATGTCGTAGAAAATTGGCCTTCGACGCAGACTATCAGACGGAAATGCATTGTTTTCCGTCGAGCACGAGTTCAATCGGTCATCATAGGAACAATCGCGTCTTAAACGCCTTGCGGACAGTTGACTTTTTGACGTTTGCCGGCTTTCTTTTATGACAAGGACGAAACCAATACAGACAAAAAAAAGAGTACGCCGGGTTGTAAAAGTCATCTGTGGAATGAGAGGGAAAGCGGCAATGCTTACGTCGAAAAAGAAATTGAAACGCATCAATTCCTAGCAAATTTTTTCAGTGTCTCACTTCCCAGTTTGCAAGATTTTCAAACAACAGTTTACAAAACTCAAGCACCTGCACTCCTCCATTGTTCTAGGGATACGCGTCTAATACGTAATGGCATGCATTGCTGTGATTCCCGCACGCGCGGGATCTAAAAGCCTGCCCGGCAAGAATAAACGTTCATTTGTGGGCAAGCCTTTGATTTATTGGTCAATCCAAGCTGCGCTTGCATGCCCTGACATTGACGAAGTCATCGTGTCGACTGATTGCCCAGAGATTCAAGCCGTAGCCGTGCGCAGCGGCGCAAAAGCTCCAGCGCTCCGCCCTGCTGAACTTGCTACCGACACCGCGCGCTGCATCGACGCTGTGCACCACGCCGTGAAAAGCTGGGTTGGTGACTGCTCTGCGGTGGCCACCGTCGTTATCTTGCAACCCACGTCACCTATGCGGACCACCCAAGACATTTCCAACGCGCTGGCCATTCATCGTCAACGTGCGCATGCAGTAGACGCGGTCGTCAGCGTGACATCTGCTGCCACGCACCCATTAAAAATGTACACGGAAGTTGATGGGTGCTTGCAGCCGTTTGTGCACGAGGGCCACATCCGGCCGCATACCACCAACCGTCAAGAACTTCCGTGCGTCGTACAAGAAAACGGAGCCATCTATGCATTTGACTGGCAACGTCATCTGACCTTGCGGGATGCCAACAATGCCCGGCTTTTGTGCGGCCTGCACGCTGCGCGCGTGACTCCGTACATCATGCCGCCAACTGTGTCCCACGACATTGACACAGAAGAAGATTGGGTGGCAGCGGAAAAAGCGCACACACCGCACGCTTTTCCCAAATCTCCATCCTTCTCGTTGGGTGGTCGGATCATTGGTGCGAATTACCCACCTCTCGTCATCGCTGAAATTGGCATCAACCACGAGGGCGACATGGCCAAAGCCATTCAAATGGTCAAAGACGCCAAGGCCGCCGGTGCTGAGTGCGTCAAGTTTCAAAGCCACATCTGCGAGGATGAAATGACGCGCGCTGCAGGCGGCGTCATTCCCGGCAACGCGGACGTCAGCATCCTGGAAATCATGCAGCGGTGTGCCTTGACCAGGGAGCAAGACATAGAGTTGAAAGCCTTAACTGAAGAACTGGGAATGATTTATTTGTCGAGCCCCTTTTCTCGGGCTGCGGCTGACCACCTGGAGTCTTTGGGAGTTCCCGGCTTCAAGATCGGCTCTGGCGAGTGCAACAACACCCCACTGATCAAGCACATTGCTTCTTTTGGCAAGCCCGTCATCCTGTCTACGGGCATGAATGACATTGACAACGTACGCGCCGCTGTTGACATTTTTGAGGAGGCTAGCACGCCTTACGCCCTGCTGCACGTCACGTCCATGTATCCGACGCCATACGACAAGGTTCGGCTGGGCTGTGTCGACCAGTTACGGGCGGCTTTCCCGGGAGCGGTCGTGGGTCTCTCCGACCACTCTCTTGGCAACTGGACGTGTTTTGGAGCTGTGGCCTTGGGTGCGTCTATCCTCGAAAAACACTTCACGTCTGACAAAGAATGGCCGGGACCCGACGTTCCCATCTCAATCGACCCTCCCGAGTTGGCCGACCTTGTTCGAGGTAGCCGGGCCGTTTGGGAGGCCAGGGGTGGCACAAAGACCATGCTGCCAGAGGAGCAGGTGACCGCGGACTTTGCGTTTGCGTGCGTCGTCACTATTGCCCCGGTCAAGAAGGGCGAAACGTTTACAAAAGACAATGTGTGGGTCAAACGACCTGGCACGGGCGAGCTTCTTGCTGTGGAGTATGACAATGTGCTTGGCAAGCAATGCACTGATGACTTGGAAGTCGATGTTCCAGTTAAAAAGGCACACGTCGCCTTTTGAGCGCATGTCACGCTGGTTGCAAAATCGTGCGAGCGTTTTTCGTAGGGACAACATTACGATGAGTGCTATGTATACGTGCGGTGGGTGTGTGCCATGGGCGGGAGATAATAAATACGGGTCGGACTTTTTTACTTGATGGCCAAGTTTGCGAACGGCGACCTCATCGTTTTCAAAATCTTAGCAAAAAGAAACGAAACAAAGTTGGCGCTTACATGGTGGTGGTGTAAATATTCAAAGCGTGTTTTGTTTTAAAGAGAATGAGCTGGGCACTCCCCCGGGCATTGTTTTGGCCGTTACGTCGCATCCACTGCAACTGAAATTCTTTCCACTTTCTCTTCAACTTGGTCCCCGCCATTTGTGTTTGTCACGGCCGTTTGCTGCGTGCATATGACCTTTATCGGCGTGCAAGCGTCATTAAATATCTTTGACGTCGTCGATGGACGCGACTCAGCCAGATGAGCAATCATGATGTCGACCGCGTTGCCGCTCCCATATGATGTATGCGGAGCATACCGCACGCCCCGCAAATCTTTGTACACATTGACCAAGCACGCGCTTGCTAAGCTGTCAAATGCACGCACGTTTCTCGGCAAGTCGCGCCCCTCTTGGCGATTGCCCACCAGTACAGCAGGCGTTCCAAAAAAGCACGCCTCACGCACAACCGCGCTTGAATTGCCAATGATGCACGTTGCAGATCTCAAAAGAATGGCAAATTCGTCGAATGGTACATGGCTTAAGATCTTAACGGATGTGCGATAGACGTCTTGGTGGCTTTTTTGGTGCTCATGGAGTAATTTGATGATTCGCTTGTTTCCTGGGTCAATATTTGGGTAAAAGAACAGGATCGGGTCTGGGCAGGACTCAAAAAACTGGAGAATGGCCTTGAAATCACGAACAGTGCTGTCCCGATTGACGGTGTCGGGATGCTGCATGACGATTGCAAACTTGAATGGAACGACGCCCCATGACTTGCACACCGAAATAAGCGACTCCTCTTCCATGTTCAGCTTTTTAAAGCGGTCATACGATGGACAGCCAGTTAAGACGACAGTGTTGGGAGCTTCTCCCATGCGCAAAAGGCGTGTGCGCGCCTGCTCATTGCACACGAAATGGAGGTGACTTAGCTTTGTGATAGCATGGCGCAGAGACCCGTCGATGGTCCCCGACAGTTCCCCTCCTTCGATGTGAACAGTGTAAATGTGCAACAAAGACGAGGTAACGGCGACCGCAAGTGCGTCAAAGCGGTCTCCGTGCACAACAACACAATCAGGTTTCAGGGAAGAGAAGATGCTCGTAAACTTGGAAATTCCTAGCGAGACACTTTCGGCCATGCACTCCAACGTGTCCCCGCTGACGACAGTGTACGCCTTGGCAGCCACGTCGTACTTTTGCTCGATGTCACGCCAAGTATTTCCACCTTCCACGAGAAGGTGTGACCCAGACATCACTAAAATGGGCTCAAATACGTCGTGTGCATTGAGCAAGCCCTGGTACAATGGCTCCAACTTAGAAAAGTCGGCCCGTGAGGTAGTGACAATGCACACTTTTCGCTTGTTCATCATTTAGAAGCAGTTTGCAGGCGCTATGCAGAGGCGCCCCGCTCCAAAAGGCGATAGTTTTGGCCACAAAACAAAATGTAAGTGTGCATGCAGTCCGAAGAATGTATTTTGTATGTTTTTTTTTTTTTTTTTTTTTTTTTTTGACAAACCCAACCAAA
>Ga0315273_10003900_pt1 | contig 18080 bp, 16 predicted proteins | sample YL17G02_0_MG_FD_205753 | JGI IMG/M metagenome (GOLD analysis project Ga0315273, IMG submission 205753) | Sediment microbial communities from Yellowstone Lake, YNP, Wyoming, USA - YL17G02_0 | ecosystem: Environmental > Aquatic > Freshwater > Lake > Sediment | place: USA: Wyoming | collected...
CTATTTGTGGTACTTCCGAAAGATTCCATATTCATCATAGTATCCTCTGGGTATTTCGCTTGCCTTGAGGAATTTCTTGTTTGCGATTCTGAGCGATGTACGCACGACTCCGACATCGTCGTATTTGACAGGTTCGCCTGCGAGATTTGTTGGAGGATATTTTTTTTCATCAAGAATAAAAGCATCCATACTATGTTGCAAATCCGCATCCATCTCCCCAATTGTTGTATAACCTGCAGTGACTAGTTCTTCAACAAGCACAGAAACCTCATCGCTCGAATAACTGTGTTCTCTATCAGGGAACTTTTGTTTCAGATACGTTGCAAGTGTATCAAGGTTTATTTCTTCTGATTTTATGCCTGTCCGGGAACTAGCCTTATGTTCTACAATTTGTTTGGTTTCCTCACTATTGCGGAAAAATAACTCAAAATGCGAATCGGCTAAATAAAATAATGCGCTTAAACTATAAAAATCCTTCCTTAAATTGGAGGGCACCGAATGCGGCGACTTGTAATCTACATAATGTGAAACAGTTGCCCAAGCGTGCATCGCTATTGTTCGCACCTGTATTTCAAATCGAAGGTTTTTTATCTCATCATATCGGGGACCACAGAAGCTCGAAGGCAATTTCCCAATATAATGTACCGACAAGTAACCAAATTCCTCCTGTGGTTTTGACAACACCTTGTCGTCTTTGCTTTCAATGCTGAATTTTTCTTTGATGATTTTTCCAATCTTTTCAACATCAGATAAGAACAGGCAAATTATACGAACTCCACAAATATCAACTATATCATCAATGCCAGCAGATTCTTGCCCGATCATCTGACGCTGTGATTTTGCAAGGAGTGAATCAAGCTCTTTCACGCGTCCATCAACCATATGGTATGGGATATTAGCTGCTTTCAACTCTTCTTCAATGATATCTTTAACCTCCTCTTTAAGTTTTTCATAGTTGTTTTTGCGCTTTGAGTACTCTTTTTTAACTGTGTCTAAATCCATAATTTATTTCCCCTAATTACAGATTAAGCCGATTGACAGGGTTTACATTTCACAGAATACCAAAAAATACCAAAGGTGCAAAGGGCATTTTTCACTATCTCATATTCCAAACTTCTCTGGCAAGATACGAAGAAAAATCCGTAAAATCTGCGCGGTCTATAGTAAATTTCTACGGGCTTACGCCCGTAGCATTTTAAATTACAGGCTCCGCCTGTCCGCCTTCGGCGGATAACTTCATCTACGGGTTTACACCCGTAGGATTGCGGCGGAATACTAAAATAATATAAAACTGGATTCTCGCCTGCGCGGGAATGACAGCAAAAATAGATTTTCATTTTAAAAAGAATTCTGCATTTACAATTCTAAATTCGTAATTCTACATTTCAGGAATCACTTCCGGATAGACCTGGCCTGATGCGTTTATTTTGAAAATATAGACAAAGCCCTTTTGCAGCTTCGTATAAACGGCGTTACCGTAAACGGCCGTTATGCCGTAATCTTTGAGCATATCCGGATTATTGGCAAGCTCCCAGATATTCTGCCAGAAAAGTTCCCGCTCTCTCATCCGTAATTTCTGCAACAAGCCGTTGTAGCGCAGCGGCTCGGTGCCCGCCTGCTCTATCGCAAAGCCATTTTCAGGTGTCATCTTCTCACCGTAAACCCGCCGCCAAAGATACATCGCCCGCTCACGGCCATCCATTACCATCTTGTCGCTAAATTTGACAATAAGGGCGTCGAAATGGACGATGTCGCCTTCGACCGTACATTCTTTTTCGAGGATTTTTTTGTTCTTATCATCCCGAGCCGTTTCGACAAATTTTATGGTTGTAAAGCTCCTGCCATCTTTCGTCTCCTGCGAGAGAACTTTGGCGTATCCAATCTGGTCTTCGGCCGTCAGTCTGCCTATGGCCTCTTTAAGCTGTTTATTTTCCGCAAGAAGCTCGTGTATCGTCTTTGCCCCGTAATAAATTCCCCTGCCAATATATATAAGTGCTACGGCTAATAGCCCCACGATTATGTATGAAAAAATCTTCCTGATATTCATTCGTTCATCCCTGCTATATTGCCAAATTAATTTACTCTTTCCAAAGTTCCAGTTCGCGCACTGCAAGTGTCTTTATCAAAGCATCTTCTGTATCGAATAGTGAGACATAAGAAATATTCATTTTATCCAACTGCCGTAGGACATTATTTCTCTCCTTTGCTGGGATTGTGTATTTTATAAGTAGGTCTTGACAAAAAGCATCGTCTTCCAACTCCTTACAGTCTTCTTTGTTTGCTTCCAACGCTTCTTCGTAATTTCCAAAACCTTGTGTCTCACCAAAATCTTTCAAACAAAGCGTATACTGCACTTGTTGTAAATAATGCCTTTTGTGAGTTTTTCCGGGAAAACCGATTACTTTAATCCTTGCTTGTTTATCATAAAATATATGTTTAAATCCACTTGGCATTTCCTGAAAAGCATAGATTGCAACCTTTTCCACCCTATGAGAAATATCGCAAAATGCGAAAAAAGCTGCGATATAAGGTGATACTGTCCAATCCAATAGCGGAGATGGAAAACCACAGTGTCGCAAGTAAATCAAATATTCTATAACTCTCTTGAACTGTTCGAGGTTACCTTTAGCAAAGTCCTCATATGTCTTAAACGACATACCAAAACTTCCCAAATCCCAGTTTGAGCCGGTATGAGTATCTATTGAATCTGCCAAATTAACTGCTTTTTCGATATATGTAACAAAGTCAAAATCATAACGTATTTTATCCGCAACTCTTTGTAGCGTTGTATCTAATGGCCAATCTGCATTACTCTGACCGCGATATATAACTTTCGATGGCGGGAGGCGGGATTCGATAATTGCTTGCCTATATTGCTCACTCGGGCTTGGAAATTTTAATCTTTCCTGAAACTCTTCCCAACTTTTTAATTCAATCGTTTCCACTGCTGTACTGCTCCGTGGTAAGAAACCAAAAGTTATGGCTTGTTGAAAAAATCATTCCCCTATTTTCTGTCAAGAAGGCAGGTTTGTCAAGAAACTTAGTTTGCGGATAGTGGTTCATGATTTGTGATTAGAAAAAGATTGCCACGCCCGCCATAATACGACATGGCAAGGCTCGCAATTGTAAATGTTACGCATGGCGAAAGTTTCAGCGGCGTCTGCGGAATGTGTGTCGATGCAGTCTTTTGTGCACGGCTGAACTTTTGCCTGTGTGCGAAGCAGGCTGGAATCTGACCGGGTGCGGTTGCGGCAAAGGTGGCTGGGTGCGGGTAAAGCCGGGGCATCGTTCCATATTGAACCTGCGGCCTATGAATTTTTCAATCTGACGAAGATATTTTTCCTCATCGCGCGAAACAAAAGTAATGGCATCGCCTGTGGCAGTAGCCCGGCCGGTGCGCCCGATACGGTGAATATAATCTTCCGCGAAAGCGGGCACGTCGAAATTGATGACGTGCGAAATCCCCTCGACATCGATACCGCGGGCGGCGATATCTGTCGCGACCATTACGCGGTGTTGGCCGCTTTTAAAACCATCCATCGCCCGCTGACGCTGTCCCTGCGTGCGGCCGGAATGTATCGCCACGGACTGGACCCCGGCGCGTTCAAGGCGTCTGCTAATCTTGTCCGCCCCGTGCTTGGTTCGTGAAAAGACCAGCACGCTGTACATCTGCCCATCCCGGAGCATGTGAATCAGCAGGTCTATTTTCAGTTCCTTCTCGACAGGGTAGATATGCTGTGTAATAGTTTCTATAGGATTTCGCTGCTGGCCAATCTGTATCATCTTCGGCGAATGAAGTATCCCCGCAGCGAGGGATTTTACTTCAGGTGATATTGTGGCAGAAAAAAGCATCGTCTGTCTCTTCGCGGGCAAAGCTCCGATTATTTTCCGCACATCGTTAATGAAACCCATATCAAACATCCGGTCGGCTTCATCGATAACAAGCACTTCAATATCTGCAAGGTCAATGCTTCGCCTGCGCATGTGGTCCATAAGCCTTCCCGGTGTCGCTACCGCAATATCAACACCTCGACGAAGGGCGCTAAGCTGATTCTGAATACTGACACCGCCGTAAACAGCCAGAGTGCGCAAATGCGTGAACCTGCCATAGCCGCGTATGGCGTCTTCGATTTGTATGGCCAGCTCTCGCGTCGGCGTCAAGATAAGTGATTTGACAGCTTTTTTCTTCGACGCATGCTCATGACTGAGACGGTTTAAAATTGGTAGTACGAAAGCGGCGGTCTTGCCCGTGCCGGTCTGGGCGCAGCCTATGATGTCCCTGCCCTCAATCGCGGCGGGAATCGCCTGCGACTGAATTTCGGTAGGAGCGGTGTAGCCGGTAGCGAGAATTCCCCGCACCAGCGGGTCGGAAAGACCAAGTGATTTAAATGGCATAAAATAATCCTAAAAAAATATTAAATTGAAACTCATTCAAACAAAAGATTAATCAGTAAGCGTATTAGAGACTGGTTTTCGAGGTTCTATTTTCGGACCCCCGAGGCATTTACGTGGCCAGTATACATGTCTACACTTTTGGCGGCATTATACCCCAATTGCGTACTATTAGCTAATAATTTCTTTAAAACGAGGGACAGTCATCTTTAGAAGCATTTTGTCCAAGTGAAGGTCACGACCCAGCCTTCGGGCCTGTCAACCGCGCTGAATTCCTTGAGCAGCCGCAGCGAATAGAAGCAGCCTGTCGCGGGGTCACCTAAATTAATTTCCGGCCCGACGGCTGAAACCCTGTCGTGCACGCTTTTGTCCCATGTTACGTCCGAACCGCTGTCGTCGCCAACCTGCCACTGCGAATACCCGGCGACTCCCAATTCCCAACACGGGGGTATCATCTTCGATATTCCCCACTCGAACAAAAAATTCCTGCCGGGCCTGACATCCGAATGGTCTTTGGTCGTGTGAATCTCATATCGCGACAGAATCGACGCTGACCAGGTCTTTTCTTTATCCGGATACCACGTTCCGCCTAAAGTCGTCATCTGCGTCCAGAAATCCCTTCCTGGACTGGCCGGATTATTTTTGTTGAACTTGCCCGTCGGAGCGAAAAAGCTAAGCCCCATCGAAACATCATACTGCGGCTGATGCCACGCCAGCCCGAACGGCTCGACATTTATATCGCCATAGCAGAAATCGTGGTCGTCGGGCCCGGGTCCAAGATGCTTGGCCTCGACCTCAGTATATAAGAATGGAATCAATGCATCCGCGAAATAGTCTGCGCCGAACATTTTCTTATGCGAAACCCATACCAGCCTGTGCACATTCGCGAATAGATGAAGCCGATAATTCGTATCCACCCTGTGGCCATCCGAGCCAATAACCTTATCGGCGTAATAATAAGTGGTGTACATCCGGTAATACGTCCCCGGCGGCGGTATCGTGCCGCCCTTGACGCCTTCGGACCCAAGCGGATAATGCCCCAGCTCACCTGCGAAGCTGACGCCGCTAAAAACCCCCATCAATGCCAAAACACACGCTACTCTGACTAAACCTTGCCGCATGATTTAATTTCCTCCATAAAAATTCTATCTATAGTATTTCCATCTATACTGTCGCAACTTCGCTTTATGCCGACACGGTCCGGAGTAGACTACTTATGCAGGCTTAAAGCGGTGTTTCGCTTGTGTTTTGACTGCACCAAGCGTAAAATTCAACGTTATATAATTAAGGAAGACCAAAAAGTCCAGCAATAATTGTGAAAAATGTCACTGTTTAAATTGAATAGCTCGTTCCAGCCTGCGGGCGACCAGCCTGCGGCCATAGACCGCCTCGCGGAGGGTCTATCCGAAGGCAAAAAATACCAGACCCTGATGGGCGTTACCGGGTCGGGCAAAACCTTCACGATGGCAAACGTTATTGCCCGATACAAACGCCCCACTTTGGTCATTTCGCACAACAAGACCTTAGCCGCCCAGCTTTATGAGGAATTCAAGGAACTGTTTCCTGAAAATGCCGTCGAATATTTCGTCAGCTATTACGATTACTACCAGCCTGAAGCGTACATTCCGCAACGGGACATTTATATCGAAAAAGACGCATCGAAAAACGACGACCTTGACCGATTGAGGCTTTCTACAACAACAAGTCTTTCAACCAGGCAAGACGTCATAATTGTCGCATCGGTTTCCTGTATTTTCGGTTTGGGTTCGCCTGAAGATTATAAGGCCTCTGTTATCCCGGTTCGTCTCGGTGACAAAATTGAAAGAAATGACCTCTTAGGCAGGTTCGCGGATTTGCAGTACAACCGCAACGACATCGACTTTAAGCGAGGCACGTTCCGCGTCCACGGCGACATCGTCGAGTTGCATCCATCGTACGAATCCTTCGCAATCCGTTTTGAATTTTTCGACGACAGCATCGAATCGATAAGCTACATAAACCCGGTCTCAGGCGATATCCTCGCCGAAGAAAGCCAGGTCTTCATCTACCCCGCACAACATTACATTATGCCCGGTGACAGAATTGAATCAGCCGTCACGGGCATAAAAGCGGAATTAGAGCAAAGGCTGATGGAACTAAAGCAGCAGGGTAAACTTCTCGAAGCCCAGCGCCTACAGGCACGGACGATGTACGATATCGAAATGATTCAGGAGGTTGGCTACTGCAGCGGCATCGAAAACTACTCACGGCATCTGGCAGGCCTTTCACCCGGGGCGAGACCATACACACTCATCGATTATTTCCCGAAGGATTTTCTGCTGTTTCTCGATGAGTCGCACGTAACAATTCCGCAGCTTCGCGCGATGTGGGCAGGCGACAGAAGCAGAAAAACTGTCCTCGTCGAGCACGGTTTCCGACTGCCAAGCGCTCTCGATAACCGTCCTCTTCGATTCGAGGAATTCCAGGAAAACTGGAACCGCGTCGTTTTCGCATCCGCGACACCGGGCCCGTTCGAGATGGAAAAATGCAACAACGAAGTGGTCGAGCAAGTTATCAGGCCAACCGGCTTGATTGACCCCGAAATTTTTGTGTACCCGGCCAAAAATCAGGTGCCGCATCTGCTCGGTGAAATCGAAAAACGCGTCAAGGCCAAGGAACGTGTCCTTGTTACGACCTTAACAAAAAGGCTTGCGGAAGATTTGTCCGAATATATCAAAAATAAAGGCTTCAAGTGCCGTTATCTGCACAGTGAAATCGAAACGCTCGAAAGAATCGACATCCTGCGGGACCTGCGGACCGGCCAATTCGACGTCCTCGTCGGCATTAATCTATTGCGTGAAGGCCTTGATTTGCCGGAAGTTTCCGCTGTCGCGATACTCGACGCAGACAAGGAAGGCTTCCTGCGGAGTCGGACTTCGCTCATTCAGACCATCGGCAGGACCGCCCGAAACGTCAACGCAACGGTCTTTCTCTACGCCGACACCGTCACCGAATCGATGCAAAAAGCTATTGACGAAACCAACAGACGCCGTACAATTCAGCTCGAATATAATAAAAAGCATAATATTACACCGGAAACTATAAAGAAGGAGATTCGCAATACCCTGGCTGAACTGGTAAAAGCCAGACAGACGGCACAAAAGGCGATAAAGTTCGAGAGTACCGAATATGAAAAGGCCGAACTTGCCAACCAGATTGAACAGGAGATGCTCGAAGCCGCTGAAAATCTCGACTTTGAAAAGGCCGCGTTTCTGCGCGACCAGTTGAAGGAACTGAGAGAGCTGCCGCAATTAATCTTGAGCAGCAAGACCAAAAAGGAAAAACAAAAGAAAGCACACAAAAAATGAAGGAACTAAATCTCGCGGAAATACGACCAATTATCGAACTGGCTATAAAAGAAGACCTCGGCCAAGGCGACATCACCAGCCAGTTGCTTTTCAAGGATTCAGTTAAAGCCAAAGCAACTATCGTTTCGCGTGAGGAAATCGTCGTCTGCGGAATGCACATCATCCGAGAAATACTTAGCCTCTACGATAAAAGACTCACACTCAAAATCCTTACCGATGATGGCAACGAAGCACATGTTAGCGCCAGGCTCGGCATTATCGAAGGGCCGTTACGCTCAATGCTAAGTGCCGAACGCGTCGTACTTAATTTCCTCCAGAGACTTAGCGGCATCGCCACAACCACCAGAAAATATGTAAACGCCATTAAAGGCACCAACGCGAAAATTTACGACACCCGCAAAACCACTCCCGGCTGGAGGCTGCTTGAAAAATACGCCGTCCGCTGCGGAGGCGGTCACAACCACCGCCTCGGACTGGGCGACGGAATCCTCATTAAGGATAATCACATCGCGGAACTCGGCAGGAATTTCTATCCTAAGCTCAAAGAGGCAATCCGCAAAGCGAGAAAAATAAAAGGAATTAAATTTATCGCGGTCGAAGTTGACCACGTTGACGACCAGCTTAATTACGTCCTGAAAATCCCCGGCATCGACATCGTGCTTTTGGACAATATGGGCCAGTGGCAGCTCAATCACGCCGTCGAAATGCGAAATAAAATGCGAGGCGAAGGTAAGAAGCCCCTTCTCGAGGCTTCCGGCAATATAACCTTAAATAACGTTTCGGCCATCGCGCAGTGCGGTGTCGATAGAATCGCCGTCGGCGCGATAACCCATTCGGCCACCGCCGTTGATATCGCCCTCGACAGGTAACCGCTATGCCCAAAATCGATTTGCTCGACCCCGATAAAATAAAAGCGAACCTGAAAACAAACCGCATCGGCAGAAAAATCCTCGTTTATAGCCGCACTTCCAGCACCAACGACATCGCCGCCGAATACGGGAAAAATAAAAAAACCGATGGTCTGGCCGTCTTCGCAGAGGAACAGACTAAAGGCCGCGGAAGAACCGGAAATAAATGGCTCGCAGGCAATGCGGCCAGCGTCCTTTGTTCAATCCTTTTGACGGAATCAAAATGCAGTCCAGAACTACTATCGCTTACCTGCGCCGTCGCTGTCGCTGAAACCATCGACAAGGTAAATTCCGCACAGGCCAAAATCAAATGGCCTAACGACATCCTGCTCGATGGGAAAAAGGTCGCGGGAATACTCCTCGAATCTAAAAAAAGTGGAGCCGCTTCTTCAGCGACACCCGCCGTAGCCTCGGCGAAGGCGGGCAAAGCCGGCACGATTTTCATCATCGGCATCGGAATAAACTGCCATCAGGCCAAGGATGATTTTCCGCCTGACCTGCAGAAAACCGCGACAAGCATCGACATCGAGGCCAATACAAAATGCGACCGTATTTCGCTTGCGAAAAGATTACTGACCTGCTTAGACCAGTGGCTTGAAACAGCGGATGAAAATCCGCAAAAGGTTATAAACCGCTGGAAAAAACTAAGCATCCAGCTCGGCCACCGCATTACCGTCGTCTTTAACCGCAGGAAATTCACCGGCAACTGCATCGGCGTTGACCCCGAAAAAGGATTGATTCTCCAACTCGACACCGGCGGGGTCAGAATCTTCGACGCCGCCCACACCTCGATTGCAAAGTGACATCCTTTATTGCGAGCGAAGCGAAGCAATCTCGTCGCTTCGGCGGTTCTTCTGTCATTCCTGTGAAAACAGGAATCCAGCACCGTAAATTAAGCACTGGATACCTGCCTGCGCAGGTATGACATATAACAATTGGAAGCCTCGGCGAAGGCGGGTCATTCCCGCAATTCTTTTTCTTCCTTTTTATTTTTCCACTGCATAAAAGAAGTCGCTCGCATCAGCATAAGGCGTTCATGCAGGTATATAAGGCCTTGCGTTACCGCCATAAACAGATACGTAACCAGCCAGATGATTCGTTCGAGAATATATAGGAACAATACCTTAAGCATACAGAGCATCTTCCCCGGCGTGCGCAAAATTAAAGAGCACCGCCGCAATCACGCCCAAAGAAGGCTCGGGAGAGCCCGTCAAGAACATGAAAGCAAACGGTGCTCCTTATCGCAAAAATAAGAAGCACCGAGCCTTCCACACGCTTCTTGACTTTGTAAACTCCCGATTTACTTTGAAACGTCTGAAATCTCAGTGTTATTTACCCGCCTGAGGCGGGCAAGCTTTTAATTAGCCGTTATCTCTCGGCTGTTATTATTCTATTTCTTATTATCGGTTTTGCAATACTATTTTATACAGTTTTGACCTTTTAACTTATTTCTTTCTGTCTTCTGTATTCTGTCTCCTCTTTTCACTTTACATCGTCAGGTTTAGGGTTAAAATGGATAACTTCAACTTCCGGGGCTGACAACAGGGGCGAATAATATTTGGGAACAGAATTAAGCAAAGGAATAAGAATGAGTTTTATAATTACTGTGTATGTGCGAGAAGGAATCGTGATGGCAAGCGATAGCAGATTGACCCTTAACACAGAGACACAAGACGGAAATAATCGGAAACAAAATATTGCGGTTGGAATGTCTGACTCAAATTACAAGACGTTTTTGGCACCTAATAATGTAGGTATATCCACTTGCGGCGCAGCTGACATCAAGGGAGTTCCAATTGCGGGATTTATTGAAAGTTTTATTAATGAACAACTGCAAACAACGGCTATTCCCATTAATCTGATCCCTGATAAAATCCTCGCTTTTTTCAAGCAATTCACTCCTCCTCCGGAGGCTCAATTTCATGTTGCTGGCTACCTAAAAGAAAACTCAAAAGATGAACAACATGTTTGGTTGGTCGATGTAGCGAGAAACCATAAGCAGAAAGTAAATCCCAATGATAAGCAGGGTGCACAATGGGGTGGCGAGGGTGACATCATGGCGCGGCTAATTCAACCAGTAGCTGTTTTGGATGAAAAAGGAAGCATAAAAGATAAAATGCCTCTTTTCCCGATACCTTTTGCGTTTTTCACCTTGCAGGATGCAATTGATTTTTCGATATTTTCAGTTCAATCGACGATTAATGCGATTCGGTTCGAGCCTCGCCCTAAAACTGTGGGCGGTTCGATAGATGTACTTGTGATCAAGCCGACCGAAGCTTTATGGGTTCAAAGGAAAGAGCTTCATGCATGAACTTGGAGTAGCCGCCCATAAATGGCCATTCGATTTTAGATTTCTGATGGATTCGACACTTCGACTATGCTTCCCTCGACTGCGCTCGGGACAGGCAGTGCAGGCCGCGCTCACCACAAGTATGGTCGGAGTGACAGAAAAATCGCCGAGGCGGCGGGATTGCTTTGTCGCTTCGCTCCGCGCAATGACAGGAACCACCGTTTTCGTTTTTGTTCGATTGCGGTGAAAATTGCATTTCACAGATTTACGATAGCTCATTGGGGTGGTATTTTAACGGTCTTTGGCGAAACCCGCCTTCGCCTTCAACTTCGCCGGCACTGCGTCGGACAAGGAGGCTACGGCGGGTACCCTTTTCGCATTCATCCACGGCTTGGAGCCGTGGCTTTCTGCGAAAGCGGGTAAAAATTTTTTCATCGCTGCGGCTTTTTGTTATACTGCTGTTTAATTTTCCGTATAAAATATGCGTCGCCATAAATCTATTGGCTAACCTGTGTGTGGTATGATTAAAAATTGAAAGTCGGGTTTGGAGGTACATAATGAAGCTGGATTTGAGCAGTCTTCGCAAGGCCGTCGAGTCTCTGGAAAAGACATTAAAGGTCGCTGAAAACAAGGCCTTGACCGCAGGCATGGACGATGATACCAAAGATGCCATAAGGGCAGGCGTCATCCAGAACTTTGAAGTGGCTTATGAATTCTGCTGGAAATATATACAGCGTTGGCTAAAGGAAAATGCTGCCGCTGAGGAAGTCGAACATCCTCGCGCCCGCAAGGAGGTTTTCCGTCTGGCGGCGCGTTATGGCCTGATTAAAGACCCCCTGCCGTGGTTTTCCTACGGCGACGCCCGCAATCTTACCTCGCATACCTACGATGAAGAAACAGCGGAATCGGTCTATGAGACGGCAGTAAGTTTTATAAATGACGCCAAATATCTGCTGGAAAAACTGGAAAAATTAAATGATTGACATTGAAGAAAAATATTTAGCCGAGATTCGACGAATTCTAAGCGAGCAGGTGCCCGACTGTGAAGTGCGGGTTTTCGGCTCACGCATCGAAGGTAAGGCCGGCAAATTCTCCGACCTTGACCTTGTACTCATCTGCGAGGAAAAATTAGACTGGCGAAGGATAGAGTTATTGAAGGATGCCTTTGCCTCCTCGAATCTGCCGATGACCATAGATGTACTTGACTGGCACACGCTCTCGGATGAGTTTAAGGCAATCATAGAAACAAAATATGAAATTATGCAAAAGAAACCGTGAAGTTTCAGCACAGACGGCAGCAATCTGCCTCATCGTGTCATTGTCTCTGTTTATAAACTGCTGCGATGTTCAGGCAGCAGATGCCAATTCATTTCTCAAGGCCGACCCCAATGATGTTGCCGCGTGGCAGGCGATGAAATTCGGCATCACTTTTTCCTGGGGGCCATCCAGCCTGATTGGAACGGAAATGAGCTGGTCGCGGGCAGGTAAACGCGGCACCTATCCCGGCACAGGCACTATCCCGGTGGAAGTCTATGATAATCTTTATAAAAGCTGGCACCCTGCGCAGTTCGACGCTAACCAGTGGGTCGATATCGCAAAGGCGGCGGGAGCCAAATACGTCCTGTTCATCACGAAACATCACGACGGCTTTTGCATGTTCGACTCCAACACGACCGATTACAAAATGACCAGCACGCCTTTTAAACGCGACGTCATCCGGGAACTGGCTGAGGCCTGCCACAAGACCGATTTGAAACTGGGCTTTTATTATTCTCAGCCCGACTGGCACCACCCCTATTACCACACTGAAGAACACCCCAAGTACATCCGTTATCTGCACAGCCAGATACAGGAACTATGCTCTAATTACGGCAAACTCGACATAATCTGCTTCGACGGCCTGCGAAACAGGCCGCAGACATGGGACGCTGTGAACCTGTTCAAATTAATTCGCAGCTTACAACCTCACGTTGTTATAAATAATCGCGCGGGACTTGCCGCCGACTACCAGACACCGGAACAATTTGCCGGCAGCTTCCAGACCGACCCGCCGTGGGAATCATGGATTACCATCAGCGAGCAGTGGGCTTATAAGGCCAACGACACGCTCAAGACGCTGAAGCAGTGCATCCAGCCTTTGGTAAAGGTCGTCGGCTCCGACGGTAATTTCAATCTCAGTATCGGCCCGATGCCGACCGGCGAAATTGAGCCGGGACAGGTCGAAAGACTGAAGGAAATCGGCAACTGGCTGAATAAATACGGACAATCCATCTACGCCACTCGCGGCGGCCCGTTCAAGCCCGGCCTGTGGGGTGCCAGCACTTATAAAGACAACATCATTTATCTGCATATTCTCAGTTGGCAGGATTTTCCGCCGCTTTTACCGCCAATCGACAAAAAAATTATTTCAAGCGAGGTTTTGACCAGCGGCACCATCGACATAAAGCAGAATAAAACCGGCATCGCCGTCAATATCCCGCAACAATACCAAAATGACATCGACACAATTATAAAATTAACGCTCGACGGCCCGGCAAAGGTGATTAAGCCCCTGGTTGTCTCGTCCGGTTCTCTGGCGGCACACAAACCGGTTCGAACATCGAATAAGGCAGGACGCTCCGGTGAAAATGTTGTCGATGACGATTTTTCAACCTTCTGGACCGCCGAGACAAGCGCAAAACAGGCCTGGCTCGAAGTTGACCTCGGTAAAAATGTCACCTTCGACCGCGTTCTCATTCACGAGGCGAATTCCCCGTGGTTCCAGTATGTTGAAAAATTCGAACTGCAGTACAAAACCGACGGCAACTGGAAAAACATTCTGGAAGGAACAAAAATCGGCCCGGACTACTGCAAACAATTCGACCCCGTGACGGCACGAACTGTCCGGCTGAACATCTCGCAGGCAAAGGACGCTCCCTCGATATGGGAATTTCAGTTGTTCGCACCAAGAAATAACAAGGAGTTGAAAAAATGACGGAAAGATTTCACTGCGTCGTAATAGGTTCGGGTCCCGGCGGGTATTCAGCGGCTATCAGGTGCGCTCAACGAGGCGCTACAACTGCCATCATTGAAAAAGAATTCATCGGCGGGACTTGCCTGAACTGCGGCTGCATACCATCAAAAACACTGCTGGCTTCCGCACATACACTGCTTGCGGCCAAGAACGCCGCCGCTATGGGTATCAATGTCGCTAATGTTACACCGGACTGGCCCAAAATACAGGCAAGAAAAGACAACATCGTCTCCTCATTTCGTAAAGGTCTGACCGGACTCATACAGGCAAACAAGGTAAAAATATTCGAGGGCCGCGGCATCGTTACCGCACCGGGACAGGTCAAAGTAGAATCCAACTCAGGCGAAACGCTGATTCAGGCCGACAGAATAATCCTCGCCACAGGCTCGGAACCTATCGAAATTCCAGCTTTTCCATTCGACGGCCAAACCATCATCAGCAGCAAGGAAGCTCTCAGGCTCCAGCAAATACCGGCTTCGATGGTCATCGTGGGCGGCGGTGTAATCGGCTGCGAAATGGCCTGCGCCTATGCCGCTGTAGGCACTAAAGTTACAATCATCGAGGCACTATCCCGCCTTATTCCGATGGAAGACGCGTGGGTAGGCCAACTGCTCGCCAGAGAACTGAAAAAGCTCGGTATTGAATCTTTGACCGACCAGAAGGTTACAGCCGTCGAAAAAACCGATACATCGGCAAAAGTCATTTTGGAATCCGGGCAACCAATCGAGGCGGAAAAAGTCCTCGTTTCCGTCGGAAGAAGAGCAACCATCGACAAGGAAACCGTCGAAGCTCTCGGCCTGCAGATGAACGGAAAAGTGGTCGCTGTTGATAGGAAACTGCGAACAAACGTCATAAATACCTATGCGTTAGGCGACGTCGTCGGCACAACCTACCTGGCGCACGGCGCCTTCGCGGAAGCGGAGGTGGCCGCTATCAACGCCACAGGCGGTTCCGCGGAATTCGGCGATTACGACCTCATACCACGGGTGGTCTATACCTTCCCTGAAATCGCCTCGGTCGGAAAAAGCGAGGAAACCTGCAAAACCGAAGGGCTGGAAGTTGCCGTTGGAAGGTCTTTCTTCAAAGCCAACGGAAGAAGTGCCGCACATAATGAAACAATTGGCGAAATTAAAGTTGTAAAAGAAAAATCAAACAATAAAATAGCAGGCATTACGATGGTCGGAGCGATGGTGACCGAATTGATTTCCACCGCCAGAACTCTCATAGGAACGAAGGAGAAAATTACCGACATCAGCTTCCCGCACCCGACAGTTTCAGAAGTGCTCAAGGAAGCTGCTAAAGACGCCTTCGGTGTGAGTTTGCATAATCCACCGAAAGCGTCATAGAAGTTAGATGTTAAGACTTGCTGAAAAATCCGAAGAGCTGAAAACTGACAGCCCGCTCAATATTCTCGTGATGGGGCCGACGGATTACCGCAACGTCCTGCAGATGCAATTGCAAATGGTAGAACAAAGACAGCAGGAAAAAATCCCAAACACCGTTTTGATTGTCGAGCACACCCCCGTCATCACTCTCGGCGCAAGACAAACCGCAAATAGACTCCTCACCCCCCGCGTTGAGCTGGAGCAAAGGCAAATCGACGTTATCGATATCCGCAGAGGCGGCGGCGCTACCGCCCACAATCCCGGTCAGCTCGTTGTGTATCCAATTATAAATCTAAAACAATTAGGTCTCGATGTCGGTGAATATATCAGGGCGCTCGAAGACATCGGAATCGAACTGCTCGAACAGCTCGGTGTGCAAAGCCGGCGAAAAAGGGGTATGCCCGGCCTGTGGGTAGGAAGTAAAAAAATCGCCTCCATCGGTGTGCACATCGCCAGATTTGTAACTTATCACGGAATAGCCATCAACATCCAGAATGACCTGTCGATTTTTGATTCCATCGTTCCCTGCGGCATCGAAGGTGTGAAAATGACCTCCGTGCTCGAACAAACAGGCAAACAATTCTCGATGGGTCTGCTGAAGGGAAAACTTTCGCAACTGCTCATAAACCAATTCTCAGCTTTTCCCACACAGCAGGCAGTAAGGCGCCTACCGCGTTGGCTTCATAGACCCCTGCCGGCAGGAGCAGCTTACACGCTTACCAGCGACATTCTGAAATCCCTTAATATGGAAACAATCTGCGTCAATGCCAACTGCCCAAATCGCGGTGAATGCTGGCAAAGAGGAACCGCCACCGCACTTGTCCTTGGCAACATCTGCACACGCAACTGCAAATTCTGCTCCGTTCCAAAAGGTAAACCGGCTCCGCCAGACTCGGAAGAGTCGGTGCGCCTGGCGCAAATGACAAGACAAATGGGCCTCAAATATCTCGTGATTACCAGCGTTGACCGCGACGACCTGCCCGATGGCGGCGCAACGCATTTCCGCGACTGCATAAGCACCGTAAGACAAAATTGCCCTGATACAAAATTTGAAATCCTCACCCCAGATTTCCGCAACTGCCAGAAACAGGCACTCGAAATCCTCCACGATGCACTGCCATTCGTTTTCGCGCATAATATCGAAACCGTGCCCTCGCTTTACAAAATCGCAAGGGCCGGCGGAAACTATCAGGAATCTCTCAATCTTCTGAAAATGGCGAAAGAAAATTTCTCTGGAATCCAGACAAAATCTTCTATCATGCTTGGCCTCGGTGAAACCGACGAAGAAGTTGAACAGGTGCTGAAGGATTTGCGTGCCGTCAGTTGCGACAGAATCACCATCGGTCAATATCTAAGACCATCGAAGGACTCATTACCTGTCGTCGAATACATCACTCCCGAAAAATTCGACTTCTGGAAACAAAAGGCAATCGAACTTGGTTTTTCCTGGGTGATGTCCTCACCTTTTACCCGCAGTTCCTACTTCGCGGAACAACAAAACGCAACTTAGAAACCTATGTATTATAAATGGATTTTAGCACTTATAAGCAACACGAACATTCGCAATACCATAAGTTTTTATGATTTGACATATTCGATAATATCATATTTAATCTTCCCCCATAGTGGTAAAATGGATTTTACATTAATACACAATAATAAGAGGAGAACTTTAACATGCCGAAACGTAACGATATTAAAAAAGTAATGATTATTGGTTCCGGTCCCATAATTATAGGTCAAGCCTGCGAATTCGATTATTCCGGCACACAAGCCTGCAAGGCGCTTCGCAAGCTCGGCTATCAGATCGTGCTCGTTAATTCCAACCCCGCGACCATTATGACCGACCCCGGTATGGCCGACGTGACATATATCGAACCGCTGAATCTCCAGACAATGACAAAAATCATTGAAAAAGAACGGCCGGATGCACTGCTCCCTAATCTTGGCGGGCAGAGCGGTTTGAACCTTTCTTCTGAACTTGCCAAGGCGGGCGTGCTCGACAAATACGGTGTTAAAGTCATCGGTGTCCAAATCGATGCCATCAAACGCGGTGAAGACCGTATCGCATTCAAAGACACAATGAACCGCCTCGGCATTCCGATGCCCAAAAGCGAACCAGCATACACTATCGAGGAAGCTGAAAAAATTGCCGACAAGCTTGGCTATCCAGTCGTCGTCCGTCCAGCCTACACGATGGGTGGAACCGGCGGTGGACTTGTTTACAACACCGAGGAATTGCGCACCGTCGCAAGCCGCGGTTTGGCCGCAAGTCTCATCGGACAAATCCTGATTGAGGAGTCCGTTCTCGGTTGGGAAGAACTCGAACTCGAAGTCGTCCGAGACGCAAAAAATAAAATGATTACAGTCTGCTTTATTGAAAACGTTGACGCTATGGGCGTGCACACCGGAGATTCCTATTGTACCGCGCCGATGCTGACCATTGATACCGAACTGCAAAAGAAACTGCAGAAATATTCCTACGACGTCGTCGAAGCAATCCAGGTTATCGGCGGCACCAACATCCAGTTTGCCCACGACCCCAAAACAGGCAAAATCGTCATTATAGAAATCAATCCCCGAACATCCCGCTCATCGGCCCTTGCTTCAAAAGCCACAGGTTTTCCCATAGCGCTTGTTTCCTCTTTGCTCGCCGCCGGAATCACACTCGACGAAATTCCCTACTGGCGGGACGGCACGCTGAATAAATATACCCCCAGCGGTGATTATGTCGTCGTCAAGTTC
>Ga0315273_10003901_pt1 | contig 18077 bp, 21 predicted proteins | sample YL17G02_0_MG_FD_205753 | JGI IMG/M metagenome (GOLD analysis project Ga0315273, IMG submission 205753) | Sediment microbial communities from Yellowstone Lake, YNP, Wyoming, USA - YL17G02_0 | ecosystem: Environmental > Aquatic > Freshwater > Lake > Sediment | place: USA: Wyoming | collected...
TTTCTGGCTCGCACGACTGCTGCCATATATTACAATAACAAACTAAAAACTTGAAGGCTTTAAACGCTATTTTTTTTTTACTTTTCAGACGCGCTCTATGCTTTCGGCTTGGATTTAGGCTTCGCTTTGGCGCGCACTCTGCGCGCCGCAGTGCCTTCTTCGTCTCCAGGTTCCCCTTGTGCACTCCTGTCGGCACGCAGCCTCAGATACTCCGCGTGGGCCACAAGTAAATCACTCAACTCTCCGAGCCACATTGATTCCGGCGTTTGCTGCTCTAAGGAGTGCATCTCTTCCTTCAAGTGAGCGCTCGTCTCCCTGAGTTTTACGATGGCTTCTTCGGTGCAGGAAGAGAACTGCATGCCCAAAACGTAGTCAAAACTGGGAGCCTCTCCCCCTCCTGTCTTCATGGAAGGCAGCTCGTGTGCGACGAGGTCTTCTTCCAGCGCCGCGCGCTTCTTGCCTTGCAGCTTGACTTCTCCGGACACGACCAGCTCTATGAAGCGAGCCCGGCCCTCCGCGATCGCAAACTCTTTGCCGAGTTTCTGCAGCAGATGCTCTTTACGCACTCCATAGAGCCTCAGCCTCTCCTTGGCGTGCTCTTTGAGGATGTCTTCGTACTTGGGAAAGAGGCGAAGTTTGTAGTCTGCGTCGTGCAGCCACATGAAGGTGCTGTGGACGCTCTCCGTGAGCTTCAGAGCTTTATGCAGCACCGCATCCTCGACGTGCTCGATGGGGTTCGCGAAGTGGAGGTCCACGGAGACCGACGACTCCGTGCTTCGATTGACGATTTGAGACACAGGGAACTTGGCCTTTTCACCAGCTTCTTTCAAGTCCGTGAGAAAGACGTCGGTCCATCGGCCGATCGGAAGCTCGAGAATCTCCAGAGACGATGGCCCTGTGCGCCTGAAGACCCCCCTCGTTTCGACGCCTTTGCACGTGGCCTCTACTGGCCCCTTAAAGCCCTCGTAATGCGGCGTGATAGCTGGCAGTGGCGAGCCCTGAACGAGGGCGCGGCACGCCGCCACCACGGAGTCCACGGAGTGGCACGGGACGCAGCTCGAAAACCCTGTGCCGATGCCGGACGCGCCGTTGATCAGGATCAGGGGGACCACGCCGCAGTAGTGCTTGGGCTCTATGACTTCGCCTTCTTCGCTGCGGTACTCGAGGACGTCGTCGTCCGCTTTCGGGAAGAGCGCTCTCGTGATATTCGAGACTCTGCTGAAGATGTATCTCGCAGCCGCGTGCGTTCCCGGAGGGTCGAGTCGACTGCCGAACTGTCCGAGCGGCAAAAGAAGAGCCACATTATTGGTCCCCACGTGCTCCTGCGCGAGACCTACTATGGACTCCACGAGGGAGTTTTCTCCGTGGAGATACATCGTCTTCATGGCCGTGCCGGCGGCCGCCTGGGCCACTTTGATCTCCGGGTTGCTCTTGTTGGAGAGGAAGTAGTAGATGGCTTTGCGACGTGAGGGCGTGAGGCCGTCGATGGCCGAGGCGATACCCCGGAAGTTGCTGTACATGGAGTAGTGGATGAGGTCCTTCTGCAGGAAGTCGGTGACCTTGAGAGAGGACGCCGCGAAGTCGATGGTGAGATCGATGGAGTAGTCTTCGGTGAGGATGCGTTTTCTCTCGTCGGCCTGCTTGTCGTCAAAAAATGCTATCATGCGCGCCTCCGCCGCGGGGTCCCACTCGAAGCCCAAGGTGTGGCTCTGAAGCCTGCGAAAGATATCCTTGGCGTCCTTTACCGTGGACGTGCCCAGCCCCTTGTAGTACTTGATTGTATAATGCCCCGAATTCTCGATCGAGGCCCAGGCATTAAAGGCCTGCACGCTGTAGAACTCCTGGACGTCGCCGCCTCCTCGTTTGGGCGTAGCCTTGATCAGCGGCGTGACGATACGACACACAAAGTCTGGACGCGCTCTGAGGATCTCCGGGAAGAAGTAGTGAATCGCATTCAGCAGCAGTCCCGCGATGTGGGCGCCGTCCGAGTCCTGATCCGTGAAGATGGCGATTCGGCCGTAGCGGAGATGGTCCGGACTGCCTCCGGGCGACACGTTCAGGATCTTTAGTAGCGCCGCTATTTCTTTATTGCCGATGGAAGTCTTGATGGGCTTGTTGCGGACGTTGAGCACCTTGCCGCGCAGAGGATAAACGCCGAATCTGTCTCTCCCCACGACCGAAAGACCGGCCACGGCCAGGGCCTTCGCGCTGTCGCCCTCCGTCAAAATCAGCGTGCATTGCCCGGGATGCTTTCGGCAGTCGAGCGCCGGGTCGTACTTGTCGATGTTAACATCCACTGCCTTCTTGGAGGGCGCCACCTTCTTGAGGTCTTTGGCGAGCTCGTGGTCCACCTCGTGTTGGATGAGCGCTTCCACCGCGGCCAGCTTGGCCAGCTTGGACACGAAACGATCCGACAACTCCACCTTGAAGCCGAAGTCTTTGACCTGCGTTGAGAGGCACTCCTTGCTCTGATTCGTAAAGCGCGGCTTATCGATGCGCGCGACGCAGCAGAGAGCGAGGTAGTCTTTGACCGTCTGAAGACGAATGTGCGAGCTGTGCTTCTGCTTCGTCGCCGCGGCGCAAATGGCTTTGTGGAGCTTCTCGAAGAGGTGGGACGCCAGAGATCCCCCGTCGCACCGAATGCCGTTCACGAAACACGTGAACGGCTCGCAGTCCTTGCGCGGGCCCAGGATGATCTCGCACCCCACGCCGTCGGTCCTCCCGAAGTTTTCTGTCAGGAGCCCCTCCTCGGTACCGAAGAGTTCGCTGGCGAAGGAAGAGGGCTTGCACGCCATGCCGACGTCGTTGAACGTGACTTTGACGCCCAGGCGCGCACAAACGGCCACCTCAGCCGTTCGAGTGCGCAGGAGATCTTCCAGGAGAGACGCCGACGCCTCCACGTCTATCCCGAGGCGCGCGTAGTCCGGCGTGAAACGCACCGTCACGGAGCCTAGCTTGCTCGCCAAAGGCTTCACGGTTTGCGGACCTCGCTCCGTGAGATTGTTCCTGAAAATTTGATGAAAATACTTGCGGCGGTCTCGCACTTCAACCTCGAAAAAGGTGCTCCAGATGTTTGTGCAGGACACGCCGACGCCGTTCCGTCCTCCCACGAGACGCGTTTTGCTGTCATCGAAATTACTGCCCGCCGAAAGCTCCGTAAACATGACCTCGGGGATGTATCGATCGATGGGGGCGCCGTTTTTCACGAAGAACTCGATCGGTATGCCCCGACCGTCGTTCTGGATTTCTATGCGGCCATCCGTGGTGGAAAAAGAGACGGAGATTTTTCTCAGCTCAGGATCGCGTCCGCTCTCGTCCAAAGCGTTCACGAGCGCTTCGTCGAAGATTTTTAGGAAGATGGGGGAGAGAGTCCACTGCTGTTTGACGCGTTTCATGTCCTTGTCCAAGAGACGACCCTCCACTGTCACGGGGTCGAGAGCGCCCACGAACATGTCCGGTCGTTGAAGAACGGCTTCGTGCGGCGAGAGCATTTGATAGGCCTTCGCCTCGTCGGAGATCTGCTCTCCGCCTCCTTTCGAGCGTTTAGTCTCTTCCTTCTGTCGCACAGGGGTGGAATCATCTTTGCGTTTGGGCATTGTATGGTACGGTCCGCACGTCCCTTGAGCCCCAAATGTGCTAGTTGTCGCCACTTGATTATTTGCATGGTTTGAGAGAAAGCGACACCGCGAGAAAAAAAGTTTCATGTCGCGAGCCAAAAGACACATCGAGCAAGGCTAGTTTCAAAAAAGCGATTTCTGACCAGGGCGCGACGATTTTCCTAAAAATCAGCGTCCGGGAAGATGTCGTCGACCTTGAATCCGTCCCCGACCACGCAATCGTCCGAAGGTCGCAGCGCCAGCGCGTAGGCCTGCAGCGTGACTCCAGCGGAGCCGTTCATGGACCAGTACTGAAAATCCAGCGCGACTTTGCACCTGCCTCCTTTGAACTCCTCGCACGCGGCGAGGGTTTTCTCCAGGAACACCCAGCCTGCTCCTGTCGTGAAGGACCCTCCTGGAAGGCGCACTTTGATCTGCGTGGCTGCCAGGGGGGTGGCTCCCTGGCGCGCGACGAAGTTGACCTTTACGCAGGCATGAGCGCCCGTTTTATCAGATCTTTTGATGAGGGACTGCCAGGTGAAGCTGCTCTCCGTTGTGGACGCGAAAAGCGTTTCCAGTTTGCCGTCCAGTGCCTCGAACGCTTTCAACATCTCTCCCGTGAGAGTGACGTTGAGGCGCGCGGTGTCCGGATTGCTTGGGACAGACGCGGCCGCCACTTCGGTGGAGGAAGCGGCTCCCTTGTCCCAGACTCGCAGGTCGACGCCGAATTTCGTCTCCATCCAAGAGCTGATCTTCAAACACGCTCTTTTGCCGTCCACTAAAAGGACAGGCGCGTAGTAACGGTTGGTCGGATACGCGATGGTCCCTTCTTCGAGCGTCATTCTTTCAGACACCGACGCGGAGAGCTCGACCAACGCCGTGTCGACGGCCCTTCGCTTCTTTTGAAAGCGAGAGCCATTGGAAGCGGCGGGTCCTTCGGCGCGTTTCATTTTATTACTCCTCTCTACAACACTTTGAGGCAAAGGCGCTGGCGGCGCGCGTTTCTCAGGCGCTCGTTCACTTGGTCGGGTTCCCCGACGCACTCCACGGGAGCAATGCTCGGAGTATACTATCAAAGAGAGAGAGAGGGCGAAACACCTCCGACTCAGAGTCTCAAAGATTCCCAATGTCCGCACAGATGGACGCTCCGGTGGAACGGATTCTTTGCTGCAACGTGCTCGATTCGGAGATGGCGCATCGCGACGCCATCTTCCGCAACCCGTTGTTCGGCTACGAAGAGAGCGTCCCGTGGCCGCCCGCGAACTACCAGTCGATCTTGTGCTGGCACTGCTGCCACGCCTGCGTCAAGGACCCGGTCTGTCTGCCGAACTCCTACGACAGACGCCGAGAGGTCTTCCACGTCTTCGGATTTTTCTGCAGCCTGCAGTGCGCCAAAGCCTACCTCATGGAACACTCGGCCTTCGGCTCCGGAGACCGCACCATGCTGCTGCACTTCATGGCCATGAAGCATTTCGGGCATCACGGGGGTCCGGTGCTGCCGGCTCCCCCACGACACCGCTTGAAGATCTTCGGAGGCGACTTGGACCTTGCAGAGTTCCGCAAGGAGCACGAGTTCCTCAGCAGCGCGATGTCGCCTCCGCTCATCGCCACACCAGAGGTGTACGAGAGGTGCATCTCTTCGCCGTCGGAGTCCTGGGCGTCCAAGATACCGGGCATGAAGTCTTCGAGCGGCAGTTCGGCGCCGCAAGCCCAGGCCGCTCAGGGCAGCGCGGGCCTCTTCACCTCCTTCGTGAGACAGAAGCGCACGGCCTCCGCGGCTCTGGTTCCGCAGTCCGAAGGCCGCAACGCAGATCAGCCCGTTCCAGGAACGCTGAGTGTCTTCATGAAGAAGAAGGTAAAGCCGTGATGTCGGAGTTGAAGCGCTCAGTCTGGGGACCGGCTCTCTGGACCTTCCTTCACACGGCCGCCGCAGCAGTGGACAGCCCCGAAGCCTTGGTGCAGATCATAGAAGCGCTGCCCAAAACGCTCCCCTGCCCGGAGTGTCGCCAGCACGCCGCAGACTATCTCAAAGTCAACCCGGCGGCGTCTGCTGTGAGAGACGTCGAGTCGGCGAGTCGCTGGGTCTTCGATTTTCACAACGCCGTAAACAGCAGACTCGGAAAACCGACGCTGCAGGCGAGGGTCGTGCACGCGCGACACGGTGTGCTGCTGCCGGAAGCAACGCAGCGCCGCTTCCAACGAGTCACACCATACAGAATGATTTAGTGGAGGGCAAGTCGGGGCACCGACTCTCTGACGAGACCTCGCCTCCGTCGCGCAGCTTCCCTTCGACGATGTCGATCTCTTCCAACAGGCGCTTGAAGGTGTTCTTCAGGATTTCCTGCTTGCTTTCGTGGGCCAAAGGCTCGAAATCCAGCTGGATGAAGCTCGGAGGCAGGAACGCCGCATCAGGCAGAAGCTGCGCGATGTACTCCTTCCGCACGGCGTGCGTTTTGGACCCTATGACGCCGACGTTCGAGAACGAAAAGCCAGCGCATCGGATGGCGTCCGCCGCGCCCTTGGGAAAGGGCTTCGCGATGCGCACCTCGGGGCGGTAGGATACGGCCGCCACCGCGCGGTGTTTGGAGTGCTTGCTGAAGAAGACGGAGTCGGGGTGGAGGTCGACGATGGCCAGCAGATGGAGGCCGGTTTCCGCCTCTTTCGTGGAGGCCTGCAGCCCGAAGCTCACCCCTGCGTCGCCTTTCAGGAGAGAGACCCCCCGAGGCAACTTCAAGTGGCGGGCGAAGGCCGTTTCTCCTCGTGGAACAAGGAGCTGCGCCTCGCAGTCTGCGAGGAAGACGTCGGACTCAACGACAAAGCTCAGTTGTCCGATGCGGTGAGCGGCGATGGGCTCGTATTCCGAGTCCTGAACCTTTTCGGTGAAGTGCACGCACTCGGCGGCCAGACAGAGAGGCCGGGTCAGGAGCGCTCGCCGCACGAGGCTCGCTACGTCGTAGCTATCACAGCGGAGCGCCCCGAGGCCTCTGAGGCTCAAGTCCAGCACCAGCTCGCGCACCTTTTGCACGCCTCTTCGCAGACCTTCGAAGTCGCCCCTCAGAAGCACGCCTTCGTGTTGAGGATGCTCCTTGACGACTGCGGCCACGCAAAGAGGGTCCTCTTCCAGCGCCCTGAGCGTCGCAATGCCGAGCCAAGTCTCGTCCTGCGGCCACACGCGCCAGCGGTCCTCCGAAACCCTCTCTACGTGCAGCTCCATGCGTTCCTTCGAGACGAGCGCCGCCCACGCACCTCTGAAAAGGAATGGATCTCACTTCGACGGTCCGTGGAGTTACCTACTTGGGAGACTATCGACCCTACCGCAATCCCTGCGAGCTGCCCTGCTACTCGGGTCTCGTCTTCAGCGGATGGGTGCAGCATGTCTGTCACGACGATCCCAATCTTTCATCACGAACCTGGGCGGTCCAAATCGGCGACATTCAAGCGGACCTGGTCTGCGAACACAACGAAGCAGACTTTCTGACGCAATGCTTCCTCGACGAGCTGGACTGCTGGACCAGCGGCTTTCTTCTGCTGGCCTCCACGAAGGCCTTCTATCCTCTCAGCTACAGCGTCTACGGCACGCGAGGGCCGGTGCATCGACTTTCAGCCAAGCTGGCGGAACACATGACTTCGAACACCATGACGACCTGCGTGCGCGACGTCTTCGTTAATCCCGTGCACACCTACATGAGCGGCGCTTCTTCAGGGGCAGGCCACCCCGTGGCGTACGCCAGCTTGATGCAAAAGGCGTCGCGCCTCCGAGAAGACCCCGAGACACTCCGAGCTCTTTTGTTCTTGGCACACTGCGAAGCCAACACCGCGACGCGGTCTTCAGTCTTTTATGGCCAAGATGCAGCTCGCCTCGGCTCGTCGACCTTCACATACAGAATGGGAGGCGGCGCGGCCGCTGTGCAAAAGGGCGTGTCACCGAAGGCCTTCCCCGGAGAGGTCGTGAGGGGATGTGCGCTGGTCGGACCCGACGCGAATGCGCTTCTTTCCGTGCTTTCCGCCCTGTTGGAAGTCGACGACTCGCATCCCACACTCATCGTAGCCGAGCGTGCGTGCGTGCCTTTCATAGGGGAAGCCCTCAAAGAAGGGGGGCGGACAGCGACCACGCTTCTAGCGCTTTCAGACTACAACGCCGTTCTCTTCGAGTCCTCCAGAATCCTGCTCGTGAGCGTCGAAATGCTCTGCCACGGCGACTCCGAGGCGCATCTCGTGGCGCTGCGGCTGAGACCTTGGCACCGCCTCGTCACAGTGGGCTGGCCGCAAGTCAGTGAGGAGCTGGAATTTTCTAACACGAAGTTCAGTTACCAAATGCACCTCTGCCTCGCGATGACGGAAGAACTTCAGGCCCAGGACTGCTTGCTGGACGCCAGCGCAGGCGCCGCTCTTTTGAGTCTTTCGGAAGGAGCGCTGCAGGACGCTCCGTCCGTGAGTGCGCTGCTGCGCCAGCGTGTTTTTCACTTATGCCCATTCGACGAGGGCAAGCAAAAAGCAGGCGTTCTGCATCGCCCGGAGCTCAAGTACTCCATCCAACACGCCCCAGCGGTGGACTCTGATGAAGCTGCGAAACTAAGTGGCTATCGCGGCACGAAGAAGCTCATGAGGACGCTTTTCGGTTCCATGTGCGGTTCTAAAAAAGGGTCCTTCTCTGTTTTGGCGGAAGGAACATCTGTCCTGGAGCATTTCACGGGGCTCAGCGTGCGCCTGACGCCCTTCGCGGTTTCGCAGCTCCACGAAAATCACTCCGATGCGGAGTGCCCCGTGTGTTTCGAGCCAAATCCTCCGGTGGTAACGAGCTGTGGACATCGATACTGTCAGGGTTGCCTCGAGCAGTCTCTCTCCACGCAGCGGCGATGCCCTGCGTGTCGGGCGCAGCTGCATCTCCGAGACGTCGTACACACCCGCGCGCGCCCAGAGACCCTCGGCGTCTACCTAGAGTTTCTATTCGATCTCCTCAAGAAGAGGACTTCGGGCAAAGCCCTCGTGCTGGCATCCTGGGGCGAAGCTCACGAAAACCTCGCCGCAAGCTTTCGCCGCAAGGGCCTCGCGAATTTTTGGGCTTGGAGAGGTGGTTCGAAGCAGTTGTGCATCAATCTTCAGCGTTTTTCTGGCGCCAGCAACGCAACGCTCTTGTTGGATCCCGGCAGCGACTGCTTTCATCTTTCTTGGGCCAACTTTCCGGACGCGGGTCTAGTCTACGTCCTTTGGCCACTCAACTTTTCAGACGGCCAAGACGACGTATGCTGTCAACTCAGAAGAGTCAAAACCGCCGCTCCGGCAGCGAGCTTCGTGCTCGTCGTGCGAGAAAGAGGCATTATGCTCCCCGTCAGCCCCACCTGCATTCGCCAACACACGCCAGGGCTCGAGTGCCCAGTATGTGTCTTTAATGGCCTGTTCATCTGACCGCGGAGAAAATAGGTTGAAGTCAAAATCTTTCTCTGTTAAAGACTCTTTCTGGCCATGAGTCACTCATACTCACAGAACGAAGACTGTGGCGAGACGAGGTCTGACGCGAAAAAAAACACCCCCCATAAAGCCGCTCTGAATGGACTGCAGCCAGAGTTATCGATAGCGGATGTCAGGAAAGCTCTTTCTTTTCTGCGCAAGGGCTGGGAGGAAGTTCAAATCGACCCTAAAAGCAAGCCGCTATATCTCTCCAACGTCCTTTCATTGTCGACAGCTCAGAGCATTCGCATGGAAGACTTCGCCCTCAGATTTGTATTAACACACCATCAAAAAAGACAGAACGGCGTCATTTCTCGAGATGACTGAGCCATGCAATCTGAAAGTCCCAACTATTGAAACGCTTTTGTTCTCAAGGCAGCCGCGCTGCTCCGTCACACTTGCTCGATTGGCGTCCATTCGGAAGCATCTTCCTCCATACCATGACAACATCAAACTCACCAACTGATCCAGAGTTCGCTTCGAGGTGTGTCTGGCGATCCTGTGGGTTGCGAATGCTGATTTTCGGCTGGTGCGTAATGTCAAAGCGAAGGATGGAAGTTGAGACCGCCGCCGATGCATTGCGATGCCAGCTAAAAGGCCTTCTCTCGGAGCTCGACGACGAAATACGAACGACTTACCCCTGTTCCTGGAAAGAGCTCTCTCGAAGAACGGACGTAGCCGAAGTGAGCGTCGTCTATGACCTGGTCTGTCTCGTGAGACGGGCTCTCTTGGGTGATGCTTTCAGTCTCGACCCCCGGTGCACCTCCTCGGGGCAGTCGTCAGACCTGCGGGACACGCTGGCCGTGAGCGCACGAGAGGTGCTCCTGGAACGGGAGCGCCGGGAAGCCGACCTGTCTTCTCTCCGAGTTCTCGCATGGCCGCAGCAGATCGGTGCCGCATTTCAACAGCTGCTGGACGAGGAAGAAGCCGTATGCGAGCATCTCACCGCGCAAAATGCTTTCGCGCGAGAGCGGTCCGTCGCACTCAAGGCGGTGATCTCCGACGTCGCGGACGTCTGTCTCCGCGCTATTTCGGCAGCCATGCGCCTCTCGTCGGCCGACGAAGTTGAGAGGCGTCGCATCGCCTCCTCGGCCAACTACGCAGTCGAGGCCGCCGCTTTCAAATGGCTCGACTGGACGGAGGCATGTCGCCGCAAGCAAACTCTCCACTGGGGCGCGTGTCCCGCAGTGCACATTTCGCATGTCCTCGGCGAGGCGTCGACATTGGACAAGCAGGCGGGCGCGTTTCTTTCGGCTATAAGAACGGCCATGAAGTTGCGTAGACAGCAACTTCGGCTTCTGGCCGTCCAGCAACGTCTCGCGGCCGTGCTTGCAGCGTGCGACGTCTACTCTTCTTTGCAGCACAGCATACAGCTTCCCCCATGAAGGTTACGCCGCTCGCTTGATTCGCGTATCACGCGTTTCCTCACCCGACCGTTTTTTCTTTTCCGGTCGTAGCGAAGCGTCGTACCTTTCGAGCGACGCGGCGTGATCGGGGTTCAGCAGCAAATCGCGATAATTCAACCAGAAAGGCCGTCCCGAGTCCTTACCGCAGCCACCCACCTTCTTGCTCTGACCCAAGATACAAAAACACTGCAGCTCACCATTCCCCTGCCTTTTGTCGATGTAGTGCCGCGTTTCCAGGATTTCGATGATTCGAGGTTCGCAGAAGCGCGAATCGTCGTTCAAGAGGCGTGGTCTCGATCGGAAGTAGCCAAAGACATCTTTATCCAACCAGAGATCTGGCGGTCTCCAGAGAAGCTTTCGCAATATCCCATCCCCTGGAGAAGATGCGTGCGGTGAATGATTCCTCCTCCATGCGGCCTCGAGCGCGCTCTCTTCCCTTCTTTTTGGCGAGGACGACATGAGCGAGAAAAACAAACAAGCCCGCTACTTCACTTTTCAGGATCCTCGAAAAGGTGGCGAGGCGGCCTTGACGCATCAGAGACTGCATGTCCTCGGCACTCACCTTGAACGGATGCACCGATTTGGGTGGCAGAGGCATTTCGAGCACAGTGATCTTCTCTGGATCCGCTGAGAGTATCTCTGCTCTCGTGAGAAAGCTGCATTTGAGCCGCAAGATGATGGTGGGGGAGTCCATCATGTCCTTCAACAGCAGAGTTCCCATGTTCACCACGAGAGCCAAGATTTTTTTTCCCGGCGACGGTCGAAGAAAAGAGAGGGGCGCGTTATTCGTAATACCTAAGTCGACAAATCTCCTGCCTGCCACGAACACCGGATCCATGAATCCAGGCAGAGCAGCCGAGGCCATGACGACGTCGATGAGTCTCGCGCCGGGGTATTTGGAAGCTTCGAACAGCACGACCTCCCCGAGCCCCAGATCCAATGCGAAACAACCGAAACGTGGTTTTCTGTTCCGAGAAAGCCATGCGAGCGTCGCTCCGGGAGGAACTCCGCACTGGGAAAGCCACGTGCTTATAATAGCGCGAAACTTGTCTCCGTCCACGGGCGCCTTTCCCAAGAAAATGCGGCCAAACGAGAAGGCGTCGAAAAATAAGCTGGACCACGGGGTGCTCAGGAACATTTCGCGAATCTGCGCCACGCTTCGTCCGGCCACCAAAAGACAAGCGACGAGAGAGCCGGCCGACAGACCGTACACTTCCTCGAAGACAACGGCGTCCAGCGCTTCTAGAGCTCCGATGAATGCCGCCACTTTCAGACCTCCTCCGGAGAGGAAGAGCGTGGTGTGGTCTTCCCACATTACTTTCTTGGAGGGCGGGTCCGATCGACGCGGATAACTCCGCGTCCCTCACACCCAGTCGGCCAAAACGCCGCACATTTTTATAGTTTCCTCCGGCACGCCCAGAGAGACGAAGTGGCGAACGGACTCGTTCAGACATCGCGCGATGTCGGCGGGCGTCTGCTCTTGGAGGCGGACGAGGCAAGGATGCACCCTCTGGCCGAGATTGTGCTCCTTGAAACTGAGAACGTCGCGATGGACGGTGACGCAAGGTTTCAGTGGGTCGTTCAAGCGAAGGCGGCCCACTTCATCTCTCCAGACCTGTTCGTCGGCAGCGCACAGCAACTTGTCGACGGAGTTCGTACCCAGCTCGTGGTCGATGAGCTGACCCGAAAACTTCTCCTCGGTCCGAGTATCACTGCTTTCGAAGTAGAGTCGATTTTTCTTGTCCTTCCAGAGCGACGCCAAGAGATCAGCAGAGGAATAGGTGAGCGACAGCTCGAAGCCGACGCCGACTCGCACCGTAGTTTCCTGCATCTTTTTCACTGGACGCGACGCAACCTTTCTTTCATCCGACGCGCGAAGAATATTTTCCGGCTTTATGAAAAACAACTGCAGACATGGGAGCCTCCCAACCAAAACCTGCAGGAGCCTATAACGACAAGAGCCCACCCGATGTCCTCATCTTAGTGAGTCCCAGCAAGAAACTTCCGAACTATATTCAGAAGATGCATGTGACTTCAAAGTACGATTCGCCCTTGCCTGGTTTTCCCACGACCACGGCATCATACACTGGTTACGCCGCCACGATCGTAATCGATTGGGTAATACTAGCCCCGATCATCACCGCTGCTTTGCTTTTTGTCGGTCTCATCATCTACTGGATTATGAAGATGCAAAAGCACTCCGCTCCGCCGCTGATTCAGGAGTAAACGGCACAAGGCACCTCGACGGCAAATTGAGCAGGCTGCTTGTTGACGTGGTGACACAAGTGCAGACCGGAGACTCCTCCCTGTGAGGTGCTCACGACGCCGTATTTTTCGCAGAAAGCATCTTTGGAAGACGTCGCGAGTTTCTGGAGAGACTTGTGGCATTCCCCGGAGCACGTGTGGACTTCGTAGCATTTTCCGCCGATCCGAAGTTGTGCCTTGACCGTCGCGTCCGCATGCGTTCTGGGACAAAGGCGTCTCGAAGGCGCCTTCCCACAACCGCGTGGCGCAAGGAAGCATGCAAACACCAACAGGACGACCGCAAAAGCGAAAAGTAGCGTCAGCTTCATTCTTTTACGTTGTCCGCGATCATTTCTTGGCGCAAGGGATGACGGTCTCGGCGTTGGAGGCCCATACGAAGCGGCCTTGCGGAGTGTTGTCCCATCCCGTCACCGAGTTGATTCCTCCGTTTTTGATGCCCATCATGTACTGCGGCGGGTGGTACTGCTGCTCCGTGGGGTCGTACGGTCGGTTCAGTTCCTTGAACCTCTGGTCCATGAAGGGCCCGAAGCGCGAGACGCCTCCGGCGCACGCAAAGCCGTCGTTGTTGACGCAGCCCCACGGGTTCACACAACCCTGGTTGTAGGTTTCAACATTCAAGGGCTTGCTTTGTTGATGTTTGAGTCCGATGTTGAAGCCTTTGGTGATGGCGCCACGGTTCACTTGCGAAAAGATGTCGCAGTCGGAGCCGCAAGGCGGCCATGGATCTGCGGAGCCTTGTTCGAAAGTGTTGAGACCTATTTCTAGACGTTCCACGCAAGTCGTCGATGCGTCATGCAACGCCGGTCCACTCATCCTTTCTCTTCTCTGGGGACTTTTGTCTTCGACATTTGCGAAAGTCGAGACCTCATCGCAGACGTCGGCGGCAAAGAGGTCTCGCACGTGTTCACAGAATTCAAGAATATGTGTGGCGATATGGCACTTCCATGGTACCAAGGAGCGCGCCTGTTTTGATAAAAAACACCGCGCCAGAACGGGCTCGCATAATCGTGAGTGAACTCACGCCCTATTATTATTGGAGGGGCACATCTACTCGTGAGTAAGCCATCCCAAGGACCTTTGAAAACTCGGACCCCACGTAAGATGGAAGCCGCCCTGGAAGGGGTGTATGCGATAGCGTGAGTGCACATGCATTTGCACGCATGATCTTCGCAGGAAGCATCGTCTTTTTCACCCCAAAGACAGACGCCTAAAGTCACGTGCACATCACCATGGACGTTTAGGTCGCGAAGACCCGTGATAACGAGCGTCGCTGCGGCGTGCGGCGATAATCGACGAGCTATGTCCACGTCGTCTTCGAAAATAAGTGTCCAGTCCTGTCGTGGAGAGCTTGCGATTGATCGCAGCAACATTTCATTCGTTTGGGACAGACTATCTTCTGCTGTCGTGGCTGGAACCGGAGCCACCCAAGTCACCAACGAGAGCCACCCCAAGGACACGAAAAGCTCTTCCATGTGTTTTCTGCGACTCCTCTGTTCTGGTAAATTGATGCAATAAATCATTCCAATATCAGAGGTCTGGCTCCTAGAATCAGGGAGCGATTTAGGCCTGAATGCGAAAAAGGCTATCGTCAAACTACAAAAGAGAGCAAAGCAGACCAACGCGAATATCATGTTTCTTTTCTCCACTCCTTTTATCGGTGTCGTTGACTGACTACTCACTCTCTCGAAACCCCAAGTTTCGATGACGACTTCTTGCTTTTCAAGTACGACGGGTCGTCTTGAAAGAAAAGATTCGGTGTGTAAATAATGTGCTCCTGTACGTCTTCCATATCCACAACTGTCTCCGACGACACCTCTCTCCTGGATGCCCCCCAATCGTCCTTAGAAGTGCATGCTGCTCACGCCGCTTACCTGGCGTACGACGACCCTGAAAAGATTTCACAGGCTCTCACGGAAGTTCAAAACCTCACCTTTCACGAAGTGGAGAACGCGTTCGCGGTGTCTTGGCTAAAAAATCAAGTTTGGACCGTGGCCGTTCGAGGTACGGAGGTGGAAGACTGGAGAGATCTTTTTGACGACATTGACTGTATACCGGCTCCACTTTACTGGGCAAAGTCCTTTCGCGCGCACGCAGGCTTCTCACGCCACTTCAACAAGCTACAGTCGTCCTTGCTGGCAAGCATTCTCCTGCTTCCCATGCATTTCGTGAAGCAGGTGGTTTTTGCCGGCCACTCTTTGGGTGGGGCGACGGCCTATTTGGCCGGCTTTTTCTTTCAAGATACGCTACGAGCCTTGGGCTATCCAGGAGTAATGGAGGTTCGAACATTCGGTTCTCCCAGAATTGGCAGCGAGGGGCTGAAGAACTGGTGCGCGGAGAAAGACTCTATGGTGCGCGTGGTCGCTTATGAAAACTCTTCAGACGGCGTGCCTAAAATTCCTCCGGATTTTTCAGAAAACTTCGCTCAGTCCCTCATCGTATTCCAAAGCCACGGGCTCCCTCTCAAAGCTCACTCCATGAAGGGCTACCTCAGAGACGTACGCTTGCTTGAAAGCCTCAAATGACAAAACACCTTCCTCTATTTTTGAAGAGTCAGGTGGGCTGCGGATCATCCAACGCGACGCATGGCAACATGCTCATGCTCGACATGACCCCAACAAAGGGGGGAGGTCGCGCCGATCGACCACGTTGTGAAGCCCGCGCCCATCTCATCCTCGTCCCAGGGGAACACCGCCGTGAAGAGATGGCGACGCACGCAAGCTTGGCAGCCCACTCTCAAATGAGGCGTGGAGCGCGCTATCTTGAGGCCGTCTCGATAATAGCACGCGGCGTCGATGCGGCGACTGGAGCAGAAGGGGCATCGGGGAGGGTGGTCGATTCGCACTGGGCGTCGAGTCGCATGGAGTCGTGGTAGGGAGCGGAGACCTCGACCGAAGGGGCGCTGCAAAGGCGGATAATTAGTCTGGAGGCGACTGATGAAGGCGTGGAAGTTCAAACATTCGCGGGCGACGCAATTCAACCAAGCCTGTGCGCTCAATCGTTCCCACCACCGACTTATGGCGATGGCTGCTAGCTGCCGCGCAACAAAGGATCTGCCCAGAATGCGACGCCTCGCCGCCGAGGGCGCAAAAAACACAGCTGCGGCGTGCAAATCGGCTTCCAAGCTCTCGCGGTGGGCCTTGCAAGCAACTCCGCAACGCCGCAAGTCGGACAGAGTGAAAAACCGAGAAGCAAGATCTAAGGCCATTTGCAGTCCGGCGCAGGGCTACGCTTTGGATGTGTGGTGTGATTTACGCTATGAGTGACGCAGTGGGGTGTGGCGCGCGCCGTCAGATATCGGTTTCGCATTGGTTGTCTTCACCCCGGTTCGTGGGCAATCGAGCATAACTGCTTTTCTCTTCCGACCGTCCTCTCAACGGCGCATCAAGGAAGAGGCAAGATCAACACCTTCCATGACGCCAGAAACATTTTGCCAGGTCTTGTTCTTTCTGAACACTAAATTGACGACGAAGAAGACCACGCACAAGAGTATGCCGACTGCTAAGCCTATTTCGATACCCGTTCGCGTTCCGCGTGTGAGGACAACCGTGGTCAGCGTCTGCGAGGGGTTGGCAGGATCATAAGTCACCGGCCAGGTCTGGTTCATGTCCACTGTGCTCTGATTGACTTCAACTTTGAGATCCAGGATGCTGTCTGGAGGAAGAAGATCTGCCACTTTGACTTTGACTGCGCACGTCCATCCTTTTTGATTGTCGTTGACGTTGACGGGACAGTCCTTCACCGCTGCGACCGCCGTGGCGGTGCTCACCTTCCAATTTTTTTGATACTGCGAAAAGAAGATCATTGCCGCGATGAGAGCCAACACTGAGAGCGGAATGAAGATGAGTGTGGTCCAAATTTTGAAGATGCCGAGGCCTTGCAAGATTGTCGTGTCCTGACTACCGTCACCTTCCATTTGTATGGAGCCACCTCAATGGTTCAACACCGAGGCCGTCTCCACATCAAAAAAAACGGAAGAGCCATCGTCAAACCCAACAAGATGCACGCATCGACCGTGGCCACAAGACTTTTCGTTTCCGGCTTCCACGCCTCGTAGTCTTGCCGATAGGCTTTTGGTTTCAGAACGCCGTAAAACGAATACAGAAAGGTGGGTTTCAAGGAGTTGTTTTTGCAGTCGAAGAGGTGATCGTACCAAGCCAACGCCAGGTAGGTCAGGTACAAAATGCTGACGAGAATCCATTTGTTTTTAGGTGGCGCAAACCAGTAAAAACCAGCAAAAAATATCGACAACGCAATACACTTGTAATTGAAAGAGATGCGGTCTCCGTTTTGCAACAACAGACTCCCGGACATTTTCAGTTCAGCAACAAAGAACGCGTGTCTTGTTCAACGTTACGACTGGGCTATCCGTTGTCTGTCGAGGGAGATCGTTCCTTCTCTGGAGTACGGCACATTCGCGAGACTCGGAGTTCTTGCGTCGTCAACGATAGGAAACTGCGCTTTAGGCAAAAGCATGGCGGACTCGGATCAGTGGTTCGTCATTCCCTGTCCTGCGAACGTCCAGCTCACCTTCATTCAAAAGGAGCGTGGCACGCACGGAGCTATTTATGCGATGTGGGAGTGCGAAAAGCGCACTCCGTGTTGGATCGGGCAGTCCATCCCAGCGCTCGTCAGAAGTATCAACGAAAAGGCCATTATGTCCCCAGAAAAGCGCCTGCACGCCTCAAGTCTATACAGGTGCCTAAGAAAAGAAGCGAAAAAAATGGCTCATAAAAATTTTCGTGTGGAGAAGTTCGCAAGAGTGGACATCTCCGAGCTCAATCTTTTTTTGGGAGAGTTTCCGAGCATAGTAGTGACCAGCAAGTCCCCCGAACTCTGGCATTGCAGTCCCTTGGCGACGCTCGAGGAAGAGGAATGCGACCTAGAAGAGGGCACGCCACCTATCAAAGATCCTGTGACTCCGAAGCCAGGCTCTGGTGGTGGGGCCTCTTCGGACAGCTCGGTATGAAAGACCAGCCTTTGATCCTGCGAACGAACTTACGTCTGTAGCTTCTCATCATCGCCGAGGCGTAGAAAAAAGAGAAACGCAGACGAATCGGTGTGGTGAAAAACGAACTGAAGCCGCCAAAAAATACCAGCGGAGAATCCAGTCCGTGCCAGGCTCGCGCGTTCCAAGGTTCCATGTCGCTGACAACTGTGGCGAACCGGAGCCATGGCCTGGCTGTCAACGGGGGCTGCTCCCATTCCTCCGAGCTTTCGCTGGAAGACGAGGCGCTTTCACTTGCCTCCTTTCGAGATGCGTCTTCATCTGCGGACGCATTCTCGTCATTGCCGATCGTCGTGGTATCTTCTTCCTCATCCAGCGTATAAGAGGTATCATCGCGTTCATCATCCGCATTTGTGC
>Ga0315273_10003903_pt1 | contig 18073 bp, 22 predicted proteins | sample YL17G02_0_MG_FD_205753 | JGI IMG/M metagenome (GOLD analysis project Ga0315273, IMG submission 205753) | Sediment microbial communities from Yellowstone Lake, YNP, Wyoming, USA - YL17G02_0 | ecosystem: Environmental > Aquatic > Freshwater > Lake > Sediment | place: USA: Wyoming | collected...
GCTTGGCGCGGTGTCACTGTGGCTGAAACGCGGCCTGGACGTGGGCGTGATCCCCACCTGGAATGGCCCCGGCAAGGAAGTCACCGATCAGCTGGAAAACATGGGCTGTAGCGTCCATCTTCCCGGTCCCCGCCTGCTTCACACGGTCGAAGGTTTCGCCGGTTCCACGGTCGTGTCGTTCTGTAACGAAAACGCATTCGCGGCCAAGCGGCAAATGGCCAAAATGAACTGTAGGTTCATCGTCGCCCCGCTGATGTGCTATTTGCGCCCTGGTATGGTGAGCGCCCTCAAAGAGAACATGATCAGCGACTTCGTCTTCCAGTCCGAGTACCAGAAGTCCGTCCTTCTCCCCCAAGCCAAACAATACGGACTCGACAAGTTTCATCTCGTGCGAGGCTATATCGATTGGGAGAAGATCAAGTTCGCCCCTCGTCCGCACGCGGCGGGCGAACCGTTTGTCATCGGACGCGCTTCCCGTGCCAGGGCTTCCAAGTGGAGCAAGCACTGGTGGAAGATGTACGAAGAGGTTCCCGATCGACAGGCTATCTTGCTTGGCGTCTCACCTGAAACTGTCAAGCAGATCGGCCGTGCGCCATCTTGGGGCAAAATCTACAAGCCCGGCGCAATCTCGATTGAGTCCTTCTGGCCCCAGCTTCATGCCCACGTCACCTGCAACGACATGGATTTGGAAAATCGCCCACGTACCGGCCTGGAGTGCATGGCCTACGGCGTACCAACATGCGCCGAAAATCGTGGTGGATGGGCCGAGATGCTCGAACACGGCGTCACGGGAATGCTTGGCGACTCGCCGCAGAAGATTGGGCGACACGCGGCTACGCTGGCCAAGGATGAAGACCTGCGCATGGCGATCGCCACCGAAGCCCGCCGACGGCTGGAAACCGAGATTGCTAATCCAGATCTGGTTTGGGAACAGTGGCGAGAAGTATTTGGATTGCCCTGCGAAGCGGTGTACGGCAACTCTTCGGGTCAGAAAGAACTTTTGCCCGAAGTACGAGCCTCTTTGGAGTACGCGGTTCGCAAAATCGCAGCCGCCACAAGCACGCCCGACCCACAGCCCCTGGTAATTCACGTCCGGCCCGAAGACGTTCACAAGCTGACCCCGGATGTCCAGACGCAAGTCTACGAGTTCAGTACGAATGAATCAAAAGGCCAAGAAGAACCTTTGCAGTCTTTCTGGCCAGCCAGTGCAGTGGTTGATTCCAATCCAGACGACTACGATGAGGATGAACCAAAAGTCCAAGAAGAACCAATGCAGGCCGACTACTAACGGAGACTAATATGTCGCGAGTTTTGATCTGTGGTGGGGGAGGTTTCGTAGGCGGTTGGCTCGCCAAGCGACTATTGGACGACGGTCACACAGTTCGCGTTGCCGACATTAAGCCGCTGTGCGAATGGTGGCAGGTGCATTCTGACGCACAGAACATTGATCGATGCGATCTGCGGCAATTAGATGCATGCTCTTTGGCGTGCATCGAAATAGATGAAGTGTACCAGCTCGCTGCCGATATGGGAGGCGCGGGGTTTGTCTTCAGTGGCGATCACGACGCCGAGATCATGCACAACAGCGCCCAGATCAACCTGAACATCGCGGAGATGGCACGGGTGAATAGATTTCGATTGTTCTATTCTTCGTCTGCGTGTGCCTACAATCAGGCAAACCAAACCGACCCAGACAATCCCAACTGCGAAGAAAGCACCGCCTACCCTGCAAACCCTGATAGTGAGTACGGATGGGAAAAAATCTTCAGCGAGAGACTCTACGCCGCCTACGCCCGCAACCACGGACTTGAAGTTCGCATCGCCCGTTTCCACAACATCTTCGGCCCGAACGGCTCGTGGAAGGACGGCCGCGAGAAAGCCCCCGCCGCAATCTGCCGCAAGGTCGCCGAAGCCAAACTGACCGGCAAGCACGAGATCGAGATCTGGGGTGATGGAACACAGACGCGTAGTTTCTGCTGGATCGACGACTGCGTGCGCGGCATCCTGGATATCATGCGAGGTGACAACCCAGATCCGGTCAACCTCGGATCAGCCGAGATGGTGACGATCAACCAGTTGGTGGATTACGTCGAAGAGATTGCCGGTATCAAGCTCACGCGGTCGTACAAACTCGACGCGCCAAAAGGCGTTGCAGGCAGGAATTCCGACAACACAGAGTTCCGAAAAAGATATGGCTGGGAACCCAGCACATCCCTGCGGTACGGGCTAGAAAGGACCTATGCCTGGATCGAGCAACAGGTCCAAATGAACCGGTGAACCAAAAGTTCAGATAGACCCAATGTCGGACAGTCACTAAGGCCATCCAAATATGAAATGCTTTCGTCCGTCCCTCGTTCGTCGCCTGATCGGAAATTCTGCTGTCGCTATCCTGGAAATTGGAGCCAACGACGGCGAAGACTCTGAAGAATTTCTGCGGACGTTCACTCACCGAGATTTCCGTCTGTATTGCTTCGAGTGCGACCCTCGCGCTATCGCTCGTTGGAGTAATCGTATTCGTCACCCCCGAGCAACGCTGATCCCAGCTGCCGTTGCTGAGCGATCTGGCACGTTTTCGTTTCACCCATCTGGAGGACAAGCCCCCGGCGCACGCTGGAGACCATACGGAGAGTGGGATAAGTCTGGATCGCTACTGGCCGTCGATAGGCACACCGATCACACCCCTTGGCTACGATTTGGCGACCCAATCGCCGTGCCAGTTACCACCTTGGATGAATGGACAGAACAAAACATTCCCGGCAAGATCATCGACTTCTGCTGGGTTGATGTGCAAGGCGCAGAGCACCTCGTGCTGTTAGGCGGGCTAAAGACGCTTAGAAGGATACAATACTGGTATTGCGAATGCGACCCAAGGCCAAACTATCGCGGTCAGGCGACCATCGATGATCTGAAGCAGATCATGGCGACCAATGGATTTGAATTCCAAAGCGAGCATGGCGAATACAACTTTCTGTGGAAAAACACAAGTCTTGATGTGGCCGGCAATGTCTTGGCTCCATTCACCGTAGACAACGCGGCGTCTATGCCGATGCAGCCACGAGCAGCGCCTATGCCGATACAGCCACGTCAGGCCCCCACACGGCCTCCCGTAGAGCCCATTGCGCCAGTCAGAGTTGACACCAAGCCAAAGATCGTAAAAACCAAGTTCATGGGCCAGTTTGGCAACCAGCTATTTCAGTATGTTGCCGGAAAGATCATGGCTGACGTGACTGGCTTGGCCTTTATGCCACCGCCATGCTTTCTGACCAAAAAGGGATCGCCTGTGTCGTGGACTGAAAGTCCGCTGTTTGTCATGAGGCCAACTCCAATCGAGAACTATGACAAAGACGGCCCTGACATGAGCTACACTGGAGAACAGTGGATCGACTGGCGTAAATACCGTGATGCAGGCTCAGTCGCGTTACAGGGCTACTTTCAACGATACGAATGCCTAAAGCCCTGGAAAGACAAGATCAAGCAGGAGTGGCTCAAATTCGAGACTCCACTTATTGACTGCGACCAAGACGCCATTCACGTCCACTGCCGAAGGACTGACTACATTCCTGGAGTAGATAATCCAAACCGTCCAGAGTGTCACGGCATTTCCACTACAATCGGTGAATACGCTAAATGCCTAAAAGTCTTTCCTGATGCCAAGAGACTGTTAATCCACACGGACGATCCAAAAGATCCGTGGCTGAGAGAATTTGATAAACTTGGACTCCCCTGGTCCATCAATCAGGCAAGATGGGACGAAGACTTCCTATCGCTTGCGTCTTGTCGGTGGATGATCATGTCTCAGAGCACATTTTCCTGGTGGGCGGCGTTTCTGGGCAGGGCCGAAAAGATCGTCTGTCCACTGTCAAAGGGAACTCTCTGGCACTGCGGAAAAGATCTGTACGGACCACCTGGAAGGCGCGACTACCCAAACCTCAGAGTTGACGACGAACCGGGCCGATGGACTTGGGTGGAAATGTAATGAATTACACCAAATTTAATCACGAAATAACGGCCTATGAACTAAAGCGACTCCTCCCTGAGTCGCCCCTGATCATCAATGTTGGAGCAAATGATGGAAGCACTATGGAGGAGATTCTTGATGTCCTCCCAGGAGCATCCATCATCGCGTTTGAGCCAGACCCTCGGCCTTTGAAACGATGGCGACTAAAGTCGTGTCGCAACGCGTCCGTGTATCCGATTGCGATCTCAGACAGGCATGGAACGTTTGAATTCTACCAAAGCGGCGGTTCGATTCCGCGATCGACGGCCCCGTGCAAAAACGATTGGGACTACTCTGGATCGCTTCATGTTCCAACGGGCCACTTAGATCGAGACAAAGCAGTAAAATTCCCAACGATCATTGAGGTAGAAACTGCTCCACTGGACGCGTTTTTCCCGTTCTTCAAGAATCCCGACATGATCTATGCTGATGTGCAGGGATCGGAAGCGAGATTGATCCTTGGCGCACAAAAGACCCTTTCCGTGACCAAATGGTTGTACTCTGAGTTTGGAGACGTAGAGCAGTACCATAGACAGCCAGACTTGAGGGGGCTTCTTTCGTTCTTGCCTGATTGGGATCTCGTGGCAACGTATGCCGACAACGCCCTTCTGAAAAACAGAACAATAGAAACCTTATAACATGTTCAAGATCGACCACTTAGACACATGGGTCGTCAATCTCGACCACCGCACCGACCGCTGGGAACGGATGCAAGTCGAATTGAAACGAATTAACCTGCCGGCAAGGCGATTCTCGGCCATGACGCCCAAGGAGTATTTCGAGAAGCCTGGAGCTGCGCCTCTGATCGAGGGCAAGCGGACAGCTGGCAATTGGGCGAGTATGACGTACCTGATGCGGCTAAACCAGGGTACTGACCGCGATCTTCTACTGCTTGAGGACGACACGTTTCTTGCGACTGATTTTTGGGAGAGGATGCGATGGCTTGAAGACAACCTAATAGTAGATTTCGACGTAATTTTTCTCGGTGCCTGCTTCCACTTAAATCGCAATACAGTGAATGGTACGTCAAAGACCCGCTGGCATCCAAATCGGCCAAATGACGTTGAACGCACGCCAATGAAGCACCTCTTTCGCGCCTATGGAGTTTGGAGCAACCACGGGATGATCGTTCGCGGCAAGAGCGCTGACAAGGTACTTGCAGCCATGCGATCCGTGCTGTCGGTAGCTCGTGGCAGCGACCATGCGTTGATTCTGGTACAGCCGCAACTTCAAGCCTACGTGTTTGTGCCGGGATGTGTTATGCAGCACGACGGCGTTTCTGACGTGGCAGAGGGCGGCGGGTTCACGCGATTCAGCGACTTTATGAAGATGGGACCATACGTGTTTCAAGACCATCTCAATGACTGGGACATCAATTCCTATGATTGGGACGAGGCCGACGTTGCGGAGGTGGCACGAATAAGGTAAAATACGAACGGCTCAGACGTTAGAGCGTCCAAGCCGTTCTCGCCATTTCAAACCTGATTGGAGGTTCTATCGTGGCTGATTCAAAGTCTATCAAACGCTTGGGGCAGGACGCAATAGGGTGTTTTAAGACTCGCGACAACGACAATGCGATACTCGACAATCCACTGGTGTCAAATTTGACAGGCGAGAAATTTGGAAAATTATTGGCATTACACCCAGTACGGCGAAGGGAAGGAAAGCGAAACAAAAGTCGCATCTATTGGAGGTGTAGGTGTGATTGCGGAAACATGGCAGTTGTTGCAGCGTCAAACCTGGCTGGCGGAAAAACGTCGTCGTGCGGTTGTTTGCATCTCATATCAAAGAACAGCCATGTTCTATGGAAAGGGGCTGGAGAGTTGTCTGGTAGTACGTTTAGTGGAATCAGAGGCGACGCACGGAAACGCGGAATACCGTTTGAAATCACTATCGAATACGCTTGGAATCTCTTTCAGCAGCAACAAAGAAAGTGTGCGTTGACTGGAGTTGCGTTGACGCTTTCCGAAGGACGTGGAAAGGGATCGACCGCATCGCTCGACAGAATTGACTCCAAGCGTGGATATACTGAAGGCAATGTTCAATGGGTGCATAAGCAGCTTAACGTAATGAAGCATTTGCTTGGGTTAGAGGCTTTCGTTGTAGTATGCAAGGCAGTGGCAAAACAATTTGCAGAGATGAAAAGCGAACGCTCTCTACAGGAAGCATTGGATTCATCGGATCGGTATTTGCAGAATCACTTAAACGACGCGGGCGGGAAGTGAGTAGTATTTGACGGACTGGGACGTGGATTCCTACGACTGGGCAGAGGCGGATCAATGCGTGAAATAATGCGAGTGGTTAGAAGCGTAAAGGCTTATCGTTATCGAGAGCTTCCTAAACTGGAAATGACTCCCGAAGAGGCTGGATTTTCAATTTATCGTGGAGTCGTTGTTCGATGGGACGAAGATTACGATGCTCGCGTTCTTGATTTCATTGATAGACTGTCATTGGAGGATCGGAAAAATCTAGTGGCAGTTCAGGAGCATGAAGAGTCAATTGCGTTTCGTTGGGAAGATCATGTTCCGATAGAGCTTGACGAAGGAAAAAACATTCTGATAGACGGCGACGTGTGGACCGTGATTGAATCTATTGTAGTAGAGGATGTAGCAGAATGAACATACTTGTGACAGGGGCAGGCGGATTCATCGGGAAGAATCTCGCCCGATACTTTGGGCTGTCGGAAGATGAGATCGTTTACGGACTGACTTACGACCGGACGGTGGGCAACAAGTGGTTCATCCCGTTGCAGGGCGACATCCTGGACGAACGCCGGATGCTCGAAATCATCGTCGATCGGGAGATTGACCAGATTTACCACCTCGCAGGCAAGGCGATCGTCCGCAACTGCTTGCAAGATCCCGTAGGCTGTTTGCGCGCCAACGTGATCGGCACGGCGGTTATCCTAGAGGCGGCTCGGAAGTCGGAGCGGGTGCAAGGCATCGTCTGCGCGGAAAGCGATAAATCGTATGGTCCAGGCCCGGTTCCCTATCGCGAGGACCAGGCGTTGCTACCAAAGGCGATTTACGAGGCGTCCAAGGCTTGCGTGTCGCACGTCTGCGCAGCGTATTGGCACAACTACGGGCTCCCCGTGGCGACGGTGCGCGCCTGCAACGTCTATGGGGAAATGGACCCTAACCGCTCCCGGCTCGTTCCCCGCACGATTCTGAGGCTCTTGGACGGCGAGCGACCACAGATAACATCCGGGGCCGACAACTTCCGCCGCGAGTGGATCTACGTCGGCGACGTGTGCGAGGGCTACCGGCGCGTGATGGAAGCCCAGCGATGGGGCGAGGCGTTCAACCTGGGGACGGGCGAGATTCATACCGTCGGCGAAACGGTGAAACTGATCTGCGAAGCGATGGGGCAACCGGACGCCATGCCGGAAGAATGGGCCAAGCCGTCGGCGCTGGTCGAGATCCAGGATCAATACCTGAGCCTTTGTAAGCTGGGAACGATCTGGCCGGGCTACAAGCCGGCGACGATGGCAGAAACGCTGCCCCAAGTAATCGAGTGGTATCGGGAGAATCGGTAATATATAGGAGACAGCGATAATGCTTGACCTACTCGACCGAAACACACTGATCGGCTCCTTGTCACACGGCGGCATCGGTGCAGAGATCGGCGTTGACGCAGGACTGTTCTCGGAAGTGATCTTGGAACGAAACCAGCCGCGTGAGTTATGGCTGGTTGACGCATACCACCATCAGGACGCCGAGGTATACGGCAGTGATCCTGCAAACGCTATTGAGCAGTCGCAAGAGTGGGAGTACCAGGAGGTCTTACGTCGGTTCGCAGACCGGCCGCATGTTCACGTCTTGCGGGAATGGTCCGTTGTGGCAGCGGCGACGTTTCCGGATGAGTATTTCGATTGGTGGCATATTGACGCCAATCACCTGCAAGTCGAACGGGATCTTGCGGCATGGTGGCCAAAATTGAGATGCGGCGGCTGGGCAACGGGGCACGATTTTTGCGTCATTGCGGACTCCATCGACGTTAAACCAAAAGTGATAGCATTTGCCAAAGAACGCGGGCTGATTATTTACATTGCTGGCCTGCAAAGCGAAGACGCGTACCAGAGAAACTACCCGACATGGGCGATGATGAAACCATGATTACGCACCCAGCCAGCCTAAAAGGTTGTCCGCACATCGACATCGTACACTTGCTGGTGACGAATACGCGAGGATTGCGGGGCCATGCAGCCGAGATTGGGGCCGCTACAGGGAGAACAGCATTGCCGTTGCTGGCGAAGTTCGAGATGGTCTACATTATCGACCTATGGCCGCACAACAACGACGATATGCGGCAGTGTCTGGAGATGGCTGCCACCTACAGAGACAAGGCGGTAATCCTGCGAGGCTTGTCGTGGGAAATGGCGCAGTACATTCCCGACGAATCGCTGGACTACTTCTGGCTGGACTGCGACCACGCATACGAGTCGGTAAAGAAGGACTTGCACGCCTATTATCCGAAGCTGCGGTCTGGAATTGGCGCGATCGCAAGTGGGCATGATTACACAGAATGGCATCCAGGCGTTCCCCAAGCTGTTAATGAGTTCGTGGCCGTCTATGGCATCCCGTACCTTCACACCCAACTAGGCTGTTCTGATGCGTGGGCATTTGAGAAACCGTAAAGGAGATTTGCAATGGCGATTTGTTGTCCCCATGTTCGCTTCCACCAAGAGATTTTCGCGATCCCAGGATTTCTGCGCGACCCAATTCTAATCATGGGAGTCCAGGACATCTTTCACGGGAACCCGGATATCGACGAAGCCTTTCCAGGTGCGACGGTGCGCGACTGGTTATTATCGCAGGGTTACGCAAACGTTCGCGAGGTGGACCTTCAAGATAAACGCGCAACTATTACGGTTGACCTGTCGAAGCCGTCTTCGCTGACATTTCAGGCGAATACGATTATCGACATCGGCACGATTGAGCACGTCGCGAACCCGCACGTCGTGTTACAGAACTATGTCAATTGGCTGGCTGTTGGCGGTCATCTCTACATCCACACTCCGGTCAAGGGTCATTTTTTCCACGGGCTGTTTACGTTCTCGCCAGAGTACATTCCGCGCACACTCCAGAAAAACGGTTTTGAGATCATCCATGAGAAGTATTGTGGCTGGTCCGTCCTTGACGTTGAAAATACGCCAGAGGCAATTCGGGATTGCACCGACAATGATATCATCGGCTGGTACGTAGGACGCAAGACTCGCGACGTTCCGGTACTGGAAACAATCCAGCAGGGAAGGTATGACACATGACAGACGACGAACAAGAGAAGCTATTCCTTTCGGCTGGCGTAACGGACGAGTATAAGTTCGGACGCCTGGGGTTCGTCCCTGACGTGATCTATGACATTGGGGCCGATTGTGGCAGCATCACGATGTTCGCGCATTCGCTCTTTCCGCAGACCAAGATCGTTGCGATAGAGCCGAACCCGTGGAGCTTTCCAAGACTGGCCAAGAACGCGTCTGACATCCCGCAGATAGTACCTGTCAATGCGGCGGTTGGAATCGGGCCGATGTACGAACCTCCGACATGTGAGTCCCCTTTGCATTGGATGGTGATTGATTCGAGTGCGTCGGCCTATGACGAGACGTGGCCGGTATCGTCGGTTCATGCGGTGACACTGGCCGATCTGTACGCGGAGCACGGCGGCGAGCGATACGCGGTTAAAGTCGATTGCGAGTGTGCAGAGATCGGAATCATGCGGCACGGTCCAAGCCGACAAGTGCTGCTAAATTCGTCGTACTTCGCGGCCGAACTGCATTTCTGGGGGCGGACGCACGAACGGATGATGAAAGCGGTCGATACAATCAACTTGTTCTTGTTCGACTTAGCCCAGACGCATACAATCTATAGTTATGCCTATGGTGCCTGCGGGCACGTCTGGGCGAAGCGGCGAACCAACAACAGCGTGGAGGCATGGCTCGGATGAGCGACCAAGTAATCAGTTTTGTAGCCGACGCCGGATACTTACCGCACGCCAAGTCGGTCATGGTCAACTGCCGGCGTCAAGGCGGCTGGAATGGCGACTTCTGCCTGATCTCGCCTGGGGTGTGCGCCACGTCCGATATCGAGCGGCGGGGGATTCATGTCTTGCACGTCCCCGATGCCTCTTGGGACTTCCTCGTAAAGTTTCATGCGTTCACGCCATTCTTTCGGCGGTGGAAGCAATCCCTGTGCTTGGACCTCGATATCGTTGTGCAGGGGCCGTTACAGAAAATCTTTGACGGTCTGGGGCCTCGGCTGCCAGCTATCCTGGGAGATCTGGAAGACGGTTCGATTCTCGGCGGATTGAAGCAATTCGACCCCAAGGCCAATGAACATGCTATCATCTATGAGGATATCGAGCGGCGATTCCCATACGTCACGCAACGCATGATGAACGCGGGCTTCCTGTTCTACGATCCGGCTTCGATGCCAGACGATACGATTGACCGACTGCGAGCACTCGCCAACGAGTTCGCTGTAATCAATCCGCAGAACGCGGACCAGATGCTGTTGAACCTATTACTGTACCAGCGGATGGAATTGGCGGGGAAAGACTACGTTTGTTTTTTTGGCTGTGACTATGAATGCAACCGCGTGTTCTCTGAGTTCCGGAAATGGCGTGGCGACGAAGTGCCAGTGATTTTACACTACACCCGCTGGCATGCTCCGTGGATTAAGAAAACGCGGGACGCTGGTGGCTATGAAGTATTTCGGTTGGGGCGAATAGCCCGCGAGCTTTATCTGGAGAACCTGGCGGCATTTGAACAGGAATTTCCAATCCAGGATGGTGCCCGATGAACGATAGTGTTTTGGTTGTCGTCGCCAGCGGTGGGGCGTACCTGCAACACGGGAAAGCTCTAGCCGTAAACTGCAAATTGCAAGGGAACTGGAAAGGAGACTTCGCCTGGATATGCAATCCAGAGGATGATATGTCCAGTATTGAAAGCCGAGGCTTCGACGTTCTACGTTTTCCGGAGAAGCGGTGTGCGATGAAGTTCCGCCTGTTCGACCCGTACTTCAAGAAGTGGAATCGGCTCATATTCTTTGACTGCGACAGTCTAGTGCAAGGCGACCTGAATGTTGCTTGTGATCGACTGTCGGCACGCTTCCCCGCTATCCTCTGCGATGGTTCACAGGACAACTCAATCCTGTCCGATTGGGAACACTTTGACAGACTTGGCGGAACGGGTCCGGATTCGCATCCAGAAGTGTACGAACGGCTCAAGGCAAAGTGGCCGAGTGTTACACAGCCTCTATTTGGTTCTAGCGCCTTTTGCTTCGACCCGCGCTCAATACCACATGGGACGCTGGAATCGATCTTATCTGTGCAAGAGGAGTTCAAGGAGGCGAATCCTGGCGGATACGATCAGCAGGTGACAAGCCTTGTGTTGTACGATCAATTGGAACGTGCTGGAAAGGACTTTTTTATCTGGTGGGCATTCGACGTTCCTCACAACAGGGTTCCATCCGAATCGCGTGGGTGGCGTGGCGACGAGTTCCCGGTAGCCGTGCATTACTGGTCATGTTTTGCCCCGTGGCTAGAAAAGCCAGACGACAACGCATCTCGTGTGAATGAGCGGCTGGGTCGTGTCTGCCGAGACCTGTACCTGGAAAATCTGGCGGCATTCAACACGATGTTTCCAAGGGTGACATGATGTCTACTGTCGTGCTGTTGATTATCGGTACGCGACCGGAAGCCATAAAGCTAGCGCCGGTCGTGCAAGAGTGTCGTAGGACGGTCGGTATCGAGCCGGTCGTTTGCTTCACGGGTCAACACCGGGAGATGCTGGCCCAGGTCGCCGACTACTTCGGAATTCAGCCTGACGTGAATGTGGACGCCATGCGGCCAGGCCAGGCATTGGCCGGGTTGACAAGCCAATGTTTAGAAGGTATCGACGCAGCAATCACGCGATACCAGCCTGCTTACGTGGTGGCACAAGGTGACACGACCACGGTGCTTTCAGCGTCGCTGGCGGCGTTCTATCGTCGCACTTCGTTTGTACACGTAGAGGCAGGATTGCGAACCGGGAACCTATTGTCTCCGTGGCCTGAAGAGTTCAACCGGCGCATTGCTGGAATGACTGCGGCTCTGCATTGCGCCCCGACTGCCCGCGCCGCTGAGAATCTTCGTTCCGAGGGTATTGATTCGCGCCGCGTGAAAGTGACGGGTAACACGGTAATTGATGCGTTGCTATGGACCATCGAACGGGAGCGGCTGAATGATGCTGTGTGGCGAGATAAGTATGCGACGTTGGGCGACCGCCGAGTTGTCTTGATTACTGGGCATCGGAGGGAGAGCTTCGGCGTGAAACTGGAGTCGTGCTGCCTGGCCTTTGCCGAATTGGCTAATGCTTTTCCCGATTGCGAGTTCGTCTATCCCGTCCACCCGAATCCGAACGTGAAAGCACCGGCCCAGCGATTACTGTCCGGGTGCGTCAATGTTCATCTTCTGGACCCCGTGCCGTATCCGGAATTCGTGTGGCTGATGGACAGGTCGCGCTTCATCATTACCGATTCTGGTGGCGTTCAGGAAGAGGCACCGTCGCTTGGCAAGCCTGTGCTGGTGACGCGAGATGTGACCGAACGACCGGAAGCGGTTGAAGCGGGCGCGGCTCGGCTGGTGGGAACAGACAAGCAGCAGATCGTCAAATGGGCAACAATACTGCTGACCGATCAACGGGCATATTTGAGCAGCGTTATCTCTCAAAACCCATACGGAGACGGACACGCATCCGTCCGTATCGTGCGGGCTATACTGGAGCATCAATGTCAGACCGAGTGATCGTGTTTGTGGCCGATACTAAGTTTCTGCCACACGTTAAGTCGCTTGCCGTGAACTGCCGGCGAGAAGGGCAGTTTGCTGGCGATTTTCTGTTGATCCACCCTGACGATCTGAACGCATCAGATATGGTCGCACGGGGCTTTGCGTCGCTGCCAGTGCCAGACCGTGGCTTCCTTCAAAAGTTCAATTTGTTCCACCCCTTTCTGAAACGCTGGCGGCAAGCCCTGTTTCTTGATGCGGACTGCATGGTCCAGCGTCCGTTGTCACTGATCTGGGAACAACTTGACGCTGCGGAGCCGATTGGCGGCGGAAAGCCGATCCTCGCAGACAAGGAAGAAATGCCTGCCTTCCTGTCGTGGAAAACATGGGACGCGGACCATGAAGCCCACGGCCTGAAAGTGATCCAGAATCCAGACACGTCACTGTCCCCGGTACTGACGGAAGGGAGTATTTACCACCGAATTACGCAGCGATTCCCTCACGTCGCAAGCGAACGGATGTGGAATACGTCAATGATAGCATGGGAGCCAGCGAGCGTGCTAGATGATACCGTGGAACAATTACGGACGCTACAGGCCGAATTTGGCGAATGCAACCGACCGGAGAAGGGCGGAACCGATCAGCAGATCATCGATCTTCTACTGCACCACCGGATTCGGTTGATGCCTCGGAAGTTATTTGTATATTGGGGCCTCGATGAGTTCGCCAGCCGCGTACCGTCTGCCGGCCGTGGATGGGATGGTACTGAAATCCCCACAGTGGTTCATTATGCGCGTTGGTATGCACCCTGGCTCATTAAGGCACCGAAGGCAGACGCTTACGACAATAACCGCATCGGCAACGGCGTTGTTTGCTACGATTTTTACCGCCGCAACCTGGCCGATTTTGAGTCTGTGTTTCCGGTGAAAGTATGAGCGGTGACAATGAAATTATCGAGCGAGTTAGCCCGTACACGATGACCAGTCGTGAACGGCTGACAACATTGGTAGATGCGATCAGATACCTTTGTAGGAACCGAATTCCTGGCGACATCGTAGAGTGTGGCGTGTGGAAGGGCGGCAGTGTCATGGCAGCGGCGTTGGCACTTCAGCAGGAGAAAGACGATTCGCGTTGCCTGTACCTCTACGACACATTTCAGGGAATGTCCCAGCCGACTGACTCAGACGAGACGCATGATGGTCAATCAGCTAAGAACTTACTCGCGACATGCCAAGAGAAGATGGGAGCATGGTGCTATTGCGAATTGGACGAAGTGTGCGCAAACGTAGCTTCTACCGGCTATCCTCAAGAACGAGTGAACTTCGTCAAGGGGAGAGTCGAAGACACGATTCCAAGCGTTATGCCAGAAGCTATATCACTATTGCGGCTTGACACAGATTGGTACGAGTCAACCAATCACGAACTGATTCACTTGTACCCGAGATTGGTTCCAAACGGCGCACTAATCATCGACGATTATGGAGACTGGAAGGGTGCTCGGAAGGCAACGGACGAATACTTTTCAAGCCTTTCGTTCAGCCCGTTCTTGCATCGCATCGACGCCACCGGCCGCCTTGTCATCAAACCCAGATAGGAATAACCATGTCAACCCTCGAAGAGATCGGTGCCAGACACGATTGTGACAAATTCTACCACAAGTACCTTGGCCACTACGAAGCCCGCTTCGGCCACTTGCGGCACGAACCAATAACCCTCCTGGAAATCGGAACATGGCGGGGCTACGGAGTTCGCATGTTCCGCGAGTTCTTTGATCACCCAGACGCGAAGGTCGTCGGAATCGACCACAGTCCTGAATGGACGCCCTCGCCAGACGACCGAATCACCATTGAAATCGGGAAACAAGAAGACATTCGATTTCAAGCTGACTTCGGCAATCGGCATGGTCCATTTGACGTGATAATCGACGACGGCGGGCATAAGCCAGGACAGCACCTTGCGAGCCTGCAAGCACTATGGCCGCACGTCAAACCGGGAGGCTGGTACGTGATCGAAGACCTCCACAGCCTGTTCAATGAGTGCTGGAATCCAGGACTGAAAGAACGAACGATCCTCGACTGGATTCGGGAAAAAGGCCGCGCGGTATTGGTCGGCGGCTCAAACTGTATTGAGATCCACATCGTCGGCGGAAGCTGGAACGACGGTCTCGTTTTTCTACGAAAGCGGAGAGCAGATGAGCAATACGGAGCAGAGCACCCAGCCTAAGATCGCTGTGGCGATTACGACATTCAACGAGATCGAGCGCAGTGGAGGACACTGGCTGCGCACGAACGTGGAATCCATGCTTGCTTCGCCGCACGTCGGTGACGTGGTAATCGTCAACGATGCCACGCCGGATTACGAACAACTAAGCAATTTACTTCAACAGTGGTTCGGCGATCGTGTGCGATGCCAGCAAAACACGGAGAACCTGGCCGTATTCGGCAATAAGCTCACGTCCCTGGAGGCGTCACAGGGAGACTGGGTGGTGATTGCCGATTCGGACAACGTGTTCGACGTTGGTTACTTTCAGCGTCTAATGGACTCCTACCCGTGGGACACTAACGTCGCCTATGTAGCCAGTTTCGGACGGACGGAATTTGACTACCGGCCGTTCATCGGAGACTGGACCCTGGCCAATGCTGCCGAGATCCCCAAGAAGCCTTGCGGCTGGTGCCTCTGTAACTGCGGCAACTGGTTTGTGAATCGGGAGCGATTCCTGACAACATTCAAGGACGTACCTCGCAAGCGATTCGACCTGTGGCAGCCGAATTACTTCAGCCTGAAGGATCGAACACCGCTACGATGGCGACATGTCTACGACTCGTTGGATTCATATTTCATCAACAAGACGTGGTGGATGTCAGGCGGCGCGTTGCGGGTTGTCGAGGGCTTGGAGTACGTCCATCGGGTTGACAGGGAAAAGCCCGGCAACTTCGATCGGGGACCACCCGAGAAGGAAGCCTTGGGACCGATCTACTTTGTTGAGATAATGGATGCGGCGGCCGGTGTCAAACACGGATACACGCTCATCAAGCAAGGTGGGCCATGCTTTTACCTTCAGCGCGATGATGGAGGGACGGTCATTGTTAACTTTCACACCGGAGAAGTACGCGTCGTTTAACGACGACCGCGACAGCATGACCAAGATATGTTGTGTTTGTGCAAGCTACAATCGACCACGACTTCTTGGCAATGCTATTGCCATGTTCCTTGCACAGGATTACCAAAACAAGGAACTCGTCATACTGGAAGACAGCGGTGTATTCGGCGACCAGGAAATAGTAGGCGACTCATGGAGATTGATTTCATCAACCTGCCGACGACCCACCATCGCGTATAAGCGCAATGAGATAATTTCTCGTGTCGATGCCAACTACATTGCCGTCATGGATGACGATGACTGGTATTTCCCCTGGCACCTCTCTGCCGCCGTGAATGCCCTGCAAACCAGCCAATGGGCTCAGCCGAAAGAAGCTCTTGAATGGGATGCCCCTGGACTACTCGGACGTTACCGCGTGTTTTCGCAGTCAGTCATTGTACCAAAAAGCCCCTATGAAGCAGCCGACTGCTGTTACGGAGGACAATGGAGCTATCGCCGCAATGCGTTTCTTCAGAGTGGTGGATACCCGACGTCGCTTCATGTCGGTGAAGACACCACATGGTGCCGAAAGGCGTTCACTATGTTCGGCGTGTCATCTAACCCCATAAATAAACAATACCCGCTTCCGAGCTACATCTACAACAGGGACAGCGGCTCGTGGCACGCATCGGTGCTTGGTCCGAAACCGCACGGCTTGAATTCGCTAGCGAAAATGCCGCGATGTTCGCCAGACGAACTGAAGATAGAGCTTCCATACGGCTATTACACCACGCCTATCCCTGATTTAGTCAAGCCAAGAAAGTGGTAAGGTTGAAGCCAGACAAGACATGGACTATCCTAGATATAGAACGAGGACATGAAGCCATGATGATCATCGCCCAGCGAAACACCGAAGTCCAGCGGTTCTGGTTCCCGTGTCATCCAGACGACCTGCCGGCCCTTTGTCCTAGTTCCTGCAAGCAATTACAGTCGCTGGGCTGGACCATCCTTTTCCGTATGTTCCCGTGGGTGGACTGCGGAAAGCCTGTTGTTTGGGATCTCAATGAAGACGGGAACTACGCATGAAACTCGTCATCGGCCTGCTCTCCTGCGCAAAACATGATGACAGGGACGAACTCGTAAGGCAGACCTGGATGAAGAAAGCCACGGAACTGTCGATCCCCGTCTACTTTCTTCGCGGCGGCGCAAGTGAGTTCTGCCAGGACGGTGACACGCTCTACTTTTCAGTTCCCGACGACTACCACTGCCTGCCGCAGAAGACCAGAGCTTGGATGAAGTGGGCCACGGAATACACGGACGCCAGCACGATTTTCAAAGCAGATAATGATTCTTGGATCTGCGTGGAACGTCTGCTTGACTTCGCGACCGAGCACGTTGACACAGAGTTATGGGGGAATGAGCCGGGCGGACGATGGAAAAATTATCCGTCGGGCGGTGCCGGTTACGGCGTTTCCCGTCGAGCCGCCACAATCCTCGCCGAGCACATGACCGCCCCCAGTGGAGCTGAAGACGTAATCGCGACGCAAGTCCTAAAAGCACACGGCATTCGCCCGTTTTTCCCGAAGCCGAGGCGGTTCGTTGCCTGGGGCATCGACGCACCTGATCGTCGCCCTGATCCCACCAACGAAATCATCAGCACGCACAAGATACCAAATGCCCTGTGGATGAAAATCTACCAAGAACTCTATGGCTCGTAGTGCAGGGAATCCATCGCAGGACTACAATACTTGCAAAGGATAACGCCATGTACCCCGATCCCGAAGCCCTTGCTGTCTGCCAGAAACTGACGCTTCGACAGGTGTCGAGCGGTCAATGCCACTGCACGCTTTGCGGCAACAAGGCGACCATCGCAATGTGCTGGATTCCAAACCTCGCCGCCCTCAATATACTACTTACACCATTTGGCCACTCTCGCGTCTTTGGATACGGGGTCTGTAGGCGGTGCGAGAAGCGACTGAACGCCTCAACAGACGACTCTCTTCATGACTTGATCTCGCAAAGGATCATTAAGAACCTTTGGGACTGCAATGCCGTAATGACGCCGCGAGAGCGAATTCCATCCACCTTTCTCAACTAAGGCCACGACATGACGCCGCAAGAACTCGCCGCCGCTACGCAAAAGGCTCAAATCATCGGCCACAGCGCCGAGAACGAAATGAAGCAGATCGCCATGAGCGTCCACGCGGACGTGATGGGCAAGGTTTTCGCCGTTCTGC
>Ga0315273_10003904_pt1 | contig 18073 bp, 9 predicted proteins | sample YL17G02_0_MG_FD_205753 | JGI IMG/M metagenome (GOLD analysis project Ga0315273, IMG submission 205753) | Sediment microbial communities from Yellowstone Lake, YNP, Wyoming, USA - YL17G02_0 | ecosystem: Environmental > Aquatic > Freshwater > Lake > Sediment | place: USA: Wyoming | collected...
CGGCGGGGTCACGAGGGCGAAGGTGGACCAGGCGAACGCCGATGTCGCCAGGTCGGTGCAGAACCTGGACAGCGTCAAGCTCGGGGTCGGCCTCGATGTCAAGACCGCCGCGCTTGTTCTCCAGGAGGGGATCGAGCGCGTCGCAACGACCTCAGAGAACGTCGCGCTGGCCGAAGAGGCGCTGAGGCTGGCAACCGTTCGCTACAACGGCGGCATCTCCACGCTGGTGGAGGTGACCGACACGGAATCAGCGCTCACGCAGGCCAAGACTGACTGGGTCAACGCTCGCTACGACTACGTGCTCGGCCTTGCGGGGCTGGAAAGGGCCACCGGGGATCAGCCGGAGCTCGCGAAACTCCAGTTGCTCGCAACCGGCACCGCAACGTCATTCTGAACGCAGTGAAGAATCTCCGCCCCGCGCTGCGAGATTCTTCGCAAGCTCAGAATGACCTGAAATGGAGGCTTCCTGTTGAGAAGGACGCTAGTTGTCACTTTGATCATCGTGATCGTCGTTGGCGGGCTGCTGCTGGCCGGAAAGGCACGAGCGCCGAAGCGGCCCCCGCCGACCACACAACAGATATGGAGCAGAGGGGGCATACCTGTCGAGACCGCATCCGTGTCGATCGGCGACATGGAGCGGACCGTCGAGATCACCGGCGACATCAACGCCCTCACCAAGGCGGCCCTCTCGGCCAAGATCCCCGGCCGCGTGCAGCAGGTGTTCGCGCGCGAGGGCGACACGGTGTCCGCCGGCACGACCGTGGCCGTGCTCGACCAGCAGGACGCCCTCTCGAACCTTCAGCAGGCGCAAGCCGGGCTCGAGTCGGCGCATACGAGGCTCTCCCAGGCAGTCACGAATGCCAAGGTCACCAGGATCCAGACAGACGCCGCGATCGAGCAGGCCAAGTCCTCTTTCGAAGCGGCCGAGGCAAGGCTCGCGGTCGTGAAGAAGCCGGCGCGCTCGCAAGAGGAGCTCGTGGCCGAGAACAACGTCGCCTCCGCCAAGGCTAACCTCGACAACGCCGACGCCAACTACAAGCGCCACGAGCAGCTCCTGAAAGACGGAGCGATCGCGCAGTCGGCGTTCGACGTGGCGAAGGCGCAGTATCTGGTTGCCCAGGCGCAGTATAAGTCGGCTCAGGAGCAGCTCTCGCTGGTGAAGGAGGGCGGCCGGAAAGAAGACGTTAGCCAGGCGGAGGCGCAGGTGTCGATGGCCCGGGAGCAGCTCAGGACCGCGAAGGCCAACGCCTCCCAGATCCTGGTCCGCGAGGAGGACATCAAGCAGGCAAGAGCGGCCGTGAGGCAGGCCGGGGCGGCCCTGGCCCTCGCGAAGCAGCAGTTGTCGTATACGTATGTCAAGTCGCCGATCTCCGGTGAGCTCTCGTCCCGGCTGGCGGAGCCCGGCCAGGTGGTCGCGGCCGGTCAGCCTATCGCAGACGTCGTCAACCTCGCATCCGTCTACCTCAAGGGCGATGTGTCTGAAATGGAGCTCTCGAATATCCGTAGGGGGCAGGCCGTCGATGTCCGCGTGGACGCCGCGCCCGACCGCGTCTTCCGCGGAACCGTCGCGCAGATCTACCCGGCGGGCTCGACCCAGAGCAGGAACTTCCCCGTGCGCATCAAAATCGACCGCACCGACTACATCGTCAAGCCCGGCATGTTCGCCCGTGGCAATATCATAACCGGCGTGGACCGCGAGGTGCTCCTCGTGCCCAAGGACGCGGTCGAGGAGCGCCGCGGCACGAAGATGGTCTTTGTTCTGCAGCCCAAGCACACAGTCCGCCGGCAAGACATCGACGTCGTTCACGAGAATCGCGAATACGTGGAGGTGGGGGCCGCCTCGGGTCTGAAGTCAGGCGACGCCGTCATCACCCGCGGCCGCCAGAACCTTCAGGACAAGTCCCTGGTGAAAGTCGAAAGTCCAAAGTCGAAAGTCGAAGGTCCAAAGCCCAAAGTCAAAAGTCAGATGTAGCCCGGCGCCGCGCACGACTATGCATCGGAGAGCAGTTCGCACCGATGCATAGTCGTGCGGAAACTCAGATGTAGCAGGGCGTCCCGACTTTCGACTTTCGACTTTTGACTTTTGACTTGGAGAAGACTGTATGTGGCTAACTGACGTATCTATAAGGCGACCGATCTTCATCATCATGTTCGTGCTGGCGCTGATCGTCCTGGGACTGCAGTCCCGGTCGAGGATGCCCGCCGAGCTCGAACCGAAGATCGACTTCCCTTACGTAACCGTGCTCACGACCTACGCCGGAGCCGGCCCGAACGAGATCGAAACGCTTGTGAGCGAGCCGATCGAGAAGGCCGTCACCTCCGTTGGGAATCTCAGGAACGTGACCTCCTCCTCGCAGGAGGGCGTCTCGGCCGTCGTTATCGAGTTCGAGCTGGGAGCCAATCTCGACGCAGCCGCGGCGGACGTGAGGGACAAGGTCGGGGCCATCAGAGAAACGCTGCCCAAGGACATCGACGAGCCCAAGATACTCAAGCTCGACATTGCCTCCATGCCGGTCATGACCCTCGGCCTTTCCGGGCCGCTCTCGCCCAAGGAGATGAGGATCCTCGCCGACGACGTCATCACCGACAGGCTCGCCAAGATCGGAGGGGTTGCCTCGGTAAACGTCCTCGGCGGCGAGGAGCGCGAGATCAACGTCGCCGTTGACAAGGACCGCCTCCAGGCCTACGCCATCCCGATCACCACAATTGTCCAGACCATCACGAACGCCAACCTCAACGTCCCCGCCGGCTCGATCAAGGAAGGCGCCAGGGACTACTCGGTCAGGACCGTCGGCGAGTTCTCCTCCGCCGACGAGATTGCCAATGTCAAGATGTTCATCGCTGGCAAGAACGGCAAGCCGGACGTCACTGTCAAGATCGGCGATATCGCCACCATCACCGACACCGTCGCCGAGCCCGACAGGCTCAGCCGCCTCAACGGCAAGCCCAGCGTCACGATCACGATCCAGAAGCAATCGGACGCCAACACGGTCGCGGTCGCCGACGGAATCAAGAAGGAGCTCGAAGCGATGAAGCCGGTCTTGCCCGCTGGGGTCAAGACCATCATCGCTCGCGACGACTCCGAGTTCGTCAAGGACGCCTTGAGCGATGTCAACAAGAGCCTGATGGAGGGTATCTTCCTGGTCGTCGTGATCGTCTTCCTGTTCCTGCACACGGTCAGGGCCACCTTCATCGTCGCCATCGCAATCCCGACCTCGATCATCGCGACCTACCTTCCCATCAGCTCCTTCGGCTTCACGCTGAACACGATGACCCTGCTGGCGCTCTCGCTGTGCGTCGGCATCCTCGTGGACGACTCGATCGTCGTTCTGGAGAACATCGAGCGCCACCTGCGGATGCGCAAGAACCCCGAGCAGGCGGCCCTCGACGGGCGGTCGGAGATCGGCCTTGCCGCGATCACCATCACATTCGTGGACATCGTCGTGTTCGTGCCGATCGCGTTCATGGGCGGGATAGTCGGCCAGTTCTTCAGGCAGTTCGGTATCACGGTCGCGACTGCCACCGCGTTCTCGCTCTTCATGTCGTTCACACTCACGCCGATGCTTGCCTCTCGGTGGATGAAGAGCGAGGACCGGAACGAGGAAGACACGGAGAACCTCAGGCTGCGGCTGCAAAAGGGCCAGGCGAGCATCAAGGACAAGATCGACGAGGCGGCGCGCCGCGTCTTCGCCGTGCTTGAAAGGTTTCTCAAGGGGCTCGACCACACGTATCGCGGGGTGCTCGAGTGGGCGCTGCACAATCGCTTCCTGACGCTTGTTATCGGGTTCGTCTCGCTCCTGGTCGTTTTCGCGATGGTGATGCCGGTTCGCGAGAGCATTGCAGGGCCGATTAGCCCGAAGATGCTTATGCCGAGGGTGGTCATCGCACTTATTGCGCTCATATTGGCCGCCGTGGCTGTGGCGGTTGACGCGAAGAGCAGGAAGATCGCGCTCACCTTCGGCGTCGTGATGGCAGTGATCGCGATGACGGTCTACTTGCCCTTTGGTTTCAACATGTTCCCGGACGTGGACCGCAGCCAGTTCAGCATCAACATACGGACCGCTCCGGGCACCTCGCTGGCGGCCACCGATGAGGTAGTCAGCAACGTAGAGAAGATCCTCGAAAGGCTCCCAGAGCTCAAGAAAGGCTTCTACACGACGGTAGTCGGCGCCGCCTCGACCGGGTTCTTCGGAGCGGATATCGGCACGGAATACGGGCGAATCGACGTCAAGTGCATTGACAAGACCGAGCGCGAGCGCAGCATACGGGACATCGTAGACTGGGTCGCCGCCCAGACCGCCTCGGTTCCCGGCGCGATTCGGATCACCGTGGCGACCGGGGCTGACCACGGCCCAACGGGCGGCCTGCAGAAGGAAGTCCAGGGCCAGAACATGGAAGATGTCATCACCGAGGCCAACCGAGTGGCCGAGGTCATCCGCAAGACCCCGGGCGCGATAGACGTGGACATCTCCTACAAGGAGAGCAAGCCCGAGCGCAGGATCGTCGTTGACCGCGACCGCGCCGCGCAGTTCAACCTCTCGGTCGCGCAGGTCGCAATGGCCGCCAGGACGGCGATCGACGGCAACGACACGGCCAAACTCCGCGATGCAGGCACGGAGTATCCGATCCGCGTCCAGTTCGCCAAGTCGAACCGGAGCAAGTCATCCGATGTCGAGAACCTCATCATCGGCTCGGTGGACGCCGCCCCGATCTACCTCAAGGACGTTGCCGACGTGAAATACGACCTGGCTCCCACCAAGATCGACCGCAAGAACCGGCAGAGGGTCGTCTACGTAACCTGCAACCTCGCCAAGGGCACGGAGCTCGGGAACCTCAGCACCGTGGTAGACTCGGCAATAAAGAAGTCGCAGAAAGTCGCCGGCACCACGGTCGGCACGGGCGGCATGGAGCAGATCATGAAGGAGAGCTTTGGCTACATGTTCTCTGCCATGCTTCTCGCCGTGGTGCTGGTCTACATGCTCATGGGCGCCCTGTTCGAGTCGTTCCTGACGCCGTTCGTCATCATGTTCAGTCTTCCGCAGGCCATGGTCGGCGCGCTCTTGGCGCTGCTCGTTACGGGCAATACCCTCTCCATCGTCGCCATGATCGGCATCATCATGCTGATGGGCCTTGTGACCAAGAACGCGATCCTGCTGGTGGACTACACCAACACGCTCAGATCGCGAGGCAAGAGCCGTCACGACGCCATCCTCGAAGCCGGCCCCACCAGGCTGCGGCCGATCCTGATGACCACATTCGCGATGATCGGCGGCATGATGCCGACCGCCCTTGCCGTATCGAGGGGCGCCGAGATGCGCGCGCCGATGGCCATCGCGGTGGTGGGAGGTCTGGTGCTCTCGACCCTCCTGACCCTGATCGTGATCCCGGTGACCTACACGGTCGTTGATGACTCGTGGCTGTGGATCATGCGCACCTTCTTCCCCGCATCCGCCCGAAGGCGCGAGCACCCGGAGCCCGCTCGGCTCGAGGGCGAGCCCGTCCCCGCCGGCTCCGACCCGGACGCGTAAGCCGGGAGGGCGAGGCTCCCGCCGAGCCGGGACCGCGAGCGCCGCGCCGCTGCCTACTTGCCGGTCGGGCTGGCGCCCCCCGGCCCAACAATCCTGACCTGCGTGCAAAGGGTGAACTCGCGCCCGCCGACCGAGATGCTAAGCTCCCCGAAGCACGCCGCATATCCCTTCTGGGGGACCGGCATCGACCCTGAATGACCGCTCTTCTCCGCGGTCATGCGCGTGAAACTCCACTTGCTCCCTCGGAAATCGAGGGTGTCCGAGGTAGTGGTCCAAAGCCCCGCTCGCGTGCTCTTCGGGGTCGAGCGCACGGTCAACCGGCAGAAGCTCTGGTCTACCGCGTACGTCCAGTCAAGCTTGGGCAGGGGTGTGCCAGATGCGAGCGCGCGGACGAAAGCCGCCGAGGTGGCGAACAGCTTGATCGCGCCCGCGGGGTCATCGTTCATCCCGTGACCGGCATTCGGGACGTATTGTATCAGTTTGGGCCCCTCGAGATCGTTCCAGTAGAGGTTCAGCGAGTCGAGTGTCCAGTAGGCATCGTTGGTGGCGTTCAGGATGAGCTTTGGAACGGTGATCCTGTCCCGATAGGCCCATGGGTCCACGATCGCCGCCAGGCGCTGTCCTTTCTCGGTGCGAAGCGAGTCCTGGATGTTGAGCTTGGTATAGTCGTCGATCTGGTCGCTGTACTTGCCCCAGAAAGCGATCTGGTGGGCCATCTGGGCGACAAGGTTCAGGTTATCGTAGACGATCGGCGCGATGCCTCTCACGCGCCGGGGATCCGCTGCGGCGGTGAGCCAGGTCGTCCACCCGCGCTTCGACGCCCCGGACACGACGAACCCGGTGATCTCGCGCCCCGTCTGCGACTTCGAGAATGCCTGGACCACGTCCATCGCCCTCACGGCGGACTTGGCCATCGGAAACAGCAGCGGCCAGGTTTCCTCTCCCGTATCGAGCGTCTTGGCGAAGGTGTGGGCGATCAGCGCATCTTCCCTCTTCCCGTCGAAGAGCGGCTGGTTGGGGATGTTGTAGAGGATCGCCACGGGGCAGCCCGCGAGGCCAGCCAGAGCAGCCCCAATGGGCGACATCCGGCTCCCGGGATTCCCGCCGGTGATAAAGAGAATGGCGGTGGCGGGATACTCGCACTTCGCAGGCTTCACTATCTCTATCTTGTGTGTCCACGGAATGCCCTGCCAGGTCTGGCTGGTCATGCTCAGGATGTAGTCGGTCCCAACTGGCGAAGACTGCTCCGAGACCTTTTCCCATTTGAACGAGGAATCGGGCTGCTCAACGTAAGTCAGCAGATCGCCGGCGGAGCATGCCGACGCGACTGTCAGAACGGCAAGTGCGATAGGCGGCAGTCTTTTCACGGTGAAACACTCCTCGTGCCTTCCATCATCTTCCAGCACATCATCTGCATTCGCGAAAGATGATACGGCCCCTTCCACAGATTGCCCTTGAGGTGGTGGGAAACGGTGCCGTCGCGGTGCAGATAACCGAACCACTCGCCGAACTCCGGGTCGGGGAAGTGGGAGTAGGTGTATGAGTGGATCTTCTCGTGCCAGTCGAGCCACTTCCGGTCGCCCGTGATCTGGTAAGCCATCAGGGTCGCGATCAGGGCCTCGGTGTGCGGCCACCAGAGCTTCATGTCCCACTCGTATTGCACGCACGGCTTGCCCTCCAGGTCAGTGTAGTAGAGAAGCCCGCCGAACTCATCATCCCAGCCGCGTTCGAGCGACCATTCGAGGATCGGGATAGCCTTGAGCGAGAGCTCCCGGTCGCCGCGGATGCGCCCTTCTTCCATTATGAACCACGCCGACTCGATCGCATGCCCCGGCAGGATCACGCGGCCCTCGGGGCAGTCCGGGATCAACTCGCCATTTGAGCCGACGCGCTCCACCAGCGCCCGCAGCTCGGGCTTGCAGAAGCAGGTGAATATGTCCGAAAGCGACTGGTCGATGGTCTGGTTGTAGATGGGCCGGTCGTCCACGCGCCGCGCGATCTGGCACGTCGGGATGAGGATCATGGCCATGGTGTGCGACTTTGACGGCCTCGCGCCGGGCAGTTCCTTGGGCTCCAGCAGGCCGGGGGTGGTGTGGTGGCGCATGAGGGTGTCGAAGACCTCGGCGGCCTTCGCGCGATACCGGTCCTCGCCCGTCGCCCTGGCAAGCTCGGCGAACCCCATCACGGCGAATACCTCCGAGAACACGTAGCGGCGCTTGCGCAAGGGGGTTCCGTCGCGCGTGGTGACGAAGAACATGCGGCCGTCCCGGTCGAAGCAGTGCCGTTCGAGGAAATCCGCCCCGTGCCGGGCGAGATCGAGCCACTCGGCGCGCTTATCGACCTCGCTATACAGGCGCGAGAACATCCAAACGATCCGCCCCTGCAGCCACACCGGCTTGTCCGTGCCGTAGACCGACCCGTCCCGGTCCAGAAACGTCAAGAACCCGCCGTGCTCCCGGTCCACCGAGTGCCGCATCCAGAACGGCACCGTGTCCGCCAACAGCCCGTCGCGATACACCCTCGCATCCATCACTCGCTCCTCCCCCCACGATGCTAACACGCGTGAGAGGAGCAGTCAACCACGGAAGCGCGGAAGGGACTTGGAGTGCGGCGAGGACGCCGCCTTTGGAGTGCGGCGCGCAATCACAGAAGGGTCATGCGGCCTCTCGAAACACACGGATTCCGCCAAATATCCCTGTTGGCAACTCCCCTTTTCGCGTGTTCGCGATAAGAGTCCATTTCGGGATTTCGCCTGTTTCGGGCTTTCGCGATTGAGCCCTTCCCAGGCGTGCCGGAGAGGGGCGTGGTATAATGTTGGGAGTCAGGAGGATGTGAATAGATGGGTTTGGGGCACAAGGACGTCAAGAAGGATATCTTCAAGGCCTACGATATCAGGGGGCTCTACCCCCAGGAGATAGACGACGAGGACGCGTACCGCATTGCCCGGGCGTTCGTGACGGCGCTCGAGTGCAAGCGGGTTGTGGTCGGGCACGACATGCGCGAGTCGGCGGCGACGTTCGAGGCGGCGACCATCCGGGGGCTTCTGGACCAGGGCGCGAACGTGGTCCCTATCGGCCTTTCCTCGACCCCGATGTACTACTTCGCCGTCAACTACCTCAAGGGCGACGCGGGGGTCCAGTGCAGCGCCTCTCACAACCCCGCCGAGTATAACGGCTACAAAATGACCGCCGCGGGGGCTGTGCCCTCGATCGCCGTGGTCGAGAACGAAGACCTGTGGAAGATGGCCTGCGCGGGCGATTTCGTCGATCCGCCGCGGAAGGGCAAGCTGCTGCCTCAGGAGGACGTCCTCGACGCATACGCGGAGGCAGTGCTGGACAACGCCGGAATCCGCGACTTCGGCGGGCTCAAGCTCGTGATCGACTGCGCCAACGGCATGGGCGGCTTCGTGCTCCCGACGATATGCGCCAAGGTCGGAGCGGACCCCATTCGGCTCTACTGGCGGCTCGACGGCGCGTTTCCCAACCACGAGGCCAACCCTCTCAAGACCGAGACTCTGCTTGCGCTGCGCGACCGGGTGGTCGATGAGAAGGCCGATCTGGGGGTCGCGTATGATGGCGACGCGGACCGCGTCGCGTTCGTCGATGAGAAAGGCGCGATCATCCCCGGCGACTTTGTCACCGCCCTGATCGCCCGCGAGATGCTCAAGAAGAAGCCCGGCGCGGAGATACTCTACGACCTGCGTTCGAGCTGGGCCGTGCCCGAGGAGATCGAAAAAGCCGGCGGCAAGGCGAAAGAGTGCCGGGTCGGCCACGGCCTCATCAAGAAGCAGATGCGCGAGGAGGGCGGCTACTTCGGCGGAGAGCTATCGAGCCACTACTACTTCAGCGACTTCTTCACCACCGATAACGGCGACCTGGCGATGCTCAACATGATCAAGCTGCTGCTGCACGAGGGCAAGCCGCTCTCCGAGGTCGTCGCCCCCCTGCGGCGCTACTTCCACTCGGGCGAGATCAACTCGGAAGTGCACGACATCCCAGCGGTCCTCAAGCGGCTCGAGCAGAAGTACGGCGCCACGGCCAAGCGCACCACCTGGCTCGACGGCTACAAGGCCGAGTTCGACGACTGGTGGTTCAACGTCCGCCCCTCCAACACCGAGCCCCTGATCCGCCTCAACCTGGAGGCGAAGACGAAGGCGAAGATGGAAGAGAAGGTGGCGGAACTGCTGGGGGAGATACGAGGTTAGCCAAGCGCGCTCCCTCTCCTCGTGGGAGAGGGCCGGGGTGAGGTCCTCGCGGCCTGGCGACCGCGCATAATCTTACAGAGCTATCCTACACTAACGATTCCTCAAGCTGACACAATCGCGTTTCGCGCAAGCGGGTATCCGGGAATATCCACGCGAGCGTCTCGCGGTACGCTGTCTGATACCTGGCAATGTTGTCCGCTTAGCATCCGCTGACACTCTGCATCCAAAGATGGAGGATACCCCAGTGTCTTGGCGTTCGACCTCGCTAACTGCCGCGCTCGTCGTCTTCATCGTGGCCTCGTGCCTGCCAACCGAGGCCGCCTTTCTGCGAAATGTGCCCCAGTCCGTGACACAGCCGGATGGCGCCCCGCTGGAATGCTACGCGTCGGGGGATGAGTTCTACAACTGGTTGCATGACGCGAACGGCTACGTCATTATCCAAGACCCCACCAGCGGGTACTACGTCTACGCGATCGAGAAGAACGGAAAGCTCGAGCCATCAGCCCACGTGGCTGGGACGGTCGCCGACCCGGCCTCAGTCGGGCTCGTTCCGGATGTGAAGCCTGAACGGGAGGCTCTCCTGCAGAATGCCATGCCGTCGCCGGAAGCTGAGCCTCCGGTTCCCGCTCCCAGCACCGGCGTGATCAACAACATTGCAGTGTTCATCAGATTCGCAGGGGAGTCCGAATTCACGGATGCACCGTCCACGTTCGGCAACATGTTCAATGCCATCGGCGCGAACTCCCTGCGCAGCTACTTTCAGGAGGCATCATACCAGCAACTGACGGTCAGCACGACGCTCTATCCGACGGCGACCGGCTCAACCGTGCTATCATTCCAGGACTCCAACCCCAGGGGCTACTACCAGCCGTACAACGCAGTCACCAACCCCGGGGGCTACCAGGGAGGCGACAACGGGTCCGAGAGAACCACGCGGGAGCACACGCTGCTCGCCAACGCCATAAACTTCGTGAAGTCACAGATACCCGCCGGCCTGGCCATTGACGGGGACGGCGATGGGAACGTGGACAACGTCTGTTTCATCGTGTCCGGGTCCCCCACTGGCTGGGCCTCGCTCTTGTGGCCCCACGCCTGGGCGCTCTACACCCAGGATGTGCGCGTTAATGGCAAGAGGGTCTATACGTACAACCTCCAACTGCGTTCGTCTCTACTTAGCGACGGCGCCGGGGTTCTAGCCCACGAGATGTTCCACTCGATCGGCGCGCCGGACCTCTACCACTACTCGCAGGACAGCCTGCATCCGGTCTGGCGATGGGACCTCATGGAATACCACGGCAACCCTCCGGTTCACATGGGCGCCCACATGAAGCTCCGATACGGGAAGTGGATCGCCTCTATTCCATCGATCACCACATCCGGCACTTACACCCTGTCCCCACTCACCTCACCAACGGGCAACTGCTACAAGATAGCTTCCCCAAGGTCTACCAGCGAGTACTTCCTGGTGGAGTACAGGAGAAAGGCCGGGCTGTTCGAAAGCTCGCTCCCGGGCTCGGGGCTCATCGTCTACCGCATAAACACCGCCTGCACTGGGAACAACAACGGCCCCCCCGATGAGGTATACATCTACCGCCCCTCGGGAAGCCTCACAAGCGACGGCTTTCCGGACCTTGCGAACTTCTCGAGCACCGTTGGCAGAACCGCCATCAGCGACCTGACCAGCCCGTGCGGCTTCCTCTCCAACGGAACCTGCGGGGGTCTCGATATATCCTCGGTGGGAGCTGCCGGTGAGACCATCAGCTTCGCGGTCAACACCCAGGTCCCGACGACCGTGACAATCTCGGGTTACGTCCGAACAACCTCCGGTGCCGGCATAATGGGCGTGGTGATGAGCGGCCTGCCGGGGACGCCGTCCACGAATGTCTATGGCGGCTACAGCGTGACAGTCGCGGCCGGCTGGTCGGGGACCGTCACCCCGGTGAAATCCGGCTACTGGTTCACGCCGGCCTCTAAGGCATATACCGGCGTCACGACGAATCAGGCCGGTCAGGACTACGTCGGGAACACCGGGCCTGCCACGGTGACCATTTCCGGTCAGGTCCGAACGTCCGGACTCGCGGGCATAGCCGGTGTCAGTATGGTCGGCCTGCCGGGGACACCGGTAACGAGTAGCTCCGGCACATACAGCGTGGTGGTGGCGACGGGCTGGTCGGGCACTGTCACCCCTGCCAAGACCGGCTATACGTTCTCGCCCATTTCCAAGGCCTACACCAACATCACGACCAATCAGACCAACCAGGACTATGTCGGGACCCTGGTCCCGGTGACCTTCACCATCTCCGGTCACGTGCGAAAATGCACCGGAGCCCCCGTGTCGGGCGTTGTGATGAACGGCCTGCCGGGGACGCCATCGACGGATGCTGACGGGGCCTACACTGCTGCCATCCCGAGCGGCTGGTCGGGCACCGTCACTCCCAGCAAGGCTGGAGGCTGGTGGTTCGTTCCGGAGTCCAGGTCATACTCCAACGTGACATCGAACCAGGTTGACCAGGACTACATCGGCGCTTACTGCCAGGACAACTTCGTAATGATCTCGGGGCACGTGAGAACCTCTGCCGGGGTCGGCATACCGGGCGTGACAATGAACGGCCTGTGGGAACACGTGACCGACGCTGCGGGCTACTACGAGGCGCTCCCCTGCGTCGGCTGGTTCGGGACCGTTACTCCCGGCAAGACCGGTTACACGTTCACCCCGCCGTCCAGGTCGTACTGCGAGGTCAACTCGTCCCAGACTGACCAGGACTACGTCGCCAGTGGGGGCCCGGTGACATACACTGTCTCGGGTCACGTCCGCAAGTGTACCGGCGTCGGCATAGCCGGCGTGGTGATGAGCGGTCTGCCGGGGAGTCCATCAACGGATGCCGACGGGGCCTACACCGCCACCGTCCCAAACGGCTGGTCAGGCACCGTTACTCCCAGCGTGGTCGCACTCTGGAAGTGTGATCCTCAGTCCAAATCATACTCAAACGTGACATCGAATCAGGTCGACCAGGACTACACAGGCGCCCGCCTCTCGGACGGCTTCATGTGGATCTCGGGGCACGTGAGAACATCAGCCGGTGTCGGCATATCGGGCGTGGCAATGAACGGCCTGGGTGTTGCTACTGACGCCAGTGGGGCTTACAGCCAGAATGTGCGCGCCGGCTGGTTCGGGACGGTTACTCCAACCAAGGCCGGCTACACGTTCACGCCGCCGTCAAGGTCGTACTGTGAGACAACCGGGAGCCAGGATGACTACGTCGCAAGCGGCGGCCCAGTGACCATCTCGGGTTATGTCCGAACGTCCGGCGGAACCGGCATACCGGGCGTAGTGATGAACGGCCTTCCCGGCAGCCCGTCCACGGGCGCCGACGGCGCCTACAGCGCGGCTGTCACCAGCGGCTGGTCGGGGACCGTCACTCCGACCAAGGCCGGCCTTGCGTTCACGCCGGCATCCCGGACCTACACGAACGTAACGGTCAGCCAAACCAATCAGAACTACACGACGGGCTATGTGATCTCGGGCTACGTTCGCGACTATTACACTGGCCAGCCTGTTGAGGGAGTGACCATCTCCGGCCTGCCCGGCAATCCGGTGACAAATGCCAGCGGCTTCTACAGCGTCACGGTGGCCCGGAACTGGTCCGGCACGGCGATTCCACTGCCCCTCGGGGATTTCTTCATCGAGGAGTACAACCCACGCTCGCTAACCTATACGAACGTGGTGAGCAGCTACACGAATCAGAATTACACGTGGCGGATATTGTTGTAGCGCGGCGTCGGCCCGCCCGTGATCTGGACAGCATAGGACAATGGTGGGCTGGGAGATCGGTTCCCAGCCCCACGTTTCCCGCAATTCCGTTGCGGGAGCCGGCGGATCGGATGTCCGCTGAACGCGCGTCCAGGAACGGATTTCCTGGACGATCCAGAGGGCAGGGGACGGGCGGCGACCCGTCGAACTCACCCGTATGGAGAACCAAAACGACATCACGATCCTCCGCGACCTCGCCGGGCGCTACGCCGAAGTCGCCGCCGACCCGATCCAGGACGAGAGGCGAAGACTATGGCGCGACCACAACAGCTTCGTCCGCACCGGGATACCGATACTCATCCTCGGGGCGCCGTCCGGTGAGATTCCTGAGCTGCGCAGCCTGGAGTGCGAGGACCCGTTCTACCGGGGGCACGAGCAGGGGCTGCGCTCCATGCTCTTCGGGGCGAGCTTCGGCGACGACTTCGTCTTCGAGCCCTGGATCACCCAGCGCGCGACGGTCGTCACACCCGAGGGGCTGTGGGGACTGCCCATAGGCCGCATCCCGACGACCGTGCCAGGCGGCTCGTGGATGTTCGACCCCGCGATCAAGGCGTTCGACGACGCGAAGAAGATGCTCGTCCCGCAGCATGTGATCGACGAGGAGTCCACCGCGGCGAATGTCGCTCGATTGCGGGATGCGGTCGGGGACATCATCGAGGTCAACATCGACCGCGGCCCTGCGTGGACTGTCTGGGGCGGGGACATATCGACCTATCTTGTCTACCTGCGCGGGCTGGAGCAGGTGATGTGGGACATGACCGATAACCCCGAGTGGCTCCACGGGGTGCTTGCGTTCATGCGCGACGGCATCCTCAAGGACCACGACGAGGCTGAGAAGGCCGGTGACTGGCAGCTCTGCAACCACTACAACCAGGCGATGGCTTACGCCCACGAGCTGCCGGACCGGAAAGCGAACAGCGGGCCGGTGACGCGCGACAAGCTCTGGACGTTCGTCGCCGCGCAGGAGTTCACCCTGATCTCGCCGGCGATGCATGATGAGTTCACGCTGCAGTATCAGCTTCCGATCATGTCGGAGTTCGGTCTTTCGGCTTACGGCTGCTGCGAGGACCTCACGGAGAAGATCGACATGCTCCGGCAGATACCCAACCTGAGGCGGATCGCCGTCACGCCGGTCGCCAACGTCCGCCGGTGCGCCGAGCAGATCGGGACCGACTACATCTTCTCCTACCGCCCGAACCCCTCCGAGATGGTCTGCTGCGGGTTCGATCCCGAGCACGTGCGCCGCGTCATCACCGGCGCCCTCAAGGACTCGAATGGCTGCTTTGTCGATATCACTTTGAAGGACGTTCAGACGGTCGAGGGGCAACCCGAGCGGTTGAGGGAGTGGGTCAGGATCGTGCGGGAAGTCGCGGGGAAGTTCGCGGGATAGCGTCTCGTCGGCGCCGGCGGTTTCGGGATTTCCGTTCCGCCTAGCTCCACTCAAATCCCGAAACACCGGCAAATATGCAGTCAAGAAGACGCTGATCGCGGCGCTCGGCTGGAACCTGCTCATTCTGGTAAAGGCGCTGATGCGCAACTCTGCGCCGAATCGGCCGGTTTCGGCCTTTGTTCAACTGCTGTTGGGTCTCTGGGCAGCCATCCAGAGCATACTGGCAGAAGCAGTAGCCCCAAACCGGCGCTTCAGCGCTCGATCTCGGGCCGAGTCTACAGTAATCGTCTGGAAAGCCGCTTTATCCGGCGGCTGCTAGTCCCAAGCGCGCCCGAAGTCCACGAGGGCTACTCCGTGGCCGCCGCATATCTGCCCGCATTCGCTCGTCAGGGGATCGGCGGCGATTTCTACGATGTGTTCCTGACAGAGGCAAAGCAGATCGGCATTCTGATCGGCGACGTCTCCGGCAAGGGGATCGAGGCGGCAGCACTTGCGGCTGCCAGCAGGAGCACCATCCGGTCATTCGCATATGAAATGCCGTGTGCCGGCGATTCCCTGGCTCACACCAACGCTGTCCTGTACACACAGCACGCCACCACTGGGGACTTCGTCACCGCATTTCTGGCCATCCTGGATCCGACGACAGGAGATATCGAATATGCCAGGGCGGGACACCCTCCGGCCGCGATCCGACGCGCGAACGGCTCCGTGGAGTTCCTCGAGCTTGGCGATCCCCCCATCGGTGTGTTCGACAGGCAGGTTTTCGAGTCAGGCCGGAGCAGCCTGGGTCCGGGCGACAAGATCGTGCTGTACACTGACGGTGTCGTCGAGGCGCGCCGGGATTCGCAGTTGTTTGACGTTGATGGGGTAGACCGGGCGCTTGCTGGACACGGTCACAAGAGCGCCCCCGATGTGGCCGACGAGATCCTACGGGCCGCGCAGGAATGGGCCCGCGGCGACTTGCGCGACGATGCCGCCATACTCGTGATCGAGCGGATCAAGTGACCTTCGAATCAGCCATCTCAGCTCTGACCTCGGACTTCTGACTTCTAGTAGACCAGCTTCAGTATCGCCTGGGCCAGCTTCTCCGGGTCGTGGCGGACGACGTCCGTTTGGCTGATATAGCCGCCGACGATGGGCCGATACCCCATCTCCCGGATCGCGGCCGCGTCGGGCTCAACGAAGAACTGCTTCTCGGCGGCGTATTTCTCGAGGAGCTCCTTCGAGGGCCGCTCCTGGTTCACCAGCACGTATTGGAACACGCGCTGGTCGGTGTGGCGGGCGACGGCCCTCACGTGGTCGGATGCCGTGTAGCCGTCGGTCTCGCCCGGCTGGGTCATCACGTTGCAGACGTAGATCCTGACCGCATCCGACTCGCGTATCGCCTCCGGGATGCCGTGGACCAGGAGATTCGGGACGACGCTGGTGTAGACGCTGCCCGGTCCCATCACGATGCAGTCCGCCAGCTCGATCGACCTCAAGGTCTCCTCCAGCGGGTTGACCGCGGACGGGTGGAGCATGATATGCTTGACCGCGCTCGGCGCCCCGGTGATGCTGGTTTCGCCCTCCACGAAGCTGCCGTCTTCGAGCTCAGCCTGCAGGCGGACATCCTCGATAGTCGAGGGCAGCACCCGCCCGCGGATCGCGAGGATATTGCTCGTCTCCTTTACGGCCTTCTCGAAGTCGCCGGTGATCCGGGTCATCGCGGCGATCAGCAGGTTGCCGAACGAGTGGCCGTTGAACGCGTCCATCTCCTCGCCGAACCTGTACTGGAAGAGCTCCGTCATCAAAGGCTCGGCGTCGGCGAGGGCGACCAGGCAGTTGCGGATGTCGCCCGGCGGCAGCATTCCCATCTCGCGCTGGAGGCGGCCCGACGAGCCGCCGTCGTCGGTCACCGTCACCACGGCGACGAGGTTGGACGTGTGCCGCTTCAGACCTCTGAGCATCGTCGCGAGGCCTGTCCCGCCGCCGATCACCACGATCCGCTGCCCCTGCGAGAGATACCGCCGCTGGAAGACTACGTCCGCCAGCTTGCCTTGCGCTTCGGGGCTCACAACGCTCGTAATCGACCGCACCACCTGCCGCAGACTCGCGAATACCAGCAGAACCCCGACCGCTACCAGCCCGATTCCCGTCGGGAGCTGTATAGCCGGCCTGGTAAGGTCCAGCCCGAAGAGCCGGAACGACTCCCTGCCGACCGTGCCCAGCACGTCCACTATTCTGATATTCGCGAGCAGAACGACCCCGGCAATCGCGAACGCGAGGCCGATGGGAATCAGGATAAGCCACCGCTTGACCCGCATCCCGGGGTAGAGCCACTTGAGGCTGCTATATAGTTGTCTGGCGCGCATCGGTCTGTCCCCTGGCCTGATAGAGGTCTCGGTGCTCTACTCTAACAACGTAATTCGCGCCCGCAAGGAAACGGGCCAGCTCGTCCGCGACTACCACGGACCGGTGCTTTCCGCCCGTGCAGCCGATCGCGATGGTGAGATACGCCTTGCCCTCACGGATATACTGCGGAATGCTGAACTCTGTCAGGTCAAAGAGCTTCTCCAGCAGCGGTTCGGTGAGGGGGTCTGATAGAACAAACTGCGCGACCTCCGGGTGAGTGCCGTTCAGATCCTACAGCTTGGGCACCCAGAAGGGGTTTGCGAGGACACGAACGTCGAACACCACGTCCGCGTCCAGCGGCACACCGTGCTTGAACCCGAACGACACCACCGCGATCATCAGCCGTTCCTGCGCGTTCTCCGGTCCGAAAAAGTCCCGGATTAGCCGGCGGAGCATTTCCGGCTCAAGGTTGGTGGTGTCGATGGTCTTGTCGGCGTTCTCCCTGAGGTCGGCGAGCATATCGCGCTCGAGGCGGATCGCCTCGGTGATGCCGCGTTTGCTGGTCACGAGCGGATGCTTTCGCCTTGTCTCTTTGAACCGCTTTATGAGTTCAGCGTCAGAGGTGTCGAGGAACAGGAGCGCCGGCCTCGCGAAGTGCACCGGCGGGTTCTCGCGCAGCGATCGGCAGACTGCGAGCAGCTCGTCGAAGAACTGTCCGGCGCGCACGTCTGCAACGATGGCGAGGTTCTCAGGCTCGCGCGGCGGCGCCCACAGGTTGACGGTCTGGGGGATCAGGTTCGGGGGCATGT
>Ga0315273_10003905_pt1 | contig 18072 bp, 17 predicted proteins | sample YL17G02_0_MG_FD_205753 | JGI IMG/M metagenome (GOLD analysis project Ga0315273, IMG submission 205753) | Sediment microbial communities from Yellowstone Lake, YNP, Wyoming, USA - YL17G02_0 | ecosystem: Environmental > Aquatic > Freshwater > Lake > Sediment | place: USA: Wyoming | collected...
CAAAATATTATACGCTCTTTTAAGGCAATCGGAATTCCAATCTGCAGGGCGGGCATTTTCGCCTGTCTACCCTGGCGCGCCCTTCCGATGCAACTGTCTATTTATGAATGGTTTATGGTCTATGGTGCGGTCGGGAACAGCATAAGAATTTCACCGCATATCTTGCCACAAGACGGCCAATGCCCGGATTTCCTTACCCGGTGGCCTCTCGAAGCGGTCTTGTTTGTCAGGGTGAAGGCGGCCTAAAATAGTGCGGTTGAACCTTTGTGAAGCTGCCCGACATCTAAGCAGGTATCAGGGGCGGTCCAATATGAAGCGATTATTGCCGGCCGGAGCGATTGCGTTATGCGCGGTGCTGTTTTTCGCTCATACCGGCACCGCTCAGTCAACTCCGGCGCAGCAACCGGCGCCGGCCTCTTCGCCGGCGGTAACCATTCCCCAGGGCCAGAAGTTCATCCTCCAACTGGAAACTTCGATCCACACCAACAGCACGCGCAAGGGCGATCGGGTGGAGTTCCGCATTGCCGGGGATGTGGTTGCCGACAACCAGACGGTTATACCGGCCAAGAGCTGGGCGCGCGCCACGGTGACCAAAGCCAAGCGCGCGGGGCGCATCATGGGCCGCGCCGAAGTTCAGCTGCAATTCGACGAGATCCGCCTGGCCGACGGGACGATTCTGCCGCTGCGCGCCTCGATCATTCGCGTGGGCGTCACCGCCCTCGACGCCAAGGACGGCCAGCCGCGCATCAAGGGAGAGGCGGGCGCCGGCGGCAACCTCGGCGCCGTGGCCTCCACGGCGGCACAGGGCGCTCTGATTGGAGTGCTTACCGGCGGCATGAAAGGCGCCATGTACGGCGGCGCGGCGGGAGCCGCCATCGCTGCGGCCGGAATGCTGCTCAGGCGCGGGCCGGATCTCGATCTGCCCCGCGACACGATGTTCGAAGCCAGATTCGATCAGGCGCTCAGTGTTCCGTTGGCTGCGGCGCAGCACGCCGTGCAGGCGCAGCGCGCCGAACAGATGGCGCAGAACAATCCGCCCCCCGAGACCCAGGTCGAGGCACCGCCTGCCGACGACCCGGCCCTGAAAACCCGGCCGGTACTTCGTCGAAGTGAGCGCATCGAACAGCCGCCCGCGGCCGGGACCGAGACAAACCCGCCGTCATCGGGCGAAATCGCCACGGCGGCGCCGCCGGTGGAAACACAGCCGCCCGCAACACCGCCCCCGGTATCTGAGACCAATCCGCAGCCTCCGGATGTTCCGCAGCCTCCGGATGTTCCGCAGCCTCCGGTGGCAGCCGCCGGGAGGCCGGCGCCGGTGCCGGCGAAAAGCCAGCCTGCCGATCCGGGGGGCTTCAAGCTCAGCGTCAACGTGAGGATGGTGCTCGTGGACGCCGTGGTCCGGGATCGCGCGGGCAGAATAATCGACAACCTGGCGCGCGAGGATTTCCGGGTTTACGAAGACGGCGTGGAACAGTGGATTCAGAGCTATTCACGGGACGCGCTCCCGCTGGCCGTGGCCCTCGTGGTCGATCATAGCGGCAGTGTTTCCCCCTACATCCACGAGCTGCGCAGGATTGCGAACCGCGCCCTTCAGCAACTCAAGTCCGGCGATAAGGTCGCGCTCTTTTCGTTCGCGAACAATGTCGAGCGCGTCGTGGACCTGACGACCGACCGGCAGCGCATCGCGGACGGCATCGCCCGCATCGGGGGAGGCGGCTCGACGGACATCGGAGATGCGCTCTTCGACTCCATCAGTTATCTGGCAAAGGTTGCGCCCGATTACCGCCGCGCCGTCATCCTGATATCCGATAATCAGCCCACCGTGCGGCCTCAGGCGAGCGAAGGCGACACCATCCGGATGGCCATGGAGAGCGAGACGGTGGTTTATAGTCTCAAGACATCGGGCGAGGGCATTTCGCTGGGGATGCGATTCCCGAATATTCTCATGGGCATGGGCTCCGTGCACAAGGTCATCCAGGAGACCGGGGGCGAAGTCATCGACGTGGCGAGCGTCGGCATGCTCGATGCTGCGCTGACGGGGGTGATCTCGCGCCTCAGATTGCGCTACGCGATCGCGTACTATCCTTCAAACCAGGCGCCGGGCGGCGCGTTCCACACCATCGAAGTCCGTCTCGGCGAGCGTCTCGGGAAACCGGGGAGCGATTATTTCATGCATGCCCGGCGCGGTTACTATTCCACGCCCGATCAGGCCGCATCCAGGATCAACCCCTAGCGCAGTGCGTCTCAAATCCTTGAGGGGAGATAGGCGGAGAGGTCGAGGACCTTATACAGCCGAGCAGAGGCGGTTCAGCCGGCGCGTGTGCGCCCAGCGGCGGTTGACGCCTGAGCGGTTAGATTTCTCAGGCGCGTCTCGAAGATCAGGACGAGGGCGGGGATCAGGATAAGCGTATCGCGCGCGATCGTCAGCGGCGAAATCTTCTGGCCAAAGCCGAAGCAGCCGCAGTCCGCGTCGATTCCGCGCAGGTAGGTCACCGTGAGGATAACCGTAAAGCTCACGAGAAGCGCGGCGGCGCCCAGGGCCACATACCGGATCTTCCATCCTGCCAGAAGCAGCACGCCCAGGGCGATTTCCACCCACGGAAGGTAATTGGCGAGCGGCATGATCATGGAGTCCGGAGCAATCTTGTATCCGGCAATCGCTGATGCAAATTGGAGCGGGGATTGGACCTTGATGTATCCGCTGTAGATGAAGACGCCGGCGAGAGCGAGTCGACAGAACCAGTGAAGGAACCGGAGTATCGATGCCATTTATTTAACTATTTTGTCGAAGAAGTCCTTCAGAACCGGAAAGGGAAGGCCGCCGTCAACGCGCTGTTCCTTCCCGATGGCGGTCACGAACATCGTCGGCGTCGATAGCACCTTCCGCTCCTGGCCGAGGGCGATGTCGTGCGTGATGGTCTCATTGATGGAAGGGTCCTGCAACAGTTTTTGCAGACTCTGATAGTCCAGCGGCGAGAGGACCCGGGCGACGCTTACCTGCACCATCCCGTTCTGCGACCAGATGGCCTGGTCAGTATAGAGAGAATCGAGGACTGCCAGCCACTGCTGACGCCCCAGCTTGCGGGCCGCAAGCGAGTAACGCGTCGCTTCGCGGGCGTGAGGATGCATCGGAAGCGGAAACTCGTGGTAAATCACACAGACCTTATCCAGGCGGCTGTAATCTTTGAGCACCTGTTTCATGGTGTCCAGGTACAGGGTTCTGCACGCGGGACATTGGAAGTCCGAGAACACTTCGATCTTTATGGGAGCGTCCAAACCACCGCCAAGGCAGTTTTCGCAGGACTGGTCCGCAGCCTGGACAGGTATGGCGCAAGCCAATGAGAGGCAAATCAGCACGGCAATCATCGCAATCCTCGTCATCACCCTTACCCCGGAATTCAGTGGTACCTAAACTTTCGTGCCCGCTCTATCTTTTTTAAGATACTGCATCCGCAATCTCAGATCAAACTCCAGTTCGTGCTGATGGGGTCGGACCCTATGCTGTTAACTTAAGGATGAAGCCGCTGATTCCCTCTAAAATACAGCCACGAATTACACGAATGATCCAAATTCTCCTTCCAGAAGCTGGATTTTGCTCGTTAGATTCGTGTAATTCGTGGCTAAGTTTTTTGATTATTGCTTAAGTTAACGGCATTGGGTCCGACCCCCGGTTCCAACTAGGGGGGGGGTTTCGCTAGCGCGGCAATCAACGAGAGGGGGTCCACCCGGACACTATTCAGGCGAACGGTCCAGTGCAGATGAGGGCCAGTGGCACGACCCGTGGCCCCCACACGTCCAACCTGGCTCCCGGCCCTTACTTCATCTCCCTCATGCACACCAATCTGCGACAGATGCGCAAGGAATGAATACAATCCCAGGCCGTGATCGATGATGATGGTATTTCCGGAAAAATAGAGGTCGGCGGCAAGGACGATCCTCCCGGAGTTGGGGGCCATTACGGGGGCGCCGGCATCGGCGGTGAAATCGGTTCCCCAGTGCGGGCTGCGGGGTTTCCCGTTGAGTATGGTTCTTCTGCCAAAGCTGCTGGTGGGAGGAGCATGCACCGGCGCGACGAAAGGGCCGTTCCAGATGCGCCGCGGATTGAGCAGGGAGAAGATCTCTTCGACCCGCTGTGATTCCAGACGAATGCGCTCCTCCGTTTCCGCCGGGGGAGTCACATAACGTTCTTCAACCGTGAGCCGCCGCGTGGGAAAAACCTTGCTCCGGACTTCGAGAACGTCGCCGCCCTCCAGTGTCGTCCCGTCGGCGCAGGTGCATCGCAAACGAATTTTGTAGCTGCCGGCCGCGGATTCCGGATCAATACCGATCAATCCCTGCCATACTCCGGCTTCCCGGTTTTGAAAGAGCGGGAACGACTTCCGGAAAACGGTGCCGCTTGCGCTCTGCAGCGGCTTCGGGCTCACAACCGTGAGCAGGACCACCTCTCCCGGCTGGAGCGACCGTGCATGGTGCGCGACCTTCAATTCGGAGGCCGGCGGGGTCTGCGCTTCCCCGCCCGCGCAATGAACTGCGCCGATAAGGACAATCAGGGTTGCTGTCAGCAGGGGCGCTTGGGCCATCTCAGTACTATATCAAAATCCATCCCCCGATTCGGCATCGGCCGCGGAGTGATTCTACCGAATAACGCGGCGTGGGGCAGCCTCATTGGAGCTTGAATCCAAGGACGAGGCAGGAGCATCCCATTCAAAGCGTAGTAACTCGGGTGGATGAGAATTCCTGAAGTAGGCAACCATTGCGGTTCTCGTGTCTGCCACGCCTGGTGTCAGGACAGAGAACAGCAAGGAGGTGGGAATATGCCGACAGGCTCTAGGGGTCATCTTGTCAAGGAAACGCGGGCGCGCCTTAGCTCGAGCGCCCATCCGGCAGCCAGGGTGGACCTATACTGCCGCCTGATTGAACGGATCGAGCGGGAGATCCTGCCGCACGGGGTCATGGTCAACAACCAATACACCAGGTGGTTTGAGAAGGGCGAGTTCGATCTCATCGACCTTCGGCACTTCCTGACTCAATTTTTGGTGTTCTCCAATTTTTTCATTGTGGCCCAACTGCTGGAGGCCATAAACGCGCCGACCATCGAGGCGATGCACGCCTCAAAAGAAATCCTGATGAACGAATTGGGGGTGTCCTTTCGCAATCCCAACAAAAAGACCGCGGCTCAGGATGTGGCCGCCAGGGATCAAGACGGTGCTGTCGAATTCGAGGGAACGGTCGACGGGTCCGTCTTCCGCTTTTCCGCAGCTCACTTCGAATGGCTCCTGCGCATGACCAGCCACCTCGGCCTCCGCTTCAAGGATGTCGGGAAACGGAGACACGGCACGAGGAGCACCCTGTTTTTTTGCGATGAGCTGGCCAGGATCTACGGCTCGGAGGACACAAGCATCGGTTTGGGGGCGAGCTTCGCGCTCGAGAACTGGGCGGCGGCCGGTTTCTGGAAAGAGCTGATCCACGGCCTGCAGATTTTCAAGAAACGCGAGGTCCCCGGCCTGCCGCTGGGATTTTTCACATGGCACGATATGGTCGAGGATCAGCACGCACAGCACACCTGGGACGAGCTCGAGCAGGAGTTCTTCGCTCACGAGGACGTGAACGAGGAAAAGTTCATCAGGGGCGCCGTGGAGATGCTTGACGGGGTGCTGGCATTCTGGAACGGTTTGAATGCGGACGGTCTCACCAGAACAAGTGTCCGCAAAGTCGCCTCCTGATCAAACGGAAACATTTGGCACCGCAGCGAGCCCGCAAAGACAGCCTGCCGCATTTCGTTCAAACGGCGGCAAGCTCCCGGATCATGCCATAGGCGTCGCTTCGGCCGTTGTAGTAACCCGGCAGGATTTCCAGACACTTGTACCGAAGCCCTTCATAAAAGCGGCGGGCGGCATCATTGGCCACATCCACCTCGAGGAACGATATTTCGGCCCCCTTGCTGCGGAACTCCTCGTGCAGGGTGTTCATGAGCGCGGTTCCGACTTTGAGCCGGCGCGCGGAGTGAATGACGTCGAGGGTCAACACATGCGCGGCGAGCGGATCCACAAGACAGCCGACTGCAAAACCGACAATCCGGCCGTTCAGCTCGGCGATGCGTGTGATGGAGCCCTTTTGGTTCACGCAATGAAGCATCTCGGAGCGGGAATATGCGATATCTGCAGGAAAGCAAATCCTGTCCAGCTTGTGGAGGGCCCGGATGTCCCGAGGCCCGTATTCCCGAATCAGCAGCCCGTTTGATTCACCCTCGGCCATGGCAACGCCTCTCCGCCCCAATAGCGGGGTTAAAAAATAGGCCGGCTCGACGGCGTTCAGCGAACGTCACAGCGACCAGGGCGAGCGCATTACGGGAGCGAGAAGCCGGTTGGCCTCATCGTCGCCGATGACCTGCTCCCGGACGGGATCCCATTTCAGCCTCCGCCCCAGGCGCATCGCGATGTTGTTGAGGTGACAAATGGATGCGGTGCGGTGCCCGACCTCGGCGTGGGCAAAGGGCTGTTTGCGGCTCTTGACGGCATCGAGGAAGTTGCGTGGATGGCTGTCCGTCCGGCCCAGCTGTACCTGAAGGCTCTCCGGTTTTTCGGCCAGAAGCGAGGTAGGCTCCGCCTCGAGTTTTGCGCCATGGATGTGGACGAAGATCCATCCTTCGCTGCCTTCGAACTTGAGACCGCGCGGCCCCGCCGCCTCGCCAATCATTTGCATGCCGTTGGCATAGGTGTTGATGAAGTGGTAGTCCCACAAGGCATTGTAGAGGCCCGTGCCGGGCACGCCGATGGCCTGGATCTCCACAGGACCCGTGTCATCGGTTCCGGCGCCCAACTGGCCGATGTCGATGACGTGCGCACCGCGATCCGTCATCTCACCGCCGCCGTAGTTGAGAATGAAGCGCCAGTAAAAATGGCACCGCTTGGGGGTGTACGGCACCTCCGGGGTGTGTCCGAGCCAGAAGTCATAATCGAACCCTACGGGGATCGGCTCGGGCGGCGGCACCTCGGTCACCTGCCGGATCTCGAGGTGGTGCTTGTCGGTGCAGGGCAGGTTGATGCGGATGGTCTGCAGCTTGCCGATCTTTCCGCTGCGAACCAGCTCGCACGCGAAGCGCGCGTTCGGCCCTGAGCGTTCGTGGCTGCCGGTCTGCAGGACACGGTTGTTCTTCTTCACAGCCTCGCAGATCGCCCTACCCTCGGCGACCGAGTTGGCCAGAGGCTTTTCGCAGAAAACGTCCTTCCCGGCATTCAGCGCAGCGATGGTGGCCAGCGCGTGCCAGTGATCGGGGGTGGCAACGATAACAGCACCGATATCGGGGCGCGCGATCAGTTGCCGGAAATCGCTGAAAAGCGCACAGTCTTTGTTGCCGTATTGCTCATTGATGATGCCCTGAGCCTTCTCGCGGTGTTCTTTATCCACGTCGCAGACCGCCACGATCTGGGCGTCCGGCTGCCGGAAGAACATCTTGATCAGGTCGAGGCCGCGCCCCCCCGTGCCGATGACGCCGAGCGTGATCCGATTGCTCGGCGCGATCTGGCCGCCCAATCCCAGTGCCGAAGCCGGAATCAGATAGGGGAGTCCGATTACTCCCAGGGATGTCGCGCTTTGTTTCATGAACCGCCGGCGGGTGTAGGCAGTGTGCTTAATCATGGCGAGTATCCTCATAAATGATGCGAGTATACACTAACGGGGCACTAACGGGAACTAACGGGGGTCGGACCACGGAAAGTGATTGAATTAAAAAGGGATGAATTGAGTTTTGCCTTTTGAATTGGCGCTTAGAACGAATTTTGCCCTCGATTTTTTGCTTCTAAGCGACTTTTCACCGATACGGGCACAACATCTTTAAGGAGGTATCGGCCTCTATCTCCCAACCGGGAATTGTCCTTAGATCGAATAAAGGACGTCAAAAATTGCTTCCAAGCCGATCTATTTCCTAATAATCGATGTCATATCCAGCTAATTCAGCCCTTTGCTCAGGTCCGACCCCAGTAAGCAGTAAGATTCAGCCCTTTGCTCAGGTCCGACCCCAGTAACAGTAAGAGCCAGTAAGAAGCTGGATTTTGTTCGTTAGATTCGGGTAATTCGTGGCTAAGTTTTTGATTATTGCTTAAGTTAACGGCATGGGGTCCGACCCCGGCGCTGATCCTTATGGACGGGAGCGGGCCTGGGTCCGGATTCGCTTGAGGAGATCGGACAGTTCCGACACCTTTTCGGGGTGCGACGCGGCGACATTATTTTTCTCCCCGATGTCGGCCGCCAGGTCGTAAAGCTGAGGGGCGGGATCGTTCCCCAATTCGGTATTGGTGTTCTTGTTGACCTTCTGGCCGTTGCTTGGCTCGATATATTTCCACTGCCCCTGGATCAGCGAGAGAGTGCCGGCATGCTCCACGATGTGACTACGGGCTGTTTTCGACTTGCCCAGCAGCGCGGGGAGAACGTTGAAGCTGTCCGGCGCATCGTCGCCCCCAAGCTGTCCGCCGGTCAGCGCTGCAAAGGACGACACGAAATCGACCTGACCCAGAAGAGCATCGGAGGTCCCCGCTTTCACATGACCCGGCCAGCGCACGATGAACGGCACCCGCGTGCCGGCGTCGAAGGCGCTGTATTTGCCGCCGCGCAAGGGGCCGGCCGGCTTGTGTCCGGCGAGCAGTTCCACCGCCTGATCCTTGTAGCCGTCGTCCACCACCGGCCCGTTGTCGCTGGTGAGGATAACCAGGGTGTCCTGCGCAAGATTCAGCCGATCCAGCGTCTTCAGGATCTCGCCCGCGCTCCAGTCGAATTCCAGGATCGCATCGCCGCGCGGGCCAAGACCGCTTTTCCCGGCAAACCGGGGATGGGGCACGCGCGGAACGTGGATGTCGTGCGTGGCGAAGTACAGGAAAAAGGGCCGCTCCCGGTTCTGTTCGATGAATGCAGTCGCCTTGCGCGTGATGACGTCGGCGATCTCTTCGTCGACCCAGCGCGCCGCTTTCCCGCCACTCATATAGCCGATGCGGCTGATGCCGTTCACGATAGTTTGATCGTGACCGTGGCTGGGATGCATCTTCAAAAGCTCGGGGTGCTCCCTGCCGGTCGGATCGCTGCCGACCTGCTTTTCATAACTCACCTGAATCGGATCCTTCGGATCCAGCCCGACCACGCGGCGATTCTCGACGTAAACGCACGGCACCCGATCGCCCGTAGCCGGAAGCAGGAAGCAATAATCAAAGCCGATATCGAGCGGGCCGGGCTTGATGTCCTGATTCCAGTCGAGGTCTCCCGCACCCAGGCCGAGATGCCATTTGCCCACTACGCCGGTGGCATAGCCCGCTTTCTGCAGCATCGACGGGAGAGTCGTCCGGCCCGGTTGGATGATCAGCCGGGCGTCGCCCGGCAGCACACCGGTTCCTTTCTTGCGCCAGGCGTACTCGCCGGTCAGCATGGCATACCGAGACGGCGTGCAGGTCGCGGAGGGCGCATGCGCGTTGACAAACCGCAGCCCCCGGGAAGCGAACCGGTCGATTTTGGGCGTCCGGAGCCTGTCGGCGCCATAGCAGCTGATGTCGCCATATCCGAGGTCATCGGCGTAAATGATCACGATGCTGGGGCGACGGGACGGCGCGGCGATGGAGAACCCGGCGCCGGCAAGCGGGACCAATCCTGCAGCGGAGCAGCGCAAAAATTCCCGTCGTTTCACAATAGCCTCCCCCAATGTTCTTCTGCTTTCTTTTGCGTCTCTGCGGTGACCGATCCGCCGCGCCCGATTTCAGTCGAGGGAGCCCACTGTTTTTTCCACTTCCTCCAGGATCTCGCACGATTGGACCAGCGCCTTCATCGCGTTGTGATCGGGATAGAGTGGCCGATCCAGATCCAGGTGCTCAACATATTTGCGCACCACTTTACGCCCCATCTCCACTCCAATGCCAGGTTTGAAATCGCGAAAATCGAGGGCCTGGGCAGCCGCCATGAATTCGATCCCGAGGACGCCGAAGGCATTATCGAGGATCTGGCAGTTTTTCAGCGCGGTGTTCATCCCCATCGACACAAAATCTTCCTGATCCGCGGCCGCAGGGATCGAACAGATGGAAGCCGGAGCCGACAGCATGCGCTGCTCGACGATCAGGGTATCCGCCGTATACTGGCTCAGCATCATGCCGGAAAACATGCCCGCACCCCTGGTCAGGAAGGCCGGCAATCCCACGCTCAATGCAGGATTGGTCAGCCGGTTGAGGCGCCGTTCCGAGAGCACGCACACTATGGTGACTGCAGCGCCGACCATGTCCATGGGTAGGGCAATCGGCGTCCCCTGGAAATTTGCCCCCGTAAGCGTCAGCTTCGAATCGGGAAGAAAGATAGGGTTGTCGGCGACACCGTTGAGTTCCGTTTCAACCTGCTTCCGCGCGAAGGCCAATACGTCGTGGGCCGTGCCGATCACCTGCGGCGTGGATCTCATGGAGTAGGCATCCTGCACCTTGGTCTTGATCTTGCCTTCCAGAAGATCGCTTCCGCGGATGCATTTCATGATGGCGGTCGCGGATCGGACTGCGCCGGGAAATCCCCGCAACTGGTGGAGCAGAACGTTGTAGGGCATGAGGTTGGCATAGAGCGCCTCCAGCGTCATGGCACAGGCAATTTCGGCCTGCTTCAGCCAGCGGTTGATGTCATAGAGATGGAGGGCGCTCATGGCAGTCATCAGGTTCGAGCCGTTGATGGCGGCGAGCCCGTCCCGCGCCTGCAGACCCGGCACCGCAATCCCGGCGCGCTTCATCGCCTCGCATCCGGGCAGGCGCTGCCCTTCGAAGAAAGCCTCGCCCTCGCCCATCAGGAGAAGGGCGATTTGCGACATCGGCGCAAGATCACCGCAGGCGCCGACCGAGCCCTTCTGGCAGACCACCGGCGTTACTCCCCTGTTCAGCATCTCGATCAGAGTCAGCGTGATTTCGGGGCGGCATCCCGAGTGGCCGTGCGCGTGCACGTTGATCCTGCTGGAAATGGCTCCACGAACGAATTCGATGGGGACCGGTTCCCCGATTCCGGCCGCATGGTTGTAGATCAGGTACCTTTGGAATTGCTTCACCTGCTCATCATTCAGGACGACCTCGGAGAACTCCCCGATGCCCGTGTTGACGCCGTACATGATTTCGTGCGCCGAGAGTTTTTCCTCCAGCATGGCGCGGCAAACATTGATGCGCTCCAATGCCCGGGGATGGAGCTCGACCTTTGCGCCGTGCCGGGCGATGTTGACGAGCTTTTCAATGGTCAATGAGGACCCGTCGAGTATGATTGCCATATCCTATCCTTTAAAACTGGAGTTTTTCAGCGCCGCTTCCGGTCCTCTGATGATCCCGCCCGGAGGAAGAGATCGAAACATCGCACAGGCGCTCATCCGAGAGCAGGCTCTCCACCACCATCTGGCGCGTGGTGCGCACATGTTCTTCCATTGTCCGGCGGGCTGAGGCTGCGTCCCCGCTCGCGAGCGCTTCAATGAGCCGCTGATGCTCGTTCACGGTTCGTTCGCTCTGGGGCTGCAGGAGCGCGCCGAAGTTGATCAAGCGCTCGCTCTCCGACAAAAGTTGCGACACCAGCTGTGCGAAGCGCCGATTGCCGGACAGGAGCGCGATCTGCGCGTGGAATTCCGTGTTCGCCCGCACGAACTTCCTCAGCGAATCCCGCTCCGCTTCGCGGTAGCCGACCCGGCTGAGTTTCTTGAGGCGCACCAGGAAATTCTTGTCCGGGTTCCCGGCCGCCAGAGCGGCGGCGGCAGGTTCGACCAGCAGTCTCAAGGCAAAGAGCTCCTGCACATCGCGCAAAGTGATCGGGGAGACGGTATAGCCGTGGCGCGGGGTCACACGCGCAAGGCCTTCGACAACCAGCCGGCGCAGAGCCTCCCTGGCAGGAGTCTTGCCCACGCGCAACTGCCGGGCAATCGAAGCCTCAGTCAGGCGCTCTTCCGGCGACAACCGGCATTCGACGATGGCGCTGCGCAGCGCCTGATAAGCCTTTTCGGCGATCGAGTACTTTCCGTCCGCGACTGTCGTTGCGCCCAATGAACCGGCGGCCATCTTCTCCTGCCCGTGCCCGCTTCCCGGCAGGAATTCCGCCTGCGGGCAGCGGCGCACTGCTCAGCCTGACATCTTACAAACAGCCGGTAATATATTACACAGAATCGGAAACATTTCAATTTAGAAAGCCCCGATGGGCCGGATCAGAGGTGGCAGGGAATAAAATCAGAGGAATTGCTGGATGGCGAGCGGACGGGATCCGCCGGACCCGTCTTTGTTTTCGCGGATCCGATCTACTTCCGCGTCCAGCCAGGCGGCATTCAGTTGGTTTGACCGGGCGATGGTCTCGAGCCAGGCGAGTTCCCGCGGGTGCATCTCCTCGTCCACCAGCGCGATCCGCAGGCCGTCGCGCAGGAAGCACTCCGCAATTTGCCGGTTCGGGAAAACGATGGGTTCATCCTTGATGTGACGGTTGCGCAGGACGTCGTTGATTGCCGCCTCGCAGAACCGCCGGTCAAAATCGAGCACTCTCCCGATCTCGAGCATGAGCGCGCGCTCCCGGCAGTCGATGATGCGATCTCTTCTTATGAGAATGAGCAAACCCTTGTAGTAATTGCTCCGGTCGAGCAAAGGCAAGGCCATGAAAACCCCGTGAGGTAAAAAAACTCAGCCGATCTGCAAGTGGCTGAAATGGCGACTCTTGCCAAAGCCCTCGCCGCCCTGTTTCGGACGGTTGACAGGGACTCAGCGATCCCGGATGCTGCGTCTTTTAACACCGCATTCGGAGAGATATGAAGTCCCTTCTGCAACCCTGGCAGCTATTGCTTCTGATCCTTGCCGGCTGGATCAACTGCCGGCAGCAGGATGCCGTCGAGCACCTTTTGACCGAGAGGATACTCCGAGAGAAGCTCGGCAGGAAACGAATTATGCTCAACGATGATCAGCGGCGGCGCCTGGCTGTGAAAGGCAAGATCCTCGGCCGGAAGATGCTCGAGCAACTGACCACCATCGTGACTCCGGATACGATCCTGCGCTGGCACCGGGAATTGGTGGCTGCAAAGTGGGATTACAGCAGGCGCCGCAAGAAGATCGGCCGTCCTCCCGCCTCGGTTGAGCTTGTCGAACTCGTGCTGAGAATGGCGAGGGAGAATCCGACCTGGGGTTACGATCGCATCCAGGGCGCGCTGGCCAACCTTGGCCACCTCGTCTCCAACACAGGGGTCGGCGGCATCCTCAAAGCCCATGGCGTCGATCCGGCTCCGGATCGAAAGCGACAGTCGACCTGGAAAAGCTTGCTCCAGGCGCATTGGGGTGTCCTGGCCTCCGTCGACTTCACGACAAATCCCGACGAGTTCTGGATGTGCCAGGCAGCGAGGAATCTGAGCGCCGCCGAAGCGGTGCAGACAGCCGTAGTTGCTTTCCTGGCCCATTATCATCAGGAGAGAAACCATCAAGGCCTCGATAACAGACTGATTGAGTCGGGCGAGGAAGTGGGCCGCACCTCGGGTGAAGTTGTGTGCCGCGAGCAACTCGGCGGCCTGCTGCGGCACTACTACCGAAAAGCGGCCTGACCTGCGTTGTTTCTTGACGCCGGGCCCTATGCCGCGTCAGCGCATGCGGTGTGTGCAGCTGACCATTCACGTCCTCGCCACCGGGCGTAGAACCGGTCATCGGGCCCAGCTGCCGCATGCGCGCGGGTTTCCACACGGGGTATTAGTGTCACGGCGCCGCGGTTTCGTCTAGAATCTTGAATCGCGATTTACTGCTGACCAGGGGCATACTGTTTCTTATCAGCGCACTCGATCAAATGCTTGAAATGCTTCTTACCGAAGGACTGTATGCGCACACAATTTAATTTCCTCACCCGGGATTTGCATTTGTACATAGGCCTGTTTCTCAGCCCGTTTGTTGTTTTGTTCGCGGCAAGCGTGATCCTGCTGAACCACCCGGACATTCCTTTGGGAACATCAATCGAATCCAAAACAGATCAAGTGCATGTCGATCTGCCCCCTGGACTGGACAGGCTTCAGGGAATGGAGCGATTGGACCGAGCACGCCAGTTGCTCCGGCAGGCCGGTGTTTCGGGCGAGATCGGATTTGTCCGTTATTCGGCTGAGGAAGGAAGTATCACCATCCCCGTGTCCAAACCGGGGTACGAAGCTACTGTGGTTGTAAAGATGGACACTGGCGCTGCTTCGATTACGGAGCGAAAAACAGGCTTTTGGAACTCCATCATTTACCTTCACAAGATGCCGGGACCCCACCTCGCCAACATCCGCGGTAACTGGCCGGTGGTTCGCATTTGGGCATGGCTGGCGGACGGAACCGCCTGGCTGCTGATCTTTCTGTCGGTGAGCGGAGTCTATCTTTGGGCTGTTCTCAGGTCGGAACGACACGTTGGCTTGATGCTTCTTGTTGTGGGCCTGATCTCTTTATTCGGGGCTTGGTATGCGATCTGCGGTTGAAACCTGGAGCCGAAAGCTGCACATCTGCCTGGGGCTCTATTTCCTGTTCTTCCTGTGGCTTTTCTGCCTGTCCGGCGTTGTCTTGAATCATCCCAAATGGCGCGTCGCTGGATTCTGGAATGAAAGAAAGCAAATGTCCTCCGAGCTGCAAATCTCTCGCCCCGCCGAAACAGATGATTTTCTGGCGGCGAGAAGCCTCATGACGCAGCTGCACATCCGTGGGGAGATTTCAGGGAAAATCACGCATGCCGAAACTGGTGAATTCGGCTTCCGGGTAGTCCGGCCGGGAGACATTTATGAGATTAAAGCCGACTTTGGCCAAGGACTGGCAAGGGTCGACCAAACGCATGTCAACGGGTGGGGAGTCCTGAACATGCTTCATTCCTTTACCGGTGTAAGGCGAACCGACCCGACGCAGCAACAGAACTGGTGGCCGACGGGAATCTGGAGATTCTCAATGGACGCGCTCTCAGTCGGCCTGGTTGTCATGGTGCTGACCGGCATCTATATCTGGTACAACCGGGCTCAGAGACGACGCAGCGGGATGCTCGCGCTCGCTCTCGGGTTTCTCACCCTCGCCGGTTTTGTCTCCGGCATTTTCTAGATCGGTATTGTGGCCAAACGGATCAATTCTGTCTTCGAGTGTTTGTCCCATGACCCAAAGCTATGATGGTGCGGAAGATTCGTATCACCCCCAATGTTGCATATGAGACTTATCGGAGTATGCGCCTAAAGCGGCAATCCTTTTAGTATCCCGAGCCGAGGTCCGAGGCTCTGCACCCGAAACTCTGATAGTTTCGGGTGCAGGCGCCTCAACCTCCCGGGGTCGAAATTCTTCCTACCAGATCGTTCTCAGGAGCGTACTTTCTTGCAGGCGCTGGTCTTTTGTGACAAGCAGCAGACCGTGCGCGCGCGCTGTCGCAGCGATGATTCGGTCAGCGGGATCCTTGGGAAATTCAGGAGGGAACTGAAACGCGAGGGCAGCAATCTCAGGGCTGAGGTCCAGCACGAACAGCTGCGCGCGCTGCGAGATCTGCTTCAGGAATGATTCCGCGGATCCATGCACCAGGACACGACCCGCGTCGATCAGCAAGGCGATCTCCCATAGCGTAATGGACGCAATTGCGATTCCGTCTCCCGCTGCGGCGCGCGCGATCGCGCGCGCCGCAGCCCTGGACAATCCCTCCGGCCTCAGGGCGAGCATCACAAGCACATGCGTATCAAGGAGAATCATCGTCGGCTCCTGGGCAGCTTGTGGCTCTTTTTAAAGCGACCGGTTCTTTTCGGCCCGGGCGGTGCACCCAGCGCGTCCCATTTCTTCAGCGTCTCCCATGCCTTCCGGGGAAGCGCGGGGCTGACAATGTCTCCCTCAATCGACCCCCTGGCACGTAACCAACCAAAAATATTATCCCCAGGCTTGTGATCGATAGGGACAAGCCTGGCTACTGGCTTGCCTCGTTTGGTGATGACATAGGTTTCGTGGCGCTCGGCCACGCGGTTCATCAGCTCCAGGCATTTCGCCTTGAATTCGGTGGCTGGGATGTTGCCCATTGTATGATCCTCCAACTGGTCAGAATATACTGACCAGTTGGCTTGCCTGTCAATTACAAACACAGCCGCAGAGTAAGTGGTGAGTGGCTACCCTCACCCTTGTCCATCCGTACTCCCAATGTCAAAATCCTTTCCCTCCAGAAAAAGACATTTCACTACGGCGCAACGGGGCTGGAGTCCAGGCACTGCCCGCAGGAGTGGGCGCCGGCGACCCGACGGCAGCTGCGAATTGCAAAATGCAAATTGCAGATTGCGAATCATGGCCGGCGATGGATAAGAATTTCATCGGGTGGCAAAGCCCTTTGAAACAAAATGAGCCGGCAGGAGTTTTTAATTTGCAATCTGCAATTTACAATTTGCAATTTCAAGCTGCGTCATGCCGCCGCACTCAAAGCAGTGTCGGCAAAGTAATGCTGCAGGCCGCCGGCAATCACCAGTCCTGCTCCCGAGGCCAGGACGGCATTCAGCGGCACGCCACGTCCGCGCAACCGGCCCAGCGCACGGGGTAGTTATCCAACGTGTGGCGCGCAACGCCGATCCCGCCGAAGAGGGCCACACCAAAAATCAGGAACAGGATGATTGCGAGCACCTTGACGAGGGAAAACCAGAATTCGAATTCCCCGAAGTTGCCGACGTTAAGGGCATTGATCAGGATCAGCGCCACCGAAAAGACCGCGATCCAGACCGGGGCCGGCACGGCAGGGAACCAGTAGCGACAGTAGATGGAGACCGCCAGGATCTGGCTTCCCACGGCAATGAGCTGGGCCATGCAGTAGGTATAGCGCGTAATCCAGCCCGCGAACGGGCAAAGGTATAGCTCTGCGCAGGCGCCGAATGATCCGGCGACCGGGTGCGCGGCAGTCATCTCTGCCAGTGCCCGGATGACGAGGAAGGTGATGCCGGCTCTTATGATGTAAGAGATGACTGCGCCCGGCCCTGCCATTCGGACGGAGATTCCGCTACCGAGGAAAATGCCCGTCCCGATCGACTGGCCCAGGGCCTATAAGTGAAATAAGCCGCGAATCCTGTCGAGCTCCGGGTCAGGGCCTCCGCTCCCCTGGCCTCCCGCGGGGTCCTCAGGTTCGTACTTGAGAGATTATGTCAACTTCCCAGCCTCCGAAATCACGGCTATGCTCTGCTCTGGCAAGAGCTTACATCGAAACAGGGATGCCGGGGCAGACAAATTCCTGTCTCCAGGTCCAGATGATCCCGTCACATTGGTCAGTATCCGCTTCCCGCTGTGTGGTACAGGAAGGTCGATCTGAAGCAGGGCGAGAGCTTCGGGTTTCCTGGGTTCGGGTTCCGTCGAGTCCGGAGTCGCCGGGGGCGATGGATGCCGTCGCGCACGCCGAACCTCAAGAAGCGGACGGCAATATAGCGCATGGCCAAGAGGGTCCTCCGGGGGCTTCGTTCGCGACCGGTGGGGACCAACGACGGTAACAACGCAAAGCCGCAAGGGAAACAATTTCAGATAATACGGGGTTTTCAGTAGGGACAACCCACGGCCTGACTCCATCTCGCGCACGCGCCTGCATGCCTTTCGACGCTTCTCGTTCCGACGGTCCGCCGGCTCACGCCAACAAGTTTGCGAAGCGTAGCCACGATCTCCGTTTCGTGCGATTTGCTAGTCAAGATAATTGGAGCCACAGGCGTCGAAGTCCAACCCAATGTGGCATAATGGCTCCCGGCTGCGAGTGAGATTTCCCGGGGAGTTCGACGACTTTAAAACCAACAGACTCGCGGCGACGCCTGTGTGGGCTTCAACTCGCGCCGCCAGGTCGTTGTAACTAACCGTGCCGGCCACGGACTGAAGGCACAGATGAATAAGGAAATCGGGCGCACTAATCTTGCCTGATGCGCGTTTGCAGAAGCCGGTCTCCAGAGCCAGCTGTCGAATATTGTCTCGATCAAGGCCAGCACAAGAAAACAGATCGAAGGGATCCGATTTGCTTTTCATTGTGAACTTCCCTGCGGCAATAGCGGAGGCAACCGGAGTCCAGAAGGGCGAGACAATGGAGTGGTTAGTGGAGGATCGAAATACCTTCATCCTCAAGAGAGTTCGTTCGCGCAGATCATTCTTAAAG
>Ga0315273_10003906_pt1 | contig 18072 bp, 20 predicted proteins | sample YL17G02_0_MG_FD_205753 | JGI IMG/M metagenome (GOLD analysis project Ga0315273, IMG submission 205753) | Sediment microbial communities from Yellowstone Lake, YNP, Wyoming, USA - YL17G02_0 | ecosystem: Environmental > Aquatic > Freshwater > Lake > Sediment | place: USA: Wyoming | collected...
CCCCTTGTAAATCGCTTGAGTACTTGTATGACCCAGGCGATCCGCCAGCAGCCCGATGCCTTGATGGCGATAGAAGGTGGGATCCTGGACAGCGAGCAGAACACAGACACGCGATCCTGGCAGCGCCGTCGGCATGAAAGGGAGGATTCCTGCAGCATCCAGTTGAGCCACCAGCCTCGGTGCACGGATAAAGGTTGGCACGGCGACCACCGCAAGCCCGACGGAAGTGACAAATGCCAAGCCAACGAGCACCACACCGAACGGCTGCCGGGCGAGGGGCTGTTGAAACTAAAGGTTGCGATCCATTGTGACGAGAGCATCGAAATGGCCGGCGGCGCGGCAGAGTAGCTCCCCATTCTTCACACCCTCCCATCCGAGCCCCACAACCGTCTGTACGTGGTGCCCCAAAAGGTCGCGTGCAAGATCGAGCGGGAGGTTCTCGTCAAGCAGGACGCGCATAGCTCAAGACCGCATCGCGCGCGATCTCAAGCGCCGCGATCGCCTGTTCGCGCTTCACAGACGGAAATTGGCGGAGAAACTCATCGAGCGTTTCCCCTCCCTCGAGGTAGTCGAAAAGAGATTGGACTGGGACCCGCGTGCCAATAAACACCGGGGTGCCTCCCAAAATCTCGGGATCGGCATGAACAACCGTGGTTATGCCAAGAATAATGTGAACTCCTCAACTATGCCTTCAGTATACACCAAATACGAGTGTTTTCCTTTTGAGTGCCTGACTTAATAATCAACTGGTTATGCGTGATCCAATTGGCGGCTTATCCAGATACGCCGCGAGCCCCGCCCACAGCCTTCCACAACACCGACTCGTGGAGATGATGCCGGCGCTTCCGCCCCGACGAGGGGTCCAGATAAAAACAGGTCGCCGGAAAAACCCACTGCCAGCCCCACTCCCACGGCGCCTTGGGATACTTTCGCTCGATTGCCCGATGAAGCTCGACACTGCCTGTACCCAGCCGAAGATCCTCTTCATGCTGGCGGCGAATCCCTTCTATGCGGGCAGCCAGAGGCTCCACAATTCTGCTCGGAAGAAGCGTCACGCGATCCTTGTTGCCCTTGCCATCACGGACCGTGATCTCCCTGCGCGTGAATTCCACATCCTTGGACTTGGCTGTTCTGCGGCTGTAGTTGCGCCGATAGATTTCCCCGCGCACGCGGTCGAGGAGCTTTGGCTTGTCCGGGTAAGGTGTGACCTTCTCACAAACAAAGGTGGATGGCCCTAATACAAAAGAATACGAGATCGGCGATAACACCTGAGGCCTTTGCATCGACAGTCACCAAAGTATCAGCGCGCTACCCGGAAACTGGGAGGCTTGCTCCCGAGAAATTCGCGTTCGGGGAAGTGAAGAGGTTATTGGGCGCTGGTTCTTTGGAATTCGCAAATACATTCGACTATGACAGAGTTCCGTCCTGACAGGGGATCAGCCCGGGCCGTTTTCCGAACCCTCACAGGTCCCTGGGAAGATTATTGCGGTCCGGCCACAGGGATGCGCGCCCGTCATCGAGATAGAGCAGCTTTGTTATGGATCGCGGCAGATCTCTGGCTCGATGCGCCACGACAATGAGCGTCACAGCGCCGTCCGATGCCAGACGGTCCAACAGTTCGAGCATGCGCCGCCGGGTCGCCGCATCCAACCCCTGGCACAATTCGTCGAGGATCAAAACGCGCGGACGCTTGACCAGCGCCCTTGCAATCAGGACGAGGCGCTGTTCGCTCGATGACATTTCGCCCATCATTCGTGTCTTGAGCCTCGCGATCCCCAGTTTCCTCATGATGCCTGCGGCGGACTTGCGCCCGGCCTTCGGACATCTCCGGTAGAGACCGATGGAATCGAACATCCCGGAACAAACGATCATTTCCCCTGTCTGATCCAGGGGCAAAAATGACTGGACCTCGGGCGCCACGTGGCCAATGTCTTTCTTGATGTCCCAGATGCTTTCCCCGGATCCCCGCGCGCGGCCGAAAATCCGGATATCACAGGCATATGCCTGGGGATTGTCGCCGAGGATCAGTCCAAGCAGGGTGGTTTTGCCGGCGCCGTTCGGGCCCAGTACGGCCCATTTTTCCCGGTATCGAACTCGCCAGGTGACATTTTTCAGAACATAGGTTCTTCCATACCTCACGCTTGAATTGTTGATCTCGATTGCGATCTCACCGGGCTTCCCGGCGGTTTCACCGCACTGTCTTATTACCCCATGCATCCGTTGACGGAGAATCCGATACGGCCCGCGGCTGACAGGGCCGGAGAATACGACCTGGCGCCTCTTAACCTGCAATAGATGCGTTGCACAATTCGCCGGCAGGTCCTCGAAACTCGAAGCGATGAAGACGAGGTTGATTCCAAACTGCGCTGCCGTCTTCACGACTTTATGAAATGCCTGTTGAGAGCGAGCATCGAGTCCGGAAAGCGGGTCATCCAGGATGAGCAGGTGCGGCTTTTGTGCGAGGGCCCGCGCGAGAAGCACTTTGCGAAGCTCGCCGTTGGATAGATCCATGAGCTTCCGATTCAGCAAAGGCGCGGCCCCGGTGGCCTCCAGGGCGTCTCTTCGACATACGGGAAAATGCGACGGGACCTCCTCGGCGGAGAGGATGTGATATTCCGACAGTCCATAGATGCCCTGCGCCGACATGAAGTACCGGACCGTACGACTGTCTTCCTCCTCGTAACTGTTCCACCGGGCCTGATAGTACGGACTGATGCTCGCGCGAGCATTCATCTGCGACTCGGAGGAGAGGAGGATTACCTCGCGCTCGGAAGGCGTGTCGTCTTCCGTGAATGAATACCGAATGCTGCCGCGCACAACTCGTCTCGTTCCCGCCAGCGCTTCGGCGATGCTGGTTTTGCCCGAGCCCGCGGGCCCGATCAGCGCCCACCTCTCACCCATCCGGATAGTCCAATTTAGATTACTGAACAGAACACGTCGATCCCGGGTAATTGAGACATTTTTAAATTCCAGCAGCGGCGGCTTCATATTGTGATCGGTGCAGACCAGGCTATCTTCACGCATTTATGATGGTCGAATTATCAAGAAGGACTGGAATAACCCCTTACCTTCGAATTTGGCCCGGCATTTGTTCTGCCCGGCCTGCAATGTCATGATTGTTGCTGGCAGATACGTTATTGCACCCCTATGTTGCTGACAGGGATGCCTTGGGCTCCGCCACTCTAGCGGCCATGACGACTCTGCGCTCGAAAATGGGCACCGGATAACTTACAATGGGCCCGATGCAAACCACAAGAGAACCTGTTCCGGGGCCGGCTGAAAAGGAAGCCGCCGGCTTTGGCATTGATCTCAGCCAACTTAACTACCTGCTTAGCCTGACACCGTATGAACGCTTACAGCGTCACGAGCAGGCGCTCGATCTCGTCAGTGCGGTTAGAAAGGCTGGAATTCAGCTTTATGGGTTCGACCCTCGATCTGCTGATTCGCCTGATCAGAGTTGAAGTCGAGTTCGTGGTCGTCGGAGGCGTGGCTGGCGTCCTTCACGGCTCATCCCTCGTAACACAAGATATTGACGTGTGCGCTCCGCTCACAAGGGAAAACCTCGCTCGAATTCTCTCTGCACTGCGCGATCTTTCTCCCAGGTTTCGGATGACTCCGGAAAAGCGCGCTCTGCCGGAGGATGTGGCCACCCTGGTCGGCTACAGAAACCTGTATCTCATCACCGATTGGGGGCAGATTGATATCCTTTCGGAAATCACCGGCATCGGCGATTACCCGGAAGTCGCCCGACATGCTATCCATGTCAGTATCGGCGGCGCCGATTGCCGCGTTCTGGCCCTCGATACCCTGATCCAGGCGAAGAAGGCTCTGAATCTCCCCAAAGATCGACAGGCGATCCTCGAACTGGAGGCCATCCGGGAGCGTCTATCCCGCAGCCGCCCGAACGGAACGAACTAGCCGCGTCCCAATCCCGCTGCTACATGTCTATCTTCAGCTCTGCGAACGATCCAGCAGCAGAGTGGCTTGAATGAAAGCATGATTGTAGGGGCCAGCCTGCCCGGTGACAAAAATAAAATTCTCTTCAAAATGGGTCAGGAGAAGAAAAGCAAATAATGTCCTTTCAAAGCGAGCACCCTTAAATAAGTCAAAGATATATTCTGGCCCGGTACCGGTCTGAAACTTAAAGCGCAAGGGCAAATGTGGCGGCCTGACGAAGATTGTGGCACCATGGAACGTCTCAGGAAGCTTCCATGGCATCCAATCAATATGATGTGCTCATTCTCGGCGGCGGCCCGGCAGGGGAGCGTGCCGCCGTGCAGGCAGCCCGGTCCGGCAGGAGAGTCGCTCTTGTCGAGCGGGAAAACGTGGTCGGCGGCACCTGCGTAAATTGGGGCACGATTCCGAGCAAGACGCTGCGCGAAAGCGCGCTTTACGTCTGGAGCCTGAGGAATCGCAAGATCGAGGGAATACGGTCCGAGATCACCGACCGCATCACGATGGCAGGCTTCATGCATCGTGAGCGGCTCGTCGTCCAGCGCGAGCTGGAACTGATCAACAGGACCCTCGAGAAATATGCCATCGATCTCTTGGCGGGACACGGACGATTCGTTGACCTTCACACGATTTCGGTCACCGAAAGGGATGGGCGCGAGCGGCTGCAAATCCAGGGAGACGTGATCGTCATCGCGACCGGATCGACTCCCAATCACCCGCCCGATATCGAATTCAACGGCGAAACTGTTTTTGACAGCACCACGATCTTGCATCTTTCCCGCGTCCCTGAATCGATGATCCTGCTGGGAGCGGGCGTGATCGGCGTCGAATACGCTGCGATTTTTGCCGCCCTGGGCATCCAGGTGACGCTGGTGGACACGAGGGATCAGTTGTTGCCGTACCTGGATCGTGAGATTGCCGGCTTGCTCGTGCGCAACCTCACAAAGCTCGGCATCGTCTTGTTACAGCCGGATCACTATCGAAAGATCGAAGTGTTCGGCGACAAGCACCCCATGGTTCGCTGCCACACCCAGAGAGGAAACATTCTGGAGGCCGACATTCTTCTCTACTGTGTCGGGCGCGACGGCAACACGCACAACCTCGGGCTTGAGAGCATCGGAATCCAGGCCAACGAGCGAGGGCTGCTGGAGGTAAACGAATCCTACCAGACCCGCTACCCTCACATCTACGCGGTCGGGGATGTGATCGGCTACCCTGCCCTCGCCAGCACCTCGGCAGAACAGGGCCGCCAGGCCATCCGGCACGCATTCAACATTCCGGGGCCGCGGGGGAGGACCGAAATGTTGCCCTTCGCCATCTACACGATCCCGGAGATCAGTTACATCGGACAGACCGAGGAGGAACTGCAAAAGAAGGGCATCGACTACGTCGCGGGCAACGGAAAGTATGAGATGAATCCGAGGGGCCAGATTCTGGGGGACACCGACGGGGCCCTGAAGCTCCTCTTTGAAACTGAATCGCTGACGTTGCTCGGCGTTCATGTGATTGGAACCATTGCCAGCGAACTCGTTCATATTGGGCAGGCCTTCATGAAAAGCCGGGCCGACGCATGGCAGATTGCGGAAACGCTCTACAATTATCCCACCCTGTCTGATCTGTACCGCCATGCGGCCCTTGAAGCTATCGCCGCAAAGCGGCACAAAACCAGGAGCTGAAGCGGACCGGCGGGGATCGGTGCCGGCGTCGAAATGGTGAATCCGATGATTCTACGATTTGTTCCGGTCCGGCACCGATATTCCCGGCCCGGAAGATATGAGTGAGACAAAGAGCTGGTGCACCGTCGTTCCGCTGATGAATCTCGATGATGGGTTAAAGACTCCCGTCTACTTCGCCAAGGGTCTCTGGCTGACGCTGGTCCCTGACTGGATTCGGCAGGATGCGTGCACCGAGAGCCTGAGCTCCCTGGACCGCGAGACCCTGAAGCAGCTCCGGTATGCCTTCATCGTCGAATACGCCGCACCTTGCTTCGGAGCACCCGACCCGGCGTTGTCAATTTAGATGAATGCGGATGCGGATCGGCCAAGGCAGATTGCTCGGAGGATCGGAATCAATTAGCCTCCGGGCGCGCTTTCCCGCGGAACCTGGACGATGACGTCTGCCGGAGGCAGCCGATGCGGTGGGAGCAAAACCCGGTTTGATCCGCGTGAATCCGCGTCCCAATGTTCTTCTGCTTTCCTTTGGGTCTCTGCGGTGAACTCTTATTTTTGGTTGCGGCTATGCCGCCCCGTGTCTATCCGTGTGAATCCGTGGTCGATTCTTTTTCTAGAAGATCAGGAAGCACAAGCGCCCTTTCCGTACCGCGCAGCCGGACACGGCACGAACCCCTCGCCTTCCAGGTGAGGGTGGTTCAGTCTTCGGCAGGCTCTACCAGTATCTGCCCACGCCTCAGCGGGGAGGGGTGCCCCAGGTACTCCTGGCGATAGACCTGCAACATCAGCAGGAAAAAGGCGAGCAGGAACGGCCCGACCAGAACACCGACGATTCCGAAAAACTCCAGTCCTGCGAACGCCCCCAGGATCATGACGATGGGATTGATGTTGCCCAGCTTCTTGCCCAGACGAGGTCGCACGAAGTTGTCGATGTGACTGACGACGATGGCACCCCAAAGGAACAGCCCGACTCCGGAAAAGTAAGCGCCGTGCGCCAGGAGGTACAGGCCTGCAGGAAGCCAGACCAGGGATGTGCCGACAACCGGCACCAGAGACACCACCGCCATGACGATGCCCCAGAGCGCCGCGTTGGGCAGGCCGAACATCAGGAACCCGATTCCGCCCATCAGCCCTTGCAGGCTGGAAACCAGGACCTGGCCGAGCAGAATTGCCTTGCTGATATGTTCGAACTCATGCACGAGCCATATGGCGTTGGACTGTCTGAAGGGAAGGTATTCAGTGGAGCGAATGATGACGTAATGGATGTCCAGAAAAATGTAATACATCACAAAAAACATCACGAACAACGAGAGCGCCAGCCTGGAGACCGCGGCAAAGACCGAGGGCAGCGCCTCCGTCAGAAGGTTGACAAAGTCGCGCGCGAGATTCTGCAGCACCTGGTCGAGCGCGGCCCTTACCTTGGGGCTGAAGCGCTCGAAGAGAACCGAATAATCCTGCGGGTTAAACCGGTCCTGCAGCGCCATCGCCTGGTTCAAGGCGGTATAGAAGATTATCAGCAATGGGACGAGAGCGACGATCAGAATCAGGAAAATGGTCAGCAGCGCCGCCGGTTCGTCCCGGCCCAGTTTCTTCTTGAGCCAGATATGTACCGGGGCAAAGATGAAAGCGAATACATAGGCGCCGAACACGGCAAGAAAAAAGATGCGCAGAAGATAGGCCAGGAAAACGCCAAGCAGCAACAGCAGGGCCGTGGCGATGTATTTCTTCTGATCTTCAGCCTTGACGAACATATCCAGCCGCCTTCGTGTTCCCTATTGAGGCCCGGCCTGCCCGCCGACTTTTTCGATCCGGCGCTGCATGGAGCCGAGTAGCTTCGAGGCCGTTTCCTCCAGGCACTCCTGCACCCCGCGCACAACCCCGGGCACATCCCTCGTTGCCAGCGGGCGTGTGCACTCCGCTTCCTCGCGCCAAACCGGGGCACCGGTCTTGGTATCGAACAGTTCCAGTTCGAGGGCAACCGCGGTCGACGCTTCCTTGCCCCGGTCGACCTCTTCGAAATGATGCAGCTGGCCGCGCAGCATATAGTCCGAACCGGCGCCTTCGTTATATGACGAAATACGCATATAGGTCCCGCTGTCTTTCAGGCGGTGCGTGACATAGTTAGTGGCCAGGTCCACTGGGGGGCTGGCCCAGCGGTGATACTCGTAAAAATTGACTTCGCTGGGCCCTTCGCGATAGAGAATGCGGTCGTCCGAGAGCACTCTGCTCCCGCGAAAACGCTGGACAGAAATGTGCCGGGCGATTGCAGGAGCGGGCCCGGGCGTCATATGAGGTATTTCCATCGTGTAGTAATGCATCCTGGGCGTCGAGCAGGACACTGCCGCCAGCGCCACGGCCATCCACCAGCGATGCCTTGGATTTCGACTCATCGTACGCTTCCCCCGGAAGACTGATTATTGGGATTATGGCCGGCGCAGGGGCGCCGCGGCTATTTCGGAACCTTTCTGTCAGGTTTTGCTTTAACGCGAACCAGGCTGTAGGGCCGCTGTTTGATCGTGTCCGTGAACTCCTGGAGGTTTTCGGAACTGCGCCGGAAATTTTCCAGCATCGTGTCGATGTCGCCCCGGTTCGCTTCCAGCGTCCACGCAACATCGGTTATCAGCTTGCGCGCCTCGGCGAGCGTCTTTTCCAGGGCCTCAAGGTCCTGCTTCAGCTGGGGACGGTTTTCCGTAATCGCGCCGTCGAGATTCTCGATCAACCGGTTCATCCTCGACGTCGCCTCGTCGATGCGCTGCATGAGGGGCGGAACTTTCTCCGTCGCCGATTGCAGGTTGGTCGTGATGGCGTCGATTTTGGGCGAAGTTCTCGTCATCAAACCGTTCGCATTGGCGATCATTCCATCGGCGCCGTTGAGAATCGAGGCCAGTTTTTCCCTGTTTCCGGTTCCCGTCGCATCGTTCAGATTGCCGAGCAGCGCATCCGCGCCGTCGGAGATGCGGTTGATGTTCCGGTTGAGGTCCCCGATGAGCTTCCGGGCGTCTTCGGACAAGCCGCTGATTTTGGTCAGCAGTTCGGTGAACTCCGGTGTCTCTTCCGATCGAATCGTCTTGCCGGGCGCCAGCAGCGGGGAATCGCTCCGGCCGGGGGTGATCTCGATATAATTCTCACCGAGCGCGTTCAAGGCGGCAAGCCGGGCGACGCTGTCGACTCGCACGGGGGTTCCTTTTTGAACGCTGATGAGGATATCGACGGCCGATGCCCCGCCCTGCGCCAGATCGACGGAAATCACCTTGCCCCGCTTCATGCCTGCGAAGCGCACGATACTGTCTTTCTCGATGCCGCCGGCAAACTTCAGGCTGATCCTGTATTCGTCGTTCAGGCGCTGGAATGGGTTGTAGTGCGTCATCATGAAGACAGTAATGATGAGGATGGTACCCGCCCCCAGAACCATAATGCCCACTTTTACTTCATCGCCCCGTTTCGACATGGCTAGACTATTTCCTCGCGCGCGTTGGTCTCCTGCGTCAGGTTCCTCAAATACTGCTCCATATCCTGCGACTCCTGATCCGCCTGCCTGTCCAGGAACTGGCGTACCCGCGGGATTTCGCACCCGCGGAACTCGTCGGGAGTCCCTACGAAAAGTATCTTTCCCTTGTCGAGCATGGCCATCCGGTCCGCGAGCAGGAACGCGCTGGCAAGTTCATGGGTCACCAGGATGATGGTCATGCGAAATGCCTGCTTCAACTTCAAGATCAGATTGTCGATTCCCGCCGCAATGATCGGGTCCAGTCCGGCGGAGGGCTCATCGAAGAGCAGGATCTCGGGATCCATGGCCAGGGCGCGGGCGATTCCCGCCCGTTTCCGCATGCCGCCGCTCAGTTGGGACGGCATAAAAGAGTCGAAGCCCGACAGCCCGACCTGCTCGAGCTTGATGCGCGTCATGATCTTGATGGTGGAGTCTTCCAGGTCGGTGTGTTCGTGCAGCGGAAGCGCGACGTTTTCCCCCACGGTCATCGAATTGAACAGCGCCGAGTTCTGAAAGGCCATTCCGATCTTCTTCCGCAGATCGTTGAACTCCTCCTCCGAAAGCCGGGTGATATCCTTGCCCTGGAGCCAGATCTGCCCCTGGGTCGGCTGCTCCAGCCCGACGATGTGGCGCAGCAGTGTGGATTTCCCGCAACCGCTCCCTCCAAGGATCACAAAGGTCTCGCCCCGGCGGATCTCGAGGCTGATGTCCTTCAGAATCTCGCGCGCACCGAAGCGCGTGACGAGGTTTCTGATGACTATGGCCGTGTCGTTATCGGCTGCTTCGCTCATAGATCTCAAAACGCGCGGATAGCATGGGAAGCGGATCCGGATGCCAATTCACGCCGTCTCCCGCCCGGCAATGCAACGCGCCGGAGCGCGCCGCCCTCAGCCTTCGCTTCCATAGTAAAAAATCGCGGTGAATATCATGTCGGCCGCGATGACGCTGAAGATCGACTTTACCACCGACGCGGTCGTGGACCTGCCGACCCCTTCGGCCCCGCCCTGGACGGCAAAGCCTTCATAGCACCCGATCTTCGTAATGATGACCGCGAAGACCAGGCTTTTGATCAGACCCGATACAATGTCGCGCATCAGGAGCGAGTCGGCGGTTCGCAGCAAATAGTTTTGCAGGCTCCACCCCAGGTTCACGAAGGCGAAAAGAGCGCCGCCAAGCACGCCGGCTGTATCCGCCACGGTGGTCAGGCAGGGCAGCATGATGAGCATGGCGAGATAACGGGGCACCACGAGGAACCTGATCGGGTTGAGCCCCATCGTCTCGAGGGCGTCAACCTCTTCTCCCACCTTCATCGTCCCGATCTCCGCGGCGAAAGAAGATCCCGACCGGCCGATGACGATGATCGCCGTCAGGAGCGGGCCCAGTTCGCGCGTGATGGTCACGGCCACCATGTCCACCACGAAGTTCAATGCGCCGAACTTGCGCAGGGCATAGGCGCCCTGCAGCGCGATGATGATGCCGATGAACAAGGATATGAGGGAAACGATCGGCACGGCGTCAAAGCCGATAACGACCATCTGCCGGATGGAGGCCCTCCAGCGCAACCCCTTGCCGCGCAACGGGCCAACGAAGGTCCAATAGTTGGACTGGTAGAACATTTTGGAGATCCCGCCCAGGAATCCGGCCATGGCGAGAGATCTTCTGCCGATCAGTGCAAACAGGGAATACATGGCGCTGTGACCCGGCAAGCGGAATAAATCAGTCGCTCAGCACATCAGTCTCGGTAGCACGAATGTCGAATATCTTGTCGAGACGGGCCAACTCGAGAACCTCCCTCGCTCCCTGTTGAAGCCCGAATAGGACGAAGGAACGGTTTTTGGCGCGCGCCAGCTGGAGTCCTTCGACCAGGGTCGCGATACCGGAGCTGTCAATATACTTCACCCCGCCCAGGTTGACGGCTACCTTTACCGGCTCTCTGCCGTTGATTGCTTCGAGAATCGCCGAGCGCATTTTGGGTGAAGAAAACAGGTCGACCTCTCCGCGAACGTCAATGACCAGAGTCTTGCCAACCGCGCGAGTCTGCACTTCCATCGATGTCTTGCCCAATGATTGACCCCCTGGCCAGAAGAGTTCACGAAAGCGCGGGATCGTAACCCTCGATCCGCGCCGAAGATCCTGCCACGGAAGAAATCCGTTGCGGGAAGGAACGCTTTCCGAACGTCGAAACTATCACAGAGCCGGCCTCGTTTCCGCTCTTTTCAGCACTCCGGAATCCCGTCCGTTCCGGCATGGAGAGATTCACGAACAGGGCTCGGACGGCCCGTGCCTGCGCAGGTGCTTCACCATCCGGAGCACATTGCCGCATCCTTCCTCATAGCCATAGCATACTTCGTCCATGTTCGAACGGATGAAGTGCAAGCCAAGCCCGCCCGGCCGCACATCCTCGAGGTCGCGCGTCTGCAGGCACCCGGCATCGATGGGCGGGCCGCAGTCCTTCAGGACGATCTCCAGTTTCCCGTCATCGCTTTTGCACAAAATCTCGATCGTCTGGTTCTGATCGCCCTGATAGGTATGCTTAATGATGTTTGCGCAGGCTTCATCCACCGCCAGGACGACCTTGCGCTGTTCCTCGTCCGAACAGGACGCCATCCGGCACAACTGGCCCACCACGGCGCGCACGATAATCAGAAATCTGGAATGGGAGGTGATTCTGATCTCGATCATAATCTCCGCTAAGCATAATCCATGTTCGGCTGCCGTGTACGGGGATTCTTCAGGAATCCGCCGATTTGGGACACAGCGCCGGAATTGAGACTTTCCAGTCCGGGCAAAGGAAGTTTATACGCCGGCAGGTAACAAGTCGGGCTGACTGGCGTATTGACTAATGCAGTGCGTCTCAGATCCTTAACCGCTCCCTCACGGTCGCGGCTCCGTAACCCATTGATTAAACAGAGCCGTGCTCGTAAGTAAGCGGTGGAATGTGCGCCAAGATTTGAGACGCACCACACGAGAAGCAGGGGTTTCCTGATAAGCATGAACCAAGAATCCGAGCGCCAGCCCTGAAGGCGCGTGGCGCCTCATCTGAAAGGATACAAAATGAATATTCGCAAGCTGTTCTGTGCCCTCATGTTAGTGGGCATTCTGGCGACAGTTGCCGTAGCGGCGGACATCACCGGCAAGTGGAAATCCGAGGCTCCCGGACGCGATGGGACGCCCCAGCTGACCACCTATACCTTCAAGGTTGAAGGCGAAAAGCTGACCGGCACCGTGAGCGGCCGGCAGAATGACACAGCAATCAGCGACGGCAAGATCAACGGCGACGAGATTTCGTTTGTCGTTGTTCGGAATATGGGCGGGCAGGACATGAAGATTGAGTACAAGGGCAAGGTTGCCGGAGATGAAATCAAGCTGACAATCACCGTTCCTGAGAGGCCAGCCCGCGAAGTTGTAGCCAAACGCGTGAAGGAATAACAATAGCCTGATGCGTTTCCACTCGGTTTATTCATATTTCGGTCCTCTTGAACAGGGCATACCGTTCCGGGGACCGAAATGCATCCGGATAAGGCATTGTGGTCTGCGCGGAGCCTATCAAGCTCCGCGCAGTGCCACAGTCCCATCCCCTTTAACTCCGCCAAATCACGCAACTACCTCTTTAAAAACGGCTTGGTTTTTGCTGTAACAGAACCTCCGCTAATTCGAGTATAATTCCCCTGCATATTTTCTATTTAGGCTCAAAGCACAAATGCACCAAACTTCGGAGTCAAAAATCATGAAAATCAGGATTCAAATCGTAGTTCTCGCGCTTATTTTTTCCTTTATGGCGGCGAATGCCTGGGCAATCTCCTATTCCTGGTGGAGGATTCCGCACCTGGCTTATGGCGGCGGCTACACAAGCTACCTTACCATTCGCGAAATAAACGGAGTACCGTCGAAACAGGTCTGGGTCTATTTGTACGATGATGACGGCAAGTTCCTGGCAGCCACCGTCGATGGAAGCGCCGCGAGCACGACGGCCGGCTATTCTTTCACCTTTACCCTCGGCACGCACCAGGAAAAAACCTTTGCCATTACCGGCAGCGCCTCAGACCTCAAGGTTGGCTCGGTGCAGATAGCCGCCGAGGGGCTCGGCGAACTCAGTTCCTCGCTTCGCTTTACCACAAAGGACGGCGCAGGAAACGCGACCGATGTCGTCGGCATCCTGCCGTCGGAGCCCAATTTCAATTGGACGGTCAGTGTTGAAAAGCGGGGTTCCACTGATTACACCGGAATCGCCATTCAGAATCCCTGGACCAGTTCCATGAATGTAACGGTCGACTTTTATCAGAATGGGAGCCGGGTGCCCGGCACGACAACCAGGACATTTACGATCCCTGGATCGGGTCACTTGGCAAAATTCGTTCACGAAACGGTTCTCTTCGGTGACGCCTGGAGCAACTTCAGCGGAATCGGAACCCTGCGGATCGCCAGCGCCACCAATACCTTTGTCCCGGTCGCACTGCGAGGCGACGGCTCGCAATATTCCTCGCTATCGGCGGATGTAGGCGCACAGTATTGGACCATGTACTTCACGACCTCCAGCGGCAATCAGAATTGCACCTGGACCTGGAAAACGGTTGAGGGGTACACCTTTATCGGCAAGGAAAACAACCCGGATAACGTCGATAATTACGTAAAGCTTCGAGGGGTAATGGCTACGGATCTCAGCCCGCAGTACTTCCTGGCGGAATGGAATTGGAGGAATTCTTCGGATAGCAGCGAAGGGGTTACGATCTTCCAAGGTGTTCCCAGCAAAGAGGGAAGTACCGATGTGGTCAACGGCAAGCGCTGGATGTATAAATCCGATGGAACCATACTTAACGGTCCATATACATTCAAGGCCACGCGCGTCTATTGATCCGGGTATTGTGAACTTTCGCAGTGGCGGTCTGCACCTGAGGCGGTCTCCGGCGTGCCGCGGGAATCATCTGCATCCGTTGAAGGCGCAGGTGGTCCCGCGGCACGCCCTTTATTTGTGCGGCCTGGGATTGACCGAAAGATAATCCTTCACGAATTGATCGGTCAGCGCGGCCGCGGCCGCTTTGATCTTTTGATTCAGGACCTGTGTTCCCGCGGCAGTCGTTCCGGAGAGTGACCAGGTGTGTGCCGTGCACTTTTGAGTACTGTCCCTTTCCAGGGTTACCTGTTGCGAGAGGGCGCCCAATATGGTGACGGCGTAAACAGGCAGATCGGCCACTTTCGCTCCGCCGATCTGGATAAAGAAGATGGGCTGCCCGGGCAGGGATAAGGCCTCGCGCTGTTCCAGAACCTTGATTCCCGCCTTTTTCAGGCGGAGTTCCACTTCAGCCTCCAGCTCAACATCGATGACGCCGGCCTGCGCAAGCTCGGCCGGGATTTTCCCTATCATGACGTGGATGCCGATGATACCGCGCAGACTGGCCTGTTCGGTGTCGCTTTCCTGAACCCTCACCACCTGCCCTTCTCCGCCGAGCAGGGCCAGCAGCGCGATAATTCCCAAGATATTCACCGCCGCCTCCTGGATGAGTATGTGCCCGGGAGTATACACCCGCTTTCAATTGCGGATTGCGGATTGCGGATTGCGGATTGCGGATTGCGGAATTGGAAACGGGGAAAAGTCCGGCCCGCTCTCATCATGGAACGCACTTTCGGAGCACGCTCGTACCTCATAGCTTATCAATCGGCAATCCGCAATCCGCAATCCGAAATTCCAAATTGGACTGCGTTGCACAGGATCTCAACTATGCTATGATGCGCCCCGGTTCCTGCGGAGAGGGCAATCCCCATGTCGGCAAAACTCGTGCGCTGCATCCTGCTGATCTCGGCCGTCGCTTCGATAATCCAGCCGGTTTCCAGCCTCGCGCAGGATGGGAAGGGTGCACCCCCGTCCGTCGACCTGCGCACGCTCCCGCCGGGGCCGCGGCCGATTCCCGTGACCGTCGGCGCTTACCTGATCGACATTGAGAGGATCGAGGAAACGACCGGCACGTATACGGTTGCCGCTTACCTCGAGCTGGAATGGCGCGATCCCCGGCTTGCGCGCGAAGTAGCCTCCGGCCTCGACAGAAGCCGCCTCACCCTCCAGGAGATCTGGTGGCCCAACATCGAGTTGTACAACCAATATGACCCGCGCAATACTGCGAACCTTCATCTGTCGATCAAAGATGATGGAACGGTGGTTTACGAGGAGAGATTCCGGGCAAGGCTGGGCTCGGATCTCAACTTCAGATTCTTTCCCTTCGACAGCCAGGATCTACCCCTGCAGATCGAATCGTTCCGGTATGATGCCTCTCAGGTTTCCCTGGTTTCCCGGCCCGGGAGGCAATTAAAAAGCCCGAGCGCTTTTTTGCCGGACTGGTTCATCGGAACTGTTTCCGAACGCCTGGGGGTGGATAAAAACAATCCGGAGGAGAGGCCCTATGCACACTACGTGTTGACTACGAGGGTAGAGCGAAAGTGGATTTCCTATCTCTGGAACGTTTTCCTGCCTTTGGGCCTCATAACGGCTTTGTCGTGGGTGGCTTTCTGGATCCGCAACAAGGATATGTCGAATATCTCCATCACGACCCTGGTTGCCGCGGTGGCTTTCACCTTTGTCGTGTCGGGAGGCAGGCCGCGCCTTTCCTACATGACCTTCATGGACTCGATATTTCTCAGTTCCTACCTGATTATCTTTCTCGCGAACGTGGCGGCAGTTGCGGTACATTACTTCGATGGTGGAAATCCCGGGAAAGCTCGCTTGCTCGCGTTAAGATCCCGTTGGCTGTTCCCGCTTCTCTACCTGGCCTTGCTGGGCCTATCGCTGGGATCCTTCCTTCTCCGCCAGAAGTAACTGCTTTTCGATTGCGGATTGCGGATTGCGGATTGCGGAATTGAAAACGGGAAGTAGTCTGGCCGGCTTTTTGTCATGGAACGCACTGTGGGAGCACGCTCGAACCTTACAGCATATCAATCCGCAATCCGCAATCCGAAATCCGAAATCCGCAATGCGCAATTCTAAATTGAAAAACACGTCCTGATACCTCCGCCCGTGGACGATCCGCCCGCACTTACTCGGACCAGAGCAGGACGCGCTCGCCGTGGCGGCCTTCGAAGTTGAGGATCAGGCCCGGCCCGCGGCGTTCGACATCTTCGACGGTAACATTGAGGTTTTCGAGGTTCAATTCGTTGCCGCTCCAGTTCCAGTGGATGGATTCGGAATTGGGGCGGAGCCTCAAAAGCCAGAGAGGCAAATCGAGCTTGACGATCTTGCTTTCCCGTGGATTCCAGGCGCAGATGTGAATCGTACTGATGCCGGCCTGCGATATGCGCTCGGCCGAGCGATTGATCCGGATTTGTTCGGGACGGTCCCTGTCGATTTCCAGAAGCGGGGTCTGACCGGCAAACCTGTCCCGGAGTCGACCGTACTCCTGTTCGGCCGCAGCTGTGGAAACCGGGCGGACTTCAAGGTGCCTGACGACTGAGAACACAATAATGGCGATGAATGCTGCGCCGGCAAACAACAGGAAGCCGCAGGAGCCAAGTGCAATCCACAATCCCTTTTTCCCAGCCATGGCAATCTCCTCGATGGGGATAAGCGGAACCCACGAACCAACTGGTTATTTTCTGTCGCGAAACTCGCTGATTACATCGAAAGACCGAGTGAGTAGCTTGGACCTGGACTTGGACCTCGACGTGGATGTGGACGGTTTTGTCCGAGGTAAACCTTCCAGGCATAACATTTACCAGATCGCCCTTTATCGTTTATCTGTGCATGTCCACGTCCAAGTCCAGGTCCAGGTCGAAGTCCAAGTCCGGGACGGAGGGTCAAGGAGTTTCACGACAGATACTAGTTATACGAATCAAAACAAGGAAAGGTTTTCCGGTCTCGAATCCATGTTTCTGCTTGAGCAAACAGGCAATCTCGGGGCCCGGCATTTTTCCTCCGATTGCATCTGCGGGTTGAAAACCTGCGCAGTTGCGCTATATTTTAAAGCATGTGCTCCACACTTCGGGTGACCTTAGCGGGAAATAGCCAGTGTTGTTGTCGCCCCTGCATCGGTCCGGAGGCTGGAGCATAGACCAATTCCAAAACAAAGCTCAGAAGGCCCGCCTCCCTCGGAAACGGATGCGGGCCTTTTGTTTTTTCGCGGTCCTCTTGGATCGTGCGGCGGGTGACCGGGTGCGCATCGCGCGGCCGGGAGACCCTGGGGAAAAAACCAATGGAGGAAGAACATGAAGGTGATTGAAGAAGCCGTTAAAGCCAATGAAAAATATGCCAAGGATTTCACTCTGGGCCATCTGCCGATGCCCCCTGCCCGCAAACTGGCAATTGTCGCATGCATGGACGCCAGAATGACAGTGGAGCAGATGCTGGGTCTCAAGACCGGCGAGGCTCACATCATCCGCAACGCCGGGGGTATTCTGACCGAAGACGCCCTGCGCTCGCTGATCATCTCCTACCAACTGTTGGGAACGAGGGAGTTCATGTTCATTCATCACACGGATTGCGGAATGCTGACCTTCAAAGACGAAGAGTTGTCGGCAAAACTGCGAAAATCGACCGGCACCGCAGCAGTCGTGCCGACCGAATTCCACGCTTTCGTAGACCCGGCAGAAGATGTGCGCCTTCAGGTCGAGAAGGCCAGATCCCACCCCTGGATTCCAAAGGACATTCCCATCAGGGGATTTATCTACGACGTGAAGACCGGCAAACTCAATGAAGTAATCTAGTCGTTCCGCAGCATCGTGGCGTAGATCTTCGGAACACAAGCACACCGCCGAGATACGAAGGAAGGCAGAGGAACAATGGGACGCGGATGAACTCTGATTCACACGGATCAAACGTTCGGTCAATCCCTATGCATTTGGTGATCCGCGTGTATCAGCATGAATCCGCGTCCGATTTATTATCTGCACTGCTAACAGTCAGATTCTTTTCGAATCAGGAAGAAATCTTCAAGCTGCCTTTTTCACGCAGCGCGGCAAGCCGCTTGGGTAAATCCGGCT
>Ga0315273_10003908_pt1 | contig 18070 bp, 19 predicted proteins | sample YL17G02_0_MG_FD_205753 | JGI IMG/M metagenome (GOLD analysis project Ga0315273, IMG submission 205753) | Sediment microbial communities from Yellowstone Lake, YNP, Wyoming, USA - YL17G02_0 | ecosystem: Environmental > Aquatic > Freshwater > Lake > Sediment | place: USA: Wyoming | collected...
CTTAATCCAGAACTAATCAGATTGGAAGTATAACCTAAAAAAATAAATGCCTTTTCAGAAATCATTTTATTGATTATAGCAGCGGCTTTTGCAAAATTGCTTGCCTGAAAACCAGTTGAAGAAAAACTGTCCAGGATTTTATCAAAATTAGTTCCCTCGTTAAACTCATATCCTTTAATAGAGATTCCATTAATTTCACTGCTTTTTCTCAGGACATTCCCCCTTGCTGCTTCCTCATTATTCATAGATATACCTTAAAAATCAATTTTAAAAACATATGCTTTTGAATAAAAATTCTTTTAAAGAGAGAAAACTAAAAAAGAGTATGAATAAATGGTTAAAATTGTTAATCGGTTTAATCCTTGTAGTTGCAGCTGTTTATGCCTGGGGGATGGATTTCTTAGGATTCGGAACAGCAGCACTGAGCGTCTTAAAAGGTGGAATAGTCTGGATGATGATTATGATTGGCTTTCTACTTTTATTTCTGGGAATAACTGACTTAAAAGAATAAAAAGAAAAAGAAATAGGAAATTAAAAAATAAATTTATTTAAATACCTTGTATAGTCCGACAAGTCCGCAGACTCCGACTAAAAGGTAAACAACCATTCCAACAGAGCTTCCTGCCCAGCTAACTATTAACTTATCTACTGCATTCCATCCAAGCTCGTTCAATCCCCAGTTAATAGCCCCTATATTAGCTACAACCAAAGCTGCTTTAAGCAATCCTTTCATTTTCAACCTCCTTTTTTGATTTCTTGATTTAGTCAAGAGTAAAACCTACAATTACAGCAACTGCTCCGCCAATTAAAGGCAGATAAAAGTTAGCCCCATAGAATTGTCCAACTGCTGCAACAACACCTGCAAGGAGAATTACAACCTTTTTTGTGTTCATTTTAACCTCTAATTTAATTATTTATAATAAGCAAGGGGGTTTTATAAAACTAACCATTACCTCGAAAGGAATATCAAAAAGCCTTCAATTAAGGCTGCTACAATTAAAAGTGGAATTAATATTAAAACAAATACCCTGATGATATCAATGAGATTATTGTATAAAGAATCCTTTTTTTCAAAGAAAACATAAAACCCAAGCCTTAATCCTATTGCCAATGAAATAAAAATAGCAGGCAATTCAAACACTCCATGCGGAAAAATTCTCCACAATGTAAGAATTCCTTCACTTTTTGCTGCTATTGACGCAACAAAACCCAGCAAATATCCATTGCTAATTGAAAGTACAATAGGAACAACCCCAAATAAAATTCCCAGGATAATCCCTAAGATACTTACCTTTAAATTATTTAAAAAGATAAAAACAATTAATTCCAAAATTCCCATGCCTTGAGTTTTTTCAAGCATCTCTCTTATGAACTCAATAATCATTTCAGAAATTGCAGCAGGAACAGGAACAAAAAATCCAATCAGTGTAAAAACAAAGAAAAGAATAACAACAGAATAAATATATTTTTTAGATTCTAATATGTAATTAAAACTTTGTTTGTAATTCTCTACAATAAAACTTTTCGCTTTTCTTTTCATTTGAATAACCTCCTTAAACTCTGTGTCTTATTGGGAAATCTGTATCTTAAATAAAAAGCATATGCCATTCCAGTCAGTAATCCTCCAATATGCGCACTGTTTCCAATAGGCAATGGAACAAAATATCCAATGATTGCCAAGGGAACAATTGCTATTATAGGAAGAAGCCACAAAGGAAGTTCAACTGGCACTGCAATTCTTCTTAAGTTCTTGTTAAATGAAAAAAGTGAAAAAATCATCACTATAATAAGGAAATTTATAAAAAAGCTGAATATTGAAAGCAAACTCTCAGGAATGATTGAAGAAAAAAGAACCTCAACAACTATTATTATCAATGGCCCTGCAATAAGATAAACTCTTGAAAATGGAACAAGAACTGCAAGCACTCCAAGCAGTCCAAAAATAGCTCCGCTTGCTCCAACTGCAGATGCATCAAGATTTCCAAAAATCAGGCTGGCAAACACAAAAAATAATCCACCAACAATTCCAGATAAAATATAAACCCAAAAGAATCTTGTTTTGCCGATTATTTTTTCAAGAAAATTTCCAATAAAAAATAATGAAAACATATTTGCAAAGACATGAAATAATCCAGCATGCATAAACATGCTTGTAATTATTGTCCACAAACTTTTTCCAGAAAGAATCAAAGAAGGCTTTATTGCTAAATTATTTAAAACAAACTCTTCCCCATAAATAGCAAAGATAAAAATTCCAACAAAATAAAAAAGTACATTCAGAGTTATTAATTTTGTAGTTAGACTCAATCCAGAAAAAAAACCTCTTTTTTTTATGCTATAAACTGCCATTATCTTCTCTTCTTTTTTTTAGCTTTTTTTACAACTTTTTTTGTTTTCTTTATTTTCGGTTTGGATTTTTTTAATTTATTCCTGGCAGCTTTCATTATCTTTCTTGCTTTTGCCCTGTTTGCAGCCTTTTCTGTCTTTTCTTTTTTCTGCTGTTTTACTCTTACTTTCTCAAACTTTTCTTTTTCTTGGGAAATTTCCTGGTTGATTAACACTAATTCAGATGAGAGTTTTTCAAGGCTTTTTTTAAGATCCTTCAGCATCTTAGTATTATCCTTTCTTGAAAATATCTCCCCGCATTCATTGCAGGTGAAGTCATGCAATAAAGCAGTCTCTTCATTAATCTCAATGTTGCATCTATTGCAAATGTAAAATTCTTTTGACTCACGATTCTTTATCTGGTTATTTATCTGGCTCGTCCGCTTTAATTTTTCTTCCCTTAGAAATTCAAGAGCCTTCAAAACTTCAAGCCTCCAGAAATAAGTATACCATCCTTTCTTTTTGTCTTTCTTTCTTATTGAAGACACAAGCCCATAATCAGAAAGTTTGTAAAGAATATTTCTTGTTTGATTGATTGTCAGGTCAAGTTTTTTTGCAATAACAAATTCATTAACATGTTTTTTGCTGGTCAGCAATTCAGCAATTTGTTCTGAATTTTTTCCTACAACAAGAGATATTACCTCTTTAAGAAAATCTTCTATCATTTGAATATGAAAAATTATGCCAATAAATACTTTTCTATTAGTTTATATCTACTTCTAGAAAATAAAAGTTTTTAAACCTATGTTGTATCTTATATATATTAAAATAACTATATTTTAGAATACAAAATGGGGTGGTTTACAAAAAAAGAGGAGAGGGAAGTTGTTCCTGAATTGCCAGAACTTCCAAGACTGCCTGACCTTCCTCCATTGGGAGAAGAGGAAGAATTGCCACAATTGCCAAGTTTCCCGTCAAGTTCTATAGGAGATAGATTCTCACGAAGTGCCATTAAAGAGGCTGTCACTGGGAGAAAAGAAGGTGAAGAGGTTGAGGCTGATGAATTTGAAGAAATTCAGATGATGCAAAGACCTCGAAAAGAAGTTTCTTTCAGCAGGGATATTGGAGAAATTCCAGGCGGATTTATGGAAGCTGCAAGGCTTGTAAAAAAAGCAGAGCCCGTATTTGTAAGAATTGACAAATTTGAAAAAGCACTTGATACCTTTGAAAAATCAAAAGAAAAGATAATGAGCATAGAAAAAATGCTGAGAGAAGTCAGAAGATTAAAAGAAAAAGAAGAAGAGGAACTAAGTAATTGGGAAAAAGAAATTCAAACTACAAAACAACAAATCGAAAGAGTCGATAAAGAACTGTTTTCTAAAATAGAATGAAAGGTGAAAAATTAATTCACGTAAAGTTTGAATACTCAGCAGGAGTTCAGTCTAAAAGGGATATTCTTTCAACTGAGATAGATCTGCTCAAGATGAACCAGATATTAAATAGATATAAAGAATATCGAATGCAGGAGCTTGAATTAAAATTAGCTCTTGAAACAAAGCTTCGTGCATTAAAGCTTGACTTTGGACGGCTTCAGAATTTATTGCCTGCATTGCAAATGCCTGAAATTCTCGAGAAAGCCCATAAAAAAATAGTCAATGAAAGAGTAGCAGGGGAAATAGAAATGCCAGTCATTCCGAATATAACACAAGTAACCCCAAAAGATGACCTAAGTTCCCAGCTGCAGGAAATCCAAAAAAGACTCAATGCATTAGCAGGATAATTTCTTAAACAAATCTTTTTAAAACACATTCACTAATCAAAGGTATGATAAATAGAAAAGAACTAATCAAAAAGTATATTGATTTTTTTAAAACAAAAAAACATAAGGAAGTTGCTAATTCCAGATTGATTCCTGAAAATGATCCCACTGTATTATTTACAACAGCTGGCATGCATCCCTTGGTTCCATACTTGCTTGGACAATCTCATCCATTGGGAAAAAGAATAGTAAATGTGCAGAAATGCATAAGAACACAGGATATTGATTCAGTTGGAGATTCTTATCATCATACTTTTTTTGAAATGCTCGGCAACTGGAGTCTTGGAGATTATTTTAAAAAAGAGGCAATAGAATACAGTTTTGAATTCCTAATTAAAGTATTAAAGATTCCAATTGAAAGGCTTGGGGTAACTGTTTTTGGAGGAGATGTTAATTATCCTCAAGTTCCAAAAGATGCAGAAGCTGCAAAAATCTGGATGTCTCTTGGAATTCCAAAAGAAAGAATAGCTTACATGGAAGGAGGAGTTGAAAACAGCAAAGATAATTGGTGGGGGCCAGCAGGACAAACAGGGCCATGCGGTCCAAGCACAGAGATGTTTTACTGGAAAAATAATTCAAAACCAGCACCTAAAAAATTCAATCCAAAAGATGAAAAATGGGTTGAAATCTGGAATGATGTTTTAATGCAGTACAATAAAGACAAAAAAGGAAAATATAATTTAGCAGAGCAAAAAAACATTGACACAGGCATGGGAGTTGAGAGAACTGTATCAGTACTCAATGGACTTGAAGATAATTACTTAGCAGATATGTGGCTTCCAATAATCAAGGAAATAGAAAAAATTTCAAAAAGGAAATATAATGAAAATGAAGTTGCAATGAGGATAATTGCAGACCATCTAAAGGCAGCTGCCTTTATTTTAGCTGATGGAATAACTCCAGGAAATACAGAACAAGGATATGTTTTAAGGAGATTAATAAGAAGGGCAGTAAGCCGAGCAAAGGAATTGATGATGCAAAATGATTTCACAAGAAAAATTGGGGAAATAATAATAAAGATATATGAAGATTATCCTGAGCTTAAAAATAACAAAGCAAGAATTCTTGAGGAGCTTGAAAATGAAGAAAGAAGATTCAGGCAGACTCTTGCTTCAGGATTAAGATTCTTCCATAAGGTAACTCTTGGGAAAAAAGTTCTTTCTGGAAAAGATTCTTTTTTATTATTCCAAAGTTATGGATTTCCTCTTGAAATGACAAGAGAAATGGCAAAAGAAAAAGGAATTAAGGTAGAAGAAAAAGGATTCATAGAAGAAATGGAAAAACACCAAGAACTCTCAAGAACTGCAAGTGCTGGAAGATTCAAGTCTGGCTTGGCAGATGCATCTGAAAAAACAACCAATCTCCATACCGCAACTCACTTGCTAATGCAGGCATTAAGGATTGTCCTTAAAGATGATAATATAGAGCAAAGAGGCTCCAATATAACTCCAGAAAGAGCAAGATTGGATTTTAATTTCCCAAGAAAATTAACAGATAAAGAAGTAAAAGATGTTGAAGACTTAGTTAATGCGCAAATAGAAAGTTCCTGCGAGATTAAGAGGCAGGAGATGACTCCTGCTCAGGCAAAAACAGAAGGAGCTTGCGGAATATTTGACAAAAAATACAAAGAAAAAGTATCAGTCTATACAATAGGAAATTTCTCAAAGGAAATCTGCGCAGGCCCTCATGCAAAAAATACCTGCGAACTCGGGCATTTTAAAATCCAGAAAGAGGAATCCTCCTCAGCTGGAGTAAGAAGAATCAAGGCTATTCTACAATAATAATTATTATAAAGAAATCTTAAATGAATTTTTTATGGTTGTTTATAATAGAATTGAAGTAGATTATGATATTGCTGTGAGAGTTGCAAAATCAATTATTTCTGCTATGCACCAAAAAATCCCTCCTTTTAATAAGGATTTGGAAATCTTTCCAGATGCAATTATCCCAGAGGGTGTTGAAAAAGGAAGTGAAGAACATGCTCGGTATTTATTTTATAGTGTGTCTCTTGATTCAATGATGCAGGCAGAAGAGGTATACAGAAAAATGAGAAAGATTTCTTCAAAATCAGAAGCTTTCAAGAATCTGGAAAAATTAGATAGAAATGGTTTGGGGAGACTTTTAACTCCTTATTTTGGGGAATCAATTTTATTTGAAGAATTATGGATGACAAATCCAATAAAAACCCTTTTTGAAAATTCCCGAAGATTAAAAGAAGAATGTCTAGGAAATCCACTGGAATTAAAAAGAAATACAGTAATGGATACTCTGGAAAACATCGCCAGATACAGACAGTATGGAATAGGAAAAGCTGCTCTTTTATTAAAAAATTTCGTAAAATTTGGAATATGGAACTTTCATGAGACACAAGTTCCAATAAAAGTAGACAGACATGTAATGAGAATAAGTTTAGGATGCGGGATTATAAACCCAGAAAAATACTCTCAGCCAATAAAAGGAAAATTATCAAAAGCATTGCAAGGGGCAAAAGAAAAAATGATTAGATTTGGTTATTTCACTGAAGAAGATTTTAAAAAAGGAAGAGTAAGAGTTGTAAGACGAGATAAGTTAGTTACTCCGTTAACAAAGATAAATTTAGAAGTATCAAGAAGTCAAGGAATTTCAGGAATTGAATTAAATGATGGTTATTGGGCAATTGGAGCTTATTCTTGCAGAAAGAATAATGCTCAGTACTGCAGACTTTCATGCCCGGTTCAGTGTAATACTCGTATGCCTTCAGACAATAATGCAGCATATTTTTTTATAGATGTTGATAAAAGAAAAGGTTTGGAACAAATGACTTTGTTTGGATTTTAAAACGGAGTGTTATCATCGTCAGGTTTTTGCTTCTGAGAAATAAACAAATCAGGGCTTATATAAAAATACTCAAGTATTCTGTGGCAGACTCCATTATTATTTTTTCCGACAAAAGCATTTGCCCATTTATCAGGATCTGAATTAGAATATTGTGTGATTTTAAAAGGCAGAACTTTATGCTGTCTGCAAAAAAGATTATCTGGAGACATTGAATCTTCCCTGACTAATCCTTCCAAACACAAATCACTTGATGAAAAACCCTGTTTTTTTGCTGATTTAAATAATTCCTCTACTGCATCATGACTATTATTTATATCTGTGATTAATTTTCCTCTTGGCAAAGAATAATGTTCTTCATTTCTATGGGTATCAGAACTTCCATGATTTAATGAAGTAAATTTATGTGCCATAATCATTGGAATCAAAACATTCAATGGAACAATCAATAAAGTCTTGACATTTTGACTTAATACTTTAGCTAATCCATTATTATCATATTTAGCTAATCCTAAACTATTGTGTCCTTTCCCATATTGAAAAATTGCATAATTTATACCAACAGTCTCTGTTCCACTTTGCACCAATCTATAAAATTCACCAAAAGCATTTGCAAACTGGCAGCAAGCTAATTTAGGAGACCCGTTTTTCCTTGAAGTTGCTTTTACTTCTGTTTCAATAACTTTATTATCGCCTTCATCAACAACATCAGCATGAAATCCAGAATATCCATAATTTGCTCGTCTTACTTCCCCGCCATAAAGTCCAGCATATAAAAAAGCAAAAAAATTTCTAACATTATGGCTCATTCTTTTTGTTCTTTCATTTCCAACTCTTTTAGAAATTCTTCCACACCAGTTTTTATATTTTTTATAAGCCTGTTCATAAGACATTCCTGTTTCTTTTGCAATAGTATCTCTTATCTCCTCATCTCTGTCAATCTGCTCTTCAAACTCAGGATTAAAAACCACTCTCTTTTTTGCCATAAAAAAGCTAATTTATCTCTGCTTAAAAGCATTATTCTCCTAGAAAACTTATTTCAGAATTATCTTTTAACCATATGCGGAAATTTAAGCACATACCAAACCCTAAATCTTTCTGCATTGTGATTTTTTTTAAGGTCTTCTAATAATTCCAGCTCAGAAACATCAGAGATATCTCTGCATTGATTTTCTCTATGAGCAATTAAATATCTTTCTTTTCTCAGCCATTCCATTTGTATAGAATTATAATGCCTTAATGACATGGGAATATACTGACTAAATTCAGTCATCTCCTCAAGACTCATTCCCTTAATTACCTCTAAAACAGGTATATCTGCAGGATCAGTTATAAGTGCTTTTTCTTCAGGAGTTAATTGGCTAATTTTCATTTTTACTCCAGAGTATCTGCCTTCTTAAATCATTCCAAGTAAATTCCAGGTTTTCCTGGTTTAGTCAAATAACTGTGTCGATTTGACTTCAACTTCAGCGTTAGAATAGTCAAATAACTGTGTTGATTTGACTTCTACTCTAAGTAGATGCCAGGTTTTCCTGGCTTTGTATTCTTAGCTCTGTTAGTTGGGTCATACTTATTCTTGTCATTTACTGCAAAAATCTTAACTTCTTTTCCAACTCTTTTGCTTATCTCAAATTCATTGTAAAATTCCCTTTCCTTTGGAAGAACATAAACAAATACTTTTTCCTTTTTTTCCTTTCGCGATTCAATTATCTTTAAGATATTCATTATATCGCTTACAATTTTATCCATTGCTTCGTCAATCTTGTCAAATTCAGGATTTATTTTTTTCTCATCAACTTTTGGCCAGTCAGACAATGAAACAAACCCCTTATTCCCTAATTTTTCTGAGAGTTCTTCTGTAACATAGGGGCAATAAACATGAAACAATTTTAAGAATTTTTCAGCATTATCCTTGCTTATTTCTTTCTCTGAAAAATAATCAAATAACTGCCTTATTTTAATGACAGCGAGATTATGCTTGAAATCTTCAATAAGCCCTGTAACTTCCTTGATTGTCTTATTTAATTTGCTTTCAATTATTGCATTTGATTTTCCTGGCTTAAATTCAGAAAAATATCCATAAACTCTATTCAAAAACTTGTGATTTCCTAAAACAGTATTTTCATTCCATATGCTGTCTGTGTCAGGAGAAGCAAGTGAAACTAAAGTTAATCTCAAGGTATCTGCTCCGTATTTGTTTATCATATCAAAAGGTTCAACTACATTCCCCTTGGATTTAGACATTTTTTCTCCATCAGCTCCATGAACAATTCCCTGAGTAAAATATCTCAATGCTGGCTCATCAAAATTTAATAATCCCAAATCTCTCAAAAACTTTGTATAAAACCTTATGTAAATAAGATGCATGGTTATATGCTCTGGCCCTCCGATGTATTGATTTATAGGACACCAATAATTTGCTTTTTTCTTGTCAAAAATTGCTTTATTATTTTTAGTATCAGTATATCTCAAATAATACCAGGAAGAATTAACAAAAGTATCCATTGTGTCTGTCTCTCTTCTTCCGATAGCTCCGCACTTAGGGCACTTGACTTTAATCCATTCCTTGTTTGTTAAAAGTGGATTGCCTTTTCCAAATTTTACTTTTTCTGGAAGCTTGACTGGCAGGTCTTTTTCAGGAACAGGAACAATCCCGCACTTGTCACAATAAACAACAGGTATAGGAGTTCCCCAATATCTTTGCCTTGAAATAAGCCAGTCTCTTAACTTATAATTAACAACTGTTTTTCCAAGTTTTTTTGCTTGTAATGCTTTTGTTATATGAACTTTTGCTTCCTCGCTATCTAATCCATCAAATCCTTCAGAATTAACTAAAACTCCTTCTCCTGGATAAGCTTCTTTCATTTCAGAGGCACTCTCTTCCTCTGTTTCAGGATTTTTAATAACTTGTTTTATTGGCAGAGAATATTTTTTTGCAAACTCAAAATCTCTTTGGTCATGAGCTGGAACAGCCATAACCATTCCACTTCCATAATCTGCAACAACAAAATTTCCAGCATAAATAGGAACTTCCTTGTCCAAGAAAGGATGTTTTGCATAAGCTCCAGTAAATACCCCTTCCTTTTCCATTTCTTCAAGAGCTTTTTCACTAACTGTTGTAAGTTTTTTCAGGAATTTTTCAACTTCTTTTTTCTGCTTTTTTGAAACTATCTCCATAAGTCGTGGATGATGAGCAGAAATAACCATAAAAGTAACCCCAAACAAAGTATCTGGACGTGTTGTAAAAATTGGCCACTTATTGTTATTCACATCAAAGAGTATCTCAGTTCCATTACTTTTTCCTATCCAGTTTTTTTGAAGTTTCTTTGCATTTTCAGGCCAGTCTAATTTGTTAAGTCCATTAATTAATTCATCAGCATAATTAGTAATCTTAAAAAACCACTGCTCTAAATGCTTTATTTCAACATTAGTATCATCATGCCTCCAACACTTGCCTCCAATAACCTGCTCATTTGCAAGAACAGTCTCGCACTTTGGACACCAATTAACAGGAGCTTTTTTCTTGTATGCAATTCCTTTTTCAAGCATCTTTAAAAAAATCCACTGATCCCATCTATAAAATTCAGAATCTGAAGTATTTACTAACCTATTCCAATCATAACTCCATCCCATTGCTTTTTGCTGTTTCATAAAATTAGCAATTGACTTCTTAGTGTATTCAGATGGATGAGTTCCTGCTTTTATTGCAGCATTTTCAGCAGGCAATCCAAGAGCATCGTATCCAATAGGATAAAGAACATTAAATCCCTGCAATCTTTTGAATCTTGCAAAAATATCACCTAAACTAAAAACAAATGCATGCCCCATGTGCAATCCAGTGCCAGAAGGGTATGGAAACATATCAAGAACATAAAATTTGGGCTTTTTTGATTTTTCAGACACCTGAAAAATCTTCTTATCTTCCCACTTTTTTTGCCACTTTTTCTCTAGTTGGTTAAAGTTATAATCTGCCATCTTTAAACGACTAATGAAAAGCTCCTTTTCTTTATCTGATTAAAATTATACTCCATAATCAATACTATGCTTTTGTATTTATAACCTTTCTGATAACCCTCTAGAAATTCTTGAATCTATCAATTCATTTCTAAGTACCTCTGTCTTTTCTAATTTGGATTCTCTGCTTCCTTTTCCAGTCCAGATTTTTTTCCTCTCTTCACAATATCTTCTATAGCATCCCAAGTCTTCAAGAATTAATTTAGGTATTTCCACTTTTCTAAAACCATTGGAAGATAAGCGAGCATACAACCCAGCAATCCTATAAACAGTTCCTGTATTCCCTGGTTTTCCATTCCTGATTCTATAAATATCTATAAAAAAATTTCCAGTACCTATTTGTTTTATAACTTTTAGAGCCATTTTAAGAAGTTTTTTATGGCTCAGTTAAATGAGAGCCACGACTAATGCTAAAATTGCAATAAGCAACAATAATACTAGTCTCATGAATTAAGCAGTAAAGGCATATTTTTAAATATTATCCTAAATTAGTATAGATATGAATAAGATACAAGCAAATTTGAGCAAGCACACAATTTCCAGCAATTCACAAGAAGCATTTGCATTAAATGAAAGAGGAAGTTTTGGGGAAAGAATTGGAGATAAGGTGCAGTATTCATTATCAGAAGCATTATTTCTTGCAGAAGATGGAAAAATGGATGTTTTTTGCAATAACAAAAAAATTCAATACAAGGAGCTTTTAAAAAAATTGCAGTCAATTGATAAGAAACTTGAAATAAAATATTTTGTATTTAAGGACTTAAGACAAAAAGGTTACATTCCAAAAACTGCCCTGAAATTTGGCGCTGATTTCAGGATTTATGATAAAGGAACTAAGCCAGGGATTAGCCATGCAAAATGGATTGCGTTTGTAGGACATGAATCAGAAAAAATATCCTGGCATGAATTCGCTGCAAAGAACAGGGTAGCTCATTCAACAAAGAAAAATCTGCTTCTTGCAATTGTTGATGAAGAAGGAAGCATAACGTATTATGAGATTAAGTGGCTTAAACCATAACAATCTTTATAATACTTACACCTTTATTTGAGATATGCCTCAGCAAGATACTTCAGATATAAAGGAAAGAGTTATAACTTTTTTAAGAATTCGTGGCCCAAGCCTGCCAGTTCATATTGCAAAGGAAATTGACATGAGTATGCTCTTCACATCTGCATTTTTATCAGAACTTATTGCTGAAAGAAGAATAAGGATCAGCCACATGAAAGTCGGCAGTTCTTCATTGCATTTTCTTGAAGGACAAGAGCATAGATTAGAAGCTTTTGCTCAATTCTTAAAAAGCAGGGAAAAAGATGCATTTGAACTGCTTAAGCAAAAAAGACTTTTGAAAGATATAGAGCAGGAGCCTGCAATAAGAGTTGCTTTGAGGGCAATAAAAGATTTTGCAATCCCTTTCAGGAGAAATGATGAAATTTACTGGCGATACTTTACTGTTCCTGAATCAGACTTAATTATAGAGCCAAAAATAGAGAAAAAAGAAATTATTGAGATTCAACAAGAGGAAAGCCCAAAAGCCCTGAATATATTTGACAGAGGGGAAACAAAGGAAACAAAACAAGTTGAAAGACAAGAGAGAAAATTAGAGATAAAAAAGAAACCCAAAAAAAGAGCAATTAATCAAAAGAAGAATGACCAATTCTTTGACAAGGTAAAGGGATTCCTTTCTGGAAAAAAGATTGAAATTATGGGGATAGAAGGATTCAGCAAGAATGACTTGATGTTAAGGGTAAACTTAAAGGGTGCTGAACTGCTGCTTGTTGCATATAATAAAAAAAAGATAACTGAGGAAGAAATAATCCTTGCAGGCAAAAAAGCTGCAGAGCTTAAACTAAAATATATGATTTTAAGTTTTGGAGAGCCATTAAAGAAACTAAATAACTTAATGGATGCTATAAAATATCTATACAAAATTGAAAAGATTGAATAAAAACGTTTAAAAACCTGCAATAAGACAATCATATTATGGGAAAGATTAAGACAAGATTAATCAAAAGAACTGCAGAGAATCTTATGAAAGAAGACATTGATTTCAAGGAAGAGTTTGAAGGAAACAAGAAAATCCTCGGAAGAGAAATGCCAGGAAAGAAAGTAAGAAATCAGATTGCAGGTTATATTGCAAGAATAAAAAAAAGAGAAAGAATTGAGCAGGAAAGAATAGAACAATCAGTAAAAGCTATTTCTAAAAAGCCAGAGATTGCACAATCAGAATAAAGTTAGAGTTATAACAACTCTTTTAAATCATGTATTTCTATTAATTTTGACTCTGTAGCTCAGTGCCAGAGCATCGCTCTCATGAGGCGGGGGTCGGGAGTTAAATTCTCCCCAGAGTCATAAACAACTTTAGTATAGGTTTAGGAATCTGTAGCAAAATTTTAGTTTTAGCGAGAATTATTCAAGCGCAAACCTTTAGTCCATCATTCTTTTTTCTAGGAATAATATGCAAATGAGTATGCTTAACCACTTGCCCAGCAGCTTCGAAATTATTGACAACTAAATTAAATCCTTCTGATTTATTTTCATCCATGAGTTTGATTGCAGTATGTTTAATGCAGTCCAATAACTCCTGCCCTAAGCTAGAAGGTATATCTAAAATTGTTTCAAAATGTTTCTTGGAAATCACAAGGCTATGCCCTGAAACTATTGGCTTAATATCTGGCACTGAAAAAAAATTATCATTCTCATAAATCTTTTTTCTAGGAATTTCTCCTTTTGCAATCTTGCAGAAAACACATTCATCCATAAAAATTATAATTATTATTAGTTTAAAAATTTAATTATAGAACTTTCCCTGCTTTTTCAAACTCAATTTCCCCTTCTATAAGCTTCCTTAAAGTATTTTTTAAATCTGAAATTTTTACTCTAATTTGTTTTGTTGTATCTCTATCACGGATTGTGACATCCTTATTTTTAATTGAATCCCCGTCAATGGTTATGCAATAGGGAGTTCCAATTTCATCATTTCTTGCATATCTTCTTCCAATGCTCCCACTTCTGTCATAAACAACATACCATTCCTGTTTTAATAATTTCATTACATTTTCTGCAATTTTCTCAAATTCTGGTTTCTTGACAATAGGAAAAACAGCAGCCTTTATTGGAGAAAGTTTTGGATGCAACTTTAAAATAATATTATTTCTTTCCTTGTCTTCATAATATGCATCAAATAAGAATACAAGCAATGCTCTCTCAACTCCCTGACTTGGCTCGCAGACAACATGAGGAACAATTTTTTTCTTTTTTTCCTCATCAAAAATACTTAAGTCTTTTTTTGAGTATTTCATATGCTGCTGCAAATCATAATCCCCCCTATTTGCCATTCCTTGCAGTTCTTTCCATCCAAATGGAAATTCATATTCCAAATCCCATGTATCAAGCGCATAATGACTCTTTTCATCAGACATATGCTGTCTTATTCTAAACTTGCCCGGATTTGCTCCTAAGGAAATAAACCACAAGTATTCTTGCTCAAGCCAATAAGCATGCCATTTGGTTTTTATTATGCCTTTTTGAAATGCCTCTTTAAACTTCATTTTTTGCATTTCTTTATTTTCTTTTTGCATGCATGCATCATAAACTAAAATTTCAGTTTCTCCAATCTCATAAGGGCATGCTTCTTCAGGATTAACAAAATATTCTATCTCCATCTGCTCAAATTCTCTGCATCTGAAAAGAAAATCTCTCGGAGAAATTTCATTTCTGAATGCCTTTCCTACCTGAGCAATTCCAAAAGGAAGTTTCATTCTTGCATTTTCCTGGACAAATTTGAAATCAGCAAAAATTAATTGGGCAGTCTCAGGCCTTAGATAAGAAATTATTGAATCTTCCTTAACAGGCCCAACCTGTGTTGTAAACATTGGATTAAATTCTCCTTTGTTTTCATATTCGGCCCCGCATTTCTCGCACTTTACCTTTCCTAATTCATGCTTGTCAATTTTTGTTTTAAATCCGCACTTTTTGCAGACAACAGCAACATCAACAAAGCTTGCAACATGCCCAGAAGATTCCCAAACCTTTGGGCTTGTGATTATGCTTCCATCAATTCCAACAACATCTTCTCTGGAATAAACATGATATTTCCACCATTCTCTTTTAAGATTATTTTTTAATTCAACTCCAAGATTTCCAAAATCCCAAAAACCAGACAAACCCCCATAAATATCTCCTGAACGGTAAACAAATCCTTTTCTTCTGCAAAAAGCAGCCATGTCTTCTATTGAAATTGCAGTGCTTGCAAAAACATTTTCTTTTTTTTCTTCCATGACACCAGAATCCTTTTTGTTTTTTCCAAGATTTTTAATAATTTCATCTGCTTTTTTCTGTGCCTCTCCTCTGCTCTTGCCCAAATAAGCCAGACATTTTGAAATCACCTTATCTCCTTGTCTTTTGCTTTCCCTCAAATAGTAGTAATCGTTTCCATTTATGTTCTTTTTTACAATAAAAGCCATGATTAATTTTAGACACTACATTTTATAAATCTTTGCAAACAATCGGTTTAATACATACATAATAAGTAAAATAATCAGCGAAGAGTAAATAAAAGATTATTGATAGTACATACATAATAAGTATTAATATCAGCAAGTATCTTTTCAAATAAAATAAAACATACATAATAAGTATAATAAATAAATAAAAATACATTTATAATAAGTAACATAATGCTATTATAAGAAAAATGATATTTAAATTACATACATAATAAGTATAAATTTGTAAATAGAAAGATATTTAAATAATATATACATACATAATAGGTAATAAAAAGCCGCTATTTCTCTCTATACATATATAATAGGTAGATTTATAAATAATTTTACACACATATTAAGTAATGGTAAGCAAGAGATTGTCTGAGTCTGAATTAAAATATTTACATGAAAGAAAGCACCATTCTGAAACCAGAAAAAGGGAGTTAATTAACTACCTTGAAAAATTAAAAGAAGCTTACAGAAGCAAGAAAATTCCCTTTTCTAAGTACTTGGAAATAATTCACCATAAAAGAGAAGGAAGAACAATCGAAGAATGGATTCATTTTTATCACTTTGAATCACTTGAGTGCCATAAAAGAATAAAGCAACATCACAGCCATGTTGGAAAAAAGAATCATTTAATTTTCATACTTGCATGTATTGTTGGATTATTCCTAATCTCTTTGATATTTAACAATTCAAACTTCGCAGGTTTTTTTACTCAAGAGGAAAATGCTTCTCAAACAATTATAACTCCTTATATTCAAAATGTAAACATTGACTTTTCAGAAAATTCAGAATATGAATGGCAATTAGAAAATCCAGGACAATTAAACTCAGTAAGATTATCCGGAGCAATAGAAGGAGACGGTGAAGCAAAAGTCTACTTAAATGACATTTTAGTATTAAACACTTTAAATGTTAAAGAACAATCAACAAGAAGTATTACTGGTTTAGTTGCAGAAAATGACACAACAACAGAAGAAATACCAACAGAACCTGAAACTGAAACAAGAGACATACCTGTAGAGGAGCCTGAACCAGAGACTGCAATAACTCCTTCAGAAGAAATAAATGAAACTCCTATTGAAGAGGAAAATCAAACAAAAACAGAAAATATTACAGAACAACCAGCTTCAGAACCTGAAACTGAAATAAAAACTTTCACAGATATTTGCGAGGAAACATGCAATTTAGAATCTCTTAACTTAAATGAATCTTCTTATACATTAAGAATAGAAATTGATTCTGCAACATTAAGTTTAAGCGAAATAAAATACAGCCTCATAGAACAAGTAGAGGAAATTCCAGAAGAAGAAACTAACTTAACAATGGAGAACTTCACTTTGCAAATAGAAACAAAAAACAGCAGAGGAGAATTAATTTCTTCAGAGATAGATATGTTTGATGAGAACGGAAACGAGATAGCCGAAAAAATAGAAGAAGGAAGAGGCATTTCTTCTAATGAAGAAGGCAGAGCAGTATTTGAATCAGAAGCAAGCATAAGCAATGAGTTGATAGTCTCTCCAGACTCAAATAAAATAAAGCAAATTAAATTTGAAAAATTAAAACATAAAAAAAATGCCAGCATTGTCTTAGGAATTGATGATTCTATTCCAGAAGATAATTCTAGTTCTTTAAATGTAATAGCAACCTATGCCATTGACCCTTCTCAAATGGATTTCAAACAAGCAGAAGTTACAGCAATAGCACAAGGAAATGAACTTTACAAGTGCAAAGACTGGAACTTCACAGAACAAACCTGTTATGGCAATTGGACATTCCTACAATCAATAACTCCTGGAATGGAATATACATTCGCTTTGACTCCAGAAGACCCTGGTTTTGCTGAACTTGTTTCACAAAATTATTCTTTTGATATAGATACAACTCCAATAGATAATGCTACTTTTGTTACTGCATATGTATCTGCAGATAGAATTGCTTATTTTAAAGTTTACAATACAGATGGAACTATAATTTCAAATGGCACTATTGATTCTGCAAATCTGCCTCTTTATCCAAGAATTGCTGTTGAGGCAATAAATACAACTCACTTTGTTGTTGCATGGATAAATGATCATGATACAGTCGGGAATATTGCAAATATCACTGTTGCTATTTACAAGACAGATGGAACAAAGTTAACAAGTGATGTTATTGTTGATGATAATATTGCAACAGTAACAAGTGATAGTTGTATATCTGATTTATCTATTGCAGAAATGGGAGACAGATTTGTTGTTGGATGGGAGGATGATTATGAAAGTGATGCTTCATTTAAGATTTTTTATAATAATGCAACAAATATTACTGGAATAATTGATGTAGACCCAACAGTTTCGGTTCCAAGTCCATTATCTGATTTCATAAGTGTTTCTACAATAAATTCAACAAGATTTGTTTTCGGCTGGTGGGATTTATCTGTAAATGACCTTGCATTCATTGTGTACAATGAGCTAGGTACTGAAGTTGTTGCCAGAGTAAATGTTGACCCTAGTGCAGGATCAGATGGAAGAGCAAGTGTTGCTGGATTAGATAATGACAAGTTTGTTTACGCATTCTATTTGGCAAATGACCAAGATATCGGATATACTCTTGTATACAAAA
>Ga0315273_10003909_pt1 | contig 18067 bp, 12 predicted proteins | sample YL17G02_0_MG_FD_205753 | JGI IMG/M metagenome (GOLD analysis project Ga0315273, IMG submission 205753) | Sediment microbial communities from Yellowstone Lake, YNP, Wyoming, USA - YL17G02_0 | ecosystem: Environmental > Aquatic > Freshwater > Lake > Sediment | place: USA: Wyoming | collected...
AGCGCGCGACCGCGCTCCGGGAGGGCCATCCCGTGGCCCCACGTGCCCACGGCGCTCTGTCCGCGGGCGATCATCCTGGAGTATTCCCCGATGGCGGGGAGCACGGACTTGTCGCCCGTCGCCAGGTAGTACTCGGTCAGGAACAGGTTGGCGTAGCCCCACTCCCACGCCACCATGCCCATGCCATTGGATTGCCGCAGCTTGAGGTCGGGCGGCCCGACCTTGTGGGCGAGATCCTTTACCCTGTCGAGGTACTCCGGCTTGCCGGTGGCCAGCAGAGCCAGGGCGTTGATCTGGCCGACGATGTCGTTCCGCAACTCGTGCTCGGCCAGATAGCGGCAGCCCTGCTCCAGGATCAAGCGCGACTTCGGGCAGTCGAACGGAGCGGTGTCGGAGTAGCTGCCCAACACCTTGAGCCGGACGGTGACCACATCCTCTTTTCCCTTACGCCAGCGGACCAACTTGAGGACGCCCTTGTTCTGGGTGCTTTCGGCTTCCGTGATCGCCTGGCCGAACGCCTTGCGGGCATCGCCGTCGAAAGGCTTGCCGTTGACGCCGAGGATCACATCGTCCGCCTCCAGGACGCCCTCCGCCGGCGAGCCCTTGTCCACCTTCGTGACGAGGATCTGGCGGGCCTCCGTGGTTTCCAGATCCCATCCCCAGATCCAGCCGCGCGCGCCGGTCGGCCCCAGCGTCCAGTCGTGCGTGCCGTCCCTCTTGCCGCCTTGGGTGAAATCCGGTGGGCTCGGCGCCTGCGCGGCGATGCCTTGGCCGCTCAACAACAACACGAGCCCGGCGACGCCGAGGCAGGCCCGAAAGGAAGTACGCCTCATTCCTGTTCTCCTTCTCACTTGCTCGGATTGGTCGCCAGCAGCTTCTTCATCCCCTCCCCCAACGCATTGCCGACCAGGAAATAGGTCTCGGCATTGCCGAACTCGTGGTGGCCATGGCCCGGATTGGGGGACTCCTTGGCCGGACGGACGAAGTCGTGCGTCTCGACAAAGAGGACCGTGCCCTTGAACTCCGGCCTCACCGCGGCGTCGGCCTGCGCCTTGCGTATGGCCAGCGCCGCCTTCTCCTTGCAGTCCGCGCCCCAGGGGCCGGTCAGCTCCCCGACCACCACCGGCAGGTTGGGCGCCTTCAGCTCGGTGCGGACGTCCTTGATCAGATTCACGAGGTTCTGCTCGTATTCCTCCACGGCGGCCTTGCCGCCGCAGAAGTCGTTCCAGCCGTGCCACCAGACGAGGCCCGCCAGCTCATATCCGCCGCCGTCGTAGTCGGGGAAGCGCTGCTTCAGGTTCGCCAGGGCCTCGCGGACCTCTTCGATCATCTTCGTGTAGTACGGCCCCACCTCGCCGCCGGAGCTGGGCGGACGGAAGTCCTTGAACAGGCTCTTCCCGCCCCAGGCGGTCTTGATCAGCAGCACCTGGTTGGGGAGGCAGTCGCCCATGACGTGGCCGAACTGGAGTTCGGCGCCGAAGTGGTGCTTGTCGCCGTAGACGCTGTAGCCGATCGACAGCGGGCCGGCCAGCAGGCTCGCGCGGTCCCTCTTGTAGGTGACCCAGACGTTGTCGCGCACCGCCCACTCGCCCTTGTCGTTCTTGAGGTGCTTGAAGAGCGGCGCCTTGGCGGGGTCCTTCATCACGGAGGCCAGCGTGCCCTTCCCGCCGTTGTAATCGGGGCCATCGAGGTCCACAACGGCCTGGCCCTCCATGTTGGATTGCCCGGCAAGGATGAAGACCTTCACGGGGCTTCGGCCCGCCTGGCCGGCGGCGGCAAGCTGGTCCGCCAGGAGCACGACAATGCCCAGACACAGAACCCGCGCCGCGAGCGAGCAACATTTCCCAGCCATCGATCGTCCTTTCGAGAGCCACGTGGCAGGTGCTTCGTTCCCCATCGTTCTGCCTCTCTGGGGCAGAACAACTCCATCTTACCCGGCGGGTACGATCTTGCAAGTCGGGGAGACGGGGGACAGAAGGGTTTCTTTGTTTTCGCCATTGACGAATCCCTCCCTGGAGTCGTCATCTCTATAGGGGGATAAGGGGACCTGGGTGGTCGCGGAGAGCTGCTGGTGTCCGGCGACGGGAGGAATAGCCGGGAGGAGAATGGAAGGCCGTCACCTGCTGCGTGTGGCCTCGGCGGCGGCCTCGTAGAGGGCGCCGCGAGCGCGCCTGCCAGCCGTGGTGGTACCGTTCCAGTTCGAAGATGCAGAGCTTGTTCTGGAAGAAGCTCGTCTGGCGGAAATGCTCGTCGAGCGCGGCTCTCCCGCGCCGGGCCACGTCCGCACTCAGGCGGCCGCGGTCGAGCGCCTGCTCGATGGCGATGCGCGCCTCGCCCTCCTGAATGCCTTCGAGGAGCGCCTCGTGGCGCGCGCTCGACTCCGCGCCGTCCCGGCCGGGCCAGAGCGTGAAGAGCACCGGCATCCCCACGATCCAGACCGGAACCTGCATCCCCTGGTAGTGCGCGGCGGCCCACTCGTCCGCGCCGACGCGGCCCAGTTCGCGGAAGCTCGCCTCCAGGAGCCGCCAGTGCTCCTTCGACCAGAGCGGGACGCCGTATTGCTTCGCGACGGCGTAGGGGTTCTCTTCGCAGGCGACGAACGTCCGGAAGTCCTTCGGATCGGGCAGCCGCCAGTCGATCACCTCGGCCTCGACGGGGACGCGGACGGCTTCCAAGCCCTGAGCCGCGACCGTGACCGAGCCTTTGTAGACCCCCGCCTTGGCGTCGGCCGGGATCTTGACCGAGAGCCACACGGGCCGCGCGGTCCCTGCCGGGATTCGCCGCGGCGCCGCCGATGCGAGCTGGTCGAAGACATGCGGGCCGGGCTTCCCCATCGCGGCGAGATCGGCCAGCTCGTTCGCGCTCGGGAACGCTCCGCCGAGCCCGCGCTCGTCCCCGAGCTTGTCCGAAAGCTCTGCCGCGGGGATGGGCACGGCGAATGAGACCCGAATCGCGTCGGGAGAGATTTCCCCAGCGCCGCCCGCAAGCTTCAGAGCGCTCGGCGTGACCTCCAGGCCGCCGAGGTCCTTGTCCGTGCCGAGGACGATCTGCGCGGAATACGCCCCGTTCTTCGCGCCGACGACGCGCGCGACGCCGGCGCCCTCGCCGGGCGGGCGGAAGTCCGTGGATTCGACGCGGCGGTGAATGTCCTCCGCCCAGACCTGGACGCCCGCGGGACGCTTCGCCGCGCTCTCGACGCCCCCGGAGCCGCGCAGCTCGATCTTCGAGAAGTGCCCGTGCCGCCAGATCCGCTCGCGGTCGTGCAGCGCGTTCCACGATCTCGACTGCGGCTTGGCCAGGAGGATGGGGTGCAGGTCGCTCGCCCGGACCTCAACCGCGAGGACGTTGGCCCCCTTGCGCAAGAGCGCCTGCGGGACCGCCACCGAGCCGAGCGCGCGGTCGCGCAGCTTCTCCTGCTGATAGGCATCGAGCGGATAGTCCTCGCCCGGCGTATCGGGTGCCAGCTTGCCCCTGGGCAGATGCCCGCGTGCGATCTCCTTCCCGTTGAGGAACACCCGCACGCCGCCGCGATAGACCACCCGCAGGCTCAGGTCGGCCGCCGCAGGGTCCGTGACGACGAACCGCGTCCGATAGTACGCCGCCAGCATCCCCGTGCCGATGAACTGGAGGGCGCCGACATGGATCTTCGCCATGTTGCCTTCGGTCTTCTCGGGCGGCAGATCGTTGGGCAGGTCAGCCTGAAACGTCCCGCGGGCGAGGACCCAGGCCGCGTCGTCGAAGTCGGCCGCGGCCCACTCCTCGGGCGGGGGCGGCGCCGTGTAGGGGTCGAAGAACATCCGCTGGAAGACATAGTCGCGCCAATCGGCGGCCGCCGGGTCGGCCTTCGCTCCGAGAGCCGCGCCCGTACCCACCTTCCGCGCCTCGCTCAGCACCGCAGCCGCCGGCCGGAGCACCGCGAACGAGTCGGGCGCCGACCGATTGAGCCCCTTCTCGGTCTCTTTCTTCAGCCGGTCGAACGCCGCCTGGCCCAGGGCCTTCACTCCATCCCTTTTCAGCGCCTCGGGCGAGACGTGGTCTGTCGCGAAGCGGTAGTACCGCCGCCAGGAGCACGACTCGTCGAGGATGGGGCTCGCCGCCTCGGCGGAACCGCCTCGCGCCGAGAACGTGAGGCCAACGAGCGCAAACGAGACGAAAAGGGTTGGTCTCCGCATCGGAAGCTCCATGGTGGATGATAAGCTTTTGACCCCGGCTTGGTCAAGTGCTGCCCGCGTTGGGGGTGAGTTGGGCTTTGAGCGGGGAGGCGTGGATATGGACTGGCCAAGGCTGCGTGTGGAGTGAGGAGTCCCTTCGTCGGCCAGACTTCACGGAATCCGCCGCACGGCGGATCGGTTCTGCAAACCCCTTCTCCCCGGCTCAGGTTGCCGGATGCGGCTCGCTCCGCGACCGATCGCGTGCCCCAGCGAGTGCAAAGCGGGCGGAAAGCGATTCTCCAAAACATCTCGTGGCCGCCACGGACGCCCTAACGCGCTGGCGCGTCAAGGGATCCGTCTATGCCCAACGGCGTAAGCCCTCCACTCGCTCGAAAGTGGCGAAAGCGAGTGCGTTGTACTTATAGAGGGGTAGAGAGACACAAAATGGGCATTCTCCTGCCGCGGCCGCTCATGGCCATGACGCTCGCGCGAATCCGCTATGCCACCCAAATGAGGCCCTGCTCTTGACAAACGGCTCGGGAATCCTACAATCAGGGCGGCACGGCCCAGGGGATCCGGGTGTCAACACAGGCCGATTCGCCAAACAGGGGCTGCGCCGCACGGTGATCGGGGCACTGCTTCCAGAGCTTTTTGCGGCGTACTGGCGGGGAGCGTGCTAGGCCGGTGGCTTCTCTGAAAGGAATCGGAGATGATGCGCTGCACGACTTGGCGAACGGGTGTGGTGAAGGCAGCAGTGGCGCTCTGCGCCGGCGTCCTTCTTCTGGGGAACTGCGCCGCAGTCTCGGCGGGTCCCTGGCAGGTGCTCTATGATCAGGGCGACACGTCGGAGCCGGGAGGGATCACGGCGGCACGCGCTCTCGCTCTGTCGGGCGACGACAAGACCGTCTACAGCGGCTGGATCCAGTGGGAGCAGGGCACGGTCCGCCAGCATGATGCGCAGGCCGTAGGCCCCATTCTCAACTCGTATGGCCTGGCCAGCATCCAAGCCACGGCTCTTGCGACCGATGACCGGGGCAACGTGTACATCGGCTATGGCCTGAACGGCAACGGGCAGATCGAGATCCGCAACGCCAAGCTCGCCACCCAGGTGGCCGCCCCCTTTGACGGCGGCAGGACCGGCTACGTCCACGGGCTCAGCGTCTGGCGTTCCGGGCCTACCGACTATTATCTCTACGCTTCGCGCGCGGATGGCACCATCCAGCGGTTCAACGTGACGGACCCCAGCGCGCCCGCTCTCGACACGGGCTGGGCCACGGGCGGAACCTATGCCATCCCGGGCGCCGGGAACCTTCGCGGCATCGAAGCGGCAAGCGATGGCACCCTCTACGTAGCCCAGCGCGACACCGCGGGCGGCGACCGCAAGGGGGTCGTCTACGCCATCGATCCCACGCTCACGTTCCTTTTCTCCACCTCGGTCGATGGCGCCATGGACGTGGCGGTCCACGGCCTGAAGCTGTACGTCAGCCAGTACCTCGGTCCCGATTCCGCCGTCGCCGTGCTGGACACGGAGACGCTGGCTCTTCTGGACACCCTCCACACCGGGTTTGAGAAGGACATTGACAACCCGTCCCACGGGTACACCGGGATCGACGTGGCGGCCGACGGGAGCCTCTACCTGGCCGACGAGTGGTACTCGACCGCGGGGGAGGAGCGCGACCGCATCCTGACCACGTTCGCGTCCGCGCCGCCCGAGACGGGCAGCCTCGAGGTGACCCTTGCCCCGCCGGAGGCCGCGGCCGCGGGCGGCAAGTGGCGGGTAGACAACGGGGCTTGGCAGGACAGCGGAGCGACGCTCTCCGGCCTCGCCGTGGGCACCCATGCCGTCGACTACAAGGCGGTCACCGGGTGGACCTCCCCGCCGCGCCAGTGGGTGACCATCGCGGCCAGCGATACCGCCACGGTGACAGCCACGTACACCCAGGAGCCGCCGGGGAGCTTGCGGGTGACGCTGGGGCCGCCGGCGGCCGTGGTCGCGGGCGCCCGGTGGCGCCTCGTCGGCGGGGCCTGGCAGAAGAGCGGCGCGACGCTCAGCGGCCTCATGCCCGGCAACCATGCCCTCGGCTACAAAGCCGTCCCGGGATGGATTGCGCCGCCGAGCGAGTGGGTGTCGATCGCCACCGGCCAGACGACGGCCCTCTCCCGAAACTACACCCCTGTGGCCGGGCGCCGAATCACCGGCTTCGTGAAGGATGCTTCGGGCAAAGGGATCGCGGACGTCAGCGTCTTCGCGCGAACTGCCAAGGGTGATCCCGGCCAGGCGAACACCGGGCCGGATGGTACGTTCGAAATCACGGGGCTGAGCCCCGCCAAGTTCACGGTGACCCCGCTCCTGGTGGGTGAAGTGTTCAGCCCAACGAACAAGGTGGTGAACCTGGCGAAGATCGACGCTGTGGGGATCACATTCATTGGGAAACCGGACCCCAAAGCGTTCCGCATCTACGGTTACGCTTGGGACACCCTGGGCAACCCGATCTCAGGGGTCCTGGTCAGTTTCACGGGCAACTTGCGCGCCGTCAGAACCAATCCCAAAGGATACTATGAAGCGTCCGGCGCCACGGATGGCGCCACGTACACCGTGTCCGCCGCCGCCAAGAACCTCACCTTCATCCTCCCGTCCGTCGACGTGCCCATCTCGGGCAGCAGCCAGCGGGTCGATTTCCACTCGACGGGCAGCACCGGACCGGCCGTCACACTCCAAAGCATAACCATCCAAGGTCCCGCCTGGGTCAACGGAGGCAGCTCCGCAGACTACGACTGCACCGCAAAGTATTCGGACAACACGACGGAGCCCGTCGACCCCGTCTGGACAGCGAAGAGCACTGCCGCCACGATCGACGGAACCGGCAAGCTGACGGCCAACCCTGTGGCGAAGAACACGCCCTGCACGGTGACGGCGAAGTTCAGCGACGGGGGCGTGACGAAGACCGCCGTGAAGGCGGTGACCATCGTGCCCGCCGGAATCGCAGGCGCTGCCGCGCGCCTGGCCGCTATCGAGGCGAAGGACGACACCAACCCCGGCCGCAGTTCCACGACCGAACTCCAGATGGTCTGCGCGCCTGCCTCCACCCGGAACGCGACGCTCACCGCCCAGAAGGTCAAGGACGATGACGGGCTGCCGTGGGCGAGCGGGGAGCCGAAATGGACGGGGGGCGGGCTTGGCAGCCTGAGCGGGGAAACCGTGGCCTGGTCGGGCGGCGGAGCGGCGAACCTCAATGCGTCGGCCGGCGGGAACAAGCGGCCGGTGAGCGTCAAGCTCTTCAATCCCCAGCAGAGCAACCAGACGCTGAGCACCAAGACCAAGAACGTCGGGACCTTCATCGACATCCTGCGAAAGGTCGCCCGCTACACAGGAGCCGACCCCGCGAAGTCGATCACGTGGAACCTCAACGGCGGGCTCACCACCGCGATGGTCGACAAGTTCAACGACCCCCTGTGCGGGCGGAAATGGATCGCCTCCTTCGGAGGCGAGGCCAAGATGGCGGGCAAGACCTCTCTCCCCAGCCCCCGAATCAAGCTGGGAAGCATCGCGACCATCGGCCCGTACTTCAACTCCGCGGTGACCATGAGCTACGGCATCACGGAAGCGGGATGCGACCCGTCCAAGGCGAGTCCCTGGATTGCCGTGGCCGACCACGTCACCCTCGGGGGCACCCTCGCCCTCGGCGCGGAGGCAGTGACGCAAACGAGGGACAAGGCGTTCCACGTCGACGTCACAGGCACGGCTTCCGCCGCGGTCGCAGGCGCCCTCAGCCTGGAAGCCAAAGACGCTCCCCCGGTCCTGACGGGCCAGGCCACCGTCGCCGCCGCCGATCTTCCCGTCGAGGCGACCGTGACCCTGTACGGCCGCGAGATCTACACGTACTCGAAGACCTGGCATCTCTGGGATGCCGCGAGCATCCCGGACGCGCCCGGCATCTTGTTCAACTTCGCCACGATTGCGCCGAAGAACTAGCGACAACGCTACCTTCCGGAGAGTCGGCCCAATGTCGTGGGCACGGTGGGAGGGCGAGGCTCCTGCCGAGCCGTCTGGAACGGGCGATGGACGCGTCCGCCGTATGGCGGACGGCCGAAGTCGAAGAATCTCTTTTGGCTTGGCACACCGCCCCACAAGAAAGGGCACAATTTCGGAGTGTCTTGTTGCCTTCCTCCCGAAGGGAGGACAGGATTTAGCCGGCGGCTTCAGCCGCCGGACTCGGTCGGCGGGAGGATGGGAAGTCCCGAAGGGACGACAGAACGGGTTCACTGGCCCCTGGTCGGAACGGCCTCTGCCGTCCCTTCGGGACTGGCCAGGGTTTCGATCCCTGTTCCGGCGGCTGAAGCCGCCGGCTAAGTCCTGGCGTCCCTTCGGGACGCGCCGAAAGATTCAGACACGGACGTAATGAGACCGAGCAAGAAGATTGCCCTGGGATTGGCGATCCTGGCCTGCCTGGCGGCAGGGGCCATCCTGGTTCTCGGCCCCGTTTCGGCGCGCCTCTGGATCGCCGGGAGAGATCCGTACGGGCTCAGCCCGGCGCGGAAGCTGCAAGTCGGCGTCCCAGACTGGACGAAACGCCCCACCCCGATTGGCAAGAGACCGGGACAGGCCCCGTCCCCGTCGCCCCAGAGCGCGCCAGTGGACTTCGTCGAAGCGATCAGCGTCCAGAGGTACGACCCACCCTACGACGTGGTCAAGCCGCTCTGGAAGAACCCGGCCGACAGGAAGTTCGGCGCGCCCGAAGAGGCCCACTTCTCGGCTCTGTCGGCCACGACGCGGGAGGAGCTGCTGAAGTGCTTCACCGAGTCGGCGCAGAAGCGCCTCCTCGCCGCCGATGCCCGCCAGGGCGGCAAGCTTCTCCTGTCAGGGTCCGAGGAGATGCCCTGGCCGCCGGACCCGTTCACCCGCTACCTCTACCGGGTGGACCTCCGCCGGGGCGACAAGCACTACGCGCTCATCAAGGTGAGGCCCATCTTCGTCAAAGATCCCTCTCCCCAGGACGACCCCAACGGGATCTATGAGTTCGTCCTGACCTTCGTCGAAACGCCTCGGGGATGGCTCCGAACCTTCGAGCTGGATCTGGACCCCTTGCTCCAACTCGTCCAGGCCTGCTCGTACGAGCAGTTCCTCGCCCACGCCCAGCCCGCCCCCCACGAAAAATAGGGACAGTCACCTATTTCCACATTCCCGCGTCGCCGGAAATAGGTGACTGTCCCTATTTTCCCCGGGGCTGTGCTTCGGCCTTCCCCAGCCGGCCCGCGGCCCAGCGGATCGCCTGGCCCAAGAAGGTGGCATATCCCGGGTTGGCGTAGCCCTTGGCGTCGTGGCCCAACTGGAAGTAGCAGACGGGCGCCTTGCGGTAGGTGTGCACCCACGCGACCGCCTTGGCGTTCGTCGGCTCGTCGGTGGTCAGGAGGACGTGGACGCTCGGGTCGGGGTTCTGGCCGCGGTACGTTTCGTCGGTGGTCGAGAAGTCGGCCAGCCCCTGGGTGATCGGATGGTTGGGGTCTTCGACGTGGATCTTGAGATCGACATCGTCCTTCGAGCCGGAGAGCCAGGAGGTCACGCCGACGATCTTCTGGTACTCGGGCCAGGGCCGGTAGCCGTAGATGCCGTGGTGGAGAATGACCAGGCCGACGCCGCGGTCGAGAAGCGTCAGGAAGTTCTCCCGTTGCGTGTCGGAGAGCTTCTTCTGGTAGTTGTAGAGGACGATGGCATCGTGAGGCCAGCGGCTGATGTCGTCGAATTCCTCGCCGCCCACTTTCTCGTCGACGAAGGTGCACTCCATGTCGGCGTAGGCATCGAAGGCGGCGCGGAAGGGCTTGACAGGATAGCCATGGCCGCCGGCCACGACGAGCACGCGGATCTTCTTCTCGGCTGCCGCCTTGGCTCCGTCGGTGGCCGGCGCGTCGGCCGCTGCCATCGCCGTGGCTCCGATGAACGCGAGGGACATCGACGCCCAGAGCTTGCTCATTGGCATTCTCCTGGAGGGTTCTGTCGGTCTTCCGCAATGACGCCCAGTATAGCGGGAGGCAACGGCGGGTCAAATGGCGGATGAATCCGGGCTTGCACTCGCCCGCGGGCGCGTGTACAGTGGTTGAATCGGGTTGATGACACTCGATGGAAAGGCTGATTGCCAGGAGAAACCCACGTGAGAACGATATCGGTGGCGATGCTGTTGCTCGCGCTCGTCGGCTGCGCCAAGCTGATGGGCACGCCGCCCGGCGGGCCGCAAGTGGGCGACAAGCTGATCGACGTCGAGCTTCAGACCCTCGACGGCAAGAAGGCTATGCTGAGCGACTTCACGCGCGGTCGCGTGGCCATCGTCGACTTCAGCGAGAGCTGGTGCAGTTGGTGCACGCGCGAGGTCGGCGACCTCAACGAAATCGCCAAGGCGTTCCCCGCCGACAAGGTCGTCATCGTCCAGGTCGACAGCGGGGAGGACGCGAAGCGGGTCGAGGCCGACCGAGCCGCGAACAAGACGGCCTTCCCCACGCTGCTCGACCCCGACTTCAAGGCCGCTATCCGCTACGATGTGCGGGTCATCCCCGACCTCCTCATCGTCGGCCACGACGGGACGGTTCTCACCCGGACCGGCTACGCTGACGCCGCGAAGATCCGTCGACTCATCGAGCCCGCGGTCAAGGCCATGGAGGCGGCCGGCGGAAAGGCCAAGGACACTGGCAAATGACGAATCTCTTCATCCGTCATCTGTCATTCGTCATGGCGGGTCACGGTCGCTTTCCGATGCAGTAGAGACTCGCCTTGGCCCGGATGTAGATCCGGCCGTCCTTGACGGCGGGCGTGGCGCCCGGGCAGGTCTCGCCCAGTTCGGCCTGGCCCAGCTCCTGGTACTCCCGGGCCGCTTTCACCAGGTACATGCGCCCCGTGCTCTCGAGGATGTAAAGGCGGTCGCCGACGCGGATCGGCGAGGCCTGGAACGTGCCCTTGCCCTCGGGGAATTCGTGGCCCCAGAGACGCTGCCTGTTCTGCGCGTCGAAGCACACCAGGATGCGCTCGGTCCCCAGAAGGAAGATCAGCGCGCCGTCGCACACGGGGGTCGAGGCGCTCGGCAGGTCCTCGTCGGCGATGGCCCACGCGACGTGGGACTTGGTCACGTCGCCTTTCCCGTCGGGGCGGATGACGGCCAGCACGGCCCCCTGGACCGCCGCGACCACCTTGCCGTCGGCGCAGATGGGCGAAGGCGCCGCCCACAGGCCGCCCGTCATGCACTCGGCCCGCCAGACCTCCGCTCCGGTCCCCGCGTCGTAGGCGGCGACCCACGGCACGCCGGAGGCGACGACCTGCTCGTGGCCCTGGGGGCCGACGAGGATCGGCGTGCCCCAACTCGCGCTCACCGCGCGCGGTGTCTCCCACAGAGTCTTGCCGGTCCGCACGTCGAGCGCCATCAGCCGGGACTTCCTCTCGTCCGCCAGGCCCTCATCGCGTTGGACTACCAGGCGGTCCCGCACCAGGATCGGCGAGGAGGAGTGGCCGTAGGTGTTCTCGGCCACGCCCAGGTTCCGGGTCCAGATGGGCTGCCCCTCGGTGTCGAGGCAGGCCACGTCGCCGTTGGCGAAGACCGCGCAGACGACGCGGCCGTCGGTGGCGACGGTGGGCGCGGCATACGATCCCTCCTGCCACACCTTGCTCGGGCCGGGCGCGCTGCCGGGCACCCTCTCGATCCGCCTGCGCCACCGCAGCTTCCCTGTATCCGCGTCGAAGCAATAGACCTCCCGCACCTTGCGGTCCGCGCCCGACAGGTAGACGCCGTCGCCCCAGACTACGGGCGAGCTATAGCCGGGGAGCGGGACTCGCGTCTTCCACAGGATGCCCTCGCGGGTCCGGCCGTTCCACTTCGTGGGCGCGTCGGGCGACGCCGCGACGCCGCTTCCGTTGGGACCGCGGAACCGCGGCCAGTTCGCCGCCGGGTCGAGGTCCTGCACCCTCCCCTGCGGCCGAGCCTGGCTCGGTCGCTCGGGCGGGGCGACTCGCGCCGAACGGCAGGCCACGAAGCCTTGGAGGAAACCGCATAGGGCCAGGGCGCTCGCCGCTCTCGCCAGATTCGGGATCCATTTCGCGTTCGGTCTTGCCATGTCCTCAGCAGCCTCGGAGTTTGGGTCGGAGCGTCCAGCAGTCGGTAGTGTACCAGAACCAGGGGCGGCAGACAAAAACCCGTGCGGCCGAAAATAGGGACAGTCACCTATTTTCCAGCGGCGAAAATAGGTGACTGTCCCTATTTTTGGACCAGGTGGAAGGCCGTCTGGCGGTCGCCGAGAACCCGGCAGCCGCCGCGGGTGAAGGCGACGTCCTCCTCGATCGAGAAGCGAACCGTCTGGCCGTCCCACTCCGGCACGGCGTCGGCCACAGACAGTTCCATGGTGAAGGCGTAGTTGGGCCGCAGAGGAACGTCGCCTCGCCCGAGGCAGCGTCCCTGCTCCCACGGCAGGCCGATGAGAGGCCCCGGCTCGTGGAGCAGGTGCCCGAGCGAATGGGAGTAGACCATAGGATTGGGGACGCCCGCCCCGCGGGCACGGGCGAGGATGCTCGCGAGCAGCTCGTTGCCCGTCAGACCCTCGCGGAACTCCGCCCGGAAGAGGTCCTGGAGGCGATTGGCCTCGGCCAGGAGCCGCCGGAGGCCATCGGGCGCCTCCGTCTCGCCGGGCCGCAGGACGTAGGCCCACTGCTGGTGGTCGCTGTTGAGCCCCAGATAGCGGATTCCGCAATCGGAGTGGACGAGGTCGCCGGGCCGGATCGCGAGGTCGGCGTCGCCGTATTGGGCTTTGACCGCATCGCGGCGGACTCGGTTGAAGAAGGGCTTGAACGAGAGTGCCAGCCCCAGGTCGGCGCAGCGCTGCCAGTAGCGCCATTCGAGGTCCTCGGCCGTCGTTTGGCCGGGCACGATGGCCTCGCGGCTGTAACAGTCGGCCATGATCTGACGGGCGACGTCCACGACCTGCTCATAAAGCTCGATTTCCTCGTCGATAAGCGTGGTGAGCCATCGCGTCGCCATCGGCTCCGCCGAAGCCAGGCGGCCGACGTACTGGCTGGGGAGAGCCTGGACGAGTTGCTCGTACAGGTTGTGCGTCAGGCCGCCGGCGGCCCACTGGACGGAGCCCGTGTTGATGCCGATGCGCCGCGGGTCGCGCTCCTCGACGATGCGGCGCAGCAGCGGCCATTGCTCCTCGTGGTGGCGCCCCTTCCACGGCTCCTGGAAGAGGCCCGCCGTGTGGGTCATCGCGACGCTGATCCGCTCGACCCCCTCCCCTGCCCCGCGATCGGTGAGCACCAGCATCTGGAGGATGGGACACCACGAGTCCATCGGCATCATCGAGACGAACACCGGGTCGAGGTCATCCTCCTGGCACAGGATGAGCCACATGTCGAGCCCCGCCTCCCGCATGGCCACGGGGAGGACGGTTTCGAGGCGCTTTTCGAGAATCTCGCGCGTCACCCGCGCCCGTTCCCGCATGGGCAGGACGCGGATGCGGCCATCGCTCGTCGTATCCCGAACGGATTCATCCACTGGCGCGCTCCTTCCCAAAGTATCGCCGCACGGTAGCGCGAAGCCAGGGGAGAGTCAACCGCAAAAGGTGACACCGGAGCCGTACTTGCATCCCATCCGCGCTTGCGCGATAATGCCGTTCGATGAACTTCGGCGTCGTCGGTGACATCACGGATATCGAGACGATCGCCGCCGGCAGCGGTATCCGGATCCTCCGCCTCCTGCGGAAGCGATACGGTTCCGGACGTTGGAGGAAGCTCAAAGGCACCGCCGCCGTCCGCCTGGCCGACGGCACGGTCCGTCGCGCCGAAGTGCATTGGTTTGAGGCCCACGGGATCGGCCGTAAGAAGATGAGGATCAAGCGTTTCCTGGACTGAGCACATGACCACGAATCGTCGAAGGCCCGCGTCGAGGTTCGCCCTCTGCCTCCACACCGACGACCCGGACCTCCTCACGCCGCGCAGGGTCTATCAAGTCCTGCCCGACGCCAGCGCGGCGAAGTCCGATTACATCCGGGTCATCGACAACGAAGGCGAGGACTACCTCTACCCTGCCAGCTACTTCATCCTGGTTGAATTCCCGCCGGCGGTCGAGCGTGCCTTGCTTCGTTCCGCGGGGGCCGGAGAGGCTGCCGCGCCCCGGAAGCGCGCCATCCGCAACCCTCGTGGGTCATTGCAGCCCGCGTAGTTGCGGAGCAGGGCAGCTCGCAACCCGACGGATGGCCGATGCGTCTGCAAGTCGCTGCCTTGGCACGCGCTACGGTGGAGCGGTGCGACAGGCACCGTGGTCCGCCGTGGTCCGCCATCCCTTGTTACACGTCCATGCTGCACGCCCATGCTGTGCCTGGCACGGCATTCGCGGGGGGGTAGCGTCGCCCGTCTGGCTTCTTCCTGTCCGCCCCTCGTCTGCATGGCCGTCCGCGACGGATACGCCAAAATCGAGGCTCTTCATGATCCTGCGATCCCGGCGGGGGAGATGGCCGCTGGCGCGCGGAAGATCGCGGATTCCATACTGTGTAGGGTCCCGATCCCTGCAGCCCTGGAAGCTCCAGCCCTGCAGGGATTGTTTCCGTCCCTCCCGCTCACGGCCTCCTTGTCGGCCTAACTCCCAGCCACCACAGCAGTTAGGCGCACAGGCGCAGTGCCATGGCTTCGGCCCACCATCCCTGTAGCCCTGGAGGCTGCAGCCCTACAGGGATAGGGCGCACGCCGCACGGGCATTCTCTGAGCGGGGCGAAGCGGGCCGACCCCTCTCGCGGGGCCGGACAGGCGAGGATCGCTGGATCATGAAGAGCCAAAATCGAGGACATCCTTCCCGCCACGCCCGTCGCCGCCGCCTCGCGTCGGTAAGGATGTGCCCAGGATTCCCCAGATTCAAGCCTCAGGACACGTCCCCGGTGTTACTCCAGGAGCATACGTCCTCGGAAAGCCTCCCTGCGGCCGAAATGACGCGGGACATCACAAAGCACACATTGCCAGTGACTTACGCCTCCGTGCTGTGCCAGGCACAATGCCCATGCTATAGGCACAACATATTGGTATTACACGACTTATGGATACATCACCTAGCGCACCTCGTCAGGGCGCCAGTCCAAGGAACCAGGATGGTCGCGTTCGCGAGTGCGTAAGTCGAGTAATCTCGGTCGCCTCGTGCCCGCCATGCCCTGTCCGCATCGCGCCGCGCCCCCATGCCGCTCGGCTCGCTACGTCGCATCGCCTTATCGGACATTGAGTTACGCTTATGGCATCGGCATTGTGCCAGGCACCGCATCGGGCACTTGCGAGGGTCCGCTGGCGGGCGATCGCCCAGAACCCCGCGAACGAGAACCGTTGCCGCTCGACACGCCGCCGCGGGACCCGCGCGATGAGGAGCAGCCCCGGAAGCCCCAGGACCGCCGAAATCACGAGAATCGCCTGGTTCGGCGAGCCGCCCCGCCAACCGGCGGCGACGAGCGCCAGGAGGGCGACCCCCAACGCCTGCCCGCCTGTCAGGCACGAGTAGAACAGGCCGCTCGCCGCGCCGTAGCGTTTCATCGCGTCCAGGAGCTGCGACTGGCTGGTGATCCAGAGCGACGACGCACCCCAGCCCCACACCAGGGCCGCGGCGAGCACGGCCGGCCAACTCGTCGAGACGAGCATCGTCGCGACGAACAGCACGTATGTCGCGGCCCCGAGCACCTCGGAGAGCCAGTCGCCCAGCCAGTCCATCGTCGTCGCGATGAAGACCCGCCAGAAGCAGAACGAGAGGTAGACCGTCGCCAGGACGTAGAACCGCTTGTCGCCCAGGATCTTGTCGAGGTGCTGCTGGATGGCGCCCGGGCCGAGGAAGATGAAGAAGAACCCGCCCGAGAGCAGCGCGAGATCCAGCGGGAAACGGCCCGGCCTCGTCATTCGGGCACCTCGATCTCGGGCACGTAAGCGGCCCTGGGGCCACCGCCAGGGCACGCGTCGTCAATCTGTGTCTTCCAACACTGTCCAGCCTTCATGATACCGCCCCAGCACCCGGGATTCCTCTTGCTGGGTGTACTGGTGATCCGACTGCCAGCAGTAGACCCGCCGGTAGCCGCAGACGCTGCTGCGGAGTTCCAGGCGCCAACGCGCACCATCCGGAGAGGCGCGGTAGCTGACGGAGTCCACGACCGGACAGGTGGGAATGGCATCCAGGTTGGTCGGTACCAAGTCCGATAGCTTCTCAGGGGGATGGCCGTGTACCTTGGTGCTCTGATAGAGGGCTTCGACAACCGGATGGAAGGTGTGAGCGATCCGATCCTCCGCTGAGAAGAGCCGCCAACTCACCGAGACCCGGTAGCCAATGTATCCGCCGCCTCCGAGCAGCACGCAGAGCACGACGAGCAAAGCTCTATTCCAAGTCATGTTCATCTGCCCCGCTGGTCTTTCTTCTACGAACCGTTCTCCTTGCCGTTTTCCTCGTCACCAACCGAATCGCCTGGTCCCTTGCGCCTCGGGACGTACTTCACAAGGAGACGGCCTACCCATGTTGTTCGCGTGAATGACGGTTCCGATCTATTCTGCATTGACCTTATTCCAAAGTGGTTCTCGATCGGGTCCATCACGTACCTGCGAATGAGCCATGCGTATCCAAAGAGCAAAGGAACGCACATCCAGAAGATAGTTGGCCGCAGCCAAACGTGCATTGCGCACAGAGGCGGCCCAACCATCAGCAAGAAGAGGCCAATCATCGTTAGGCCGCCGAGAGTGGAGGTCGCGACTTTCCTCAAACGAGTTCTCAATGCAGTAACTCCGCTGTCAGTAGAGGACTGGCGTCTTGCGCCAGTCGGCGTCCTTGTCCCAGCCGTAGCGCTCGACGCGGGGGCGGCGGGAGCGGAGGCGAAGGGAGTCGAAGCCGAGCCAGTGGCCAGCCGAGGCGTCCCGCTTGCCGACGCAGGTCAGCCGGAGCTTGTGCGGGCCGGCGTCGGGCCAGAAGTCGAGGACCGGGAACTCGCGAACCTGGATGTCGGGACTGTAGAGGTCGAGGCGCGGGCCGATCTTCACGCCGTCGAGGAAGACGTCATAGGTGCCGAAGTCGTAGGACGTGGTGAGCTTGAGGAGGAGGCGGCGCGGCTCGCGGCGGGGGACCTCGAAGGGGATTTCGAGCCAGGCGTCCTTCTGCGACGGCGGCTGGTAGAGCAGTTGGGCGTGGTCGGTCCAGTAGCCGCCTTTCTGGACGATGGCCGGGCCGGCGCCGTGGTGCGTCGACGCGGTTAAGTTCTTGCCGTGGACGATGAGGTCGATCTCGGGGAGCCGCCGCTCGGCGCAGGGAGGGACTTTCGCAAACCGCTTCGGCTCGCCAAGCTGGTACCAGAAGGCGACGCTCGAATAGTCGTCCTGGCGCTCGTTCCAGCTCGTGCTCTTGTGGTCGGGGTTCTCGTCGATGGAGATCCAGCCCATCCGCTCGATGGCGACGCGGATCTTCTTCTGGAAGACGATGGGGTCGGCGAGGTGCCAGCGGTAGGCGCAGGTCCTGCCGCCGAGGAGGTCGCCGCCGTCGGAGTAAGGCACGCCGAAGTAGGGGAAGCAGCACGTCCTCAGCCCCCAGGCGCACAGGAAGTAGTCCTCAGTGCCCGTGCCCCAGAGGGTGGGTTCCGTGTCGTCGTCGATGGCGATCTTCTCGTCGCCCTCGCCGAACCAGCCGGGGCTGCGCGTGCGGACGCCGAGGACGGTGCCGACGTAGTGGCCGCGGCCCTCGCCCTCGAAGATCAGGTAGTCCCGGGAAGGGGCGAGGCCAGAGGTGCGAGGGTCGAGGGTTCTTTGATCTTGGCTTTCCCTCGCCCCTCGCCCCTCGCCCCTCGTCCCTTCGGCAGGCGGGTAGTCCTGGCGGTACTGGGCGTGGAAGTAGGGCGTGTCGGGCGGGAGGCTGTCCTTCTGGAGCCAGTCAATGTTGTAGTAGAGGAGGGCG
>Ga0315273_10003911_pt1 | contig 18057 bp, 23 predicted proteins | sample YL17G02_0_MG_FD_205753 | JGI IMG/M metagenome (GOLD analysis project Ga0315273, IMG submission 205753) | Sediment microbial communities from Yellowstone Lake, YNP, Wyoming, USA - YL17G02_0 | ecosystem: Environmental > Aquatic > Freshwater > Lake > Sediment | place: USA: Wyoming | collected...
TCCTCAGAAAGAAATCCTTTCCTTATTTGTTCTGAAATGGTAAAACCCGAATCATCTTCTTCACTACCTAATTCAATAGAAATTCTAAATAAATCTCTAAATGAAATTATGCCAACTGGTTTTTCATTTTGATCCTTTACAATAATTCTAGATATCTTATTTTCTAACATTTTTCTCACAACTTTGAATAGGGGTGCTGCTGTATGAGTAAAGATATATTCATTCGTCATGAAATCAACTACTTTATTATTTCCTGAATTATTTTCTAAATAATATTTTATAAGATCGGTCTTTGTAAAAATTCCTTTAATATTGTCTTTTGTTCCTATTGCTAAAGAGCTAATTCCTTTTTCAAGCATAATTTTTGCTGAATTTTTAGGCGTTAAGGTCTCTTCAATAAATATAATTGGTTTCATTATCTTGTTAATCATTATATCATCTAATCCTTGTTTAGTAGTCTCAGAAAAAAGAAATAATCCTACATCTTTTTCAGTTATAATTCCTACAGGTTTTCCATTTTCTACAATAATTAATCTACTGATATTATTTTCTAATAATTTTTTAATCATATCTGAGATTGTTGAATTCTTTAGAATGGAAATTGGTTTTTTACAAATATTAATAACAGACATAATAGACTGCAAACATAATTTCTATAAAAACTGATGATATAATTTTCATTAATGAATGTAAAATGATCAATTTATCATTTAACAAGAATCTCATTTGTGGAAATCATACTCTTTTTTATATTTGAAGAACTAAATTGAGTGATATGGCAAAATTTAATAAAATCCTTGTTCCACTAGATGGCTCTAATAATTCCATTAGAGGATTAGATAAAGCAATTGAAATTGCTAAAGGCAGTAGTTCTGAAATTACTGGATTTTACGTATTTCATTTGCCGCTAGCTGCAGGAATAAAATATACACAAAAAATGAAAGATGATGCACAAACAAAAGCTATCAAAGCAATTGGACCTGCAATGAAACGAGCTCAAAAAGCAGGAGCATTATTCAAGTACAAAACTGGAGGTGGTCATACCGGCTCTGAAATTATCAAGTTTGCACAGAGAGGAAAGTATGGTATGATTGTTATTGGTGCTAGAGGTATGGGTGGTGCCAAAGAAGCATTCCTAGGAAGTACATCAAATTATGTAATGCATAAAGCAAAGATTCCTGTTTTAGTGGTGAAATAATTAATCTGGAATTTTCCCATTTATTTTTCTTAAAATCTAATTTAGATTTTAGATAATCGTGTATTTAATAGAAATACTATGAGTATCCTTGATATTTTGTATTGTGATAAACTAAAAGTATAGTAATTATGAGAAAAATAACCAAAAACTGAGGGAAATATGGTTGAAAGTAACTATGACATATTAGGAATTATTGAAGGCTCAACTGAGAAAGAAATTCGCAATGCATTTAGACGATTTGCACTTCGATATCATTCTGATAGGGGAGGAGAAAATGATCAATTCATTAAAATCAAACAAGCATACGAAGATCTCAAAATAGGTAAGAAATATCCTGAAACAGATTTAGAAAAAATTAGAAATTCTAGAGTTTATTCAGGTGATTCTGAAGAGAATATTCGGAGAAAAAATCGAATTTTAGGCCAAGAATTATCCAAAGAAATGAAAATAGCTGAAGAATGGGCAATAGATTTGATTAGAACAAATTCAACTAGTACTAGACTATTTGGTTCAAAAACTCTTGGAGAAATTGAACTTGAAAGAAAAGCTAATGGTACACTTTCAATCAAAGGAAATTTTATGGCAGGTAATCTAACTTATGATGGTTCTATTATTATGCAAGGAAATATCACAAGCCCATCTTGGACTGAAGAATTTAGAACACATATTCATCTTACAAAAGGTGATTTCAAATTTATTAATCCACTTGAAAATAAATACAGAATTGAGAATGGTGCTAGAATAATTGTGGATAACGGTAATGTTGTAGTTGGAAATGTTTTTGGTAGAAAATACAAAATTGAAGATCAGGAAGGAAGAGTTGGAATTTATGAAACTCGAGAACAACGAACTCATATATCAGCACCAAAAGGAAAAATCATCGCTGAAAATATTACAAATACAGTTTCTCTTGATGCTGATTCTATTATGGTTCTTACTCTAGAAGATGATGTTCAGATTAATGCACGAGAAATTTTATTGTATGGAAGCAAAATCACATATGATATTATAATTAAATTAAAAAAAGGTGGCGTAATAAGATTTTTTGAAAATTTCTCAATTCAAAGTCTTAGTAATGACGCAATTATCAAACTTGAGAATGGTAAAGAAATTAGATTATTTGATATAAAAACCAAAAAAATTAAGGATCTAGCAGATGAATTTGTGCCTAACAAGAATGAATATGATAAAGATGCTACAATGGTAGGTAATGGATTTACAATTACATATGAAATGTTAGATAATTTATCAAAGAAGTCCACAAAAAACCAAAATGTTGGGTGGGCTTCTAAATTTAGATTCCCTAGAAACTAAATTAAAAAATTTAATCTAAAACTATTAATTTAATTATTAAGCACAAATTTATTTCTTGAAAATGAATAATTTCCTTAATCTGATCTAATTATCTTCATTCATAAAAAATAGGTGTTATCATAGTGCGAAATACTAGAAGAATTGATATTCATATAAAATTAACAAAGAACTGAATTGAAAGTTTCATTTAGTATAGATAAAAAATTGATACTTTTAGTAATTATAGTATCTACAATTACACTTCTAATTACAGCCTATTTGAGTTTTAACTATGCTGAGCAAATTTTAACAGAAAGAGCTAATGATCTCCTAGTTGGTGAATCTACATCACGTGGTAGTGCTCTTAGATTTCTTTTTGAATCACGAATTGAACAAAATAAAATTTTAGCAAATGATCCAATGATAAAAATTCTTGTTACTAAATTAAATCAAACACCTGAAAATGAATTTGATGAAGTCAGAGAAAGTGAACGAAGAGACTTTCTTACTCAAATTCAAGCATTTCAAACACTAGTTGGATTTTCAATTGGTTTTGAAGATGTAAAAATTATAGGAACAAATGGAAAAGTTTTCTTTTCACTTGGCAAACTAACTGATAATAATTTTCTTCATGATCCCTTATTTCAAAAAGGATTGAAAAAACCAATTATAGATTTTGAGCCAACTACTATTGGTAAAAAAATGATTGTAGTTTCTCCAATTTTTGCTCAAGATAGTAAAAAAGATGATGACCCAATAGGAGTAGTTATCTCAAGAATGAGAACTGAATCATTAGATAGTATCTTAGTTGATAAAAGTGGTTTAGGAAAAACTGGAGAGGTTTACATTGTAAATGATGGATTTTTGATGTTATCTGAATCTCGATTCATAAACAATACCATCTTCAAACAAAAAATTGATACAATTCCTGTTCAAAAATGTTTTAGAGAAGGAGAAAAATTTACAGGAATTTATACTGATTATAGAAAAATCATCATTCATGGTTCTTCATATTGTGCTAATGATTTAGGGTTTGTTTTGCTTGCAGAAATTGATGAAGCAGAAACAGTTCAACCAATTTTAGTGCTTCAAAATAGAATTTTTCAAACAGGTCTAATAATTACTACTGTAATGATAATTACTGCATTCATAATTGCAAAATCTATGTCACGACCTCTAATAAAATTAAAAAATGCTGCAAACCAAGTTGCAAGTGGAGATTTTCATGTTCGAACTAATATTACAACAAGAGATGAAATTGGTGAGCTATCTTTTGCATTTGATTCTATGACTGAAAAACTCCAAAAATCATTAATTGAAATTAAAGAAAAAGAATATGTCATAAAACAACAAGAAGATATTTTATTACAATTTTCTGATTATAGCGAAAAATACTGTGTATGTATGGTAGATATTATGAATTCAACAAAAATTATTTCTAAATTATCTGAATCAGAAACCAGTGAATTTTATAAAATTTTTCTTAATTCCATTTCAGAAACTATTAGAAGTTTTGGTGGTATAGTAGTAAAAAATATTGGAGATGCAGTATTATTTTATTTTCCAGTTATACATTTAGAAGAAGAATCTACATTAAGAAAATGTCTTGATTGTTGCTTGACTTTAGGTGAATTACATGATGATATAGTAAAAAAACTGGAAAAACAAAAACTACCAATTTTTGATTACAGAATTAGTTCTACATATGGAATTGTTAGAATAGCAAAAACATCAACATCATCTGTTAATGATATTTTTGGAAATACTGTAAATCGCTGTGCCAAGATCAATAGAATTGCCCCTGGAAATAGATTGATTATTGGTGAAGAATTCTATGAGAGTGCCAAAATTTTTGATGATTATAAATTTAAAAAAATAGATAGTGATATTACATCTCCAGAATCTGGTTATTCAGGATATCTTGTTTCCAGAAAGAACATACATAATAATATTGAAAATTAAATATGAAATGAAAATAAAATTAACTCCATTAAGCTGATTTTTCTTTGGTACTAATATCATATGATTCTTCTACATTTGTAACAAAAATTTTCCCATCTCCCTTTTGTCCAGTATGAGCAACATCCATAATAGATGAAATCACCGAATTTACTATTGAATCATGAACCACTGTAATTATCACATCTGTAGAATTAAATTCAATTTGATGTCCTCCAATTTCAGGTCGTTCACCTGCTCCTTGTCCCAAAGATTGGATCAATGTGACTCCTTCAACACCTGCTTTTTTTATCGCTTTTACAACCTGTTTTGAAACTTCACTTTGTACAATTACTTCTATTCGTTTCATAATGAAACCTGTATTCTAGCAATTTAAAAAGATACTTTAGATTATCACACAATTTTAATTAAAAATGAAATATAGTTATCAATTTCTATATGAATAAAACTACTGTACAGTGGTACATGGGAGAAATTTTAGTTGATGAATTCTTAATTCTAATTATGTGGATGTTGGGACGTAGAATTATCATTGTATAAAATAAGTAACTTATGACAAAGTTTTTGAGTTGATATTTTACCAACATTGACTTTTCTGAAAGTACGAATACTGAGTTCTAATATTAAACGATAGTAAATACGGTATAGTTAAAATCTAAAATAATAAAAAGAAATTAAAAAATGATGACCTAATCTAATCGATTAATTCGGTCCAACCTTTGATGAAGACTGAGTTCTTGTAGAGTGGAACTGGTTGTCCAACGGTAAAGTCCATTGGTCTCATCCAAAATATTGCCTTTGTTGGGCAAACACCGATGCATGCTCCATCAGAGATACATCTTTCTGGGTAGAAAACAAATGCCTTACCTCTCTTCCAGCCTTCAACTGGTTTTACTCTAAGTACATCTGGTCCTAATGTTGTACAGATTTCTACACATAGTGCGCATCCAATACACATTTGTTCGCTGATGTCTGGAATAATTCCTACTGGCATAACGAAATTTTCTTATCTTTTGATCTTAATATAATTTGCCCAAAAAATGGGAATTATAACGGCGTTTCAAATTTTATAACACCGTTTAAAATTTTGATCGCTTTTTTAACATATGCTAAAAATTAGAATGATCAATTTTGAATATTTTTTCAGTAGTTCCCATCTGATTTAATGAACTAAGCATCAAACTATTACCAATTCTTTTAAGATGATATATTCCAGATTTTTTTGAATCAATAATATGCCTACCTCCTGGAGAAAGAATCCATTCACCATTATCGTTTTTTCGTACCATAGCAGTGATTATCACTGAAGAACCACACTCTCTTCCAATAGATGAAAGTAACATTAATGATGCATTAATGAATCTCCCAGATTCTTTCTCATCAAATATGTTGTAAAAACCATTAAACGAATCAATTACAACCAAGAATTTTTCATTTGATATTCTTTTTGCTATTTCAGATATGATTTTTTTCCAATCTATCTTACTTGGACGATAAATCTCTATTCTGTCATTTTTTTTAATCATTTCTGAAACGATATAACCACTATAAAGTAAATCAAAATCTAAAAAAATTATTGGATATTTATTAGACTCAATTAACTCGTTTAAAAATTCAGCTTTAAGAAAAGGTTCAGAACATAAAATTATGTTTGGATTTTTATTTGAAAATTCATTTCTCACATATATTAATTCAGTATCCAAAATCTGTTCAGGATTTTTATCCAACACCATTTTAGTATCTAACAGATATAATAATGAATTTGACTTCAAAAGATATCTCAGAAGATTTTCCTAATTCTGGTAAAATTTATCTAAATAACGCTTCTGTTTCTTTAATGCCTTCACAAAGTATTGAAGCAATGAAAGATTTTCTAATTTCTTATAATTCTATAGGGCCTGATTCAATAAATTCTGAACCATTTGTTACTGAAAAATTACAAAATATCAGAAAAATTATTGCAAAAATTATCAATTGTCAACCAGAAGAAGTTATCTTGACTCAAAGTACGACAGATGGAATAAACATAGTGGCAAATGGTCTTTCATTTGAACAAAATTCTAATCTTATAATTCGTGGATTTTCACATGAACATCATGCAAATTTCTACCCTTGGCTTCGATTACAAAATAAAACTAAAATTAGAAATTTATCTATAGATAAAAATGGTTTTTTTGATTTTAATGAACTTGAAACATTTCTTGATAGCAATACAAAATTAGTAGCCATTAGTCATGCATTATACAATACTGGTTCAATATTGCCAGTTGAAAAAATTGGAAACATGCTTGAAAATCACACTACCTTTTTCATTGATAGTGCACAAACCGTTGGATGTATAGGTAATTTTGATGTGACAAAAATTAAATGTGATTTTATGTCTTTTAACGGTTCTAAGTGGTTATGTGGACCTATGGGAACAGGATTATTTTATTGCAACAAAAAATCACAGGAATTACTTGAACCTATGACAATTGGAGGAGAATCAGCAATGATCTATGATAATACAAATCTAATATTCAAAGATATTCCGGATAAATTCCAAACAGGATTTCGTAATTATGTTGGAATGGTAGGTTTAGAATCATCTGCAAACTATCTTCTTAAGTTTGGTATGGAAAATATACGTAAAAAAAATCTTTATCTTTCAAATCTTTTAAGAGAGGAACTATCTAAAATAAAAAATATCATTCTTTATGGATCAGAGATCCCTCAAGAAAGAACTAGTATAGTTTCTTTTAATATTGATGGTCATGATCCACAGATAATTGTGAAAAAATTAGAAAAACAAAATATTGTATTAGCTGTTAGAGAAATTCTAGAAAAAAAGATCATACGGGCGTCTCCTCATTTTTTTAATACTGAATCTGAAATACTTCGAGTTATTGACGCAATAAAAAATCTATAAATTTTCCTGTTCTTCTATTACCATCATTGTTAGGGTTGATTGTATTTTACCAATTTTTCTAACTTTGTTTGTGATAATTGTTCGTAACTTTTCTGCATCTTTGGATGATAATTTTAAGACTATGTCATATACTCCATAAACTCCTTGAACCTCATAATCCACGTCCTCGTTTGAAAGAATACGTTTGACATCAGCTATTATTGATTCATCAGATCCTAGGTCAGAATTTAATAAAACATATGCTGTAGGCACATTCCAGATTTTCATCAAACACTATTTAACCTTTCATAGATCTCAAAAACTGATTAATCACCATCAGAATTCATCGATGTGAAACAAATAGATCTTACATTGACAATATCACAATCCATTCCTACTTTTCCTGGTTCCCCAAAAACACAATTCATTCCTTGGTCAACGCTAAAAGACGATGGATACAATCTTGAACTATTATTTCTTAGTTCTCATACTGGAACTCATCTAGATGCACCCTATCATTTTGTAAAAAATGGAGCAAAAATACACCAAATACCTCTTGATAGGTTACTAGGAAATGCGATATTAATAAAAATAAAAAAAGGGAAAAATCAAGCAATTACCAAAAATGACTTGGTTTTATTTGAAAGAAAAAATGGTAATATCCCAAATCACTCATCAATAATATTTCATACTGAATGGCAAAAAAATTTGAATAGTGATTTTTATTTTATTAATAATCCTGGTCTATCTGAATCAGCTGCTACATATCTTGTATCAAAAAAGATCAATTTAGTTGGAATTGATTCACCAAGCATAGATTTGGGAAAAGATAAAACTTTTAGTGTTCATAAAATACTTGCAAAAAATAATATCTTGATAGTTGAAAATCTATCAAATTTAAATAAAATATCTTCAAAACAATTTGATTTTGTAATTTTGCCATTAAAACTTAAAGATGCAACTGGTTCTCCAGTGAGAGCAATAGCTATTCAACGAACAAAATGAAATCTATTTTTTTTATAATTTTTTGATAACTTGCCAATAATTGGAATCTGATTTCCACAAAACTTACATTTATTTTCCTCATCAAGATTCCAACCTTCAATATCAAAACTATATCTCTTGATTACAATATTGTTACATTCAGGACAGTAAGTATGCTCTAAAGGATGACCTGGCACATTTCCGATATATGCATACTTTAATCCAATTTTTTTTGCAATTTCATGATGTTTTTCCAGAGTTTTAACAGGCGTAGAATCAAATTCCATCATTTTATAATCTGGATGAAAACGCAAAAAATGAATAGGCATCTCTGGTCCAAATTGATCATAAATAAATTTACATAATTTTTCTGCATATTCTAAACTATCTCCAACTTGTGGAACAATAAGATCTGTTATCTCTACATGAATTTTTGTTTTATCACGGATTTCTAACAATGTATCAAAAATAGGTTGGGGATCAGGAACTCCAATGAATTTTCTTGTGAAATTAGGTTCTGCATTACCTTTGAAATCAACTGTTATAGAATCTAAAAATTCTCCCATCATTTTTACTGATTCTGGAGTATCATACCCATTTGAGACAAATATGTTGTAAAGATTTTTTTGATGTGCTATTACTCCACAATCTCTTGCAAATTCAATGAATATAGATGGCTCATTGTATGTGTATGCAATTCCATCCGCACCATTATCTAATGCAGTTTGTACTACTTGTTCAGGAGTCATCTCTATACCCTCAACCTTTCTTCTTTGACTGATATCGTAATTCTGACAATATTTACAAAGCCAATTGCATCCAGTTGTGGCAATAGAAAATACCTTAGATCCAGGATTGTAATGAATAACTGGTTTTTTTTCTATCGGATCAACATGTCCTGTTATTACTTTACCATATACTAATAGGTCTAATTTTCCATTTTCATTACCCCGTACTCCACATAATCCAATTTGTCCATCAGCCATCTCACAATATCTTGCGCAAGCAGTACAACGAACTTTTTTGTTAGGTAATTTTTCATAAAGAATTGCCTCCTTATTCATTTCAAATAATTATACGTGATTTTCCCATATAAGGTGCATCTATTTTTCGTAATCCTAAAAGTATGGAAAATACAAGAGTTATCATGAGCAAACCTGGAAATATTTGGAGAAAAGTTCATGGTAAAATTACAAAAAAGCCAACTAATTTCTCGTGGTTAATTGAAAACAAACTTGCAGGTTCAGGAATACCGACAAGTTTTGATGAATTAGATTGGATTCTAAAACAAGGTGTTACATCAATTGTAACTATGACTGAAAATGCATTACCAGAAGAATGGGTGAGTGATATTGGTTACTTACATGTGCCCACACCAGATCTTACTGCTCCAGATATGGATAGAATAGATACAACAGTCGACTTTATTTATAAAAAAATTTCTAATGATCAAGCAGTAATGGTTCACTGTGCAGCTGGAATGGGAAGGGCAGGTACTATACTAGCTTGTTACTTGGTGAAATATCAAAAATATTCCGCAAAAGATGCAATTAAAAAAATTAGAAAAGAAAGACCAGGTTCAATTCAATCTGAGGTACAAGAATTAGCTATTACTTTCTATGAAAAACATGTAAAAAATCAATAACTTAGATAAACTGTGATACTAATTTTCCATCCACAATCTTAATTTTTAGTATTTTATTTTCTTGAAACACTAGAGTTATTCCACCATCAGAATCAGGATCTTCAACCTTTACCAGTTCTATCATTTTAATTTGTTCAAATTTGTCCATATCTTTTCACTTATTCTGGAATTGATACAGCATCTATCTTTCCATCAACTGCTTTAATGAACAAAAATCTGTTATCTTTAAAGATAAATGTAATTCCTCCTTCCTTATCTGGTTCTTCAACTTCAAGTATTGGTTGTCCTAACAGACCATCGTATTTTGCCATATTGATTAACTCAAAATGTTCCTTATATCCCTAATTGATTGTGATCTCAATTTCCTTAGAGTTGTTTTTAACATTTCCTGGTTCTGTATAGTCATGTTTTTGCCAAGAAGCAAAGACCTCAGCTCCAATCTTATGTTTACCTTTTCCTAAATCTGATGCCTTGAAGATAATTTTTTCATCAAAATCAAATAATTCCTGTCTTACTTCTTCTTCAGATAATCGAATAAACGGCTCAAAATTTTTGGCTACTTGAACCCAAATTCTTCTATCCTTATGAGGATTAACTAATTTGGGATTTCTTGTCCAAAAAATTGCCGCCTTTCTGTAAGTATCAATAGTTTTACCAATCTCTTTTTTCCTAAATCCACCAGAAATCAATTTTATGCCATATTTCATTTTGAATGACACGTCATTATTGTTATATGCCTTAGTCCAATTTGCCTCATTGAACGCATCTCTTAGCCCTCCTTCCACTTTAAAACTAACATTAATTTCTATAGTGTCATTTAATGCGTATTCATCCTTGGGTTTTACTATTCCAATATCTGAAATCATACTTTCTACCATTCTAACCGCTCATAATGATTTATATCCACAATAAGTGCTTTTTCCGAATACATGAATGCTCAAATTATCAGCTCAGAACCCAAGGAAATTAGCCTTTCTATCACGGAAACTGATATAGGAATTTTATACATAATTCAACATGAGCTTCTAAAGGAATCAAATATAGATTTTGCAGGCGTCATTGTAAAACACCCTCTTACTAATGAGTGCTGGATGAGAATCAATTCAAACACTAAACCAATGCAAGAAATCAAAAAAGCAACAGATTCAGCAATAAAAATGGCTAATGATTTTAAACAATTATTTAATTCTAAAATCAAGGTAAATTAGATGAAATTTTGCCCCAGTTGTGAGGTCAAACTAAAACAAGGTGATTCTGGTCTCCAATGTCCAAAATGTAATTATGTTGAGGGAAAAGAAACTAAACAAACAAAGAAATCAGTTCAAGAACATGAATCACAATTCAATGTATTATCTCAAAATGAAACAGTCGAGTCATTACCTACAATCAAAATTGAATGTGAAAAATGTGGTAATGATGAAGCAGTTTGGTGGATGCTACAAACCAGAAGTGCAGATGAACCTACAACTCAATTCTATCGATGTTCAAAATGTAGACACACTTGGCGTAATTACGCATAACGTTTAACTGGAACATAAAACTCAAAATAATTAGTTTGACTTTCGAAGCAAAAACAAGTGGTTCAGATGATCTAAAAGCTATCATCTCAGCTATATCCACACTTGTAGAGGAAGCTACTTTTGTTGCAACAGCAGAAGGAATTACTTTCAGAGGAATGGATCCATCACATGTAGCTTTAATTGATATCTCTTGGCCTAATTCTGCATTTGAAAAATATGAATGTGATAGTGATATAAAATTTGGAGTTAGAATAGATGAATTTTCTAAACTTATCAAAAGAGCTGATAAAAAAGATAGTATAGAAATTAGTATTTCTGAACAAAACATGTTACTTGTAACAGTTGGCAAAAATAAAAAATATAAAATGCGTTTAATTGAAAGCTCTGCAACTGATACACCATTGCCAAAAATTCCATATGATTCTAAAATTACTTTATCCTCTTCTAAATTTGACAAGATTTTGGGCGATGTACAAGTTGTATCTGATTATCTGACTATTCATACATCTGATTCTAAAGCAGATTTTTCTGGAAAAGGTGATTCTGGTGAAGTTGTAATTGATCTCGAAAAGGATACGGAAGAAATAGGTGAAATCTATTCAAAAGAGGACAGTATTGGTACGTATAGCCTCGAATATCTTAATCCTGTAGTTAAAGCGGTAGGTGCAAACGCAGGTCAAATTACATGTGAATTTTCCAGTGCAAAACCTCTAAGAATTGAATTCAAAGTAGCAAACATAGGCAGAATCCACTTTTATTTGGCTCCACGAGTAGAAAGTTAAAGCATTTAAAGATTAACTGATTCAGGTATTTTGAATTGAGACTCGTTCTAAAATATGGCGGAACATCAATTTCATCCGCTAAAGATATTCAAGCTGTTACAAACTACATTAATTCATTATCCAAACATAATGAAATAGTAATAGTTTGTTCTGCAATTAGTGGTACCACTGATGATTTAATAGAAATATCTCAATCCATAAAAAAAGAAAATAAAGACAAGGCTGAACAACTAGCATCAAAAATTATCAATAGACATAAGCAACTTGCAAAACAAACAATCAAAAAATCAACAATCAGAAAAAAATTATTAGAAAAATTAGATGTAGATTTTCGAGAACTTGTTGCATTAATTGAAGGCATTGTACTATTAGGAGAAGTAACCCCTAGATCAATGGACTATTTGATTTCATTCGGCGAACGTCTTTCAATAAAATTAATTTCTTTTGCAATTAATGATATAGGTAAAAAATCAATATCTCTAACTGGTAAAGAAGTTGGAATTGTTACTGATTCAAATTTTGGAGAATCTAAACCATTAATGGACACTACAAGACTAAGAGTTTCTAAAACCATTGATTTACAATTTTCTAAGAAAACAATTCCAGTGATAGGTGGATTTACAGGAGCAGATCAACATGGACATGTAACTACATTTGGTAGAGGAGGTTCGGATTACACAGCAACAATTATTGGTTCTTGCATAAAGGCTGATGAAATTTGGTTAATGAGTGATATAGATGGATTAATGACTGCAGATCCAAAAATTGTTAAAAATGCCAAATTACTCAAAGAGGTTTCTTACATAGAAGCAATTGAAATGGCATTATTTGGAGCTAAACAAATTCATCCACGAACATTTGAGCCATTATTAACAAAAAAAATTCCAATGAAGATAAGAAATTCCTTTAATGTAAAAAATGAAGGAACATTGGTAACTGATTCTCACTCAATATCTACTAAAAATACTGTAAAATGTGTGAGCAGTATTCGTCACAATGGATTAATCGATATACGTGGAGGTAGCATGGTTGGTACTCCTGGGACTGCTGCAAAAATTTTTGCAACTCTTGCTAAAGCTGGAATAAATGTAATGATGATCTCTCAAAACCCATCAGAATCTAGTATCACTATTGTAGTCAAAAATACCGATCTTGACAAAGCAGTTAACGTATTAGAAATGGAACTTTTAGGAAAAATAATCAAAAAACTCGAAGTAACTACTGATGTTGCAATTATTGCGCTTATAGGTTTAGGTATGCGAGGTACTGTGGGTGTTGCATCTAAAGTCTTTGGAGCAATAGAGAAAAATAAGGTCAATGTTGCAATGATTACTCAAGGTTCATCAGAACTAAATCTTGCATTTGTTGTTAAAGATTCTGATTCTAATGTGGCAGTTCAGGCTTTACATGATGCATTTGAACTTGATAAAATTAACTAAAAATAAAATCATTTAAGGGAAACAATTTCAAAGAATTTCATTGAATAGATTAGTTATTATCTTAATTCTAGGCATCTTTACCACAGGAATTCTTACAGTTTCATTTATTTCTGATAATTTTGTTGATGCTAATTCTACAAAAAAGATTAATTTTACTAAAACAATTACATCCTCTCAAGATCCAGGACAAGGACATGAAAATCAACAATTAGCACTAATTCTCTCACCAAACGAAGGTACTCTTTATGATGGTTCAATGACATTTACATCAAGTGAACCTGTAGAAATTGTTGTTTTGCATGAAATTAATAGTAATGATGCAAAAGGACAATCAACATGGACTATTGATGGAAATACCATTTATGCAATATCTCTAATTGATCTTAAAACTAAATCTAATTCTTTTGAATTTACAGGAGCTGCTTTGGCACTACACTCTCTTAATTCAAAAGAATTCACTGCTACCGTCAGTGTTGATGGTTGGATCAGGGGACAACCAACTGAAGTAATTATGCAAAAAATTGAAGTACAAAAAGAATCGTCATCATTATTATCAAGAACAAGTGTTGCTGCAACTATTCCAATGCATGAAGGATTCTATAATGGTGATTCAATTTTTTACATTATAACAGATTCTAGTCAGCAAGAATATGCTGAAATGATTACTAAAAAACAAGGTTGGAAAGTTGAGATTGCTCCTACAATTGAAAAAATATCTGAAGATACTCTGCAAAAAATATTTATTTTTAAAAATGGAGTTAAAGGAGACGGAATATATGGACATCAAAAAGAAGTTTTTTCTAGTACACCATCTCAAGAATTAGAATACATCGCTCTAAATTCTGTTATTGAAGTCACATGGAAAAAAGGTCAAAATGCAATAATTCTCGAATCATCTGAAGAAGTAATTAAGGCAGAAAAAGATGGAAGAATTGAATTTAATAAAATTGGTGTGGTAATCAATACACCTCAAATAATCTGGCCTAATGGACAGATGTTAGTAAGAGATGATAAAGAAATTACTGATGATTTGACATTTGGGGGTGGTCAAATTACTGAAATTAACAAAGATGAGATGACAGTAACATTTGTTGCTCATCGTGAATGGGGACCAGATGGAAAAACAATCTACTATATCGTAACTGATGCAACACCTTCTGGTCCAGCTAAAATGATGGGTGTTCCATTCTCACCAAAATCTGAAAATCTAATTACAAATTCCTCCACAGTTGATCTATTTCAATTCCAAAATGGGATTAAAGGTTCAGGACCTCTAGGATTTCAAGCAGGAATAGCTACAGTAAACTCTGATCATGAAAATTATAATCCTATATCGCGTATCCATATTATCGAATGGAATAATCCAGAAAATGCAAAAATTCTTGAAACAGTATCTGATATTAATTCATTTAAAACAAATGACCTAATTTCAGTCAGTTTAGCCCGCCCTATGAATAGTCATTACATAATGAATAGTCCACTCATAGATCCATTTCAATAAAAAATAAAATCACTAAACGGATAAATTACTTGAAAGAAAATTTATTGTATAATTGACTGGTAAACTCTACATTGTTGGTGTTGGTCCTGGACACCATGATCATATGACATTCAGAGCTAAAGAAGTAATTGAAGAAAGCGATACAATCGTAGGATATGAGACTTATGTCAATTTAGTCCAAGATCTTATTGAAGGTAAAACCGTTCATCGCTACGCAATGACGCAAGAAGTTGAACGTGCTCATCAATGTATTGATCTAGCAAAATCTGGAAAAATAGTCTCACTTGTTTCAAGTGGTGATCCAGGAATTTATGGGATGGCAGGATTAATCTATGAAACACTTGCAGCATCAAATTGGAATCCTAAAGATGGTTTACAAGTTGAAATAGTTCCAGGTGTTTCTGCTTTAAACTCATGTGCATCAATAATTGGTTCACCATTAATGACGGATTTTGCAGTTGTAAGTATGAGTGATTTATTGGTACCGTGGGAAATAATAACAAAAAGAGTTGAAGCTGCAGCACAAGGTGATTTTGTAATTGTGATCTATAATCCAGCAAGCAAAAAAAGAATACATCAACTATTAGATACAAGACAAATTCTTTTAAAATACAGAAAACCTACAACGCCTGTAGCAATAATTAAAGGCGCATTCAGAGATTCACAAACAATTGTTATGACAGATTTAGAAAATCTTCCGAATCATTCTGATCAATTAGGAATGATTAGTACAGTGATTATTGGAAATTCGTCAACTTACACCTACAAAGATTTAATGATCAATCCTAGAGGCTACAAATCAAAATATAATTTAGAAGAACAAACAAATCCAAATCTCAAAATCTAATAACTTTTCTTAATTGCTTCAAACAATTCTTTACTTAGGTTTAATTTTTCACGAATTGGTGAAATTACCTTAACTAGGTACTCTCCAACAGTTTGTTTAAGATCAGTTGGATGTAATTTTTTCTCAGCAAAATCAGATTCTAATTGATTATAATTTGTGTATGTTATATTTCCACCAAATTTCTCTGGTCTTTCTATTTTGATTTCATTAAATTCATGAAAGATAACATGTTTTGAAATTTCTAATAATGGATTATTCTGAATATTCGCTTCCTCACACCATGCTTTTTTGATTTTTGTTCTTATTTCATCATCTGAATTATGAATAAAAACTCCAGAATTTGGATCTGATTTACTCATTTTTCCTAAAATTTGTGAGTCATTCGTATCTGCTGGTTTTGAAAGACCTGGTAATAATTTATGATGAACTGCAACTGGAACTTTCCATTTCATTTTTGGGAAAATCTCTCTAACTAACATATGGATCTTTCTCTGATCCATACCTGCATGAGCTATATCGACATCTAAAAAGTGAATATCAACTGCTTGCATTGGTGGATACAATAATTTTGCAAGATCTATTTTTTCTTCGTCTTCTGAGCGTCCCATAATAGTAAGTGTTCTCATTGTTCTTGCTAGTGACATATGTTTGGTAAATTTCACAAGCTCCGACCAATACTCTGTTTTTTCTTGATAAAGATCAGAACCTAAAACAATATTTGCCTCAGGACATACAAGCTTGAAAGCATCTCTATAATATTTTGAAACTTTAGAGATCATATCCCAATCTCCACCTAATTTATCATTGATCAGAGTATGCCAATCTGCAAGAAATACGGTACATTTTACACCAGCTTTGACAAAATCATTAATCTTGAAACCTGTACTGATTAAACTCCCTAAATGCAAAAATCCTGAAATCTCTAAACCAATGTAATGTTTTGGGGATGAATTTGTTTTGAATAATTCAATTAATTCATCATGTGTGACTACCTCTTCTGTAGGAGGCCTTTCAATTAATTCAACTTTTTCAGTGATGTCCAAATCAAAACAACTTCTGAGATGTAGGTCTATAAAGTTATTTGAAATAATAGTTTAGTTGGAATTTGCAAGATTTGAAATAGTCAAGTGACTAATCATTATTATGACACTTGAAGAAGGATTAGAACTCATTAAAAACTACAAAAAAGTTTTACAAAAATTTCTAGACACATTACCTGAACAAGCAGTACAGATAGGCTCTGAAATGATTAAAACTCTAACAATGAGCTCAAAAAATGAAATTGCAAATTTAGAAGCAATAGAAAAAGCACTAAAACACACACCTAAACACGAATCAGGTTTGTCTGAGTGATTCAAACTAATTTTTATTATTCATTGGTTAATCAAATGTAGGAGTTGACTAAAATCATGATTGAAGATAAATGGCAGCGAGGAGAACGAAGAATTATTACAATAATCGAAAAATTTACAACTTATAAAAACTGGATTTCCTTCATGCAATTATCAATAGAAGCAAAAATTGAACATCAAACATTAACTAATTATATTGATCTATTAATCAAACGAGGTATTATTACAGAATATCGAGGAAAAAACAAGTCAAGACTATTTTGTATATCTGGACATCATGATGATATTGAATATAATGAAAAATTTAGAACTTTTACGCAAAAAGATTCAATGAGTAAAGAAGAAGCGTATGAAGAACTCTCTAAACTATACAAATTAGGAATAGATGATCTCTATCATAAATATTAATTAGTAAACAAATTAAATTTCCAAAAATAAATTTATCAAATTTTTTTTAATTAATATCGATTTTTGGAAAATAAAATATTTAGTAAATATTTTTATTTACAATTTTTTCTATGCTTTCTTAGATCTTCTGAAGAATCAAATTCTGTGCCACAAGCTCTGCATTTTTCCTTTTTCTTATTGTGTGCAATTTCTTGATGTTTTTTTAGTCTTTCTGGATCAGAAAGTACAGTTCCACATTTTTT
>Ga0315273_10003912_pt1 | contig 18055 bp, 10 predicted proteins | sample YL17G02_0_MG_FD_205753 | JGI IMG/M metagenome (GOLD analysis project Ga0315273, IMG submission 205753) | Sediment microbial communities from Yellowstone Lake, YNP, Wyoming, USA - YL17G02_0 | ecosystem: Environmental > Aquatic > Freshwater > Lake > Sediment | place: USA: Wyoming | collected...
GTGCTGCTGCTCCCCCCGCTGCCACAGGCTCCTCCTCCTCTTCCTCCTCCTCCAGGTCGGGCAAGGCAGAGGAGGGGGGAGAGCGGACGGGCAGCGGACGGCTCGCCGGGCCGCCGTCGCTGCTATTGGAGGAGGGGGTGGTCGCGCCCGCCGCCTCCACTTCCACCTCACCCTCTTCCTCGCTGCCGCTGGGGCTCGCTCCGGGAGAGGGCGGGGCGCGGGCGCGCACCCCAGGCTCCTCCTGCTCCTCCGCGTCATCCGAGGAGGAGGAAGGGGTAGCGGAGGGAGGCGGCGCCTCCACCTCCACCTCCACCTCTTCCTCTTTAACTTCCTCCTCCACCGCCGCAGCCAGCGCGGCCGCGATGGCCGCGACGTCCGTCTCCTCTTCCACCTCCATGGGTTCGCCCTCCCCAGCCTCTACCTCGTCCTCATCAGCAGGCACCGTGGCAGGCGGGGTGGGCGACGCAGCAGCACCGGCCACGGGTGCGCCCCCACCCTCCCCTCCTTCATCGTCGTCAGACGACCCGAACCGCGCGGCCGCCTCCACCGCCGCCCGCGCCCGGGCCGCGATGAGCGGGTCATCGTCCACACCGAAATCAACGGCGCCTGCGTGTGGATCCTCCGGCAGTGCCGTCCCGGGCAGCGCCCTGCCCGTCGCCTTGGCGGTCAGGGCGTCCGCGCCTGTCGCATGCAAGAAGCCGGCGAGCGCTTTGCGAGTGGTCCGCTCCACGTGCGGGGCGGCCGCCTCTGCCGCTGCCTTCTTACCCGCCTTGCCAACAGGAGCAGCAGCGCCGGTTTCAGGCAGGGGAGGGGGTCCAGGGAGGGCCGTCAGCGGCGGCAGCCTCCAGGGCGCGGCCGCCGCGGTCAACGCTGCCGCTGTGGCGGCCGCTGCATCTGCTTCCGCTCGCCTCACCGCCGCGGCGGGCGGCGGCAGGGCCGGCACCGCCCACACCTCCCGTACGCTGAGCTCCCGCTCGTACGGAAAGAAGGTTTTGCGGGACCGGGCGTCCGCGGTGACCCGGCGCGGGCGGGCCAGGCCGGGTGTGGCGACCAGGAGGGGGCCTTGGTGCCAGGGGCGGGGGTGGAGCACAGCGGCCGTGGCGGCCGCGGCTTCCTTGGCGGCGGCGGCGCTCCAATCCTCCGTCTCAGCCTGCCAGGCGGTCAAGTGGGACTTGTAGTCCGGGCGGGCCAGGTCAACGTGCAAGGTCTGGCCCCGCCAGGTGCAGCCGTTGTACTGTGCATGATGAGAGGGAGGGTTGAGTGAGAAGTTGGACACCCCCGGCGGCTAGCCTGCGGGAGGGGGTACGCTCTACTCTCTCTCCCTGTTCTCCAAACCAAACAACTCACCGCCGCCACCGCCCGCCGCACGCTGGTCTCATCCTTGGGGACCAAGTCGACGTAGGCAAAGCCGCGGGTGGGGTCCGGGTCCCCTGCCAGGGCGCGCTGCGCGTCTGTCGGCGGGGGCAGCGTGACGCCCGCGACGCGGCCGAACGAGGAAAACCGTTCCTCCAACGCGGCGGGCAGGCCGGCCGCGGGTGGGGCGAGGCCGGAAATAAACAGGCGGACGGATGGGTGGTCGACGGGGCCGCCCATGGCTGAGCGCGCGAAGCCTCCCCGTGAGGACCCGGCCAAAATGAGCAAGTTCTATTTTTCACTCCGTTCGTCACTCCATTCTTGTTGCTCTCTTTCTTTTTTTGCAAACGCCGACCCCGGTCGAAGCGTTCTCCCAACACACCCACTACCGGCAAGATATCAGAGTGCCCCCCCCCTATTACTCTCCACCTTTGGGACACCCCCTCCCTGGTGCATGCCTGGGCGCCCCGCCGCTGTCTTTCACGCACAACCCACCCTCGGCGCGTCGCCCCTCTCCCGCCGCGCGCCGCCCCTCCCAGCCCGAGGCCCGGGCCGTCACGCCAAGGCACTGAACCCACAGAGAATCACACCGTCTATCCAGGTGTGTGTGTTTGGGTGTGGGGTTTTTGGAGACCGCGAGCGGGTGCACTTCGCGAGCGGAGATAGTTTCTTTTTTCTCTAGGTCGCTCGTTGATGCGAGCGGCGGCAGGGTTTTTTGCCTCCCGCCCTCACGCCCTGTCTTCCACCCCACACCCACACACACCCACACACCCACACCCAGCCCCGCCTTGGCCCCCGGCCCTCGGCCACCAGGTCCACCGGCATCGCGGAGGAAGGTAACGCCGCAATGACGTTCTCCGACCGGCCAGGCGAGGAGCCAGGCGCGCAGGCGCTCCCGCCGCCTCTGTCTTCCTCCTCCGGCACCTCCACCACGGACGGGTCGGCCGCGCCCGCCCCGCCCACCCTGCGCACCATCCCAGGCGCCCAGACAGCCCCCGGCAGTCCCGTGTCCAGCGGCGGGTCATCGCCCCCGCCGCAGCGGCCGCCCCCACCCGCGCCCCCACCATCTGCACCGTCCACGCCCCTCGGCCTTGCCGACCTCGCCAAGGGCGGGCGGCGGGCCGGGCCGACGCCCGTCTTTGTCATGCTGCCCCTGGACACGGTGAGGAGGCTGCGCGGGCAAGAGGCAGGGGGTGAATGATGGGGGGGGCGTATTCACGGGCAGCACGCGCGCACACGCGCACTCACACCCATCATCCCTCCATCCCCCTCCCATTTTTTTGTCCATGATAGGTAGACGCGGACGGCGCGTTCCGGTACGCCTCCTCCCCCTGGTTCGCCCGGGCCCTGGCCTCCCTGGCAACCTCCGGCGTGACCGGCGTCGCCGTCGACGTCTGGTGGGGCGCCGTCGAGCGGGCGCCCCGGGCGTACGACTGGGGCGGGTACCGAGCGCTGGCGGGCGCGGTGCGGGCGGCCGGCCTGCGCCTGCAGGTCGTCCTCGCCTTCCACGCGTGCGGCGGCAACGTCGGCGACGACGCCGTCATCCCGCTGCCGGCCTGGGTCTCCGCCGCGGCGGGGCGGGACCCGGACCTGTTCTACTGCGCCGCCCCCCGGCCGGGCGCGGACTGCGCGGGCGGCGGGCGCAACCCGGAGGTGCTCAGCCTGTTTGCCGACACGGCCCCGGGCGCGCTTGCGGGGCGGTCCCCCCTCCAGTGCTACTCGGACTTCATGGCCTCCTTTGCGGCCGCCTTTGCCGACGACCTGTGGGGCGGCGCCGCCGCCGGCGCCAGCGCGCCGCCCCCGGCCGCCGCCGCCGCCGCCGCCGCCGCCCCGCCGCCGCCGCCGCCGCCGCCGCCGCCGCCGCCGCCCCTCATTGAGGAGGTCGTCATCGGGGCAGGGCCGTGCGGGGAGTTGCGGTACCCGTCCTACCCGGAGCCCGCGGGCTGGCGCTTCCCGGGCGTGGGCGAGTTCCAGTGCTACGACCGGCGGGCGTTGGCCTCCCTGGCCGCCGCCGCCAGCGCGGCGGGGCACCCAGAGTGGGGGACGGGCGGGCCCTCCGACGCGGGCCACTACAATGCGTCCCCCGAGGGCGCGCCCTTCTTCAGGGGGTGGGGCGGCGGGTGGGCGACGCCCTACGGCCGCTTCTTCGCGTCCTGGTACGCCGGGGCGCTGCTGGCGCATGGGGACCGCCTGGCGTCCGCGGCGGCGGCCGCGTTCAGCCGGCCGCTGGTGCCGGGGGGAGGCGGCGGCGAGGCGCCGGGCCTCAAGCTGGAGGGGTTGTCGCTGGGCGGGCTGCCGGCCTCCCCCCCGCGCCCGCCGTGCGCGCCGGCGGCCGCGGCCGCGCGCTCGGCTGGCGGCCCGGCCTCTTCGTCCTCCTCCTCCGCGCCGCCCTCGCCAGACCGCACGCTCCTGCGCCGGGACGCCCGGTCGGCCTCCCTCCCCGAAGTCCTGGCCGCCGCCCGGGCGGCGGAGGAGGGAGGCGGCGCGTCAGCCGCCGGCTCCTTCAGGGCGGGCGCCGCCGCCTTCCCCCCCCCCTCCCCCGCCCGCGCCGGGGCCGCCTCCGCCCCGCCCCTCCCCCTACCCCGCCCCTTCACTCTCTCCCTCAAACTGGCGGGTGTGCACTGGTGGTACCGGTGCCCATCGCACGCGGCGGAGCTGGCGGCCGGGTACGACAACGCGGGCGGGTCGGGCGGCACCTACCGGGCGGTTGCCGCGCTGGCCGTCCGCCACGGCTTCGCCCTCACGCTCACCTGCGTCGAGATGTGCGATGGCCAGCACCCTCCCGAAGCGCTTTGCGGCCCAGAGGGCTTGCTGAGGCAGGTCCGGGAGGCCGCGGCGGGCGCGGGCGTGCCCTTGGGCGGGGAGAATGCACTGCCGATCGTGCTGCCGGGCGGGTCGGGGTGTGTGGATGGGGGCGCCCTCGCCCGGGTCGCCTACAATTCGGACGCCTGGGGGCCGCCCCTGCAGGAGGAAGGCCGGGCCCGGGCCGCCCTATACAGCGGGGTGGCGGTGCAGCAGGGGAACGGTGGCGGCGAGAACGGGAGTGGTGGCGGGGCGGCTGGTGGTGGTGGAGCGCCCACCCCTTCTCCACCCGCGGCTGGGACCTCCCTCCCGCCCATGCGGTCCGTCACATTTTTGCGGCTCACACCCGCGATGTTGGAGCCGGGCGTCGCGTCGGCGTGGCGGGAGTTCATGGGGGCGATGACGGGCGAGGGAGGTCGGGCGTGACGTCGACGCCCCTGGTGGCTGAGGCGGGAAGAGAAGAGAGGATTTGGTAAAGCTTTCGTCTCTTTCATTAAAGCTTTCGTCTCTTTCATTCGTCTCTTTTTCTTTCGATGGCCCGCCGCTTCTTCCAGGCGCCAGCCCGCGCGGGGTTGGCTGTGGTGGTGCTTGCATCACTCCTCCATGCCGCCGCGGGCAAGTCTTGTTTGGAGAAAGGGTGAGGAGTGGAAAGGATTGAAGGGAGAGGGCGCGCTCCGAGCACACGCGGCGCATTTTCTCCAACCCACCCCCTCTCGCCTCACGAACCCGTCGACTCGCGCCTCTCCCCGCCTCTCCCCCCCGCCCCGTGGACGCCTCACGCCCGGCACCACTCATCCACACTCGCGCATCACCACGCCCACCCATCCACTCAGCTTCGACGCCCCCCTCTGCTCCACCTGCACCACGCTGGCCGATTTCGTCCCGCCCTCCACCGCCGGCGGGGCCGCCCTCACGGCCGACTGCGCTGCCTGCTGCACGCCCGACACGGACGCGACCGCGGCCGCCTCCGCCCCGCTGGCCGCCCGGGCGGTGCTGGAGGTGTGCGACTCCCAGCTGCGCCGGCACGCCCACATCCAGGGCTTCCTGGACCGGGAAGTGAAAAAGTTCGGGGCGGGCAAAATCTCACACGTCAGCCGGTGGGGCATGCCCCCGCGGCTCCTGCTACACGACGAGGGTGGACACCTGCTGGAGGCCGTCCGCATTGACGGGTGGAAAACGGAGCACATCGTGGAGTACTTGAGTGCCCGCCTGGTGGGCGGGGCGGGGGTGACGGCGACGGCGTGAGAGGATGAATGAGGTTTTGTGTTTGTCTCAACTCACGCACCCGCCCGGCTCCTCTGTTTGTCCCTCTCTATCACTCCCGAAAAAGTCGGTCACAAGCCAGGAGGCATTGCCTACGACGGATGGAGTGGAGAGCAGGGTGGACGGCGCAAAGGCCGGGCGGGCCAAGAGCGAAGCGAGGGTGGCGGGCTTAGGGTCTTGCCGCCCCTCCTCCAGCAGCAACGCGTCGACGAGCGCGGCCGTGAACCGTTCGGCCGTGGCTCCCCTCCACCCCCCGGCCCCATCACCATGCCAGAAGCCGCCAGAATGCGAGGCCTCGTCCACCCCCGCACTGGCGAGGCTGGTGACGAAGGGCGAAGGCGGGGAGGGAAGCAGGGACGCCGCCCGGCAGGTGTCAGTGACTAGGAGGACCCTCGCCGCCAACCCCTTTGCCAGGGCCGCGCGCAGGCCAGCCGCCAGCGCAGTGCTGGTGAGCGACCCCCCCCCCACCCGGATGAACCCGGGACCGCCATGGCCGGCGAGGAAGACGAGGGCGGTGGAGGCGGTGGGGGCGTTCCCGCGGGGCAGCCTCCAGGCGGGCGGGTGCCAGCGGGGATGGGTGGCAGTGAGGGCGGCGAGGACCAGGGCCGGCGTGACGTCCGGGCCGACAGCAGCGAGGGGAGGGACAGGCAGCGCGCCGGCTGCAGGGCTGACGAGGGCGGTCACGGCCGGCGCCCAGTCTTGCGGCGGGTGAGCGAGGAAGAGGTGGAGGCTGGTGGCAGGGGACCGGGCAGCGAGGGCGCGGCCCAGGGCGGCAGTGCCGGCGGCGTGGCGCAAGTCGGCCGGGTCGGAGGAGCCGGCGATAAGGAGGGCCCAGTGGAGTGGTGGTGGGGTGGTGGTGGGGTTGGGGGTGGTGAGCGGGAGGGTGGAGAGGAGGAGGGCGGTTAGAAAAAAAAGGCATGGCATAATGGCAATGGCAATGGTGTGGAAAATGGAACACACACCGCTCACACCGCTCATCACCTCGTTCATTTTTTCTTCCGTTTCCTCTCCCGCTCTCCACCCACACCGACATGGACCCCTCCGACAAGAGCATGGCCCAGAAGGCGAGCGAGGCCGCTGAGGCCGCCAAGCTCAAGGTGAGGCGGGATTTAGGGGCGGGTTCGCGTCGGTGGGCGGCGAGCCAAAAGCCGGCTTTCTTTCATTGAAAGGAAGTCGGCGCGTTGCTAGCCGATTGCGCGCAAAAAACGGGTCCGCGTGCGCCCGCCATCCCACGCACCCACCGCTGAATCCCACGCCGCGGCTAGCGAAGACATGCCCGGGTTCGTTGGGGCAGGGGTTGGCTAACTATAGCATGTCCAAAGTGGGGTGAGCGGCCCGACCGTGGCAAAAAAAAGGAAAAATGCAGCTGTCTCATCATTTTTCACGCGACCACACACACAGATGTCCCACGCCGCGGAGACCGCCGCTGACAAAACCCACGCCGCCGCGGACACCATCAAGGAGAAGGCCGGGTTTACTGCCGATCAGACCAAGGACGCGGCGACGGAAATGCGCGCCAACACGGAGGCCAAAATGGCAGCGGCCAAGCAAGATATCCGCGGTGGCGTGGAGGATGTTAAGGACAAGGCACGCGAGATGCAGAAATGAGATGAGCGTGTGCGTGCGTTTGTGGTTAACCGCCGTTTTGCCTGACCTGTGTATGTGCGTCTGTGTGTGTGTGTGTGTGTGTGTGTGTGTGTGCCCACGTGTACGCGCGCGCGCGCGCATATGAGATGAGCGTGTGTATGTGTGCGTGGTCCACCACCGTTTTGCCTGTGCGCGCGCGCGCGCACACACTGTGCGCTGGATGAGGGATTGTGGGACCGCACCCCAGGCGCGCGGGCGCCCGGCTTTCTGTGACGCCCCGTTTGCGGTGGTCTTATCCTCCTCTTTACTCCCTGCGCGCGCCTCTGATTGTGCGTGCGAGCCCGACGCGCTGTGTGCTTTTTGTTTTTCCCTTTTCTCTTTTGTGTTTTGAGTCCCAGCGCGTGAGAGAGCGGGGTCGATATCTTTTGCAAAACTCCTTTTCGCGCCTGGAGAGACATCCAAAAGAGTGTGTTCTGTAGCTGTACACATGGCTGTAGATACACACGGCTCTTACATTGGAAGCATACGTTTGCGGGAGGGGATGGGTTGAGAGAGCGGGCACCGTGCACTGCAACTCTTGATCACTTTTGTTTTGGCGTTGGCGCGCGCTGGGGAAAGAGCACGCCGCGCCCCTCATGCCCGCCGCCCAGTTTCTCCGCCCCCCTCTCCAGGTGGCCAGCCTCCTATCCAATCCCAATACAATCACCGGCGTCGACTCTCGCACGGGCCACGCCTGGGCGTGCGGCCCCTCTACTCTGCTCGCGTGGCCCATCGCCGTCGGTTCCGCTGACGCGGGCAGCAGCGCCGGGGTTGCCTGTTTGAGCGTCACCTTGCCGCCCGAGCTTGGAGAGGACGGGGTCCGCTTCGTGCAGCTGCTGGACGCGGTAAGGAATTTGACGAAAAAGCATCGCCCGCACGCGGGACTCTTTTTTCGCCGTCGCTGTCGAGTTGCGCGCGCTTTTTTTCTTCTTCTTCCGTCGCATCAACTCACCTTTCTCTCTCCCTCCTGCGTGCAGGCCGGCCCGACCTCCAGCCCGGGCGCCGTCATCGCGACCGCCTCCGGCATCGTCGCTTTCTATCCTGACCTGCGGGCTGGAAGCGTTGGCCTGACCCTGGGCATCCCGTTTGCGAAACCCGCCGGTGGTTCTCAACCCGCCGCCGCCCAGCCCGCGCTTACCACCATCATCACTGCCTTTGCCGCCGCCCGGGGCGCTTTTGGCGGGTACATTGCCGTCGCCGCCCGCCCCGGTGGCAGCCTCTGGCGCATTGATGGCGGAATGAATGCGAGCGCGACGACCGCGCGCCGCCTGCCCGCCCCGGGCGCCTCCCAGCCCGGGCGCCTGGCGCGCGTGCTCGCGGCTGTCCAGCCGGTGGTGACGGCTGCCGTCCAGGCGGCCGCCGCCGCGGTCGGCCAGCCGGCGGCGGCGGGCGAGGCGCCGGGTGACCCAGGGAGCCGGCCCGCGTCCGCGGCAGGCCTGGAACGCGCCGCCCCGGCCTACCCCCCGCCCGCCCTGCTCCTCGCCCCTGCGGGCAGGGGGTGCCTCTCGCTCTTTGCCCTCGGCCCCGACCGCCTGGACGCGTTCGCCCTCCCTCCCGGCGCGGGCGCGGGCGGCCCCGGCCGCCACGCCTGGCGCCGACACCTGTTGGAGGACGTCCTCGCGACAGCTGCCGCCGCCGTGGGTGGGGGGGGGGGGGGGGGGGGGGGGGGGGGGGAGTGGGATGCCGCACTGGTCGACGCGTGCGTGCTGGGGCCGGCGGCGGTGGCCGCGGAGCGTGGTGGTGCCCTCCCTCCCTCCTCCTCTCCCTCCGCTCCCCTGCCCCCGCCTCCCGTCGACTACCACGCCCGCGAGCACCGCCCTGTCCTTGTCCTCGCCGACGCAGGCGGTGGGCGCCCCGTGGTCGTCGCCGTGGACGCCCGGGACGGGGCGACCCTGGCGTGCGACGCTGCGCCGCCCGGGTGCGTGCCCGGGCCCAGGCCTCACCACCACCCTTCCCCCTTCTGGCGCCTGGGCGCCGCGCCCGCGCCCCTGGACCCGGGCGCGCCCGTGGCTGACTCCGCGGCCGACCCCAACGTTACCTCCCTCCTCCTCTGGTCCCCCGGCGGCGGGGCCGTGGTCTGGGAGCCCGCGGGCGGCCTGTGCGCCCCCGTCCCCTTGCACTCTGCGCCTGCAGGTGGGGGCGGGGGTGGCAGCGGCTGGCTTGCCGTCCTGGCGGCGGACGGTGGCGGCCTGCGCCTGCCCGCCGAGGGGGCGGCCGGCGCGGCCGCCGGGGCCGCCGCGGGGTCTAGCCCGCTCGGCCAGCGGACGACGCGGGCGGGCCGGGCGGGCGTGGCCGGGGCCGCTGCCGCAGCCCAGGCCCCTCCCCCAGCCGCTGCTCGCTCAACCCGCGCGCGCCGGGCCGCGTCTCCGTCGCCCGACGCGCCCGGCTCCTCCCGCCGGCGAACGGTGCGGGGGCGAGGTGCGGCTGGGGGTGCTGGTGATGCTTCCACAGCCCGTCCAGGATCCTACTCACCCGCGGCTGCTGCTGCTGCTCCCACCGCCTCCGCGCCTCAGCCCACCAGTGCGGCGGCTGTCGCGTCCCTCCTCGACGCGGCGGTCTCCGGCGCCGCCCCACCCGCGGGCTTGCGGTCCGCACTGGCCGCTGCGGGCTGCCTGGATGGCGGCCCCGACGACGCGGTCGGCGCCTACGTCCGCGCCGTCGCGGACGCCCTACCCAAGCACTGGGGCGGAAGCGGCGGCGCGCGTGCGGCCGGTGCGGCTGGGCCAGACGCCGCGCTCGCGGCCAAGGCCGCCACGCTGGCTGCCTTGACGGACGCCCTGGAAGCCGGGGGCGCCCTGGCCTCCCTCCACCCGACCGCTCTGCGCACGCTTGGCGAGGCCGGCGAGCGCGTGGCGGCCGTCGCGGCGGTGCGGGCGGCCGTGAATGATGCCAGGACTGGCCCGTCCGGCCTCCACCCGGCTGTGAGCGGTGCGATCGCGGCCGCGGGCGCTGCCGCCTTTGGCAACGCCGCGGCTGCGTCCACAACCTCCCGCCCGCCCGAGGAAGCATTTTATGCCGCACCTGTCAAGGCGGCGGCCGCGCTCTTGGTCTGCCTCCCCGCCCAGGCAGCCTCAGCAGCGCGCGGGGCGGGCGGCCCCGCGTCCCCGCCCGAGCGGTGGGCTGCCCTGGCCGCCCTCACAGCCACCGTGGACGCCGCCCTTGAGGCCGCCCGCGCACACCGGGCGGCCTGGCGGGCATCGCACCCGGCTGCGGCTGCCCTGGCCCTGCGCGGCGATGGCACGGCCCCCGACTGGCTGTCGGACGTCCCCGCCCGGGCCGCGCTGGGCGCGCTGAGCGAGCAGGCGGGCGACCTGTTGCCGGCCGCCCTGAGCGACGCGCCCTATGCGGCCGTGGCCACCGTCGACCTGGCCCTGACCGCCGCGGAACGCTTGTTAGACGCTCACGCCCGTGCCGCAGCGGCCGCCTCCGCGGCAGCGGCACGCCCGGCTGGGAGGGAGGCGTTTGGAGGGGGCGCCGTTCCGGGCGAGTATGAGGCGGCCGCTGCGCGCTCTCTCCGACCGCCCTTGGCCGCCCTTCCCGCGCTCGCGTCCGCAGCCGACCCAGCCGCATCCGCCGCCGCTGCGTCCCGCATCGAGGGCCTGGCCGCCGCGCACGGGGCGTGGGGCGTGCTTTACGAGGCCCTGCGGACAGACCCGCCGACCGGGGCACCCCTGCCCCGGGGCGCGGACCGCTTGTATGCGCGCATGGCGTCCGCCGCCGCGGCCGCTGCTGACGCCGATGTAGCCGCCCAGGGCGCCTCTTTTGCGGAATTCGCGTTTGCCCGCCTAGCCGGCGGCCCCACGCCCTCCGAGCTCCTGGAACTGCCCGCCACCCTCAACACCCCGCTCGCTGCCTGGCTCGCTGCCCGTGGTCCGCGCGACGCGGCCGCGGCCCGCCTGCGCTGGCTGCACGACGTCCGGCGACGCCGGTACGGAGACGCGGCGGCCACACTGCTTGGCTTGGCCCTACCGGGCGGCGGTGGCGGGCTGGTGGGCGTGGGCGCGGGCGACGCGCCTGGCCCCGAACCTACAGCGCGCGCAGCGGCCGCTGCCAAGCTCGCTGCCCTGGCCTCCACCGACCCGTGGCCGGGCGGGGATGGGGCAGGGTGTGTGGCTGCGGGGCCCACCATTGCGGCCGCGGATGCGGCGGCCGTGGTGGCCCGGGCGGCCGTCGTGTTGGTGCCTGGGGCATCATCTCCTCCGCCTGCAGCCGAACTGGCGGAGCTTGCGCTGACTGGGGGCGACGCCACGGCCCCGGCACTAGGCCGGGCTCGCAGCGCCCGCGGGCGCGGTGGAATTGCCGGCCGCGCGCTTCTCGCCGCCCCCCGCGCGCCTGACCCCTTGCTCGCCCTGGAGCTTGTCGGGGCGGCGGCCGTGCTAGCGGCGTGGGCGGGGCCGGGAGGCGGAGGTGGTGCGGCTGCCTCACCGCCCGACCTGCGCCGCCTTCTGGAGGCTTCTTTCGCCCGCCTGGGCGCGTCCACTGACTGGACTGCCCTGGCGACCGACCTGGCCTCCGCCTCTGATGACGCCCGGCGGGCGGCCCTGGCGTCCACGCCCCTGGCCGCCGGCACGGCGGCCGCGTTTGCGGACCCGGCCGCTGCCGCCCTCTACACCCCGCTCCTGCCCGTCGAGGCGGGCTTGGCGTGCGCCCTGGATGGGGCTGGGATTGGTGGCGGCGGAGGCGAGGGCGCGTCCCCTGGTGCCAGTGCTGCTGACGCGGTGCACGGGGCGTACGAGCTCGGCCTGGCGGGCGTGGTGGTCGTCGTTGAGGTGGCTGAGGTGGCTGAGGTGGAAGAGGTGGTCGAGGCCGAGATGGGGGTGAATGAAGTTCGAGGCCCTCCCCGGGGCAGGAGCAATAGGATGTGAGATTTACGCGGCACGGATGCCCAGACAAAACAGACAAAACAATGAGACACACTCAAAAGGCAATCACACGCACCCACACATCTTTCAGCGCGCCCAAAACGAACAAACAATAAAGAATGGAAAATAAGAATTCCAACCCCACTCCATCGTTTTCCACTCCACACCCCCAATGTCCATCCTCTCACACGCACGCAACACGCCTCTGAGCTGGCCCACACCACTCCCCTCTTTTCTCTCTCACGTATTTTTCTCCAGCACCGCCAGCGCGGGCGTCAGGTAGTTGGTGGCCTTGTCCCGGACGTGGGCCACCAGCTCGTACTGGGCCAGGCCACCCTCGGGCGTTGCCTCGTAACACACCTCGAATGCTTTGTTCCGGGCGGCCGGGTCGTGCAGGGATTTGAGCAGCACGTCCGCGACGTCCGCTGCGGAGATGGGCTGGGCGATACGGTTGCCCTGGTCAAACACCAGGGCCTTGTACCCGCCCGTCTCGTCCAGCAGGGCGCCCGGGCGGCAAATCACGTACCCCAGCCCGGATCGGCGCAGGCAGGCCTCGCCCGCTCGTTTCGCCACCAGCACCCGTTCCGACGCGGCCAGGGCGGCCGCCGCCGCGGCGGATGCGCCCGCATCCGCGGCCGCCATCTCCGGGTCGGGCAGCGAGTCGGCCTCCGCGGCGGCCGCGGTCGCTGCCCACTCGCCCTCCCATTCGTCATCCTCGTCCGCCGAGGCGAGCGCCCGGGCAGCCGCCTGCTTGGCTTCGGCCAGGCGGGCCGTGGCCCCAGCCCGGGCCTCCTCCGCGGCTGACGCGGCAGCGGCGGCGGCTTCAGCGGCGACGGCCGCAGAGCCCGCGACGGAGGATGGCACCGCGCCCGACGCACAGGACAGTAGGATGAAATCCGGTTCCGCCCCGCCTGGCAGGGCCTTGACGCGGTCCACCTCCAAGCTGAAGGCATTGGCGGAGAAGGTCGAGGCGGAGGAGGAGCCGGCGCTGCCCCCGCCACGGCCCCCGCCGCCGCCGCGGCCACGGCCGTTGGCGGAGGAGGCACCCATCGCATCTGCCACGCTCGCGTTGGGGTTGTCCGCAACAGCCGGCGTGCCGAAGCGGACGCCCACCTTGGCGATGGTGGCCGGGTCTAGGGGCGCGGACGCGGAGCCGCCACCCGGGATGGCGGCCGTCGGGTAGAGCGGACGGAAGGCCGCCCAGGGCAGGCGCAGGTTGTCAAAGCCCCGCATGACGACCAGGCGGGTGCCGTACTGGACGCCGCTCTCCGTGGCCACGACGACCGTGTAGGCGTTGCCGTCGCCCGACAGGCGGACGACGAGGCCTTCCGTGCCGGCGAGGGACTTGGTGCGGCGGGTGGTGGTGGTGGTGGTGGTGGTGGTGGTGGTGGTGGTGGTGGTGGTGGTGGTGGTGGTGGTGGGGGCGGCGGCGACCACGGTCGCGACACCTCCGCCACCGCTCGCGATCTCTTCCCTTTCCTCCTCGTTTGGGGCACCTCCACCACCACCTCCACCTTCATCTCCACCGCCCACGACCTCCAGCAGGCTCATCCCGGCCTGCGCGTACCCGCCCCGGCTGTACATGGCGCCCTCGAAGACCAAGCAGCCCCGGCCGTTGACGCCCACGGACGCGCGGTCGCCCGTCGCGACGGACGTCCGGGTGGAGGAGGCAAAGGGGGCGGCTGGGTCGGGGCCGGCATTGTCAATCGCCCAGGCACCCGCAGCGAAGTCCTTGCGGCCGGCCAGCATGAGCTTGGCGGAGTGGGACCGCGTTGTGGAGGCCTGGGCGGCCGCATTGCGGGCGTCCTGCAGGGCGGACGCCACAGCTTCCACGCCCTTCGCGTCGACGGAGCGCAGGGACGAGGCTGTCGCCCGCCCCGAGCGCGCGCAAAAGATGACCTTGTCCGCGCCGGCCACGGCCTCCCGGACGGCGGCCGGGGAGGTGAGGGAGCCGGTGACGACGCGAACCGCGTCGGGCAGGCCTGCACGCTCGTCCCGGTCGGGCAGGGCGCGGACCAGGGCGGTGACGCCGTAGCCGCGGAGGAGGAGCTTGCGGACCAGGACCCGGCCGACCCGGCCCGTTGCGCCGACCACCAGCACCCGCGTGTTCCCGGCCTGGGGTGTCTCAAACTCGCCCGCCGCGGCTTCTGCCAGGCCCGTGGGGATAGAGCCCGCGGCCAGGGAGCCCAGCTTGGTGAACTGGGCCCAGACCTCGTCGAAGATTTGACTGTGGAGAAGAGGTGAGAGGTGAGAGAGAGCGGTGCGGGGCCACGTGGGAGCGAGAGGCCGTCAGCGCTTTCGCGACGGCTGGCACAGAGAGGGGGCCTACACTGGGGGAAGCGAGGGCCAGTGGAACTGATTCTTGCGTACGATGGCGAGCCACACGAGCATGCTACGCAATGTGCGTAGTGTGGCATCAATGAGAGCCAGCTCCCGGCCAGTATCGGGCGGTGCGTGGGACGAGGCGGCGACTGCGTTTTTCCGACGGCGCGTTCCAAGCCACAAGAAAAACGTGCGACTCACTGGCGGGCGCGCGGGCGGCTCCCAAAATCAATGCACCCCGCCACACGTAAAGACGGCCAGGTACATGCACGGCCCATCCCGCCGGGCGGTCATGTTGCGCCGCTCCACCCTCCACCCATCAAGGCCGCACCCGCTCTTTCTGTTTTTCTCTCACCGACTCTTGCGCCCCATCGCGACTGGGTTGAAGTCGTCCATCTTGGCCGGAGCGGCGCCACGCGCGCCACGGCCCTTACCCCCTCCCCGTCGCCCCGCCACGCGGCGGCGGACGGCGGCGGGGGTGGTCTCATCCGGCAGAAGGTCGGAGGACGGCGGGGTGGGCGGGGTTAGAGGCTCGTTGGTGTCATCATCCGTCGCGCGGGCGATGAGGGCGACAGCGCGACGGTGAGTCGTTAGAGGAGGCCGCGTTGGTGCGGCAAGCCCGGTGGGGCGTTGAAGGGTGGTGGCGTGCATCGGGCACAGGTGGCTGTGTAAAAAACAAAAAGTGGCAACACAGCGTCCACACCTGCTGACTTTCTCGTCTTTTTCCTCGCACGTGCCTCGAAGCATACACACGCACGCACACACACACGCACACACCCACACGCCCGCGCAAACACACGCCCCACGCGCGTACAATTACCTCTACCTTTTGAGAGGCAGGGCCTGGACACCAGTTGTGTGACAGAGAGCCAGAGTTGTGAAAACAACACCAATGCAGTCCGTTCACCTGCTCGATATTCTAGCGGCGGACCTGGCGGCCCAGGCCCGGCACGTGGTGCGTTTTCGGGCAGGGGGTAGGAGAAGAGTTGGCAGACGAGCCTCTGCGTGGAGCTGATACGGCATCGGGCTCTCTTTCATGCCCCACCCTGTGCCATCGGGCGGGAAGCAGATGGGGTCACGCCGACGCTTCGGGCGCCGACGCGTTTGCGGTCGCCTGCGGTAGAGCCCGCCTCACGGCCAGTGGCCTGGCCGTCGCCTGCGCTTGAGTACAACTTATGTGTCGAACACTCAGTCAGCTTCCCCTGTGTGGAGTGGGAAGGCCGTCGACGGCGGGCACCGGGTAAAATCGCGGGCGAGGCGCTCCGGCCCGCTGTGGGGGCGCGACGTGGCGCCGCCTGGGTCCGGCCGACCTGGACCTCCTCCTAATTCCACACTCCTCTCCTTTCACACACACACACGGACGCCGACCTCTCACCCTTCCCACAGCCCAACCCCACCACCGCCGCCGACCATGCCGCCCGCGCTCACGCGGCCGCGGCCGCTGGCTCGGAAGATGCGGCCATTCACGAGTTCGGCTTGGCACTGCGCCTGGCCAGAGCGGCGGGCGGCGGTGGGACCGCCAGCATAGGCGCTGCCGCCGCTGCCGCCCCGCCCACCCCGCTGGGGGCGGACCCCAGCCCGCCCACCCCCGCCGCCCTGGAGGCTGTCCTGGTCGCCTCCCGCGCGGCCGCCTTTGCCCGCCTGTCCTGCAAGCTGCGCACCATCCCGGCCTCCACGTCAGAAGCGCGCGCGCTCTTCGGTTTGGACCCCCTCCACCTGGCCGACCTGGCCCTCCGGGACGCAGCCCGGGCGGGCGCCCTCGCCCCCGACTGGGCAACCTCTGCGGCGGCCCGGGGCGCTGCCTACCACCAGCTGGAACGGTACGCGGACGCGGAGGCTGCCTTCCTGGACGCGCTGGAACTGGACCCGGGGCACGCCGGCGCGGCCGCAGGTCTGCGGGCCGCGGTGGCTGCCGCGGGCGGGTCCGCCCTGGCGCGTCCATTCCGGCGGTCCGGTGCAGCTGCTGCTGCGGGGCCGGCGCTCGCGCCCTCCCCCGCCTCCGCTCCCTTGGACGACGCGGAGTGCGTCATCTGCTCCCGCCTCCTGTACGAACCGGTGACCACTCCCTGCGGCCACTCCTTTTGCCGGCGCTGCCTGGCCCGGGCGGCCGACCATGCGGCCTCGCCCGGCGCCGGGGTGGGCCGGCCCGGGTCGGGGTCCGGCTCCACCCGGTGCCCCATGTGCCGGTCGGTCATGCACTTGGCGGGCGGGGACGCGCCCGTGTCTGTCGTGTTGGCGGCCCTCCTGGAGCGTTCCTTCCCGGCTGAGACCGCGGCCCGGGCGGCCGAGGAGGCGGCCGCGGCCGCCTCCGCGCCCGCCGCCGCCGATGGGGCAGGCTCTGACCGGGGTGGCAACAAGGCGGGCGGCGGGTCACCGCCGGCCGTGGCCGCCCCGTCCTCGCCGCCGCGCCAGGAGGAGGGCGAGGGCGGGGTGGCTGATGTGGCTCCCCACCCTCCGCCTCCTGTGCCCGCGGGCGGCGCCGACCTGGGCGGCGGCCCGCCCGTCCCGCTCTTCGTCATGTCCACCCTCCTCCCCGGCGAGCACATGGCCCTCAACATCTTTGAGCCCCGCTACCGCCTGCTGGTGCGCCGCGTGATGAGTGGGTCCCGCCGGTTTGGCATGGCCACCCTGGCCCCGCGCACGCCCGTCTCCACCGACCCGCACGCCATCCACCCGGTCGCGACGGAGTGCGAAATCCTCGAGTGCCAGCCCCAGCCCGACGGCCGGTTTTACCTGGAGGTCGTCGGCCGCCGCCGGTTCCGGGTGGGCGAGGCCTGGGAGGTGGACGGGTACCGGGTCGCGTCGCCCCGCTACTTTGCGGACGCCCCGCCGCCCTCGCCCGGCGCGTCGGCGGCCACGGCCTCCCTGGCGTCCCAGGTGGAGGCCCTGGCGGAAGCCTGGGTGGACCGGGTGCGGGCGGCGGCGGCGGCTCGCGGGGACGGGCGCGTCCTGGACCTGCTCGCCCGGGCGGGCGCCAAGCCGGCCCCGGGCGATGCTGAGGCGCTCTCCTTTTGGGTGGCCAACCTGGTGCCCGCGGGCGGTGACCGGGCGCCCCTGGCGGCCGAGACGGACACGGCCGCCCGCCTGGCGCGCCAGTTGGAGGACCTGCGCCGCCTGGGCACGCCCGGGGCGGCCGGGTGCTGTGTGATGTGACAGGGGCGTGGCCCTCGGAGTGTTGGGCCCTAGAACAAAGCGCCACTGCGCTCTCCCGTGCGCGCGGTGGCGGTCCGGCGGGGGGGTTCCCTGCCACCCCCTCCTTCTCCGGACCGAGCCTGGCCTCCCCGCCTTGGGCACGCATGCACCTGTGCCCACAAATAATGAACCTAGCCCCCATATTGTTTTTTCTGAATTATTTCCATTCTTTTTGTGCGTGTTCCCAGGAAAGGGACGCGCCACTCCCCGCCGACTGCGCGCGCCCGCGCTGCGCGCGTCTGCGGGACGTGTGCGCGCCCATCCGGGGTCACGCCGTTTCTCCCCTTTCATTTGGGCGTGCGTGTGTTGTGTGTGTACTACTTTCCCCTGGCCTTGAGTGTGTGTGCGTGCGTGTGCGATTCTTATCCCTCCCCCCTCCCCCCCCCCCCTCTAAGCTTTCCCCCAAAATCTTTTGTGGATGGGTGAATGGATCGAGGTCGGAAGCGCTTTGCCCTGCTGTGTGCGCGCCCCGCTCCTCTCCTCCCACGCCCGCCTGCCCCCTAGCTTTGTGTGCCCTTGGTGTGTGTCGGCCGTGGAGGTGTGCGCATGTGTGTAATGCTTTTGTTCGCTCTCCGTTTTCGAAATGATGGGTGGTTTGCACACGCAAGGGGGGGGGGGGGGGGGGAGGGCGGGTA
>Ga0315273_10003913_pt1 | contig 18055 bp, 12 predicted proteins | sample YL17G02_0_MG_FD_205753 | JGI IMG/M metagenome (GOLD analysis project Ga0315273, IMG submission 205753) | Sediment microbial communities from Yellowstone Lake, YNP, Wyoming, USA - YL17G02_0 | ecosystem: Environmental > Aquatic > Freshwater > Lake > Sediment | place: USA: Wyoming | collected...
GATCCTGCTGCAAATCGACAACCAGCAGCACCAGGTTTGCGCGGCGGATCAGGTCTTTCAGGCGGGGCTCAACGTACTCCTGGCTGAGCGGTGGTGTGTCAACGAGCTGGACCTGGATGTTCTCAAAGGGCAACATAGCAGGAGCGGGTTCGAAGGTTGAGCGAGGGGGACTGTCATCATCGGACGCCTCGCCAGACAGGGCAGCCATCAAAGTCGATTTGCCGGTGCCGGGCGGCCCGACGATCGCTACCTGCCCTGCGCCTGCCTTTGGAATGCGGAAGGTTGAAGCGTGTTTGGCGGCTGCTTTGTGACTTTGCGCTTCCTGGTTTAGCTTCGCCAGCCGCCGGCGCATATCAGCCCGCAGGTGGTCGGTGCCCTTATGCTTGGGCACCACACTGTACATTTCCTGGAGCAGATCGATCTTTTCTTCGACGGTCTCTGGTTCGCGAAACTGCTTCTCGAGGTTGAAGTAATCGGGTGGAAGATTTGTTGGCATGGGAAAACCAGCCTGGTCGTGCTTGATTTACTTCTATTTTATCTGAAAATAAGCTTGCGAAGGATATCCTTGCAGGAAGATTCGCATAGGTTACATATTTTCCAATTTACTACTTGCTTGTTTGGTTTTTCAGTGCGATAATTAAGAAAACATTAATCAGCGCTTTTCGGGGTTGAAAATTAGAGGAAATGCTGACCTGAACAGACGAGCTCTATACAATTGATCTATCCATTGAGATTGCTTTGGAGGAAGACCATGAAGAACCACACTGTGTTTAATTTTTTGGTTGCTTTTCTACTGATTCTGGCCTCTGCCAGCGCGCCCTTGATGCAGGCAGTCTCGGCGCCTGCTACAGGTCTAGACCAACCTGACCTGACCACGATGCCTGCTCCGATCTGGAAATTTCCAGGCCTGGCAAGGCCGGCTCTTGATGTTGATCCGGATAACACCGTGCCAGATACGAGCGGCGCAGCCGGGATCGCCCATTACTTGCAAGCCGTCAACAAGACCGTGGCTCTCTTCAGCAAAGACGGGACCTTCCCTGGTCAACCGCTGGGTACACCCCAATTTAGTGCTACCTTTGGACAGTTCTGGACGGGTGCAAACACGGCTACAGCCTGTGATGGGGGCGATAATGGAAGTCACCACGGGCAGCCCAGCGTTATCTTCGATCACAAAAATTCCCGTTGGGTTGTCCTGGATGTGGCCTATGCAGACGAAGATAATGGGCCATATTATATCTGTGTGGCTGTGTCGAATGGGGTCCAATCGCCCGTGCCTGCTGGGCCGGCCGATCCTACCTACTTCACACCAGCCTACTGGTATTACTATGCATTCGATACCGCTGAAGGCATCCTCAAATACCTTCCCGATTCGCCCAAGCTTGGTCTTTGGCCGGATGGTTACTATCTGTCTGTAGATTTGTTTGATGTCTACAACGGCGGCATGAACCGAATTCCCAAAGGTGCCAAGGTATGGGCTTTGAACCGGGCTGTACTAGCTAATCCAACCATTGCAGGATATCGCTATGTTTCATTCTATCTGAACGAACACATGGGATTTGAGCACCTGGTTCCCAGCAATATGTTAGGCAACCCCCCAGCAACCGGAACGCCAAACATGTTCGCTTCCATCCAACCTGGCAAGCTCCATTTTTGGAAGTTCCAGGTAGATTGGATCGATCCAAGCCGCTCCACCTTCGGTACAGCGATCCAGAATCCCAATAACACCCTCAACACAGACACGGCCGCGTTGTGGGCGAATGGGTACCTGGTGACGCAGCCTGGGACATCGGAGCAGTTGGATGCCCATGGAGAACGGTTGACATCGCCTCTGCAATTCCGGATCGTGGATGGCTTCCCTTCCATTTGGGCGACTCACGCAGTCCTCAATGGCAATTCGACCGGCTTGCGCTGGTATGAATTTCGCCAAAGCCAGGATGGCACGCCTTTCGTTTACCAGCAAGGCACATACCAGCCCGATGCGCGCTTTCGTTGGTTGAGCAGCCTGGCTTTAGACCGCTCGGGAAATATGGCGATCGGTTACAGCGAAGCCAAGGGCGGCACGGATTCACTGGCCAAATACCCCTCCATTCGTTATACAGGCCGGCTGAAAAACGATGCGCCCGGTCAATTGATCTCTGGAGAGGCCATTTTGAAAGATGGGCTCACGTTCCAGGATAATGCTAATGGAGTTCCCGACGGCCCTTGGGGACGCCAGAGCTCGATGACCGTTGACCCGGTGGATGAGTGTGTGTTCTGGTACACCAATATGTATTATGACACCTCGAATACCCAATGGCAGACTTATATCGGTTGGTTCAGCTTTTCAGCCTGCAAAGGAGGGTCCACCGAGCGCATATCCCTGCACACACAAGGAACGCAGGGCAACCTTTCATCGGGTGTCGATTTTGAAATGTATAGCGTAGCTGCTTCGGAAGATGGGCGATACGTGGCATTCTCTTCCGAAGCGACCAACCTGGTGAACAATGATACGAACAACCTCCGTGATATCTTCTTGCGCGATCGAGATACGGATGGAGATGGAATATTCGATGAACCTGGCGCAGTGAGTACCATCCGGGTGATGGGTCTGAACGGTCAACAACCCAACGGGGACTCTTGGGAGGTATCCATTTCGTCCAACGGTCGTTATATCGCGTTCAGCTCCGAAGCCAACAACCTGGTGGCGAGTGATTTTAATATCTCCAAAGACATTTTTGTCTATGACCGGGTAACCACTCAAGTCCAGCGAGCCTCGGTGTCGGATATCTCTGGGAGGGAGAGTAACGATGTATCAGACCAACCGTTCGTTGTCAGCCGAACTGTGACGAACTTCTTTGAAACGTATGAGGTCGTTTGGGTCGCATTCCGTTCCTTTGCAACGAACCTGGTTGCGTCGAGCATTCGTCGGAATACTGGGACCAATATTTACTTGCGCTCCATGATCTCTCCGCCTTATGATATCTACAACAGCACCAGCCTGGTTTCAATCCCGAATCCTGCCCTGGCATTGGTGAATGCTAATGCTTTCTATCCAACCCTTTCGGATGGCGCAGATTTTGTTTCCTATGCTTCCGATGCCTCGAACCTGGTGGTGGGTGACACGAATGGGGTTATGGATGTCTTTGTTTACGATACCTCATTTGGCTCGACCGAACGCGTTTCGGTTTCATCCGCTCCAGCAAACGCACAAGGTAATAATGACTCGTACACCCCCTACATCTCTGGCGATGGGCAGTTCGTTGTCTTTGCCTCCAGGGCCACCAACCTTGTCACTGTTGATACGAACCTTGTCGCAGATATTTTTGTTCGTGATCTGATACTGGATACCACCAGCCTTGTTTCCATAAGTTTCTTCGGCAAACAAGCGAATGGAAACTCCTATTCTCCCTCGATCTCCAGGGATGGCAACAATATTGCCTTTGCTTCTGAAGCCAGCAACCTGGATGTCTCCCTGAAAGATCTGAATGGCAGCCGGGATATTTTCCTACACGACCGAAGTATGGTCAATGAAGGCGTTTATGCCAATGGTTTGACTTCGCGGATTTCCTTGGATTACCAGGGAGGTGAGCCGAATGATTGGTCATTCGCGCCTGTGGTAACTCCCGATGGACATCAGGTGATCTACGTTTCTGAAGCCTCGGATTTGGTCAACGGGGATACGAATTCCGTTTGGGATGTGTTTGCCTTCGACAGCCAGCGCAGCATCCCCACCTTCCTGAGCATCCCAGGCAATATTTCGGGTACTCCTGGGCAAGTCGTCCATGTGCCAGTCCAATTTACTTCCACGGGTCAGAGCATCGATACTACAACCTTCTCCATTGACTTTGATCAGGACTGTCTCGCTTTCAGCACTGCCGATGCAGACCATAACAGCATCCCGGATGCTATTGTTTTCAACGTACCGGCGGACTTCACCCGCATGGCAACCTACAGCGCGGCAGACACAGATGGCGAAATCGACATTTCGATTTACGATCAGGTCGCTCCACGCTCCACCCTGCAGACTGGGGTTTTGCTGACGATCGACTTTACCGTCAAATCAGCCTGCCAGGCGCCGCCTGGTTCTTCCAACAGTGCCCGGGTGGGTTTCTCAAAGGATCCTTCGCCCTCCTTTGCCTCCTTGGGGCAGAGCATCCCCGGTACGGCAGCGGATGGGTTTGTGCGCATCCTGGAAGGAAAATTGGGCGATTGCAATGGTGATGGAGCGGTCGATGCAGCGGATATTTCCAGCTTCGTGCTTGAAATATTCGATGGGGACAATTCCGATCCTGCCCAAACTCCTGGAGGCACATTCAAGGGTAATCCTGTTGGATGCAACCCCAACCAGGACTATATAGTTGATGCTGGCGACCTCTCTTGTACGATCTTGATTATCCAGGCCCAGGGTACTGGCACCACAGCCGCCTGTGTGGGTGGATTGCCCGCAGCCCCCTTTACCAATCCATCCATAAAGGCTCAGTCAGCCTCAGGCGGGTTGATCTCCTTGTCATTACCCGATTACGTTCTTGGACCTGCCGGGAAGACCGTGCAGCTTCCGGTTACCTTGCAAGCCAATGGCAAGCCGATCAGCAGCTTGGCCTTTTCTGTGGATTTTGACGAAAGCGTGCTGTCGTTCGACCCGAGCGACGGAAATGGAGATGGGCTGCCTGATGGGATCAGCCTGAAACTGCCAGCCGGCTTTTTCGGTTCGGCATCCTTTGATGCTCAGGATCGAGATGGAGAGCTGGATGTGATCCTCTTCAATCCCACGGTTTCATCGGTCGTATTGCCAGATGGGGTCATCGCGACGATCACGCTGGCAGTCGGCCAGCCTGCAGCCGCGCTCCTGGCGCCGGTAAATTCGTCTCAAGATCCTCAAGCTTCCTTTGGCAGCCCAGACGGCTTGAGCCTGTTTGGGTATATGGATGATGGTTCTGTTTGGGTGGCTGACCGGCTCTTCCGGGTATATCTATCCTCGGTAAACCATTAGGGTTGGATCTTGCGTTGGCAGCGACACACAAGCGTGCCGCTGCCAACCTCTTCAGTCGGTTCACAGCGCCTGGTAAGTAAAGGAGCAGTCTGATGCTATTCAAGTTGACCCGGTTAAAAATACTGGTATTGACCCTGATCATCACCGTCGGGGCCATGTTCTTTTCTACCCCTTCGGCAATGATTGGCTTGTCCGCTGGGGATGCCGGACCTGCACTTTCGATTCCAACTCAAATACTGGCCTCGACTAACAGCCTGGTCTCGGTGCCGGTCAATTTTGCTTCCAACGGGAACAACGTTGCCAGTATTTTCTTCTCCATTGATTATGACGAGAATTACCTGACCTTTGATCCGAATGTACCTGGGGCGGTAACCCTTAACCTTGGCGTGGACTTTGTGGGAGGGTGTACTCCTGACCTTGCCGACACGGATGGTGAGTTAGATTGTTTTGCCTATGATCCGGTTCCTCCGCTGGCTTCATTTCAAAGCGGTGTTTTTATCACAGTAAAGCTTAAGACAGGCAATCCGGTCAATCCGACCGTCGCGGCGGTTAATTTTTCTCAGAGCAGCGCGCCATTTTCTTTTGGCAGCCCAACGGGGCAAAGCATTCCCGGCACCGCCCAGAATGGGTCTGTGCGCATCGCTGCAGGAGCGGTTTCCACTAAAAATTCTTATTTGCCTTTCATCATGAAGGTCCTGCCCTCTGCGACACCCACCCCCACAGAAACGCCTACCAAGACGCCAACGCCCACTCCAACGAAAACCTCTCTGATCAGCCTGACTCCCACCGCTACCAAAACGAAGACGCCCACCAGTACTCTAACCCGCACGCCCACACGTACGCCCACTTCAACAACTGCTTGTTACGATGCCATTCAAAATGGCGGTTTTGAAACAACATCAACCTGGGAGCTGCCCGCCACTGAATATACCGCTTCATATTCGACCGCCAAAGCGCGCAGTGGTTCCTGGTCGATGCGCACCGGCATCGTAAACGCGGCTGATAACCGTTACAGCTATTCTTCGGCCAGGCAGACGGTGACGATCCCCTCGACCGCTTACAAAGCCTATCTGAAATTGTATATCTACCCGATTAGCGGGGAATCGCCGTTGAATCCAGTTTCCGCGATGCCGAAGCATCTGCTGGTCGGTCCATTCGGCCAGGCGCCTCTGGCAGATGACCTGCAGTACGTGTTGATCCTCAACCAGGCTAACCAGGTTCTCGACACCCTGCTCTGGCAGCGCAGCAACAGCCAGTCCTGGACTCTCAAGGAGTTCAACCTGTTGGGGTATGCTGGCTATAGCATCAAAATCCAATTCGGTACTTACAACGACGGCTATGGCGGCATTACTGCCATGTACGTAGATGATATTTCTCTAGAAATCTGCCGCTAAGCCAGGGTAAACCTAACTGCCGCGCCAGTCGCTGGCTTTATCGATTGCCTCAATATCCTCCTGGGTTGGCCTGACCTCCAGGCTGCCCAGGATATCTATTAATTGATCAACGCTGTTTGCCCCAATGATAGGCGCGGTGATCGCCGGACGCTGCAGCATCCAGGCCAAAGTCATTTGAGTGACACTGGCGTTATGCGCCTGACCGAGCGCCTCCAGCAGATCGATAAGCTGGAAGTTCTGCTCTGTGAAATACTTTTTAAGCCCCTCAGCGCGGGCGCTGTCTGGAATGGCATTCCGGCGATATTTGCCGGTCAAGAAGCCTGCTTGCAGCGGGCTGTAGGGGATTACGCCCACTCCCTGGTCCAGGCAGACGGCTTCGTGCTCGCGCTCGAAATCAGCCCGGCGCACGAGGCTGTAGGGCGGCTGCGAGCTGATGAAGCGGTTCAGGTTGTATTTATCGCTGATCCACAGAGCCTTCGTCAGGCGCCAGGCTGGCTCATTCGAGCAGCCGATATAGCGCACCTTGCCGGCTTTCACCAGGTCATCCAGGGCGCGCAGCGTTTCTTCCTGCGGTGTGTCAAAGTTGGGCCAGTGGGTCTGGTAGAGGTCGATGTAGTCCGTCTGCAGGCGTCGCAGGCTGTCTTCAATGGCTTTCATCACATGCCCGCGGCTCACGCCTGCGCCATTGGGACCTTCCCACATCTTGCCATTAAATTTTGTTGCCAGAACGATTTGAATGCGGTTGCCGCGCGCTTTCAGCCAGCGTCCGATGATCCCCTCGCTTACCCCGCCCGGGTTGCCTTCCACCCAGGCGGAATAAACATCGGCTGTATCGATAAAATTACCGCCAGCCTCGGAATAGGCATCCATAACCTGGAAAGATGCCTCCTCATCCGCTGTCCAGCCGAACTGCATGCTGCCCAGGCAGATGGGCGCTACTTTCAATCCTGAGTTTCCTAATCTTCGGTAGTCCATATTCCCTCTCTTATGTGGGCTAAGAACCTAATCTGGGCTAGCTGTAAAAGATGAATCCGCTAATTTACACCAATCTTGTGATGGTCACCAAGATATTGCACAAGATCAAAATCGAAATTTGTCGTTCTGAGGGAGTGCCGGTTGCTCTTTGACCGAAAGCGACCGAAGAACCCCTGTCGGGCGAGTTGGATCGAATCCTGAACAGGTCAGAATGGTTGTTCTCAATAGGGATTCCTCGCTTCACTCGGAATGACATTGTGCAGTATGTAACTGACTACTACATAATTTACACCAATCTGCGCTAATTTGAAATGGCCAGTAGTTTAATTTTACTACAAACATAACTGGTATCTTGGCGGGTCAAGTTACTTGTTCTTACTCTGGTATCTGCGTTGGATATATTTCTCGATCAGCGGATCATATTTACCCAGGTTCATTTCCAGAATGGTCTTGAGCCTGTCGGGATCCCAGATTTCTCCCGCAATGATCAACTTGAGTTTATTATAATACCGCGCCAGGTCAGGGTCTGCCAGAAGGTTGGCGCCGGTTTCCAGGCTTTCCACGTAGCCTTCGGGCACCTCTCGAATATAATGCCCGATACGCCATTCCTGTGGATTGGGGATGGGCAGCCGGGCTAATAGAGGATCAGCCAGTGCATATTGGTCGACTATATGCACGCCAGGGCCGGCGTAGTAACCCAGGTAGCCGATGCTGTACTCCACAGAGACACCGCCTCGCCTCTTTAAAGCCAGGCCATCGCGCGCCCAAGGATGGTTTGGGGTCGTGGGGGCATGCGGGTCAAAATTGATCAGACCAGCATCGTTGAAATAATAAGCGCGCTCATCAGCAATCCCACTGGGGGCAATCGAAGTTTCAGGCGATTTGGGTGTATTCAACAGGGTTGGGGAATGGGCTATAAACCCCAGGAGAATGGCGGCGGTGAGTATCGCAGATTTTCTGGGTTTTGGGATTTTAGGGAGGCATCGCAGCAGCAGGATCACACTCACCAGTAGAGGTGCCGCAAAGAAGCGCCCGCTCATAAAATCACCCCCGATGTAAAGGATATACAGCAAGGAAAGCAGCATCCCTGATGCAATGGCTTTCTCGGAACGCTGGCCTTTGACGAAGGCCAGGATAATCCCAGCCAGGATCGTCAGCAGCGTCAGCGGATCCCATTCCAAGGCATTCGCAAAATATCGCCAACCCTGGCGGAGCAGGTCGCAATAGGGAATGCCCGTGTTCAGCTTGGCGTAGGCAGTGTTAGGAAATAAAAAACCATAATAGAAAAGCGAGAAAGATTCCCAAAGCAGGATGGGAAGAGAACTGGCTGCCAGCACCCACAAGGTGCGCCAGCTCCGCTGTCTCAACAGGAGCAATAGTATGGAGGGCAGGTAGAACAAGCCCGTATCCAGGCGGTTGACCATCGCTAACGAGGCCGTCAGGCCGAGTGAGAAGATCTGCCAGTTGGTGGGACGCTCAGGGAGCTTGAAATACTGGACCAAGAAGAGGGTCAGTAGAAAGTAGGTGAGGGGATTTTCCAGCCCGGAGGTCGCATATTCCACAAAGGCCGGTGATAGGCACAGCACCACCAGTCCGATGCAGCCAGAAAAAAAATCATCCGTAAAGGCCTGGCTGACCAGGATCACCGCTGCAAGGGAGAGGACAAAGCTTAAGGCCAGGGTCGTGAAGTAGGCTTCGTGGGTGAGGGCGTACAGGCCGGAGAGCATGAACATCCACAAGGGATGCGTATAGGCTTGCACCCGTTCTCCGGGGTTCCAGGTCAACCCGGATCCGTTAACGAAATTATCCACGGTGCGCAGGGTGATATAAGCATCGTCATTCACCCAGGCGGTGCGGACAAGGGTGATGACAAAGAGCAGGACTAAGATCACCCGCACCATCCGGGCAGCTAGAGAAATTTTTATACCCTCGGAAACTATACCAGATAAGGTGATCGGGTGGGCGTTGTTCGAGGTCATCTCAATCGCTCTTGCCCGACTTATTAAAATCCTTCGTGCTGCGATGGACTTGGAAGGCAGCATGCACGCGAGCCTTGGCCTGGGCGGGGGCAGAGGCCATTACGCGTAAATCGTCCTGTAAGGCAGTCAGGGAGGCCTGGGCTTCTTTTGTGCCGACGATCTCGGTATAGGCGCGTAAGGTATCCAATCCGACAACCGCTTGCTGAGCGCCCGCCTGCGGGCTGCGGGCCATGGCCCGCGATGTGCTGAGCACGTGCGCGGCATGCAGGTGCTTGACCACGCGCTCGGCGGTGGGCAGCACCACGCCTTCGCGCAGGGTGAACTCCTTCTCTGAAACGAAGCGGACAGTTACGCGATTCAGCGGGGAGCTGAGCTGATTGCCGGCCGGAGATTGGTAGGTTACTTGCCCATCCAGGCTCAGGCGAGTACCGGTTGGTTGGGAAAACAGGGTCAGGCGCAAGGGAATCTCCAGCTCGACTTCGCAGGGGATATCGCCCACCCGGATCGAGGCTTGTGCTCCAACCATCTCTGCCGGGTAAGCAGCCGAAAGGGGTACCAGCACTCCTCCGGCTGGCAGGTTGATGAGCAGCAGGGTATTGCGGGCTGCGAGGTTAGCAGCCTCGCCCAGCTCGCCGGTGAGATAAGCAGAGATTTGCGGGGCAGCCTGGATGTGGTAATAACGCCCGCCACCCTGAATGGCAATTTCGGCCATCAGCGCTTCGTTGTAGTCTGAGCCTACTCCCAAGGTAGAGATTGTCAGGCCGCCTCGGCGGGCATTTTTGCCGCGCTGGCCGATCTTTTCCAGATCAGTCTCACCTACATTCGCCTGCCCATCGCTCAGCAGCAGTACCAGGTTGTTCTGGCGGGTTTTTACGAGGGCTTTCTCAATTCCCACTTCCAGGCCGCCGTCCAGGGCGGTCATGCCGGTGGAGGTAATCTCCTTCAGGATGCTCTCGATGACGTTGCGGGAGCGGTCATCGATTTCGGTCGGCTCGAGTGCGCAGCGGACTTCATCGGAGAAGGTGACCAGTGAGAGCACATCGCCCTCGTGCAGGTGATGCAGAGCCAGGCGCACGGCTTCTTTGGCCTGTTGCAGCTTCTCCCCTTGCATTGAGCCAGAGACATCCAGGACGGCGGTGAAGTTGAGCGGAGGTCGACCGCTGTGGGTGGGGGCTGCCTGCTCCGGGGGCACCCGCGCAGGAGTGCGCAGCGTGACGAGCAGGTAACGATCAATGTTCCTGCCCGCGGGAGCTTTTACCTGGTCGAGCTCCATTTGGGCAAAAAGGTAAGAGCCTGGCTGGCTGCCGGGGACTTGCTTTTCGTAGGCCAGCTCGCCCCCACAGCGCGAGCATTCCTTTACACCGGTTGGCTCGTCTTGCAATAAACCGCAGTAGATACAGCGCATTAATTGGGACATGGGTAATTCCTCCTGTGAAGGTTAATTGATTATACAGGCAAATCGTTCTTGTAAAAGAGTCCAATTCCCTCGTTTTATAGATAAAATAGGTCTAATTTATTGACAAAGAACGGTAAATCTGCTACGATGAGGTTGTGATTGGCTGTTAAAAGTAATCATTTCCATATAAGGCTAAAAGGAAGGTCCAGGTTGTCTCGTCATCGATCTTCGATCAGGATTCCAACACTCTTAGCAGGCGCGGTGGTAGGGGCAAAAATCGCTCTGATTTGTTCAACCCAGGAGACCTTTTATGGACTTTGACCAAAATCCTGATTGGCAGAAACTTCATTTCCAGGATTCGACCCTCTTTGACCTGCACGCCCATCCCGGTTTCAATGTCTCATTGTTCAACCGGGTGCTTACCAACCGTTTCTTTCCCTCCACACGGGCTTTTGACCCTTTCAGCGTGCGCACCGATTACCACCGCTTAAAGACCGGCGGAGTCGATATTCTCCTTTCAGTTCAATATGCGCCTGAAAAAGGAATTCTCATCGAATGCCCGCCGCTGCCTTACCTGCGTTTCTTCATGCCGCGCATTTGGAAGAAGATTTACGGGCGCCCTTATTTTGACGTGGTCAACGAGATGCTGGACGAGATGGAAAATTCCATCGCTGGCTCCATCGATCCTGGCACTGGCAAACCCATGGCGAAACTGGCGCGCTCGCTGCCCGAATTAGAGGCTGTCCTGGCGCAAGGCCCTGATCGTCCAGTGGCTTTTATCCACTGTGTGGAGGGCGGGCATGCTATTGATGGCAAGCTCGAAAACCTGGAGGCCTTGTTCAACCGGGGCGTGGCTTATTTGACCCTGGCGCACTTTTTCGAGAACGAGATCGTTCACCCCTGCTTCCCCTGGCCCGAGAAATTACAGAAATTCGACTGGTTCCAGGGAAAAAGTAATAATGTTGCCCTGGGATTAAAACCTTTCGGCGAACAGGTGGTTGAAAAAATGGTCGAGCTGGGCATGCTGATCGATATTTCCCATTGCACGCCGCCGGCGCGTGCCCGTATCTATGAAATTGTCGGGAAACGTGCGCCCTTGCTTGCCTCTCACGTAGGCGCGTTTGAGATCAACCCTGATCCGTACAACCTGAAAGATTGGGAGATCAAGAAGATCGCCGAGAGCGGCGGGGTGGTGGGTGTTATCTTCATGAACTATTGGCTCATGCCGCACGAAACGGAACGCGGCCTGAACTTTGTCTCTCGGACGATTGACCACTTTATCAAGGTGGGCGGGATCGATCATGTGGGCATCGGCAGCGACTTTGACGGCTTCACCGATCCACCCGATGATCTGAAAGATGCGTCGGAATTGCCAAAGCTGACGCAGCGCCTGCTGGCGGAGGGGTATTCTCCGGAAATGATCACCAAGATCTGGGGCGGGAATGGGCTTAGGGTGCTGCGAGAGGGATGGGGACGGCGGTGACCAGCTCTAAGATAACCGCCGGTGGATTTGCTCGATCGCTTGACCGAAAATTTTCGCCTGGGTGTGGTCGTTAAAGAGGCGGGCGCCCCCGAAGAGCTGTATTCCCCAGCTCGGGGTGGGCGATTCAGCCGCAGCCAGCAGGCTGTCGGGGAAGTCTAACACATCCAGGATGAGTTGGACCGGCCTATTCCGAGGGATGAATTGTGAGGTTTGAGCAAGAAATTCTCGTCCCCAGGTGGGCGCACGCCCGCTCTTCGTGCAATAGATCAGGGGAGTGAACACATCGATCGCTGGGGCCAGCAGATCATAATCCTGCGCAAAAATCCGTTGCAGGGCCCCATAGAACTCGTCCGGCGTCCAGGGGCACATGTAGGCGCCGACGACGCATTCCGGAAGGTGCGTATGGATGAGCGTGGCATAGCGCTGGGCAAACCGGGCAATCCGTTCGCACTTGTGCTGGGTCCAGGCCTGTGAGTATGCTCGCAATATCTGCTCTGGGGTAGTCGCATCAATGCCGGTGGCTTCACAAAATTCGGCCCTGCAGTCCGGGCAGAAACAGCTTTCTTGCAGATCGGGGTTGGGGGTTTCGAACCAGCCGGCATAGGTCAGGTAATCGAGCCAGATGCCTGCTGGGCGAAAAGTTTGCAGGCCAGCCAGCAGATTTGCCTCGGTTTCTTCCAGAAAGTCTTTTTTCGACAGGCAGACACCCTGCACCAGAGCGCCGTAGCGGATCGGTCGGCCGTTCACACCGGTGGGGATTAGCTCTGGATGGGCCTCAAAGTCAGCCCGGAAGGTTTTGAACTCCACGCAGGCAGCGACCTGGTGTTTCTGGCAGGCCTCGAAGGCGGCGGTATCGAAGCCGTGAAACCAGAGTGCATTGGCGCCAACTTCAGCAAATTGGTCGATAAACTCAAGGGCAGCGCTGCCATAAGGACCAAACAGTCGGGGATTTGGCATAGGACCTCCATTTCTCTGGATATCGACTAGTTCGCTGGCTATATCTGGACCAAATTCAGTTGACTGGATACCGTTCACTTACCGTAAATATTTTTGGAACCAGTCCAGTGTACGTTTCCAGGCATCCTCGGCAGCCTGTGGGTGATAGATCTGCGGGCGGGAGTCGTTGAAGAAGGCGTGCAGCGTGCCAGGGTAGATGTGGATCTCATGCAGTATCGCATTCTTCTCTAGCTCTACCTGGAAAGCCTTGACCCCTTCTACTGGTATGCCATGATCTTGTTCTGCGAACAGCCCTAAGACCGGGCAGCCAATTTTTGGGGTGTCCTCCGGCGCGAGCGGCCTCCCATAAAAGGCCACCGCGGCGTCGACCGCGCTGCCCTGCGCGGCAGTCGACAGCGCCAGCCCGCCTCCCATGCACCAGCCCACCACGCCGATCTTCTTTGGAGCGACTTCATCCAGCGATCTCAAAAAACGACTGGCTGCCAGGATCTCCTGCACGGCGCGCTCCCGGTCGAGCGCCATCGCCAGCTTGCGGGCTTCGTCTGGCTCGTCGGCAGCCTGCCCGTGGTAGAGATCGGGCGCAAGGGCCACGAATCCGCCGCGGGCGAAGCGTTCCGTGACCTCTTTGATATGCGGCACCAAGCCCCACCATTCCTGGATCACTACCACTCCGAGGCAGCCTACAGCTTCGGCGGGCATGGCCAAGTAGCCGGGCGTGGTTAGTCCTTGGGGTCCGTTGGAAGGAAAATCGATCATTCGGGTCTTGATGTCTGGCATAAGATTCCTCAATTATGGATTAAACGATGAACTCTAAGCCTTTGTTTAAGGGGCAGTTGAGATGGGTTCCATTGGTTCGTAATGCTGGCACTGTATTCCTCACCAGAATATGCCCGATTATACCCTCTCCATGTGGGTCGGTGAAACAGGTTCCGAGCTGTGACGCCGGATTGCCCAGACCCACAATATTAAATTTACCCCCAAATAAGCTAATCCCAGCATATTTCTTGCCAGGTTTTGTTGAACGAGAATAACCAATAGGTATAATCCCAGCGGCCCAAAAATCCAGGCTGCCAGAATGCTTGAGGGAAGCATGTTCTGTTGATCCAGGAGGAGCAGAATGGGGATCAACAGTATCAGCATATAGAAATGTGAGTGCCATGAGAGGGTAAAGGTAGCGGCAAGAGTCGCCAGTATTAATAGAAAGAAACGGGATCCGGATTCCTGGCTGTGGTGAAGCCATCCCCTCAGTGAAATGACAGTCACCACAATCATTCCCAAGGCGGCCGTTCCCCAGGCCGCCCAGCTCGGTAGAAAAGCTTTCAGGTTGAGCGCCAGCGCCCGCCAGTTCATCATCGTCGGCCCGGTCTGGATCAGTGGTCCAGCGAAACGAAGAGCCAGGTTTACCGATGAGGCGACCCCATCCACACCCGCCAGGAGAAAGGAGCTTCCCAAAACGATTAACAAACCTGCCCCAAAGCCGTAGAGGATCCTCCAACGCCGGCTCACGGCCAATCCTGGAAGCAGCAAGATCAGCGTATGAGGCTTGATCAGCATTCCTGCCAGCCACCACCCGCTGCGCGTCTGCGTCCCTCTAAGGTATGCCAGGATAAATTCTCCAAAGCAAACCACCAGAAAAACATTCATCTGTCCTAGAATCAGGTTGGAGAGTACCGGCAGGCAGACCACCCATTCCAACAGCCTCAAGGAGCCTGATCTCACCCCCAGCGCTTTGCAGAAGCGTACCAGATAGGCAGTCAGGATAACCAGGTTGAGAATGCTAAAAAGCAGATAACTGGTTTTGAACTCGAAAGCGGTCAGGGGCAAGAAAAGCAGCACAAAGACAGGCAGGTAAGGTAAGGAAACGTGTAACAGCGGTGGGTTTTGAACACCATCTGGACAGCGCATGGGTAAAGTGTCCTGGTAGGCGTTTTGGAGCTTCTGGTCGTACACCTTGGAAAAACCGTGCTTTAAAGCAATCTGAGCCGAGGAGTAGTAGCCACGAAAATCTGTGCCCAGGTAGGCGCAGGAAGGTCCTGACCGGAACGTAACCAGGGCAGTAACCAATAATGCCAGCGGTAGGAGCAGCCACAGCCTGTCCATCCACTTGCGTGCAGCAGACGTCGATGTTTGAGGTGTTTTTTGCTGTAATGACTGCGGTCTTTCTTTTTGCATGGTATAAATACGAAAAACTTGTTCGTTTGGATATTCAAAATAATCGCATTGATTATAATTTCATTATGCAGATGAACCAGGTGCAAATAAGCATCATCATCCCAACCTTGAATGAGGCCGAAAGCATTGCTGCAGTATTGGAGGCTATCCCAGGCAATGTGGCAGCAGAAATCCTGGTGGTTGATGGTGGTTCTAAGGACGGTACGGTGGCGATTGCGAAATCCGCCGGAGCAACCGTGATCAACGAGCCGCGGGGCGGTTATGGGCAGGCCTGCGCGACCGGGTTGGCTGCTGCACAGGCAGAGATCGTTGTCTTCCTGGATGGTGACGGGGCGGACGACCCACGCTATCTTCTTGAGCTGGCCTTACCAATCCTGGAAAACCAGGCTGACATGGTGTTAGGCTCGCGCCTGCTTGGCCAGATCGATCCTGGAGCCATGCCCTGGCACCAGCGTTTCGGGAATTGGTTGGCGGCTTTCCTGATCCGTGCACTATACGGGCTGCCTCTTACGGACCTCAGCCCGTTTCGCGCCGTGCGCCGTGAGGCATTGCTCAAGCTGGGAATGTCGGAAATGACCTATGGTTGGCCAACGGAAATGATCGTCAAAGCTGCCTTGCTAGGGTGGCGCATCCGGGAAATTCCGGTGGCTTATCATCCACGGTGCGGCGGCAAGTCGAAAATCAGTGGGACGCTTAAGGGGACGGTTCTAGCGACCGGTTTCATCCTTGGAACGATCCTGCGCTATGCCAGGGAGCGAACGACTTGAACGAGACGGTGTGTGTCATCATGGCGAAGCAGCCGCAAGTTGGCTGGACCAAGACCCGTCTGTCGCCGCCCCTGACGCTCCAGCAAGCTGCTGCGCTGTATGAAGCCTTGCTGTGTGATGCCATTGCCCTGGTTGACAGCCAGCCCGGGATCGATCTGGCAGTGGCTATCTCACCTCCCAGCTCGCAGCCTTTTTTTACAATGATCACACCTCCGGATACGCGCTTACTGCCCATTGAAGGCCGCCATATCGGTGACTGTCTATCCCAGGTCTTTCCCCGCCTGCTGGGGATGGGCTGGCGGAAGGTGCTTGCCTTGAATGCAGACGGTCCTTCTCTCCCACCGGCCTACCTGCAGCAGGCAGTGCGGCTCTTGGATGAATATGAGGTTGTCTTGGGCCCTGCGCTCGATGGGGGATATTACCTGGTGGGTATGCAGCACCCTCACCTTGGCATATTCCAGGACGTGACCTGGAGCACAGCCCAGGTGCTCGCACAGACGCTGGAAAGGGCTGCAGCTTTGGGATTGTGCGTTGGCTTTACCCCCGAATGGTACGATGTGGACACAGCCGACGATCTCCTGCGGGTGCAGAGTGACCTGAACGGCCTGCCTCCAGACCGCCTGGTGCATACCCGTAGATTTCTGGCCGGATTAGGTAAGGTGGTTATCTAAGAAAAGCAGCACCCAACGGGAGCTGAGCTATTTACTTCATTGAAAAGCATTTAGCCCATCCTGGCTGGCTCGGCTGATCGCCTCCAGCTCCGCTTGCACTTGGCTGACCGCCTCTTCCAATGGAAAGATCGCTGAGCGCACCTTCATATCCGGGTCAGTCGACATAGGATGCCAGTAGATTCCGTCCTGGCTGACCGTGATCTCTGGCACGAGCGTTTCCTTGCATACTTCCACCCCTTCCTGGGAAAAGCCACGTTTTGCCAGAGGGCGGATAAAGTGATCATCTTCCGGTATCCCCAGAGCCTGATGGAAAGTACAAATTTCCGTCAGGTGAGTAGTATTGGCAGGCGTTTGGGTGGTGGAGAGACGGATCCGGAATTCATATTCCTGCAAGTTGTGGATCCCTTCGACCGTTTTTTCCCAGCTCCCTGCACCGCGGTAAGGGTCGTGCTGCTCTGGTCTGCTCCCATCAAGGCTAACCTGAGCGATCAGGTTGTCATTCTGGATGGCGCATAGCTTCTCCAACCGCTTGCCACGCAGCAGCATGGCATTCGTCAATACGCTCGTTTGCATCCGCTCCGAAGCATAGGCGAGGATCTCGTAAATATCCTCTAGCAAAAAAGGCTCTCCGCCTGTGAAATAAAGGTTATCGAACCCCAACTCCTCAGCTTCGTCTACTAGCTTCCTGATGTTAGCTACCTTTATTGCCCGTCTGGAAGCCTTTGGGCTGGATGAGGCCAGGCAGTACTTGCAGCGCAGGTTGCAGTCGTAATTGGTATAGATCCACAATTTTGTCAGGGGAGGGGAGAATTTTTTGATAGGTTGGAAATCCAATTCGGGAAGAGACATCGGTCGCCTCACTAGGCAATAAGAATATCGCTAATATCAGTATAATAAGAGTATATCACCTGCTAATAATTTGTAACTTGTGAACAAGGAGGAATTTATCATGCGAAAAGTATTTTCTGATTCGCCAATAAGAGTCCCAATGTCCTGGATTGCCCTCCTGCGGATCATGCTGGGGCTGGTGTTTTTGACCACTTGGGTCAGCAACCTTCTCAAGGGATTCTATACATCCGAGGGTTTGTACCGCTTTTTTACCGAGGTGTACCCACAATCCCAAAACCCACTGGCCTTCTATGCGGCATTTATTAATGGGGTGATCTTGCCCATCCGGGGGGCTTTTGCTCTTTTCCAACTGGTTGCTGAGCTGTCGATGGGCCTGGCTTTGCTGGTGGGCGCCTTCACGCCGTTTTTCAGCCTGACCGGGATCTTCTTTCTGACCAACACTT
>Ga0315273_10003914_pt1 | contig 18055 bp, 11 predicted proteins | sample YL17G02_0_MG_FD_205753 | JGI IMG/M metagenome (GOLD analysis project Ga0315273, IMG submission 205753) | Sediment microbial communities from Yellowstone Lake, YNP, Wyoming, USA - YL17G02_0 | ecosystem: Environmental > Aquatic > Freshwater > Lake > Sediment | place: USA: Wyoming | collected...
TTCTTAGACTATGGTCTTATTACCATAATACATGTGGTTGATAATGTTTGAATAGCGAAATGTTGTCATTAGTAGCGAAACGAGGAATCTCTTCTAAATAAAAAAGGCACCTTCATTCAGTGTCTTTTCTTATCGAATTATATAATCTAACCTAAATAACCCTTCAATAATCTGCTTCGCGAAGTATGTCTTAACCTCCTGATAGCTTTTTCTTTGATCTGACGAACCCTTTCACGGGTAAGACCAAATTTTTCACCTATCTCCTCAAGGGTCATCTCCTGGCATCCAATACCGAAGAAGAATCTGATTATATCCCTTTCTCTTTCTGTCAGGGTGGCAAGCGCCCTGTAGATTTCTCTTGAGAGCGATTCATCCATCAGAAGCTTATCGGCAACCGGAGAATCAGAGTTGGTAAGAACATCAAGTAAACTGTTATCCTCACCTTCAATGAAAGGAGCATCAACAGATACATGCCGACCTGATACTTTCAAAGTATCGGTAACTTTTTCCTTCGGAAGCTCAAGCACATCTGCAAGTTCCTCCGGGGAAGGTGTCCGTTCGTTCTCCTGTTCAAATTTCGAGAATGCTTTATTTATTTTATTTAGTGAGCCCACCTGGTTCAGCGGTAACCTTACAATTCTCGATTGTTCTGCAAGAGCCTGAAGAATTGACTGTCTTATCCACCATACTGCATAGGAAATAAACTTGAATCCACGTGTTTCATCAAATTTCTCTGCTGCCTTAATAAGGCCCAGATTTCCTTCGTTGATAAGATCGGGGAGACTAAGTCCCTGGTTTTGATATTGTTTTGCAACAGATACAACAAAACGTAAGTTTGCTTTGGTGAGTTTCTCAAGAGCAGCTCTGTCGCCTTTCTTTATCCGCTGAGCCAATTCAACTTCTTCTTCTACCGATATCAACTCTTCCTTACCAATCTCCTGCAAATATTTGTCGAGTGAAGCACTCTCCCTGTTTGTTATGGATTTGGTAATCTTTAGTTGTCTCATTATGCCTCCCAAAAAATTTCCGCAAAGATATTGCTTTATTATGTAATAACAAAAATAATTCACTATTGTTGTATTCAGGGGATCTATTTTTATAAACCCCCTGATTATTAATGAATTATGTGATTAATAATATTAATTTCCGAACTGATAATTTAAGATAGTCCCGTCAGGTTGTACTCCGCCAATCGACTTCAGTGACTTTTCGTTATTGGTAAATTCTCTCACATCAGCAGGAGTTTTTACCTTTTTACCATTGACACTGAGAATAATATATCCGCGAGCCATCCCAATATCTTTGAATTTACCTTCATTGACCTCTACTACTTTAACTCCATAATTAACATCCATAGAATTCTTCTCTGACGATCCAAGTGAGGCAAGCCGTGCGCCAAAAACTATATCTCCTTCCATTGCAGCAGTAACAACACTTGTATTTCCCGACTGGTTTTTAAGAACAATAGGTATGGCAGTCTCTTTCCCGCTTCTGAAATAGGTTACCGTTGCCTTATCACCCGGGCGGTGTTTGCCAAGCTGTTCCTGCAATTCTGACATAGTATTAACATCAATTCCGTCAAACTTTAGTATCACATCGTTTTCTTTAAGTCCAGCTTCTTTAGCTGAACCATCATCTAAAACTCTTGTTATCAGAACACCTTTAACTTCGTTAAGTTTTAATTTCTCAGCGTCTTCCGATGCGATGTCTTTAATAATTACACCTATAAGGGCTCTCTGAACCTGACCAAACTCTTTAAGGTCGTCAACAACTTTTTTCACAATAGTTACGGGTATCGCAAATGAGTTACCTGCATAAGCGCCATTGGGTGAAATAATTAAAGAGGTAATACCCACAAGCAATCCTTTTGTATTGACAAGAGCGCCACCGCTGTTTCCCATATTAAGGGCAGCATCGGTCTGAATGAATGATTCTATACGATAGGTACCGTCTGGCGGTGTAAAGCTTCTACCCTTGGCACTGACAATCCCTGCTGTTACAGTAGAGGTAAGATTAAAGGGATTTCCAACTGCCAGTACCCACTCCCCGAGTCTTAACTGCTCTGAATCCCCATATTTAATAAAAGGAAGATTGTCAGCTTTTATCTTTAAAAGAGCAATATCACTGCCAGGATCCCTCCCAGTTACCTGAGCCGTAAATTTCCTGTTATCATTTAAGGTAACTTCAACAGATTTAGCATCTTCAATTACATGGTTATTGGTAATAATATAACCATCATCTGAAATGATAACCCCCGATCCGTAACCCTGGACTTCCCGTGGTTTAGAATACCGGTCACCATAAAACCACTCCATAATAGGATTATCGGCCTGCGATCCCATCATTGTTTTTGTATGAACATGAACTACTGCATGAACTGTCTGTTCTGCAGCATAGGTGAAATCTATCTGTCCTTCCTGCATCTGAAGCGAAGTAAGATAAGCTCTTGCATTTTGTACTTCAACTTTGGAACTATCTTTCGAAACAGCTACTGTGGGCTTTACCATTATCTTTGTGTACGCAAACAAAGCAATCGATGCACCTAAAAGAGCCATAAATAAAGCGCTTAATAAATACTTTCCTTTCATAACTTTTTGTTTTTAATTAAACTGTCATTTAGTGGCAGGTTTAAGTTCACGTATTCTGCCTTCACAAAAGTTTAATATCTTTATAACCGAATAAATACATTTTTGTTTTACAAAGATCATGCATTTTTCGAATGATCTTCAAAAATTTATAAAGATTTAACAACACTTTAACACTGATTATAATATTATTTAACAAATTTACGGAACCGGAGGTGTGAGGTGCGAGGCGTGAGGCGTGAGGCATGAGGCGCGAGGCGTGAGACGTGAGACGTGAGGTGCGAGGCGTGAGGCAAGAGGAAAAGATAAAAGTAAAAAGAGAAAAGTTTAAGAAGCTATTATAAGCAATTAATAATCTGACGCCTGTTGCCTGTTGCCTGACGCCTGACGCCTGACGCCTAATGATTATGCAAAAAGAAAAACTTTACGGAAAGACATTAAATGAGCTGATTGCAGTAACAAAGCGGATCGGATTGCCGGGCTTTGCTGCAAAACAAATAACTGACTGGCTCTATAAAAAGGAGATCCAGTCCATTGAAGAGATGACAAATCTGTCAAAAAAAACAAGGGAGCTTCTTTCGGTTGATTATGAAATAGGCCTTTATCCACCTGTAAATGAATCCAGTAGTTCTGACGGAACAAAGAAATACCTTTATAAAGTACTGAACGATAAATACATAGAAACAGCATATATTCCTGATAACGACCGTGCTACAATATGTGTGTCGTCGCAGGCCGGTTGTAAAATGGGATGTATCTTCTGTATGACAGGGAAGCAGGGTTTTCAGGGGAACCTCTCCTCTAACGAAATTCTTAACCAGTTCAGAAGCCTGCCCGAATTCACGAATTTGACTAATATGGTCTATATGGGAATGGGCGAACCCCTGGACAATATTGGGGAGGTACTCAAGAGCCTTGATATTCTTACAAATGTATGGGGATATGCCTGGAGCCCTGCTCGGATCACTGTAAGTACAGTCGGACTTATAGCGGGGATAAAAGAATTCCTTGAAAAAAGCCGGTGCCATCTTGCTGTAAGTCTGCATTCTCCATTTGATAAAGAGAGAAGAACACTGATGCCGATCCAGCGTACAAATACTGTTAAAGAGGTGCTTGATATCATACGTAAATTCGATCTTAACAACCAGCGAAGAGTCTCCTTTGAATATATCCTTTTCAAGGGAGTTAATGATACACCAATGCATATAAAAGAGCTTGCAAGAATTCTTAACGGGATAAAATGCCGGATCAATATTATCCGGTTTCATCCCATTCCCGGGGCAGAATTCCATAGTCCGGATCCCGGAGCCACAATTAATTTTAAGGAGGCGCTTAATGCCAAAGGAATACTGACCACTATCAGGGCAAGCCGTGGCGTAGATATACAGGCTGCATGCGGTTTATTATCCACACTCGAATTAAATAAACCAGTTCAGAAATGAGGATTACATTCTTTATAATTTCACTTGCCTGCTTATCTGTTTGTTCCTATTCACAGGAGAAATCATCCGAAACATTTCATGCTGATTCTTCACTTATGCATGCATCTGTCTCTCTTTGTGTCGCAAATGCGGAAACGGGAGATATTTTAATTGACTATAATTCAGGAATAAGCCTGATACCGGCTTCTGTAATGAAGATTATTACATCAGCTGCTGCTCTTGAACTTCTAGGTCCCGGATATACTTTCAAAACCGGAATTGGTTATACCGGATCACTGAATAAAAGATCTGGAAAACTGAGGGGGAACATCATCATCAGTGGCGGAGGCGATCCTGCATTGGGCTCGAAGTATTTTCCTGAAAACTACCAAAATTTTCTGATCAACTGGGTTACAGAAATGAAAAAACTGGGAATTAGAAAAATAACTGGCAGCGTTATAACTGACGACTCATACTATGATTTTTTACCTGTACCGGCTAAATGGCTCTGGGAAGATGGAGGCAATTATTATGGAGCCGGAGCGTATGGATTATCAGTATATGATAACACTTACGAAATTCATCTTAAATCATTATCCGACAGTTCCCTTCCTTCAATTACAAAGATTATCCCTGATGAATGCAGGTTTGAATTATCTAACTTTCTAATTGCTTCAGGCAACATTACCACAGATGAAGGATATGTTTTTTCCGCTCCCTACAGTACCAGTGGATGGCTTGCCGGAAACATTCCTGCCAATCAGGACGATTTTGTTCTGAAAGCCTCAATTGGCGACCCTCCCCTTCTTTTCGCCAGAATAATAAACGATAAACTTAAGGCGAGTGGCATTAACATTTCAGGAAATCCATCCACTATAAGATTAGAAAAACATTATTCAGCTGATAAAGTTGAACCGATCGCGGAAATCATCTCTCCGCCGCTTGCTGAAATAATTGAGGTACTAAACCATGAAAGTGTTAATCTGTTTGCAGAACATCTTATTAAGGAATTGGGGAAAAAATTCAAAAATAACGGATCAACTGCCTCAGGTGCTGAAGTTATTAATGAATTCCTTAAAAATTCCGGTATAGATATAAATGGAATGTTTATAGAAGACGGAAGTGGCCTGTCGCCTCTTAATGCCATCAATACCAGAGAATTGGTCCGTCTGCTGGTGTATATGAAAAACAGGGGAAAGTACTTCACTGAATATTATTCATCCCTGCCTGATGCAGGAAAAGAGGGAACGCTAAAAAATTATTTTAAGGACCCTGTCTTCGATTCAAGGCTTAAAGCGAAAAGCGGTTCAACGACCAGGGTGAGAAGTTTCGCAGGATATTTTACTACAGTTTCAGGTAAAAAAATGGCATTCAGCATAATAATTAACAATTATTCCGGTCCTTCAAAAAAAATTATTTCGGGAATCGAAGAAAATATAAGGGAATTAATATCGGATAATTGATGGACCGGTTTTGATTTCCAAACAATGTCTGTATTTGCACACTTTTTAAGGGAAAGAAATAGTGAATAACAAAATTGCTGTCAGAAAGTGCAATGAATATGAACTTCATGAAGTATTTGATGTAATTTCCGATATATACAAAAAAACTGATGGCCCTGACGTTAAGGGAAAAAGAGTTCTCGTAAAACCAAATATTCTTACAGATGATGACCCTGCAAAATGCATAAGCACACATCCTGTGGTCGTCGAGGCAATGGTCCGGTTTCTCCAGTCAAAAGGAGCTACAGTTATGGTTGGAGATTCTCCTGCAGTTCACACTCAGAAATTCAAAGGTGAGAAATCGGGAATCTTCAGGGTATGCGAAACCTCGGGAGCCAAATGGATTGATTTCATGGCTGATCCGATTGAGAAGTCGTTAAGGAAAGGGAAGATAAGGATTGCATCTGTTGTGGACAAGGTTGATCTTATCATCTCTCTTCCTAAATTCAAGAATCACGAACTGGTATATTTTACAGGTGCGATAAAAAACACTCTTGGACTTGTACCTGGTTTCAGCAAAGGGAAACAGCATGCATTGCACCAGGACAGGAGTAAATTTGGGGAGTTTCTTGTTGATCTTAACGAAGCTATCACACCAGATTATTTTCTGATGGATGGTATTATGGGAATGGAAGGTCCGGGCCCCGGAAGAGGTTTACCTGTTGAGATAGGATTATTGTTTGGGTCAACAAATCCTCTTGCATTAGATATGATAGCCAGTCGGATAGCAGGCTATGAACCCCTGATAATACCGACTTCAAGAGCAGCTTTTTTTCGTAAGAACTGGTTGCAGTCAGAAAATGATATAATGTATGACGGACCTGAAATAAGCAGCATCGTAAAGAAAGGATTCAATAAAATCCCAATTTCAACGACCAATAATATTGCTCTGAAGTTTGTAATGAAAAGGATTAAATTCCTGAAAAAACTTGAAAGAAGACCGGTCTTTATACATGAAAACTGCACAGGTTGTCAGAAATGTGTTAATATTTGTCCTGTTCAGGCTATTCTTCCACTTCCAACAAAAATGACCCATATTGTTCTCACTGATAATAAATGCATAAGATGTTTCTGCTGCAGTGAAGTCTGTACTGATAATGCTGTAGTAATAAGGAGAAAAGTTATTGGAGTCTAAAAAATAGAATGACCACCCTTTCATAGCCTATAAGATATGACATAGCTTGTTGAAAAAGTCAACCACCTCCCCCCTTCGGGGTACTCCTCCTTCAAAAGGAGGAGAGACTTAATATATTTATTATCATCACTCTGGGGTTAATTCTAAGGATCAAATAAGTCAATTAAATATATCAGGGAAGCTATTGCGGCGCTGCCCATCTGGAGTTCCCGGATATTAACCTGTTCAAAGGTGTCATTTGCCGAATGATGGTAGGAAAAATATCTTTGTGTATCAGGTATATAGCCAATCTGTAAGGCACCCAAAGCCTTAAGTGGTGAAATATCTGAGCCGCCTCCACCTTTATCGAAATCTCTTATATTATATGGAACGAACCAGGATGCTAATGACTGAAGCTTTTCAAGCTTCAATCCATCCGCATCAAATCCGAATCCTCTCGGACTCATAACTCCCCGGTCAGATTCGAGTGCTGCATAATGAATTTCACCTTTCCTTATTGCCTCTTCAGCATATGTTTTTCCTCCTGAAGAGCCCATCTCTTCATTCATAAACATTACTGCCCTCACAGCCCGCTTTGGTTTTATTCCAAGCTTTTTAAATATTCTTATCATTTCTATTGCCTGAACACATCCGCCACCATCATCGTTAGCACCCTCGGCAATATCCCATGCATCCAGATGTCCTCCAACCGTAATATATTCCTTAGGCTTGAGTGACCCATGAATTTCACCTATAACATTATATGACCAGGTGTCGGGATAGTTCCCGCATGTCGAAATAAGATGAACAACCAGTGAAGGGTCGGTTTTCAGCCATTGACTTAATAATTCAGCATCTAAGGTAGAAACTGCCACAGCAGGTATCTTATTAATACTGTCATCGTAACTAGTAACCCCGGTATGGGGAAAATTATCAAGAGACTGGGTGGCTGACCTAACAATAACGGCAATTGCACCATATTTTGAAGCTTCAGAAGCACCCTGGATACGCTGATTTACAGCACCGCCATAGCCAACAAATGAATTAATCAATTTATTGTCGACAGGCCGGTTAAAGAATATAATCTTTCCCTGAATAATTTGTTGTCCCAGAGTCTTAAGCTCTTCAAAATTATGAACTTCAATAACATTAGCAACTATTCCTTTCTCAACAGTGCCGACGGACAGACCAAGGGCCGTAATGGCAAGATCCTTTCTTCCATGGACCAGGGATGATACAATGCATTTCTCAACACCCCTGAACCAATGAGGCACTGGGACTTTCTGAAGCCATACAGTATCAGCACCAGCATTTATAAGAGCTTGTCTTGTATATTCAATAGCTTTTTCAGCAGCTGAAGTACCGGCCAGTCTTCCCTTTGTATGCTTGCAAAGATATTCAAGCTGGTTATATGCAGTCCTGTCTGTCAGAGCCTCATCAAAAACAGAATTTAAGATTTTGGATGGCTCCTGAGCGCTCAATATGTATGAAATCAGGAGAAGAGAAAAAACAGTTATAATTTTTTGCACTTCTCGGCTATTAGACGTCAATCTTGGCATATTTTGCATGCGTTTCAATGAATTCACGGCGAGGAGGTACCTCATCACCCATAAGCATCGAAAAGATATGATCTGCCTCAGCCGCGCTTTCAATTGTAACCTGACGGAGTGTTCTTGTTTCAGGATTCATTGTTGTTGACCAGAGCTGTTCGGCATTCATTTCACCGAGACCTTTGTATCTCTGGATACCAACTGTAGACTCTTTCCCCTGTCCCATCTCCATCACTGCCAGTTCACGCTCCTCTTCGGTCCAACAGTAGCGTTCTGCTTTACCCTTTTTAATCAGGTAGAGCGGAGGTGTGGCAATGTAGATATAACCACCTTGAATAAGGTCCTGCATATATCTGAAGAAAAAAGTCATGATTAGTGTTGTAATATGAGAGCCATCCACATCGGCGTCAGTCATAATTATGATTTTATGATAACGCAGTCCGGAGATATTAAGAGCTTTGCTGTCGTCCTCAGTTCCTATGTTTACACCAAGGGCAGTGAAGATATTTTTTATCTCTTCGCTTTCATAGATTCTATGCTGCATTGCCTTTTCAACATTCAATATCTTTCCTCTCAATGGCAGAATTGCCTGGAAACGGCGATCACGTCCCTGTTTTGCTGTTCCTCCAGCAGAATCACCTTCCACGAGGTATATCTCACAGTTGGCAGGGTCCCTGTCGGCACAATCGGCCAGTTTACCAGGAAGCCCGGAGCCCGAAAGTACATTTTTACGCTGGACAAGTTCTCTTGCTTTACGAGCAGCATGACGGGCAGTTGCAGCAAGGATTACCTTCTGAACGATTATTCTGGCATCTTTTGGGTTCTCTTCCAGATAGTTTGTAAGCATTGTACTCACAGCCTGATCGACTGCACCCATAACCTCAGAGTTTCCCAGCTTTGTTTTTGTCTGGCCTTCAAACTGCGGTTCTGCAACTTTTACAGAGATGATCGCAGTGAGCCCTTCACGAAAATCATCTCCGTTTATATCAAATTTTAGTTTTGAAGTGGCACCTGAATCTTCTGCATATTTTTTGAGCGTACGTGTTAATCCTCTTCTGAAACCAGCAAGATGCGTTCCTCCTTCAATTGTATTAATATTATTCACATAGGAATGGACATTTTCGGAGAATGAGTTATTATATTGAAGGGCAATCTCAACAGGTATCTCGGTCTTATCAAATGTTATATGAATGATTTTTTCAATAAGTCTTTCCCTGTTTGCATCAAGATATTCAACAAATTCCTTAAGACCAAGTTCAGAGCGAAATTCTTCATAACGGACCGTTCCTCCATTTCCATCTTCAATAAGCTCTCTTTCATCTTTAATTGTAAGAAGAATCCCTTTGTTCAGAAATGCCAGCTCTCGAAGACGTGCTGAAAGGATCTCAAAGTTGAATTCAGTTGTCTGGAAGATTGTGCCATCAGGTTTAAAAGTAACAGAAGTTCCGGACTTATCAGACTTACCAATAACCTCTACCTCCGTAACAGGCTTTCCCTTTTCATATTCCTGTCTGTATATCTTGCCTTCTCTCATTATTACAGCTGAAAGATTTGCTGATAGTGCATTTACACAGGATACTCCGACACCATGAAGTCCACCTGACACTTTATAAGAATCTTTATCAAACTTTCCGCCTGCGTGAAGAACAGTCATAACAACTTCCAGAGCAGATTTTTGTTCTTTCTCCATGATCCCTGTAGGAATACCCCTTCCGTCATCAGTCACAGTTACGGAACCATCTTCATGAATAACAACTTCTATCCTGGTGCAAAATCCCGTTATTGCCTCATCAATAGAGTTGTCAATAACCTCATATACAAGATGATGTAATCCTTTTACACCAATGTCCCCGATATACATTGCAGGTCTTTTCCTGACAGCTTCAAGACCTTCCAGCACCTGAATATTTTCAGCTGAGTAATCTTTACTGTCCTGCATTTTCTTCTCTTTCTCGCTCATTATTCATCTATTTTTAAAACAAATTTTTTTAATACCAATTCTATTTAAAAGAACCAAAAAAAATAAGAAGGAGACCTATCCTATCTGACCTCTTTTTAATGACATCAAACTTGTTTTTTTGGTAATGAAATCAGGATATCTTTTTCACTGCTTCCAGCTATCAGAATCAACCTCACTTTCCCTATTATAAATTATTGATATTATGATTCTTAATTAAAGAAGCAAATATAGGGATTATTAATTGTTTTTCCTTAAATAAATGTTAAAAATAATACACATTTTTCATTAAGAAATTAACACTAAAATGGAGCCTGGATATCTTGAAGTCTGAAAGTCTTAAAGACTATACGTAAACCCTAGCATGAACAGGAATCCCTGTGAAGGATAATAGACCCACTCGTAATAACGATTATTTGATATATTATTGAGTTTTGTCCAGAATGAGAGTATTTTGGAATAACGATATTCAGCCCTGAGATTAAGATTGAAATGTACCGGCATCTCAAATATTGCAGGTGGGTTCTGCTGAGGAATAACAGGGTAAGAGGCAAGTCCCTCCCCGTTTACAATCAGTTTACGCTTGCCCTGGGCTGTTATCTCCATTCCTGCAATGATCTTATCTCTAAGGTTATATTTCAAGCCCAGCTTCCCATCCCATTCAGGCTTATTCCATGCGTAATCATACTTTGAAAGAGTATAATTATAAAGATTTGCCATGCCAGTAAACGATAGTTTATCAGTTATGGGTCCGGTCATCTCAGCATGAACATTCAGCACTTCAGCATCGTCGGTAAGAGCAGAAAAATAGTTCCCTCTGTCCGGAGTAAATATAGTATCAGGGATGACGAGATTAGAATAGAACAGCATATTCCTGATCAGAGAATATGATGCCGACATCATGTAATTCCCTCCTAATCCCGTATTGCCTTTTAATCCAGTAGTAATTACCAGGTCATGGCTCGTATTGGGCAATTTATAAAGGCTGCCGTCGCGGACTAAAAAAGGATTTTCAGAGATGACCTTCAGTGGCTCATTCTTCTCCAGCTTTCCTGATAAGACTGCAAAAAAACTGGCATATGACGGAACTATATTAAAGCTGAAATTAAGATCGGGATACAGATGAACCTCCGCAGAGGAAGTCATGTTTTTATCGACTAATGCCTGGATGCCAAGTTGAAAGCTCCATTGTTCAGAACTCTTTTTTATAAAAGGGCTGACTGAGGCAATATATTCAGGGGTGGTTAAGATAAAGTCAGAAAGCCTGTAATAATCGTAATTTAATCCTGACCCAACATAGAATCCTTTATATAATTTTGCCATTGTTCCGGCAATTCCAAGGTTTCTTTGAAAAAGGTCTTTTGCATCGGAAAAGTAGTTAAAAGAAATATCAAAATCGTACGAAAAAGCTATGGAATCCAATGTTATTGAGGATAATGAAACTTTTGCACCTAGATTACTATAAGGTATTCTTATATCTTTTTTGGAAGGAGAGTAGTCTGTAAAGGAAGGATCGTAACCATAGGCGTATCTGGTCTTCTGATTATAAGCGAAAGAGCTTTCAAAGATATTTTTTCTGAAGAATCTCCGGCCAAACAGAGAAACATCATTATCCATATAACCTGCAAAAGCCTTTTTAGCATTATCGAGTTCAACATTTCCGTTAGTTGAAAAATGACGGCCGTAGAACCCAATTGAACCTTTCTTTGATCGCTCATTTGTAATACTTATTTCAGCCAGGGGGGTCAGCCAATTACCGATGCCGAAATTTATATAGCTTTTATAGAGTTTAGGCAAAGGATCGGGCAGCAGGGCAGCTGCCTTTATCGGACTTATTGTATACTCAGGAAGAAATGGTGTTGCTTTAATATCATAATGGAAGACAGGCTTCACTTTCGATGTATCATTAATATCAGGCAAAAAGCTCATTTTTTTGGATTCGGGTAAAGATGGCTTGTACGGATTATATAATGTAACCTCTCTTTTCAGCCCTGAATCCAGTTTCTTTACCTGGGCATTGACCTGCAATAAAGTGAATAATACAAAGACTGGTATAATAAGGTTTCTTTTTATCATGTCGAATTAATTTCTAAATCACTTTTTATTATTGTTGTATGCTGTCCTCTAATTTGTTATTACCCTCAGTATCCGTTTTGATTTCGTTGAAGGAACTCAATTTAGCTTTTACCTCATCAAGTATTCCATCATTGTCAACTGAGTAATAATCCTTCAGACTCTGAAGGGTAGCACGAGCCTGCAGTGAATCGCCCTTTTTAATGCTTATGTCGGCAAGAAGGAGAAACACCCTTGCCATCCAGTATTGATGAGGTGTTTTCTGATCAATGAACTCTGAAATTATTCTTTCCGATTCAGCTGTAAGATCCTTCTTATAAAGCAGTTCAGCTACTCTGAATTTTGATTCTGCTCCCTCCATGCTGGAGACTTCAGTTGCAACTTTCCTGAAATCTTTGAGGGCATCTTCAAAATTATTGAGACTATAATTTGCTTTTGCTCTCATGAACGTGGCTTCCCTGGCCAACTCTTCTGGAATATTTGCTGAACTGTTTATTTTTCCGGCAGCAATGATTGTCTTCGGGGCATCTCCCGCCTGATAAGCCGACTTGATCTCTCCTTTAAGAGCAATAAGATTATTCTCATCATTTGAGGCAACTTTCTCAAGTTTCTCAAAATAATCAAGGGAAGAAGAGAACTCTTCTTTTTCATATAATATTGAAGAAGCAGCTATTAATGATTGTTCGAGGAATTGATTATTGGGCTCGCCTGAAACTTCTATATATAGTTTCAAAGCTTCGTCAACATTGCCTGCTGATTTTAGACATTCAGCAAGGTAATACTGTGCATTTTGCCTGAAACTGCCATGAGGAAATTCATTTATATAGTTTTTCAACACTTCTGTAGCTTTGTCATACTTACCGGACATAAAAAGGTTTTCGCCAGAAATATAAAGCATGGAATCCTTCTGCGCCAGATTAATATCACCATAGCCATCGAGAGTCTTTGCATAAGTAAAGTAGGCATCGACATCATTTAAATCGACATAAGAATTTCTAAGTCCGGTCAATGCATCCCTTGCTTCAGGGGTTGATTTATAAGTTCCGATCACCTTTTTATACTGGGAAATTGCCTTTTCATTTTCCCCGATGTTATAATAAAGAAGACCCAGCTGAACAATTGAACGCGGAACAAAAGAACTGCCAGGGTAATCTGAGATGATTGTATTGAAATCTGATTCTCCTTTTTTGAATTCTTCAAGAACCAGATAAGCCCTTCCTCTTTCGAAGATGGCATTCGGAACATATGTCGATGAAGGATATTTCTGAATGAGAGCTGTGAGCACATCAATTTTTCCTTTTGTGTCATTTATCAGTCCAAGGGAGAATCCCTTCTGGAACATTGCATAATCAGCGTTTAGTTTTCCGTACTCAATAACTTTATCATAATAACTAATGGCAGAAGGATAGCTTGTGGCAATATAATAGCAATCTGCAATTCTGTTCCTGGTATCATTTAGTACTTCCGGTTTCATATTTGTAGCAGCAGATTCAAAATTTTTAAAATTATTCAATGCATTTGAATAGTCTTTCTGATTGAAAAAGGTGTAACCAAGATTGTACCTGACAAGGTTGTATTCACTCAACAGAGTCGACCCCGGTAACCCCAGGAATAACGAATAATCATCTTTAGCCATATCATAGCGACCAAGCCTGTAGTTAGCTTCACCTCTCCAGTAGATAGCTCTTGCCCTGATCTGCATGTTATATTTTTCATATTTGAGCGATTTATCAAACATATCTATTGAGGCTTCGATCTCAAGATTCTTAAACATCTCCAATCCTCTGAAAAATGCAACTTTCTGATAGGCTTCTTCAAGTCTGTTATCCTTGTTTCCTATCTTATCCAGTGCAGAGAGAGCAGCCTTGTAGTTTTTAATCTGCATAAACGTACCTACAAGATAATCATATACTTCCTGAATCCTCTTTGACCCGGGATAGAGGTCGATATATTCCTGAAAAGCAGCGATGGCCTCTCCAAAAGGAGAATATGCAGTTTCATATGTCAGTTTTGCATAGTTATAAAGAGATTCTTCCTTGATCTTCTTATCAAAATTTAAAATAGATGCTTCACCAAAAGCTAATTGTGCACGCTTTTTGTCGCCTTTCTGCAGATAACAATCACCAAGAATATTCCATATATTCTGACTTAAAAGATCACTCTTTGCCCCAATTTCAAGAAAAATCTTAATCGCTTTATCAATCTCTCCTGTTTTATAATAACAATAACCCAGCTGATATTTATCCTCGCGGGCACTTGCCTTTGCCCCTGTGGAATATTTTTCAAGATAAGGAAGCGCTTCTTTATAATTCTCCTTATTATAGTAAGCGTCTCCGATAAACCTGTAAAGTTCAACAGCTCTTGTTTTTCCAGCCGATTTAAGAAGATCAGGAGCCATAGAAAGAATTCCGTCATAGTCTTTCTCCAGATATAAGATCTGTACAATATAAAATGGAACCACACCTCCGAATGTTTCATCATCTTTCAGACGCATGAAGCCCTCCATTGCAGTCTGGTACATTTTCTGTTCATAGGCTATCTGAGAAAAGTAGTAAACGGCTGGCGCGGTATATTCCGTATCAATATCCTTAATTTCTGAAAACATCAGAAGTGCCCTGCTTTGATCACCTTTGATATAAAGCGAATATCCGAGTCTGAAAAAATATTCTGCAAGCTTGTCAGATTTCAGTTCCTGCCTGTTCACAGTTTCATAATAGGTCACTGCTTTCCTGTAGTTTTTATTCTGATAGAAATAGTTACCCAATTCCAGTCTTGCATCATTTATCCGTGGACTCTCAGGATGAGAATATATAAACATCATCATCCTGTATTCAGCATCAGGATTGAAAAGTTTTAATGCCGAAATAGCGCTAAAATATTCAGCGTCTGCTACAAGTATAAGGTTGGATCTGTCGCCATTTCTGACAAAGGAATCAAAAAGTCTTATTGCTGCCGGATATTTTTCTTTATTGAATAATTCCATTCCCCTGTTAAATTCCGACCCTGTCTCTCTTGATGTAAACGGCAGCTGTGAATAAACCTCTGAAAGCGAGAGACAATTAAATAAGATCATTAATAATGAATAATAAACCAATCTGATTCCGAAGTGGTTTTTATTTGAGATACCTGGTGCTTCTATATGGTTTAAAATATTTGATTTTCTGTTCATAACTTATTTTTTTTGGCCTGCTACAAAAAAACAGTGTTTATGTATTCAATTAAATAAATGTTACATAACATGTTAATTGTAAGCCATATATAACACTAATCCTGTTTTTAAATTAATGGTAAAATTACAACTATTAAACGCCGTCAGAAGGCCTTTATTACTCATTTTATCAACATATAAATGTTAATTATCAATTCTTTCCTTATTTTGCACATTAAATCACCGGGAAATGCAGGAGAATCTTCCATTGGACGTTATCATTGAGCTGACAAACTGTACTATCTGGCAGCAGGATCAATTAGTGCTTTCCAATGTTAATCTGCATGTGGGAAAAGGTGAGTTTATTTACCTGGTTGGAAGAGTTGGCAGCGGGAAATCAAGTCTTATCAAAACTCTTAACGCCCAGATACCTCTGAGAAATGGTTTTGGACTTGTTGCCGGTTATAATCTTTCAAAAATTAAAAGCAGGGAGATTCCCTATCTTCGCCGAAAGATCGGGATCGTTTTTCAGGATTTTCAGTTGCTTACCGACAGATCGGTCAATGAGAATCTTGAATTTGTTCTGAAAGCCACAGGATGGAAAAACAAGAAATCGATTGACAACCGTATTGGTGAAGTCCTTGAGAAAGCGGGTCTTGGGTTGAAAGGCTATAAAATGCCACATCAATTATCAGGTGGTGAACAACAAAGGGTTGTTATCGGAAGAGCACTTCTGAACGACCCCGATATAATTCTGGCTGATGAACCAACTGGGAATCTCGATCCAGAAACTTCCGAAGGTATTCTAAGGTTGCTTACCGATATAAGTAAGACTGGCAGAGCTGTGGTTGTCGCTACACATAACTATACTCTGCTGAAAAAATTCTCAGCGCGGACAATTAAATGCGAAGAAGGCAAACTTATGGAAGTTAATGAAGATGAGGAAATTGAACTTATTTAGGAGGATGCACATACGCATATGCCCGGCTGGAAGCATAAGCAGCAAAAAATCCGATTGCCCCGTTATTTAAATTTCCTTTTACATTTGAAGGCGGACCGCTGAATAAAGGGTATGAGCCCCTGATTTCTGACTGCGATTCCCACAGGAAATTTGCATACTCCTCCCCTATATTGTTCATTTCCAAAAGCATTGTATCGCCAAGGATTAATCGTTCCTCCTTTATACGCTGGTCGAGATAGCCAACCGTTGCTCCATTAACATAATATCCGTTAAAGAACCTGTCATCCGTTACAAACCATTCATCAAGTGTATCAGTAATCATTGTATCATTTCTCGAGATCAGAAAACGGTAAAAATCAATTGTAGCAGGATCCTGAACAAAACACTTAACCTCCCAGATTCCATCGGATGACCAATCAGGATGAAAAAGCAGATTTATTGAATCGAGCCTTGCTACCGGATTTAGCATGGAGGAAGCAGAGTACTCTGAGTAACCACCTATCTGGCTTTTAAGCTTTATTTCAAGTGTATATGTATTGCCTTCAATACCATGCACAGATGGTGAAGTCAGGTAAACTCCCGGGGCAATCTCTGTAAGATTATGCACATTCACACCATCTGATATAGTAACTGTTGCACCCGAAACTGATTGCGGGGGCTGATTGTAAAAATAACCTGATGTACTGGAAAGCAATATCTTATGCGACATTGTATCGGTAGTTAAAGACCCTTCAACCACAAGCCTTACTGTACTTTCGTCCAGGCTGATATCAATTCGCTCGGTACATGAAAAAAGGGGTACCAGAAGAAGAATAGACAGAAAAACTTTATTCTTTGAATATTTCATATTTAAAACCTGATATTATAAGTAAGTGCCGGAATTATTGCAAACAGATAGGTTTTTTCGGCATAGGTAATATTCGGATCAGCTGAATCTGAAATAAAATTTATTGCCCATGCATTATGTCTGTTATAAACATTATAAACCGACAGATTCAATTCGCTCTGCCATTTCCTGCCTGGTTTTTCCTTCCCTTTCAAAGTTATTGAAACATCAAGCCGGTGATAATCAGGCATCCGGTAAGCATTCCTGTCTGAATATATCGGTATAACTGCATTGCCAACAACAGCCCTTCCTGTTGGGAATGTAACGGGAAGTCCGGTTGCATATATCCATGTTAATGAAGCACTTATCCGCTTTGAAACATCATAGCTTGCTACAACATTCACATTATGCGGTTTATCATACGGTGAATTATAAACCCTTCCTCCATTGATCTCGGGAACAATACGAAAAGACCTTGAGTAAGAGTAACTTATCCATCCTCCAAAGCGTCCCTGATTCTTACGGATAAGTGTTTCAATACCATAGGAATAACCCTTGCCGATTCGCAGTTCGCCCTCGAGATAAGGATTCAGGAATAACTGCGCATGATCGCGGAAATCTATCAGGTTATGGACACTTTTATAGTAGATTTCTGTGGACATCTCATACATGTTTTGTGCAAAATTTCTGAAATATCCTAAAGCAAACTGATCGCCTGTCTGAGGTTTAACATTAGGTGTAGCCGGAAACCATATATCGAGTGGGGTTCCGGCAGTGGAATTCTGGGCAAGGGTAATAAACTGAGATGCACGCGAATAGCTCCATTTTACTGATGAAAAATCATTTACCATATAGGTGAAGGCAAGTCGCGGTTCAAGGACGGAATATGTGTTAAATATATTTCCCTTTGCATAGACA
>Ga0315273_10003915_pt1 | contig 18053 bp, 14 predicted proteins | sample YL17G02_0_MG_FD_205753 | JGI IMG/M metagenome (GOLD analysis project Ga0315273, IMG submission 205753) | Sediment microbial communities from Yellowstone Lake, YNP, Wyoming, USA - YL17G02_0 | ecosystem: Environmental > Aquatic > Freshwater > Lake > Sediment | place: USA: Wyoming | collected...
TACAGCCCCGAATTTGCCGAGCGCGCAACCAAGAGAATCATCACCCGTCTCGCGGTGCGGTGACGGCGCCCGCTTTTGAAGGTTCGGCACCGCATGCACCGCGGATTCGACCCGTTGCGCCCCGGTAGCGATTGAGAGCGCTCTTTCGGACGCTGGGATGGTTGAGCGGGTCACACCAAGCGCAACCGCGCTGTCATGGCAATTCGATGCATCCGTCCAGGACAACATCGACCACCACCTCGGCCGGGATCGCTAACAGAGCCAACGCCCTGCGCTCACCAAAGACATTATCGAGCCGACAATTGAAATTCATCGGATTGAACAATCCGGACTCCATCCGCCAGCAGCGATAACTGAACTGTTTGACATGGTCCACTAGCTGCATCAGCTTCGGCTCATCCGGTGCAGCAATGAAAAGCAGGGGACGCAGACGCCACAATGTCTCCCGACCCCCGTCGAGGACGTCGAGCGCAGCCGCCTCATCGTCGATCTTGAGCCAATCGAGGCGCTCGACGTCCAATTCATCCACGGTCTCAGTGATCACTGCAGTCGAAGCGATCGGCGTCGACTCGCCGGCGGTGGCGTCGATGTTGCCTACCGACGATGCCGCCGCGGTGGGCCCGCCCAATGTCCGCTTCATGATTGTGAAATTTGCCAATCGATTGACCTCGAGGTTATTCCGCAGTATCTGCCTTTTCGCTGAGTGGGCCTCGTAGAGAATAAGGTGTCCAGATGGGCCAATTGCAGTCGCAAGAAATACCGCATGCACACCGACGCCCGCGCCAACCTGGATTATGGTCGCACCTGGCCGGATGATCCGCCCCAGGAGGTTCAACTGAGGCTGGAGAAATTCGCCATACAATTCGATCGACTGACCGACGATCGACTGCTCCGGCAAGTACTGCAGAATCCCGATGCGCGTTTCCGCAACCACCGCAAATCCTGGTCGGACGCCACTGGCAACGCTCATGTTTCCGGTCGGTTGCCGCGTGCCAACTCCGCTTGCCACTTCCACTGCGCCGCCTGCGTCGGCATCAGATGCGCCGCGTCTGGGGTGTGTCTGCAACGCCGTCTTCACGCGTTGTACTACGTCGTCCCAATGGCCGGCGCGGCTTTGGCGGAATAGCCGTGCCGTGGGATACCATGGACTGTCGTCCCTGTCTTCAAGCCACCGCCAGTCGGCCGGCTTTGGCAGCAGAATCCAGATCGGCTTGCCTAACGCTCCAGCAAGGTGAGCAACGGACGTGTCGACGCAAACGACAATATCCAATTGGGTGATCAGCGCAACCGTATCCGCGTAGTCGTCGAGATCCGGTCCCGGGTTTTCGATGACGCAATCTGCAGGAAACGTTGCTGCCTCGACAGCCGCAGCACCCTTCTGCAATGAAAAGAACCGAACCCCCTTGACGTCCCACAATGGCGCGAGCGTTGAAAGCGGTAACGACCGGAATCGGTCCCGTTTGTGTTTAGGGTCGCCGGCCCACACGACCCCGACCTTCAGCATTCCGTCAGGTCGGAGTCGCTTCTTCCAGTGCAATACGCGCTCAGCGTCGGCGTAGAGATACGGAATCTCGGCTGGAATGGATGCTGGTTCGGTCGTGAATCCACGCGGCAAACTGAGCAGATGCACATAATAATCGAACGCCGGAAGAGGTGAGCCAGCCACGCAGACGTTATCAATTCCCTGAAATCCGTCCACCAGCCGAGCCAACTCCGGGCGCACTGACAGCGTCACCGTCGCACCCAATTTCTTCAGCAACGGGGCGTAGCGAATGAACTGAACAAGATCGCCGACTCCCTGCTCCGAACAAATGAGAATGGTTTTCCCGTTTGGGTCTTGACCAGCCCAAACCGGCTTGCCATAGGATGGGCGCAATGACAAGAACGGTTCCACGGCCCATCTGGATTCATGGAATATCCATCCTTCACCGAATCGTCCAACGGTCAGCAGGGCAAGCGCATAATGCCCGTAGGCCCCAAGTTGGGGACGATTCGGAAGATCTTGCTCGAAGAGATCGATAGCCTCCTGGATCCGGTCGACCTCGCGGTAAACGATGCCCAGGTTAATGACACTGTGGGTGCCATTCTTGCCTGCGTCGAGCCGCTGGGCATTGCGAAAAGCCTCAATGGCTTCGAGATATCGATCCTGGCGATCCAGGACGATTCCCAGACTGTCCCATGCGCTCGCTTGGTCGCCACTCACCGCAATCGCGCGACGCGCGAGCGCTTCTGCAGCAGCGAATTGGCTCAACTCGAGGTGGCAAACCGCCAGATTGAGCAAGCAGTGAAGGTTCTCGTTATCCAGTTCAAGGGCGCGTTCATAGACTGAGATGGCCTCCGCCATATGCCGATTGGCATGAAGCACCGCGGCAAGACCAAACTGTGCCGACCAAATGTCGGCATCCGCAACGACGGCCTTGCGCATCCAAGCCTCGGCGTCCTCCAGGCTTCCAGTCCAATAGCATGCCCAACCGCAGTTAACAAATGCGTCAGCACGACGCAGGCCCAAGGCAACCGCCTGCAGGAAACCGTCGCGCGCTTCTCGATGCCGGCCCCACGCGAATAGCGTCGAAGCCCGCGCGAACAGCAATTCCGGGTCATCTGGCGCCGTCCGCAGGGCGTCACCGATCCGTGCGAGCGATTCCGCGTAACGACCCGCCGCTGCAAGCTTGGTGGTTTCCGCCACTATCCGATCGCGGTCTTCTGCGCGGAGAAACCGCGGCTCCGTCAAATTGCCCGGACCGCGGCAGCGCGCCTCAAGCGCTTGCGGGCCATTGTCCGGTGCGGTCGAGGTGCGGAAGAGTTTGCGCAAGAACTGCACGATTGACGCTCTCAGCTTGGAGGGACTAATTGAGCATATCGCCGAGCCCGAATCGGACAGGCTCGCGGACTTCCAATCGGATTTTCGCTCACTCGCACTTGGGCCGACGCAGAAATGAAGTCAATCCGGACCAATCTGCCTCATGTGCGACGAATTACACCACGGCAGCCTTGAAAATCACCGACCAAGTAATTTGTCGCCCCTGACCGGCAGAAATTGGCGGCCACCCACCCGAAACGACAAGGGCCGGTGGGGCAACATGCCCGACCGGCCCAAGCAGAACATTGTTGTTATCCGCGGAAGTTCGACGGAACGTACTTCGAGTTACATCCGCTAAACCCCGGCGTCCAAGAATTAATATCGGCAACGGTCGCGCTGGGGCCAACCGGCAGGAGGGTCAAGACACAGTCGGCTGGCGACGATCCAGTAGCTCGTGTCGTGACGGTGATCTGCCCGTTGGAAGGGTCGACGACGGCGCCGCCACTTACAAAGGTAGTCGTCAGCGGGGAACAACCGAAGCTCGACGCGACGGCACCAGCCGGAATGCCACCACTCATAGCGACATATTCGCTGACCGAGGTCTTGCATGCGGCGATTGCCGCAGTGGCTTCCGACATCTTCGACCGGACGACATAGTCCTGATACGCCGGCAGCGCAATCGCCGCCAAGATGCCGACGATTGCGACCACGATCATCAGTTCAATAAGAGTGAAGCCTTGCTGTAGTCGTTTCATATGTTGATCCTTCGCGAGGTTGAACGACTCGGGAAATCCGAACTCCCAGCAACGCGCCATACGCAAGACAAGGAACGCGCCAACCCAAGGTGGGGAGCTCGCTTTGCTCGTGCGTTTACGCATCAAAATGATATGAAGCCAGATTGTTCTCCTGCAGCGTTACCCTGAAGCGACCGCTGGTACATACTCGGCGGATGCGTTCAGCAGAATTGATTCTGCTCTTCTTGGGGGGGGTGACGCAATGGGTCGTCGCGAGCAACGCAGTGCGTCACTTGTCCAGGGCGCGAGAGCCAAAGGCAGCACGACATCCTGCAAGGCGCGAGCACCCGATCGGACCCCGATGGAACCCCCGGATCGATCGGTCTCCGCTCGAACGCTACACAAAAATACTGTCGGCGCTTTGTAGGCTGCAGCAGGACCCTCCGCCAGCCTGTGGCACCGTTGACCAGGGCGTGCCGATGTCCTGCACAACGGACGGCAACAACTTGACCTCGGTGCGCGGTTCCGTGCAGTCTTCCCGGATGCTCCGGGGAGGTACCGATGTACGCTGGCAATCATGTGTCCGCTCAGTGCCCGCGCGGCCGCCCGAAGGGCACTGCGCGCCCCCCTCGGGGGGCAGCGACCGCAGTGAGCGTGGGGGCCCGTCATCTGCCGTGGCGTACGCACCGTCGGCCCCCTTTTTCCGCCGCGAGCCACAACGCATCACGGCGATTTCAACTTGGCGCGCCGGACCGGCGCGGCGGACACCCGCCCGAAACGACGAGGGCCGGCTGGGCAAGGTGCCCGACCGGCCCAAGCAGAACATGGTTGTTATCCGCGGAAGTTCGACGGAACGTACTTCGAGTCACATCCGCTAAACCCCGGCGTCCAAGAATTAATATCGGCAACGGTCGCGGTGGGGCCAACGGGCAGGAGCGTCAAGACACAGTCGGCTGGCGTCGCCCCGGTAGCTCGTGTCGTGACGGTGATCAGCCCGGTTGCCGGCGTGACGACGGCGCCACCATTTACAAAGGTAGTCGTCAGCAGGGAACAACCGAAGCTCGACGCAGCGGCACCAGACGGAATGCCACCCTTCGTAGAGATATATTCGCTGACCGAGGTCTTGCATGCGGCGATCGCCGCAGTGGCTTCGGACATCTTCGAACGAACGACATAGTCCTGATACGCCGGCAGCGCAATCGCCGCCAAGATGCCGACGATTGCGACCACGATCATCAGTTCAATAAGGGTGAAGCCTTGCTGTAGTCGTTTCATGTGTTGATCCTTCGCGAAGTTGAACAAATCGGGAAATCCGAACTCCGGGTAATGCGCTATACGCGAAGCAAAGAGCGCGCCAACCCAAGGTAGGGAGCGCGCTTTGCTCGAACGTTTACGCAGCTGACGGATAGGAAGCCAGATTGTCCTCCTGCAGCCTTACCCCCGAAGCGTGCGCTGGTGCATGCTCGGCGGGTGCGTTCGGCAGAATTGATGCTGCTAATTTTTTTGAGGGGTGACGCAATAGGTCGTCGCGAGTGACGCGGTACGTCAGGTGTCCAGTGCGTAAGAGCCAAAGGCAGCACGACATCCTGGAAGGCGCGGTCCGCAACACTCGATCGGACCTCGATGGAATTCCCGGACCGATCGCTCCCCGCTCGAACGCAACGCGAAAACGCTCCCGACGATTTGTAGGCTGCAGCAGGACCCGCCGCCGGCCCGGGGCACCGTTGACTGGCGCGTGCCGATGTCCTGAACAACGGACAGAGGCAACAACTTGACCTGGGTGCGCGGTTCTGTGCAGTCTTCCCGGATTTTCCGGGGAGGTACCGATGTACGCTGGCAATCATGTGTCCGCTCAGTGCCGGCGCGGCCGCCCGAAGGGCACTGCGCGCCACCTCGGGGGGCAGCGAACGCAGTGAGCGTGGGGGCCGTCATCTGCCGTGGCGTACGCACCGTCGGCCCCCTTTTTCCGCCGCGAGCCACAACGCATCACGGCGATTTCAACTTGGCGCGCCGGACGGGCGCGGCCACCCACCCGAAACGACAAGGGCCGGTGGGGCAAGATGCCCGACCGGCCCAAGCAGAACATTGTTGTTATCCGCGGAAGTTCGACGGAACGTACTTCGCGTCACATCCGCTAAACCCTGCCGTCCAAGAATTAATATCGGCAACGCTCGCGGTGGGGCCAACGGGCAGGAGTGTCAAGACACACGCGGCTGGCGTCGCCCCAGTAGCGCGCGTCGTGACGGTGATCAGCCCGGTTGCCGGCGTGACGACGGCGCCACCACTTACATAGGTAGTCGTCAGCAGGGAACAACCGAAACTCGACGCAGCGGCACCAGACGGAATGCCACCCTTCGTAGAGATATATTCGCTGACCGAGGTCTTGCATGCGGCGATCGCCGCAGTGGCTTCGGACATCTTCGAACGAACGACATAGTCCTGATACGCTGGCAGCGCGATGGCCGCCAGAATGCCGACGATCGCAACGACGATCATCAGTTCGATCAACGTAAAGCCTTGCTGGACGCGCTTCATGTGTAGTTCCTCGGTTGGTTGAGCAAATCCGTGATTCCCGACTCCCGGTGCTACGCTGAACCTATGAGCAAGGCTTATGCCAACCGCGGGAACACGCAACCTGACTGGCAATCTCCGGCATAACCCGTTGATAATACAACGTCATTTTTCCAGCGATGACGGATGGGCGGTCCGTCGGCCTGACTCCGCCGCTGTCACCTGGAGAAATCCGCCCGCGCGGTGACGCATTCGGCGGCCGGGTGTGACGCCACGCGTCACCGACCCGTCAGGAGGCGGACCGGCTTGCCGCAGATCGCGGCACGTTCGGACCGTCGATTCCGGGCCGCGTGCCTCGCCGCCCGGCGCCTTATGCCTCGCCGCCCGGCGCCCGATGCTCCGACCCAGCCATTCACGCCGACGAACCTTCAACCACCGAAAACTCCACCCGGGTCCCCGCCACCTCGACCACATCGCCCGGTCTCAGCAGCAGACCTTCGAGCGGCACGGGAACGCCATTGATGCAGGGTGCGTCGGTTCCCTCGGCGAGCCATACCCGAAACGCCTCGTCGGCCTTGCGCACGGCGGCAACCTGCACCCCGACACGCCCGATCAGCGCTTCGTCCCCGGTCAATGCCAGCGTCCGGCCCGCACTCGGGCCGGTGAGAACCTTGAGCACCGGCCCGGCCAACGCCTGCGCGGCTGCGGGTGACGGGTACGGAAGGCCCCCGGCCGCACCCACATCAGGCGTGCCGTACGCGGGTGGCGATGACGGCTCCCCGGCAACGCCCTGATCGTCGGCGCGATCCCCGGCCAGCTCGCGCCGTGTCGGCGGCGGCACCGCAGCGTTCACATCCGCGACGTACACGAGTCGCTGGCGGCCGATCTCGATCCGGTCGCCATCACGGATGACCTGCCGCGATGTCCGCTTGCCGTTGATCATCGTGCCGTTCGTGCTGCCGAGATCCTCCATCACGACGGCCGTCGAGGTGGCGACAAAAACCGCGTGCGCGGCGCTCACGGCAGCGTACGGCAGGCAGACATCGTTGCCCGGGCGGCGTCCGACGGTGACCCGCTCGCGATCGAGCGGGATGTCGAGCGTGGTGTCGTCGGCCAGGAACAGCACCAGCTTGCCCTTGGCGCTGGTCAGTCGTTCTTGGCCAGCCACCGCTGCACCCATCCCGCTGCCGGGAGAAATCCCGAGGGTATGCCGACCAGCACCACCGAGACGTTGTCGCGACCGCCGCCGCGGTTCGCGAGGTCCACGAGTTCGGCCGCCGCGGCCGCGAGGTTGGCGCGGTTGCGGGCGAGGGTCGTGCCGATCACGTCGGCATCGACCATGTCGGTCAGGCCATCCGAGCACAGGAGATAGATGTCGCCGGTCTCGACCCGGTATTCGACGATGTCCACCGGTGCGGATTCGTCGATGCCGAGCGCGCGCGTCACCAGATTCTTGTTGAGGGAGTACTTGGCGCGCTCGGGCGTCAGCATGCCGCTGTCGATCTGCTCCTGCAGCAGCGAGTGGTCGCGCGTCAGCTGCTCGAGCGCGTCGCCGCGCAGGCGGTAGCAGCGCGAATCGCCGACGTGGCCGATGCTCGCGCGGTTGCCGCAGAACACGCTCGCCACGATCGTCGTGCCCATGCCCGCGCATTCGGGACGCGTCTGCGCGGCCTCGTAGATGGCCTTGTTGGCCGCCTCGATCTGCTGCTGCAGCAGCAACGCCGCGTGCGTGCGCCCGCTGCTGCTGTCGACCTTGGTGAGATCGCGCCGCGACAGCAGGTCGGGCAGCATGTTCTTCGTGATCGCGTCGACGGCGATGCCGCTGGCCACCTCGCCGGCGTTGTAGCCGCCCATGCCGTCGGCGAGCACGGCGAGGCCCGCCACGCCGTCGACGAACGCGGCGTCCTCGTTATGCGAGCGCACCATCCCCGGGTGGGACAGGCTCGCCACATCGAGCGGCACGCGTTCGGTCATGTGCTGGACTGGGTTCGGAAGGATCTCGGCCGGCGGCCGCGCGAATGCAGGAGTGTAACGGGCCACCGCGATTCGCGCGAGCGCGCGCCGGCGTGGTAGCCCGGGTTGAGCGACGCGAAACCCGGTGCGGCTGTGCCAGTTGCCGCAGCCACCCTGGTTTCGCTGCGCTCAACCCGGGCTACGGACCGCCTTGTTCCGCCGGGCACGCCACCAGCCCACGCCGACGACCAGGGCGATGCCCGCGATCGGCGCGAAGTAATGCAGCTGCGGGAGGTTGGCGTCGATCCACGGCTTCACCGCAGTGTCGTCGATCGCGATCTCGCCGGCAAGATACCCGAGCAAGCCACCGCCGGCGATGACGAGTAACGGGAACCGCTCGATCAGCTTCATGATGAGCTGGCTGCCGACCACCACCAGCGGGATGCTGACGACGAGCCCGAACACCAGCAGCAGCAGGCTCCCCTTCGCCGCGCCGGCGACGCCGATCACGTTGTCGAGGCTCATCACCAGGTCGGCGACGATCACGGTCTTCACCGCCGAGTACAGCCGGTCGTGCGCGTGGATGTCGTGCTCGCCGTCATCGTCCTCGGCAATGAGGCCGATGCCGATCCACAGGAGCAGTGCCGCGCCGACCAGCTGCAGGTACGGCAGCCTGAGCAGGCTCACTGCAAAGAACGTGAGGATGATCCGCAGCACGACGGCGCCGATCACGCCCCAGAAGATCCCGAGCGTGCGCTGCTTCGGCGGCAGGTTGCGGCAGGCGAGCGCGATCACCACCGCGTTGTCGCCCGACAGCAGGATGTTGATGACGATGATTTCCACCGCCGCGACCCAGAACTGGGGCGTGCCGAACTCCAACCTGAGCCTCCTTCTGGTGCGCCTTGCCGGTCAGGGCGCAGTCCTTAGCCCGGCGTTGAGCGCAACGAAACCCGGGGCAGTCGCGGCGTCAGAGCACCGACTTCAACAGCGTCCCCATCTCCGCCGGGTTGCGCGTGACCTTGATCCCGCACGCCTCCATCACCGCGAGCTTCTCCTGCGCCGTGCCCTTGCCGCCGGAGATGATCGCGCCGGCGTGGCCCATCCGCTTTCCGGGCGGCGCGGTGACGCCGGCGATGAACCCGACGACCGGCTTCTTCATGTGGTCCTTGACCCAGCGCGCGGCCTCTTCCTCGTCGGTGCCGCCGATCTCGCCGATCATCACGACCGCATCCGTGTCGGGATCGTCGTTGAACAGGCGCAGGATGTCGATGTGCTTCAAGCCGTTCACCGGGTCGCCGCCGGTGCCAACCGCCGTCGACTGGCCGAGCCCCAGCTCGGTCAACTGCCCCACCGCTTCGTAGGTCAGCGTGCCCGAGCGCGAGACGACGCCGATGCGGCCCTTCTTGTGAATGTGCCCCGGCATGATGCCGATCTTGATTTCGTCCGGCGTGATCACGCCGGGGCAGTTCGGCCCGAGCAGCAGCGTGGTCTTGCCCTGCATCCGGAAACGCGTGCGGATCATGTCGCGCACGGGGATGCCTTCGGTGATGCAGACGACGAGATCGAGCCCCGCGTCGACTGCCTCGTCGATCGCCGCCGCGGCGAACGGCGGCGGCACGTAGATCACGCTGACAGTGGCACCGGTCGCCTGCTTCGCCTCGCGGACCGAGGCGTAGATCGGAATGCCCTCGAAATCCTCGCCCGCCTTCTTCGGGTTCACGCCGGCGACAAAGCAGTTCTTGCCGTTCGCGTAGTCGCGGCACATGCGGGTGTGGAACTGGCCGGTCTTGCCGGTGATCCCCTGGGTCATGACTCTCGAGTGCTGGTTGATCAGTATCGACATGAAATTCCTTGTTGGTGACCGCCCTGTGCCCAGCGTTGCGCGCAACCCGCGCCCGGGTGAACGCGCGCCGCTCAACCGCCCTTGGCCGCGGCAACCGCCTTCTGCGCGGCCTCGCCCATGTTGTTCGCGGTGATGATCGGCAGGCCGGATTCGGCCAGGATCTTCCTGCCGAGATCCTCGTTGGTGCCTTTCATCCGCACGATCAGAGGCACGGCGAGCGACACTGCCTTCGAGGCGGCGACGATGCCCTCGGCGATCGTGTCGCATTTCATGATGCCGCCGAAGATGTTGACGAGGATCGCCTTCAGGCCCGGACTCTTCACCATGATCTTGAAGGCTTCGGTGACCTTCTCCGCCGTCGCGCCGCCGCCGACGTCGAGGAAATTCGCGGGCTCGCCGCCGTAGAGCTTGATCGTGTCCATCGTCGCCATCGCCAGTCCGGCGCCGTTGACGAGACAGCCGATGGTGCCGTCGAGCGAGATGTAGGAGAGGTCGAACTTCGACGCCTCGATCTCCGCCGGGTCCTCCTCGTCGAGGTCGCGCATTGCCAGGATCTCGGGATGCCGGAACAGCGCGTTCGAATCGAAGTTGAGCTTGGCGTCGAGCGCGACCACGCGGCCGTCGCCGGTGACCACCAGCGGATTGATCTCCGCCAGCGACGCGTCGGTCTCGTCGAACGCGCGGTAGAGCCCCTGCAGCACCGTGCGCGCCTGCCCGATGCTGCCGTCCGGGATGCCGATCTTGCGTGCGACGTCGTCAGCCTCGGCGTCGGTCAGGCCGCGCAGCGGATCGATGAACACCTTGTGGATCTTCTCCGGCGTGTTCGCGGCGACGTGCTCGATGTCCATGCCGCCCTCGGAACTCGCCATCAGGCAGACTCGCTGCGTCGCGCGGTCGACGACCATCCCGACGTAGAGCTCCTTGCGGATGTCGGCGCCCTCCTCGATCAGGAGCCGGCGGACCTTCTGGCCGCCGGCGCCGGTCTGGTGCGTGACGAGCTGCATGCCGAGGATCTGGCCGGCAAGCGTGCGCACATCGTCGATCGAGCGCGCGACCTTGACGCCGCCGCCCTTGCCGCGGCCGCCCGCGTGGACCTGCGCCTTGACGACCCAGACGCGCCCCCCAAGCGACTCCGCGGCCTTCACCGCCTCGTCGACGGTGAACGCGGGAATGCCGCGCGGCGTCGGCAGACCGAACCTGCGGAAAATCTCCTTGCCCTGATACTCATGAATCTTCACGGCGACTCCTGTCGGGGAAAACGCTCTTGCCAGCACCGCCGGCACCCGGTTCGCGGCGACCCATACCCTCGATTGCAGGGTGGGTCCCGTCGCGGCGGACGTCCTCGAAGCGCCATCGGACGATGCAGGTGAGCGAGGGCGGGACCGATCCGGTCCCGGGAGCGAAGGCGGCGAGTTGGCGTGGGCGGCCGGAACATCGGCGCATGTGGATTCTAACTTTGGCGCCACCGCGCCGCAACCAACGCGTTGGCGTAACCCGGATCGTGTCGCCCGGATCGTGTCGCCCGGGTTGAGCGTCAGCGAAACCCGGGGCGGGGTCCGGTCAACGACGGTCCCGGGTTTCGCTTTCGCTCAACCCGGGCTACGATTCGTTTCTCTTCGCCGTCTCAGATCCCCTCATGTCGTTCATTCTCGCCCTCGATCAGGGAACCACCAGTTCCCGCGCGCTGATCTTCGATCGCAGCGGGAGCGTCCGCGCGGTGGCCCAGCGGGAGTTCCGCCAGATCTTCCCGCAGCCGGGCTGGGTCGAACACGACCCCGCCGAGATCTGGACGACGCAGTCCGCCGTGATGCACGCGGTGCTCGCCAAGGCCGGCGTCCACGCGCGCGACATCGCCGCGATCGGCATCACCAACCAGCGCGAGACGACGGTGCTGTGGGAGCGCGCCACCGGCCAACCGCTCGCCAACGCGATCGTCTGGCAGGACCGGCGGACGGCGCCGCTGTGCGATGCGCTGCGCGCCGCCGGCCATGCGGCCACCTTTGCCGAGAAGACCGGCCTCGTCCTCGACGCGTACTTTTCCGGCACCAAGTTGAAGTGGCTGCTCGACCATGTTCCGGGGGCCCGCGACCGCGCCATCCGGGGCGAGCTCGCGTTCGGGACCATCGACGCGTGGCTCGTCTGGAACCTGACCCGCGGCGCCGCGCATGTCACCGACGCGTCCAACGCCAGCCGCACGCTCCTTTTCAACATCCATGCCGGCGACTGGGACGACGCGCTCCTCGCGCTGCTCGACATCCCCCGCGCCGTGCTGCCGCAGGTCGTCGACTCGTCGGGGGTCTGCGCGAAAGCCGAAATCGACGGCGTCCGCGTGCCGATCGCCGGCATCGCCGGAGACCAGCAGGCCGCGCTGTTCGGGCAGGCCTGTCACGCGCCCGGCCTCGCCAAGAACACCTACGGCACCGGATGCTTTCTGCTGCTCAATACCGGCGCCAAGGCGATGGCCTCGACCAACAACCTGGTGACGACGGTCGCGTGGCGGCGCGCAGGCGCACTCGACTACGCGCTGGAAGGCAGTGTGTTCATCGCCGGGGCGGTCGTGCAATGGCTGCGCGATGGCCTCGGGCTGATCCGCTCCGCCGCGGAGATCGAGGCGCTCGCCGCGAGCGTTCCCGACAACGGCGGCGTCTATCTGGTGCCGGCCTTCGCCGGCCTCGGCGCGCCGCACTGGGATCCGTATGCGCGCGGCGCGATCTTCGGTCTCACCCGCGGCGCAACGGCGGGCCACATCGCGCGCGCGGCGCTGGAGGCGATCGCGCTGCAGAGCGCGGACGTGCTTGCGGCCATGCAGCGGGACGCCGGCATCACGCTCTCGGAGCTCCGCGTCGACGGCGGCGCCACCGCCAACAATCTGCTGATGCAATTCCAGGCCGATGTCCTTGGGGTTCCCGTCGTGCGGCCGCAGGTGCTGGAGACCACCGCCCTCGGGGCCGGTTACCTGGCGGGGCTCGCCGTCGGCTACTGGCAGGATGCCGCCGACGTCGGCGCCAACTGGCGCGTCGATCGCCGCTTCGAGCCATCGATGACCCAGGATCGGGTCGCGGCCATCCGCGCCGGCTGGGAGAAGGCCGTCGCACGGGCGAAGGACTGGGCGTGACCCGCCTCGCCCGGCACCCGGCAACCACCGCGCATAGCGCCTGAGCCCCCCCCGGAGTCCCCCGATGTCCGCCACCCCCACGCGCCACGGCTGGCGCACGCCCACTGCCGTCCTGATCTGCGGCGGGCTGATCCTGACCGTCGCGATGGGAATCCGCCACGGCTTCGGCCTGTTCCTGCAGCCGATGAGCGCGGACCTGCACTGGGGGCGCGAGACCTTCGCGCTCGCGATCGCCGTGCAAAACCTGGTGTGGGGCGCGACGCAGCCGTTCGCCGGCATGCTCGCCGACAAGTACGGCACCGCACGCGTCGTGATCGTCGGAGCCCTGCTCTATGCGCTGGGCCTCGTGGCGATGGCGCATGCGACGACGCCGGTGATGCTGGTGCTGACGAGCGGCGTGCTGATCGGGGTCGGGCTGTCCGGCGTCACGTTCAGCGTGATCTCCGGCGTGCTGGGGCGCTCGTTCCCGCCCGAGAAGCGCAGCATGGTGCTGGGGATTTCGGCCGCCGCGGGATCGTTCGGCCAGTTCGCGATGCTGCCGCTGACGCAATGGCTGCTCTCGAACGTCGGCTGGTACGGCGCGCTGCTGCTGCTGGCCGCGGTCGGCCTGCTCATGGCGCCTCTCGCGGCGGCGCTGGTCGAGAAGCGCGCCGGGCATGCGCACGCCTTCGCGCAATCGGCCGGCGAAGCGATGCGCGAAGCGCTGTCGCACAAGGGCTACCTGCTGCTGACCAGCGGGTTTTTCGTCTGCGGCTTCCAGGTCGTGTTCATCGGCGTGCATCTCCCCGCGTACCTTGCCGATCGCGGGATGGCTGCGCATGTCGCCGTGACGGCGCTGATGCTGATCGGCCTGTTCAACATCATCGGCACCTACAGCACCGGCTGGCTGGGCAGCCGGGTACCGAAAAAATACATCTTGTCGGCGATCTATTTCGGCCGCAGCGTGGTGATCGCGCTGTTCTTCCTGCTGCCGCTGTCGGCGGGCACCGTGTACGCCTTTGCGGTGGCGCTCGGCTTGCTGTGGCTGTCGACGGTGCCGCCCACCAACACCCTGGTCGCGCAGCTGTTCGGCGTGCGCTACCTGGCGATGCTGTCGGGGTTCACCTTCTTCAGCCACCAGATCGGCAGCTTCCTCGGGGCCTGGCTCGGCGGCAAGCTGTTCGACGAGACGGGCAGCTACGACATCGTGTGGTGGCTCGCCATCGCGCTCGGAGTCGTCGCCGGCCTCCTCAACCTGCCGATCGACGAGCGCGCGGTCAAGCGCACTCTCGCCACGGCGGTGTAACCCGGGCTACGCGTCAACGCATCACGGCAGCGGAGGTGGTGGCGGCAACGAGTCGGCACCGATCTGGTCGATGGCGTCGGTGACGATGCAATCGACGCCCCAGCCGGCAAGTTCGACCACGCGCGCGGGATCGTTCGGCGTGTAGCACATGACCCGGTAGCCCGCGGCGCGTGCGGCTCCAACTATCGCCGGCGTCAGAATTTCGTGGTCGGCATTGAGCCCGACGCACGCGAGCCGCGCGAGGCGCTGCCGCCAGTCGGGAGGCAGCGTCTCGAGCAGCAGCGCGCGCGGCAAGGCCGGGACCGCGTCGCGGGCGCCGGCCAGCGCATCCTCCTCGAACGACGTCAGCAGCGGCGGCACCTCGGCATCGCGCCACAGCGAGTGGGCATCGAGCGCGACCGCGGCGCCGGTCTCGCGCTCGCGGCCCGGCGTGGGCTTGATCTCGATGTTGCAGGCAACCGAGTGCGCGCGCGCCCAGCGCGCGATCGATGCCAGCGTCGGCAGCGGCTCCCCCGCATATTGCGCCGAGTGCCAGCCGCCGGCGTCGAGCCGTGAGAGCTCCCGCCACAACAGCGCATCGGCGCGGCCGCGGCCGCTGGTCGTGCGCTCGAGCGTCGCGTCGTGGAGCAGGAACGACACGTTGTCGGCGGCGAGCTTGACGTCGAACTCGACCATCCGGTAGCCGTGGGCGTACCCGACGCGCATCGCCGTCAGCGTGTTCTCGGGGGCCAGGTTGCCGGCGCCGCGGTGGGCGGCGAGGCGCGGGTACGGCCAGACCTGGGCAATGCTCGTTGTCATCTCAGCGGATCCCGGAGATTGGCGCGCTTGTTTCACGTTATACTGATTCTCGGACCCCGGCCGGGCAGCGATCCAACATCCGGGAAGATTACAGGAGGGCATCATGCGTTTCAAAGTATTTGGCGCGGCGCTGTTCGCCGCTGGCATCCTGGCCGCACCGGCCGCGCAGGCACAGACGGAAATCCAGTGGTGGCACTCGATGGGTGGCACGCTGGGCGAAAAACTCAACGCACTCGCGACCAAATTCAACGCGAGCCAGAAGGACTACAAGGTCGTGCCGGTGTTCAAGGGCAGCTATCCCGAGTCGATGACCGCCGCGATGGCGGCCTTCCGTGCGGGCAATGCGCCGCACCTGCTGCAGGTGTTCGAGGTCGGCACCGCGACGATGATGGCGGCCAAGGGCGCCATCGTTCCGGTCTCCAAGGTGATGGCCGACGCCAAAGAGCCCTTCAATCCCAAGGCCTACCTGCCGGCGGTCGCCGGCTACTACACCGACAGCAAGGGCAACATGCTGTCGTTTCCGTTCAACAGCTCGACCGTCGTCCTCTACATCAACCGGGACGCCTTCAAGAAGGCCGGCCTCAATCCCGACCAGGTGCCCAGGACCTGGAAGGAAATGAATGCGGCGGCACTCCAGCTCAAGGTGAGGGGCCAGGAATGCGTCTACACCTCCGGCTGGCCCTCCTGGATGCACATCGAGAACTTCAGCGCCTGGCACAACGTTCCGATCGGCACCAAAGAGAACGGCATGGCCGGCATGGATACGGTGTTCTCCATCAATTCGCCGCTGCACGTGCGGCATCTGACGATGCTGGGCGACATGTCCAAGAAGGGCCTCTTCACCTACGCCGGGCGCACCAACCAGGCCGAAGCGAAGTTCGCGAGCGGCGAATGCGCGATGTTGACGTCCAGCACCGGCGCGCAGGGCAACTTCCGTGCGAACGCCAAGTTCGACTGGTCGGTGAACTTCATCCCCTATCACGACGACGTGCAGGGCGCGCCGCAGAACTCGATCATCGGCGGCGCATCGGTGTGGGTGATGTCCGGCAAGAAGGCCGACGACTACAAGGGCGTCGCGAAGTTCTTCGCCTTCCTGTCGACACCCGAGATCCAGATGGAATGGCACACCGGCACCGGGTATGTCCCCATCACCATGGCGGCGTACGAAATGACGCGCAAATCGGGCTTCTACGACAAGAATCCCGGCGCGGACATCGCCGTGAAGCAGTTGACCAACAAGCCGCCCACCGCAAACTCCAAGGGCCTGCGCTTCGGCAATTTCGTGCAGGGGCGCGAGGTGATCGAGGAGGAGATGGAAGGGGTGTTTGCCGGCAAGAAGGACGCCAAGACGGCGCTCGACGACGCCGTGAACCGCGGCAACGTAATCCTGCGCAAGTTCGAAGCCGCCAACAAGTAGGATTTGAAGGGGGGCTCCGGCCGAGCGCCGCCGCTCCCCTTCGATCGTCCCTCCACGATGGAAAAACGCGTCGTTTTCCGCTCGGCGTGGCTGCCTTACGCGCTGCTCGCGCCGCAGATCGCGATCACGATCGTCTTCTTCTTCCTGCCGGCCGCCCAGGCGATCTGGTTCTCGTTCCTGGTCCAGGACCCGTTCGGCCTGAAGACGGAGTTCGTCTGGCTGCAGAACTTCAAAGAGCTGTTCGGTGACAGCCACTATCTCGACTCGTTCAAGGTCACGGCGGTGTTCAGCGTCCTCGTCGCCGGCTTCGGCATCGCGATATCGCTGATGCTCGCCACCATGGCGGACCGCGTCATACGCGGGGCGCTGGCGTACAAGACGCTGCTGATCTGGCCCTATGCCGTGGCGCCCGCGGTGGCGGGCGTGCTGTGGGCGTTCCTGTTCGCGCCCTCGATCGGCATCCTGACCTTCGTGCTGAAGCGCATGGGGATCGACTGGAACTGGATCATCCAGGGCGACCAGGCGATGCTGCTGGTCGTGATCGCGTCGGTATGGAAGCAGATCAGCTACAACTTCCTGTTCTTTCTCGCCGGGCTGCAATCGATTCCCAAATCGCTGATCGAGGCGGCGGCGATCGACGGCGCGGGGCCGACGCGCCGCTTCTGGACGATCGTCTTTCCGCTGCTTTCGCCCACCACGTTCTTCCTGCTCGTGGTGAACATCGTCTATGCCTTCTTCGACACCTTCGGCGTCATCGATGCCACCACCCAGGGCGGGCCCGCCGGCGCGACGCAGATCCTCGTCTACAAGGTCTACCACGACGGCGTGAAGGCGGGAGACCTGGGCGGGTCGTCGGCGCAATCGGTGGTGCTGATGGCCATCGTGATCGCGCTGACGGTCGTGCAGTTCCGCTTCGTCGAGAAGAAGGTCCAGTACTGATGGGCCTGCCATGGTAGAGAACCGCCCCTGGCTCACGGTGTTCTCGCACGCGGTGCTGCTTCTCGGCATCGTCGTGGTGGCGTTTCCGCTCTACGTGACCTTCGTCGCCTCCACGCTCACGCTCGACCAGATCCTCACGGTGCCGATGCCGCTGCTGCCGGGCGACCAGTTGCTGAACAACTATTCGCAGGTCCTCGCCGCGGGCTCCACGAAGGGTTCGGGTGCGGCGGTGTCGACGATGCTCAAGAACAGCCTGATCATGGCGCTCGCGATCGCGATCGGCAAGATCTCGATCTCGATCATCGCGTCGTTCGCGATCGTCTATTTTCGTTTTCCGCTGCGCAACTTCTTCTTCTGGATGATCTTCGTCACCCTGATGCTGCCGGTGGAGGTGCGCATCATCCCGACGTTCAAGGTGGTAGCCGACCTGGGGCTGCTCGACTCGTACGCCGGCCTGACGCTGCCGCTGATCGCCTCGGCCACCGCGACGTTCCTGTTCCGGCAGTTCTTCCTGACGATTCCCGAGGAACTGGCCGAGGCCGCGCGCATCGACGGCGCCGGGCCGATGCGCTTCTTCCGGGACGTGGTGCTGCCGCTGTCGAAGACCAGCATCGCGGCGTTGTTCGTGATCCAGTTCATCTACGGCTGGAACCAGTAT